>JGI12712J15308_10000341_pt1 | contig 13843 bp, 7 predicted proteins | sample JacPin_JW_Ref_O2_FD_15308 | JGI IMG/M metagenome (IMG submission 15308) | reverse complement strand
GTCGCGGTTCTTGCGCTGCTTCCATTTTCTTTTCACGCCGAGCACCATCTGGAAACTGCGACGCGCATCGAAGGCAGCGAAGCGGAAATTGTCGCGCAGGAGTTGGCCACTCGCTTTCGTTCGCCATTCGTGGACCGCGTGGTCCTAGTGGTGCAGGGACTCCCCCCTGCCGATTCGGAAGAGGGTGAGCAGGCGCTAGCAATCATTGAAGAGAGACTGGGGAAGGAACCCGGCGTGTCCGGAGTGGTTTCCCATCTTGATTTTCGCGATCCGATTTTCCTGGGCAAGGGAGGAGGAACTTTTATTCTGGTGGGATTGGCCTCGACCGATGGTCCCGTGGAGTCGCTCGTCCCGAAGCTTCACGAGCTGGCGAGCTCTCTGCAAACCCAATTGCGGAGCCGTTATCCGGCGGTGAAGCTCGAACTGACGGGGGAGACGCCACTTAATTTCGACATTCGGAAGGCCAGCGCCGACGACGTACACCACGCCGAAACCCTTGTGATTCCTGCCACACTCGTACTTCTGCTGGTGGCTTTCGGAAGCCTGGTGGCGGCCCTGATTCCACTAGCCGTTGGCCAGCTTGCCATCGCGACCGCCCTGGCGATTGCAGGATTCCTGGCGCTGCATTGGCACTTGTCCATTCTGGTTCAGAATCTGGCCACGATGCTGGGGCTGGGCTTGGGAATCGACTACGCGCTCCTCATGGTAAGCCGCTTCCGAGAGGCAATTGCGGTCGAGCCAAACGGACTCAAGGCCTCGTCCATTGCGGCCCGTCAGGCGGGTCAGACCTTGCTGATTTCGGCCTCGACCGTGGCCATCGGATTTCTAGCCCTCTTGACCGTGCCCATCAGCGAAGTCCGCTCCATCGGCGTGTCTGGATTCCTGGTGGCAGGAACGAGTCTGTTGCTGTCGAGCACACTCGTTCCGGCACTGCTGGGCATTCTCGGAACGCGAATCAATGCTGGGTGCTTGCCCTTTCTTGCGAAGTTGGATGCGCATCGGGCGGCACGCACGGGAAACCGCTGGAGGCGATGGGGGAAGGTGATTGTCGCGCATCCCTGGCTTGCCATCTTAGTGGCAGGCGCCCCGTTGCTCGTGCTCGCCTCCCAGGCGGCGCGGCTCGATACCAAAGTCCCCAGAGGGGATTGGCTTCCGGCGGCGGCGGAATCGGTTCGCGCGCTGCACTCTCTCGAAAACATGGATCGGGTTGGCATTGTTTACGCGTTGCGCATAATGCTAGAGCTTCCAACCGATTCCATCGCGCAAACCGACGCGGGGTGGAATGCACTCGATCGTTTCAGCAAAGGGATCGCGAGTGACCCACGTGCCGGCCGCGTGATCTCCCTCACGACGATGGCGGAGGGTGACAGGTCTGCACTGGGCAGCCTCTCGCGTGAGACGCGGCGAAGTTTCCTGAGTCGCGACGGGCAGGCAGCGCTGTTGGAAGTGTTGCCCGCCGCGGGTGTTTCCTTGAACGACCAGGTCAACTGGGTGCGGGAGCTGCGGAAAGACGGCGCGGTTGCACTCACGGGAATCCCGGGCGCCACGCTGCGCATTGGAGGCATCCCGGCGCTGACTGCCGATTATCAGACGATTGTCAGGGATCGGTTCGGTTCGGTAATGGCGCTGGTGGTGGGAGGGACGCTCGTGGCGCTGCTTGCCGGGTTCCGATCGCTGTTCGTCGCGGTGAAGGCAATTGCGCTGAACTTGCTCTCGGTTGCGGCGTCGTTCGGAGCATTGGTTCTAGTGTTTCAGGACGGACACGCAGTCAGATTCTTTGGAGTTCCTGAGGGAACGGGCAGCATATTTCCCATTGTGCCAATCGTGGCCTTTGCCATCGTCTTCGGACTGAGCATGGATTACGAAGTGTTCCTGGTCGCGCGAGTGCTCGAAGCGAGGAGGAGTGGGCTGAGCGAAGAGGAGGCGATCCCCGAGGGGATGGCCAGAACGGCGGGACTGATTACCAGCGCCGCCGCGATCATGATTGTGGTATTCGCGGCATTTACCTTCGGAAGTTTTCTGGTGGTTAAGATGCTCGGATTTACGCTGGCGGTAGCCGTGCTCATCGATGCAACCCTGGTTCGTATTGTGATTGGACCTGCGCTGCTTCGTGTCGCAGGCGATTGGAACTGGTGGCCCGGAGGGCTTGGCGCCGGTCGCACTGCACCGGTGATCGCGAACCGCGAATGAGGCAAATCGATACCAACCCGTTCAACCCATTCCGAACCCGTCCATGGCCCACTGATCCCTACCGATCCATACCGATCCATAACGACGATCGAGTGCCCAGGATCGATGCCCTGTGTCACGGGTGCGTTCCTGTTCCTTATCAGAAATTGAAGCGATAACCCAGAATCATCTTGGCAATCAGGTGGTCGGTCGCGCCGGTGACACCCACGCCGAGACCGAAATTGATCTCCCATTGTGGAGCGATATTCAAATCAATCGCGGGCAGAATCTGGTGCTGTTGTTGTGACACTGCATCGAATCCCGTCACGGGACCTACCGCACCGTAGTATTCGAGCCCTCCGGCAACTTTCGGAGTGAAATCGTAACTGAATTTGAAGTTTGGCGAAAAGACAACGCCCTGGTTCACGCTCTCGCCGTGGAAAGACCGGTCGAGCGTGGGATTCAAGGACCAATACCATCGGCCGACTTTTTGGTCTACGATTGGGCGAATTTCCCACGTCCAGGTGTCGACGGAATATTGCCGCCTCTGATAGCCAATTTCGTTTGAGATGCTCACCCCTACCGGCCAGTGCCACTTCTTAGGGACGGCAACGCGCGGACGGATGTGATCGCCCACCCATTGCCAGCTCTGTCCCGCGGTTATGGAGGTGAAGATGTAAAAGCCGCACTCGAACCAGTCATTGAAGCCATGGGTGATCTCGACGGTCTCGTGCTCGGCGTGATTGGTGGGGTAAACACCATCGACGATTGTCTTCGATCCGTCGATCGTGAAGTTGCTATGGAGTTCCACCATGGTGTGCCGGGGATCGACCAGGTCGGACCCGTAGACCTGGATTTCGTAGTTGTCTTGAGCGCGGCTGAAAGATGCAGCAAAGATGAAGACTAGAAATACGATGGCGAGTTGCCGGTCACGCGTCGTACGATCGCAGTCACAAGATCCCATGAGGAAGATTATCAACTACCAGATGAATACAACGTGGCGAACAAATGACAAGTTGTTCATACTACGTCTCGAGACACCCCAACGTGCGTCGACCTTTCGACAGAAAAGGTGAGTGAGGAACTGCGTTATGCTGGGTCGGAATTTGGAGAGGATCTTTATGAAGCCACCGATGATCAGTGTTCGAAAGTTGCGAGTGGGAATCGTTCTGCTTTGCGTCGCGCAGTTTGGCATGGCACAGACCACGCCATCGAAAACAGATGTGGAGAAGCGCGTCGATTCGCTTCTTGGAAAAATGACCCTGGAGGAGAAAATCGGGATGGTCGGCGGCATCAACGATTTCTATACGCGGCCAATTCCTCGACTTGGAATTCCTGCTCTCCGAATGTCCGACGGCCCGATGGGGGTTCACGACTATGGGCTCACGACGGCGTATCCGGCGGGCATCGCGCTGGCAGCTTCCTGGGATGTGGATCTCGCGGAGCGTTTCGGCGCCGCAATGGGTAAAGACGCCCGGGCGCGTGGAGTGCATTTTATCCTGGGTCCCGGGATTAACATTTACCGCGCGCCGATGAATGGCCGTAACTTCGAATACTTCGGGGAGGACCCACTTCTGGCGTCGAGAATGGCGGTCTCGGTGATTAAAGGAATCCAAGCGCAACAGGTGATCGCAACCGCTAAACACTTTGCGGGGAACAACTCAGAATTCGCGCGCATGACGTTGAGCTCTGACCTTGATGAAAGAACATTGCGCGAAATCTATTTGCCGGCATTCGAAGCTTCCGTTAAGGAGGCGCATGTGGGTGCGGTCATGGATGCCTACAACCTGGTGAACGGCACTTACATGACCGAGAACGATCATCTGAACAACGAAATCCTCAAGAAAGAGTGGGGATTCGACGGCATTCTCATGTCGGATTGGGGTGCCACGCACAACGGAGTTGCGGCCGCCAACGGCGGTCTCGATCTTGAAATGCCGTCTCCGACTTTCATGAATCGAGACGCTTTGCTGCCCGCTATCAAGCAAGGCAAGATCGCGGAAGCGACCATCGACGACAAGGTCAGAAGAATTCTGCGCAAGGCGATCGAGTTTCGCTTCTTCGACCGGCCGCAGACCGATATCGATATTCCTTCCTACAGTCAGGAAGGGCGGCAGGTGGCGCTCGAAGAGGCGAGGGGCAGCATGGTTCTGCTGAAGAACGCGGGCCATCTCCTTCCGCTAAACGAAAACAAATTGAAAACCGTTGCTGTGATTGGTCCCGACGCCTACCCCGCCGTGGTTAGCGGAGGAGGCAGCGCAGAAACGAAACCTTTCAACGCGGTCAGCTATCTGGAAGGCATCAGCAACCGACTGGGGACGAAAGCAAAAGTGCTGTATGCGGTGGACCTTCCTGTTCTCGATGAGGTTTTTGAAAACTCCGAGTTCGTTACTGTTCCCGGCGGCGAGAGTGGCCTGAAGGGAGAATATTTCAGCAATGAAGAATTGAAAGGTACTCCGGCGCTTGTGCGGACGGATAAGCACGTTCACTTCGACTGGGGAGAAGGCAGTTTTGCCCCAGGCGAACCGGTCGATCATTTTGCGATTCGCTGGACCGGCTACTTTGTACCCAAGGAATCTGGGGACTATAAATTTTTTACTTCGGCGGACGATGGGGTTCGTCTCTACGTTGGCGACGAGATTGCGATCGATGACTGGCAGCCGCATTCCCAGACGTTGGATACGGCTGCCCGGCATCTGGAGGCTGGCCAGGCGTACAAGATCCGCCTCGAATATTTCGAGTCCGTGGGCAGCGCCATCGTTGGTTTCGGTGTGACTCGAGCGGAAGCGTTCATCGGACGTGAAACCAAGGCTCTGGCCGCGAAGGCTGACGCGGTGATCATTTGTGTGGGATTCGATGACAAGACCGAGACTGAAGGTTCCGACCGAACGTTTCAGCTTCCCGGCGGACAGGACGAGCTTATTCGGCAAATCAGCGCCGTAAACAAAAACGTGATTGTGGTGCTGACCGCAGGCGGTAACGTGGATATGACGCGCTGGATCGAAAATGTTCCGGCCATTCTGCACGCGTGGTATCCGGGGCAGGAAGGCGGCACAGCTCTGGCGCAAATCATTTTTGGCGATTACAGCCCGTCGGGCAAGCTTCCGGCATCGTTTGAGCGCCGCTTGGAAGACAATCCTACGTTTCACAGCTATTATCCCGAAAATGGCGGGAGCCGGGTGCAGTACTCCGAAGGCGTCTTCGTGGGATACCGGCACTTCGATCGTTCTGCGACGAAGCCACTGTTTGCTTTCGGTTACGGTCTTTCCTACAGCACCTTCGCATACAGCAAAATGTCAGTGACGCCGCCGACGGGAAACTTGCATGAGCCGGTCTCGGTCTCGTTCGATGTGAAAAACACAGGCCATCGTGAAGCCGCGGAAGTGGCGGAATTGTATGTCGGCGACTCGCACGCCAGCGTTCCACGGCCCGTCAAGGAACTGAAGGCCTTCGCAAAAGTAAATCTGAAACCGGGAGAAATCAGGCGCGTGACTCTCAGGCTCGACCGCAGGACGTTTTCTTTTTATGACGTTCAGAAGAAAGACTGGAACGCGGATCCGGGGGACTTCGCAATCCTGGTGGGCGGTTCTTCGGACACCATTGCACTGCGGGGCAAGTTTACCCTAACCCGCTAGATCTTACGGCGTGTGCGGAGAACGCGAATTACTTCCAGTAATAGGTGGCGACAGCTCCTGCCGGCAGCGTGTAATTGAAGGACTGGTTCTTGAAACTTACCGTGAATGTTGCGGCGTTGCCGCCGGAGTTCAGCACCAGAAGGACGATCGACCCGTCGGGATTCTGGAAGGCGACATCTTCGATGCTGCCGGCGCCGAACGTGTTTGAAGCGATCCGGTGCGCGCCCTGGACGACGAACTTTCCGAGATGCCCCAGGATGTAGTACTCCACATTGAAAGTGATCTGGGCCGGGGAAACGCTGTCGTCGATCGTTACGACCCCTCGGCAGTTCGAGCAAGTGCCGTTGATGGGGCCGGAGTTCTGATCGAGTGCCAGATTCCAAAGCGAGACGCTGCGGGCCCAGTTGCGCGTGGCGCCGATCAGCAAGTTCTCGGCATTCCACACCAGATCCCCTGGAAAGGTCGATGAAGTAATGCCCGAACATTCCGTAAACCAAATGTCCTCGCTGGGGAATACGGTTTTCACGGTCGATTGCGCACTGGGGTCGCCCGCATAACAGTGAAACGAGCTGCCGGCGAGATACTGCGAGGCGGAACTGCCGAGCACCGACTCCGGGTAGGCGGTGTTATCCCAATTGTGTTCGTAGGCGAAGATCTTCACGTTCGCCAGTCCGGCGGTGGTTAGGGCGGGGCCGAGATTGTTTGCGATGAACGTCGATTCGTCACTCGCAGCCAGTGCTTCAGACGGATATCCAGTGGTGGAGTAGAGGGGCTCGTTCTGCACGGAAAGGGCGTAGATGGGGATTCCCTGCTGCTGGTAGGCCTGCACGAAATCGACGAAATACTGCGCCAGGCTTGGAAAGTAGGACGTGTTCATGTTCCCGCCGTTCATGGTTTCGGTCGTCTTCATCCAGGCGGGCGGACTCCACGGGAGCGCGATCACCTTGAGGTTCGGGTTGATGGAGAGAGCCTGTTTCACTAAGGGGATGGTATAGGTGGCATCGTGCGCGACCGAGAAGTTTGCCAGAGTGGGATCCGTCTGACCCGAGGGCACGTCGTCGTAACTATAGTTGCCACTCGCCGAGAAGTCGGATGCGCCCATGGGCTGGCGCAGAAAACTGATACCGATGCCACTGCTCGGACTGAAGAGTTGCTGCATCAACATGGTCTGCTGCGAGGCGCTGAGCTTGTTCCATATCAACCAGGCGGAAGAATCGGTGAGGGAACCGCCAAACCCATCCATCTGCTGATACTGGGTCGTGTTGTCTATGGTGATCACGAGAGCACCGGAATTTCCTGCGGTTGCGAACGAGACCGTGGGCTGGGTTTGCAGCAGCATCGTGCGGTCACCGGTAGTTTCGACGATCTGCACCGTGGGCCCACCGGCAGTGTTCGGCCCGGTCCCGGTTGAGCCAGGGCAGCTCGCCAGGAGAACAAAGGCCGGGAATAGCGATAAAAGCCGGAAGAGTGCAGTCATCGCGTGCGGACGGTGTCGAATGCCAGTTCTAGCATTGGCTCGAACATCCGATCGAATATCGGGATAAATCGCAGATCCGTGTTCCGACATTGTTGCCTCTGGTTGCCGGTCGCTTTCCGAAGTCGAGGTTGCCGACAAGAATCTCATGGCTGTCAAATCGCGTTGTGGTCCTTGCCGCGCGCAAGAGTCAAACTCGCCGGAATATGTTCCGCGGGCCTGTTCTTCCCCCAGCCACGAAGCATGGCTTCGAGAAGCTGGTGCGCGGCCCCATCAGCCTGCAGATCGGCTACACCACAGTCAACCACCAGTGGAAGGTCGGCTCTGCCACGCAGCAGGTGACGGTCACCACAGACGTGCTCCTGCGGAAGATAGATAACCCGCGAAGCGAGCACCGCCCTTGAATACAAGTCAATGTCGCCGTTGCCCCAGGTGACCCAGGATTGGGAAAACTTCATCATCCCGCTCCCAGGCGCCATCGGCACAGTCGGTGGATCCCAGGGTTCGTCCAATCTGGGCCACCAATCGCGACCTGGAAGGGCTGCGGATGGTGGCCAAGGGGTGGGGAAACGAAGAGATCACAAGCGCGCTTCGAATCGGCGTCGGGGATGCGCGGCGCGGCTACCCGGTTGGGATTCGGCACATGCTCGCGCGGATTTAGCTCCATAGCGATACAGCGTAGCAGCCTGCGATCTGACGAGTGGAGTTTCTGTAGCGCGGACGACGTAGCCGCGCCCCAATCTTTGTGGCATCGGGACGACGGCGTCGCAGTTACAATCCCTTGCTGAGGAGCAATTCATGAAAAATCCAAAGGGAGCGGCATCGAGAGTGTCGGAGTTTGGGATTCGGCGGAGAGTATTCGCGCTAACGACGTTGCTTCTGATGCTTTCTATGCTTTCTATGCTTGTGTATTCCGAGGAGAGGGACTCCGACACATCTGTGTCGGTTCAGGCGTTTCTGGGACGATGGGATTTGACCCTGAAGACTCCGCTCCGCGAATATCCCTCATGGCTCGAGATAACCCAGGAAAATGGACAGCTCAAAGGTCGAATGGTGAGCCGTTGGGGACACGCGCGGCCGCTTCCGAAAATCGAAATCTCGAAGGGCACGATCACGTTCGTTTCCCCCAAAGAAGAGGAAGACAGGAAAGACGACATGGTCTTTGAGGGCAAGTTATCCGGGCAGACGCTGGTGGGGACCACCACCGGGCCCGATGGAACTCCGTGGCAATGGACCGGTGAGAGAGCGCCATTACTGAAAAGAAAAAGCGATCCGAAGTGGGGAAAGCCGACGCAGTTGTTCGATCGAAAAGACCTGAGCGGGTGGACAACAAGCGATCCGGGGGCAACGGCAAAGTGGAAGGTGGAGAATGGAACGCTGGTGAGTCCTGGACACGGCGCGGAGCTGATCACGGAAGCTAAGTTTGAGGATTTCAAGTTACACGTCGAATTCAATTGCGCGCCGGGATCGAATAGCGGCGTCTACCTGCGTGGTCGGTACGAGCTGCAGATCGAAGACGACCCCGAGCCAGAAGGGCCGACTATGCGCACCGGCGCCGTGTATGGCTTCTTGGCTCCCACGCCCGAACAGCCGCGCCGGCCGGGAGCATGGCAGACCTACGACATCACGCTGGTGGGACGAGTGGTCACGGTTGTACAAAATGGCCAGACCATTATTGACCGACAGGAGATTCCGGGCGTCACAGGCGGGGCTTTGGATAGTCACGAAGGACTAGCAGGGCCGATTTATTTGCAGGGTACCGAAGCCGGTCACGTCAGTTTTCGGAATGTCACGATTACGCCAGCGAAGTGAGACCGACCGGAGAAAGCGTTCCGCGGTGCCGGGACGTAGGCAAGACTTACGAAGCGGAAGACTTTAGCCTCGGACGCTTTGGTGCTGGCAAATTTCTGCCCGACCGGCTGCGGCGTGGACTCGCTCCGCCGAGCACCAGTTCGCAAAGACGGTCGACAAAGTCAGGAGTCAAACTGTCGTGTCGTATGAGGAAGCGCATGTAGATGGGCCCGTAGAGCGAATCGAGGAGCAGGTCGAGGTCCTGGTCTTGTCCGAGTTCGCCGCGTAGAATTCCGCGACGCAACGTGGCGTAGGCCTCCCGCCGGCGCGGCCAGAGGAAGCGTTCGCGGAAAGCGGCGATGAGATCAGGGTCGCTCTGGCCTCCGCCAAGAATGGCGGAAACAATGCGTCCTCGTGGGCTGCGAAAAACTTTGATGAGCTGACGCATCTGCTGACTCATGTCCGCGCGAACGAAGCCGGTGTCGGGGAAGTGGAGTTTGCGGGTGGTGCTGCTGGCGAACGCGTCGGCGATCAGGACGGCCTTGTTAGGCCACCAGCGATAAACCGTCGCCTTGCCAACGCTCGCATGAGCCGCCACGGCTTCTATGGTCAGGTCGGAAAAGCCATTCTCTCCCAGAAGTTTCAAGGTGCTGCGCAGGATGGCCAAGCGTGCGTGTTCACTACGCGGGCGGCCAGGGGAACCCTTGCCAGTGGCTCCACTGCGCTTGCTACGAGCCCGAGGCTTCTGGCGCATGTTTTCACCCCACCATATAATAGTTAAGTTTTAGTTTAGAATCCAATACGATCAGTATCGAATCTGAAAGCAAGTTCACGGGGTTCTCTTCAGCAGCGGTGAGGGAGCCTTTCTTTTTATCCAAACTCTGAAGCGGTGCCGAATCGATGTGGATTGTTGCGTTAGCTCTCCGACGTCCCTACACGTTTGTTGTGATGGCGCTCGTCATCATTCTTCTGACGCCGATCACGATTCTGCGCACGCCCACGGATATTTTCCCCGATATCGATATTCCGGTGGTTTCGGTAGTTTGGTTCTATGCGGGGATGTCGCCCCAGGATATGGCCGACCGCATCGTGGCCAACTCCGAGCGCGGGATCACGACCACGGTCAACGACATCGAGCACATGGAGTCCCAGTCGGTGTATGGCCTGGGCGTGATCAAAGTGTTTTTCCGGCCGGGCACGAACGTGCAGGGAGCCATCGCGCAAATCACCGCCATCGGGCAGACCACCGTGCGCCAATTGCCTGTCGGCACCACGCCGCCCCTGATCATCTCTTACAGCGCATCGACCACACCCATCATTCAGCTGGGATTGAGCAGCAAGACCTTGCCCGAACAGCAACTCTTCGATCTTGGTCAAAACTTCCTGCGTAATTTCCTGGCGACGGTGCCGGGGGCAGCGACTCCTTTTCCCTACGGAGGAAAAGTTCGCCAGATCCAGGTGGACCTGGATTTGCCGAAGCTCCAGTCTTACGGGCTTTCGCCCAATGACATCGTCAACGCGGTGAACGCGCAGAACCTGATTCTCCCCACCGGCACGATCAAGCTCGGTCCGCTGGAATATAACGTCGAGATGAACGGAACGCCGCAGACCATCGCGGAACTGAACGACTTGCCGGTCAAGACCGCCAACGGTTCCACGCTTTACATGCGCGACGTGGCCCATATCCGCGACGGGTTCGCTCCGCAGACCAACATTGTGCGCCAGGATGGAAATCGCGGCGCGCTGATGTCGATCTACAAGAACGGTAGCGCGTCGACGCTGCAAATCGTCGCCGGGATCAAGAACATCGTGGCGTTAGCGGCACAAAGCCTTCCGCCGGAACTGAAGGTCACGGCGCTGTTTGACCAATCTTTATTTGTGCGCGCATCCATCCAGGGCGTGTTGCGCGAAGGGTTGATTGCAGCGGCTCTCACTGCGGTGATGATCCTGATCTTCCTTGGCGATTGGCGACCAACCATCGTTATTTCCATTTCCATTCCGCTTTCTATTTTTGTTTCCATCATCGTGCTGAGTGCCATCGGCCAGACCATCAACATCATGACCCTGGGCGGATTGGCGCTGGCCGTGGGCATCCTGGTTGACGATGCCACGGTGGAGATTGAAAACATCGAGCGCAACCTGGCCATGGGCAAGGAGATGAGGCAAGCGATTCTGGATGGTGCGCAACAGATCGCGGTGCCCGCCTTGGTTTCGACGCTCAGCATCTGCATCGTGTTCGTGCCCATGTTTTTTCTGGCGGGCGTGGCGAAATTCCTGTTCGTGCCGCTGGCCGAGGCAGTCAGCTTCGCCATGCTGGCCAGTTACCTGTTGTCGCGCACACTCATTCCCACGCTGGTTATGTACATCATGCGCGGACACGAGCACCGGGCGGAGGCGCCCAAGTCGTTCCTGGGCCGGTTTCAGCGCGGCTTCGAGCGGAAATTCGAAGACTTCCGCCGCAGCTATGAACAGTTGCTCGAAACCACTCTTGAGCATCGAGGAGGTTTCGTAATCTGCTTTCTGGCGTTCTGCTTGTTGTCGCTCGGGCTGTTTTCGTTTCTGGGACAAGACTTCTTTCCCCAGGTAGATGCGGGATTGCTGCGCCTGCATGTGCGGGCGCGCCCCGGCTTGCGGGTGGAGGAGACAGCGCGCCTCAGTGATCAAATCGAAGCGGTTCTGCGAGAGGAGATTCCTGGGAATGAATTGCAAACCATCCTCGACAACGTCGGCCTGCCTAACTCCGGGATCAACCAGTCGTATAGCTCGAGCGGAACCATCGGCGCCAGCGATGTGGAGATCCTGATCGCGCTCGACCCTGAGCATCACCATCCCACGGCTGGCCTCATCCGGCGTTTACGCGAGGTGCTGCCCCAGCGCTTTCCCGGGGTAGAGTTTTTTTTCCAGCCCGCCGATATCGTTACGCAGATTCTGAACTTCGGCCTGCCTGCCCCCATTGATGTGCAGGTCGTCGGCACCGACGTGCAAAGCAGTTATGAGATTGCACAGCAGATCGCAAACAAGATGCGGCACATTCCCGGAGCCGCGGACGTGCATGTGCAGCAGTTGCTTGCCCTGCCCACACTGCACCTGGATATTGACCGCACGCGCGTCACTCAGGTTGGGCTGACGGCGCGCGACGTGGCGCAGAGCGTGCTGGTTTCGCTGAGTGGCAGTTTTCAGACTTCACCGAATTTCTGGCTGAACCCGCGCAACGGAGTCACTTACCAGATGGCGGTGCAGTCGCCGCAATACCGCATGACCAGCATGCAGGACCTGATGACCATTCCGGTGAACTCACCACAGGGCTCGCAATTGATGAGCAACCTGGTGCAGTTGACTCCGGTCGTGCGGGCGGCCACGGTGAATCACTACAACGTGCAATCGGTGATCGATGTTTACGCCAGCACGCAGGATCGAGATTTGGGGGCAGTGGCCGCGGAGACTGACAAGGTGCTCAAGACCTTCGACGGAAAATTGCCGCGCGGCACGCACATCGTGGTGCGCGGGCAGGTTGCGACCATGCGATCGTCGTTCTTTGGCTTGGGCGTAGGACTGGCCGGCGCCATTCTGCTGGTCTATTTATTGATCGTCATCAACTTCCAGTCGTGGCTCGATCCGTTCATCATCATCGCGGCCTTGCCGGGAGCGCTGGCGGGAATTTGCTGGTTTCTGCTGTTGACCCGCACCACGTTAAGCGTGCCGTCACTCACCGGCGCGGTCATGTGTATGGGTGTGGCTACGGCCAATTCGATCCTGATGGTCAGCTTCGCGCGAGAACAGATGGACGAAGGGATTCCCGCCCTGCGGGCCGCGGTCGCCGCCGGTTACACCCGCATCCGCCCGGTGCTGATGACCGCGCTTGCCATGATCATCGGAATGGTGCCCATGGCTTTGGGCTTTGGCGAAGGCGGCGAGCAGAACGCACCGCTGGGCCGCGCCGTGATTGGCGGATTGTTGTTCGCCACCGTCGCAACTTTGTTTTTCGTTCCCAGCGTGTTTGCCATATTCCATGGACGGCGGGAGTCCAAGCGGGCACGCCAGGAACAGGCACCGAGCACCTAGTAAGGTTTTGCAATCATCGGAGTCGAGCATGAGCGCAGAAAACGAATCCAAAGCAACGCCGCCAGAACAGCGGCGGAGTGAGCAGAGCGGAAACGCCTATCCGTCACAGCCGGGCGGGGGCGAGCCGCAACATGCATTGAGTGCGCAGGCCGAGCGTGACGAGGAAATTGCGGCGATCCAGCAGCATGCCCGGCACCAGCCGCCAGGGATCCAGAAACCGCCCGAGGTTCCACCCGCGCCGCCGGGCAAAGCTCTGACGATCGTAGCGGTGCTGTTACTGATACTGCTGGTCGCCGGAGGGTTTACATTGTGGAGCCGCGCGAACCGCGAGCAGGCGCTTGCCAAGGAGACCGAACGCAGCACCGTTCCGACGGTGGCCGTCGTGCACCCGCTGGCCGAGAAGCCCGACGAGGATCTGGTTCTGCCGGGATCGCTCGAAGCCTACGTGGAGTCTCCGATTTACGCTCGCACCAGCGGCTACCTGGTGCGGTGGTACAAGGACATTGGCAGCCGGGTGACGAAAGGGGAGTTGTTGGCCAAGATCGACACGCCGGAGGTCGATCAGGAGCTGAACCAGACTCGCGCGACGCGCCTGCAAATTCTGGCGCAGATGGATCTGGCGAAAATCAGTTCCGATCGCTGGGAGAACCTTCGCATGACCGATTCCGTTTCCGCGCAGGAGGCGGACCAATATGCGAGCGCCTACAAACAG
>JGI12712J15308_10000339_pt1 | contig 13859 bp, 15 predicted proteins | sample JacPin_JW_Ref_O2_FD_15308 | JGI IMG/M metagenome (IMG submission 15308) | reverse complement strand
CCGGTTCCTAAACCAACAGCTGAACAACGCCCTGATCGGTGAAATCGCTGCGGCCGGTTTCACGGCTGTGGAAGTTTTTTGCGCACCCCACCATTTCAATTACAACGATCCGCAGGCCGTTCGCGAACTTGGCGATGCTCTGCGCGAACACAAGCTCACTCTGCATTCTCTTCACGCTCCCACCGAACGCGATTGGTCTCCGGGCCGCGAAAGTGGCGTGCCGCTTTCCATTTCCGACCCGGAGCGAATTCGCCGCCTCGACGCCGTGGACGAAATCAAACGCACGCTCGAAGTGACCGAAAAAATTCCCTGCAAATACCTGATCCAGCATATCGGCCACGGCCGTCAGACAGCCGATCCGCGCAAACTCGACGCGGCTTTCACTTCGCTTGAAAATCTGGCGATGTTTGCCAAAGCTCGCGGCACCACCATCGCCTTGGAAAATACGCCGAGCGAATTGGGTTCGCCGTCGGTCCTGCATAAATTTCTGGTGGAAACACACCTCCACGATTTGAAGCTCTGCTTCGATATCGGCCACGCCCATATCGAAGAAGGCGTTGCTCCCGGATTTGAGGCTATGCGCGATCATCTGGTCTCATCGCACATTCACGACAATCACGGCGATAAAGACGAGCATTCGCTCCCCTTCGACGGCACCATTGATTGGGACGCCGCGCTCCGCGGATTTGTTGACGCTCCGCAAGTAATCGCTATGGTGTTCGAAATCAAGGGCCAGGGCGCGACGCCGCCGTCACTCGATCAAATCAGCGCGGCCTGCGGCAAAATCGAAGAAAAAATTTCAGCGATGCAGACGGGGACCAGAAAGGCACGAAGCTAAAAGCGACCATGACCGAACAAGCCCAATCACCCAATCCGATCACCACCATCGATCAAGCCGGAGCGCATGCTGGCAAAACCGTAACCATCCGCGGATGGCTTTACAACATGCGCGAATCGGGCAAGCTGCTCTTCCCGATTTTTCGCGACGGAACCGGCATCATGCAGGGCGTCGTATCACTCAAAGAACAGCCCGAAGTTTTCGCTGCGCTGAAAGGCTTGCCGCAGGAATCCAGTGTCATCGTCAGTGGCGTGGTTCGAGCCGAGCCCCGCGCTCCGGGCGGATTTGAAATGGGCGTCAGCGCTATCGAAATCGTCCAGCGCGTAGCCGATTCCGCGCCTTACCCGATTCAGCTCAAGGAACACGGCGTTGATTTTCTACTCGACCGCCGGCACCTGTGGATTCGCACTCCGCGTCAGGCTGCGATCCTGCGCATTCGCGCCGAAGCGCAACGCGCCGCGCGAAACTTTATGGACGCGCAAGGATACACGCTCACCGATGCGCCCATTTTTACACCCGCCGCCTGCGAAGGCACCACTACTCTCTTCGAAGTGAATTATATTGACGATCAGAAGGCCTATCTCACCCAGTCCGGGCAGCTTTACGTCGAAGCCCTGGCCGCCGCCCTGGGCAAGGTGTATACATTTGGCCCCACCTTCCGCGCCGAGAAATCCAAAACACGCCGGCACCTCACCGAATTCTGGATGCTCGAGCCTGAAGCCGCCTACGCGCACTTGGAAGACATGATCCAGCTGGCCGAGGGACTGGTCAGCTCTGTCGTGCAGTCTGTAGCAAAAAATCGCACGCGCGAATTGGCGTTAATCGAGCGCGACGTCGCCGCCCTCGAAAAAATCATGCCGCCGTTCCCACGCATCACTTACGACGACGCCATCAAAGTCCTGCAAAAAGCTGGCAATCCCGCGAAATGGGGAGACGATCTCGGCGGCGACGAAGAAACCATCATCTCGAAAGAATTCGACCGCCCCGTCGTGATTCATCGCTACCCCACCGCGATGAAGGCTTTTTACATGGCCACGGACCCCGCGCGTCCCGAACTTTCGCTCAGTTTTGACATGATCGCGCCCGAAGGATACGGCGAAATCATCGGTGGCGGCGAGCGCCTGGCGGATTACGACACCCTGGTCGCACGCCTTCGTGCCCACAATCTGCCCGAGGAATCGTTTCAGTGGTATCTCGATTTGCGACGCTACGGCAGCGTGCCGCACGCGGGCTTTGGCCTGGGCCTGGAACGCACCGTGGCCTGGATATGCGGAACCGAGCACATTCGCGAAGTCATCCCCTTCCCACGGATGCTGTATCGCGTCTATCCTTAACGTTCCCTCTCGGTGGATAGGATTAAACAGTTGAAAATTTATGCCCGATAAAATACGCATCATCGGCGTACCGATGGACCTGGGCGCAAGCCGCCGCGGCGTGGATATGGGCCCCTCCGCGCTACGCGTTGCCGGCTTGCAGGCTCGATTGAAACAGCTGGGCCGCCAGGTGGAAGATATTGGCAACGTGTCCGTGCCGCAACCGGAGGAGCAGCCCTACGGCGAGAAACGCGCCCGCTACCTCGACGAAATTTCCATCGCCTGCAAAGGCCTGGCGGACGAAGTGAAGAAAGCTCTCGATGAAGATTTCACGCCGCTGGTTTTGGGCGGTGACCACTCCGTCGCCGTCGGCACCACCGCAGGCACCGCCGCTCACTTCAATAAGAAATCAAAACGTATCGGTGTGATCTGGCTGGACGCACACGGTGACATGAACACTCCTGATTCTTCGCCTTCGGGTAACGTTCACGGAATGCCGCTCGCTTCCATCATGGGCTATGGACCACCCGAGCTGACCGACCTTGCCGGAATCAAGCCGATGGTCGAACCGCGTAGCGTGGCGCTGGTGGGAATTCGCGATCTCGACGCGAAGGAACGCCGGCTCGTAAAAGAATCCGGCGTACATATTTTCACCATGCGCGATATTGACGAACGCGGCATGCGCGAAGTGATGGCAGACGCGCTGCGATTTGCCGGAGACGACACCGCGGGAATCGCCGTGAGCCTCGATATGGATTTTGTCGATCCCGGAGACGCGCCCGGCGTCGGCACACCGGTTCGCGGAGGCGTCACCTACCGCGAAGCCCATTTGGCGCTGGAAATGATTGCCGACAGCAAACTCTTGGCGTCCTTTGAACTTGTTGAAATTAACCCCGTGATTGACGTTCATAACACGACTGCGGCGCTCGGAGTAGAACTCGTTCTTTCCGGGCTCGGAAAGAAAATTCTTTAATCCATGATCTCCACGCGGACGACCAAGGCGTACCGACGATGACCAGCCAGAAACGTCTGCGTATTGGGGTCTTATTTGGCGGGCGCTCCGGCGAACATGAAGTTTCTCTGGCGTCCGCCGCGTCAGTGATTCGCGCACTCGATCCCGAGAAGTACGAAGCAGTTCCCATTGGCATCGCCAAGGATGGCCGCTGGCTGGTCGGAACCGGCGCACTGAAACTGCTCGCCGATGTTTTGAAGTCGGGCGATCGCGTCGTTCTTCCTCCGGATCCGACCGCCGGTTCGCTCGTGCCGCTCGGCAGTAGTTCGGGACGTTCCAGCGTCAACGTGGACGTGATTTTCCCGGTCCTTCACGGAACCTTTGGCGAAGACGGCACAGTGCAAGGCCTGCTCGACCTGGCTGGTTTACCTTACGTCGGCGCGGGCGTCTTGGCCTCCGCGGTCGGTATGGACAAGGACGTTCAGAAGCGCCTATTCGAGCATGAAGGGCTGCCGATTGTGCCGTTCGTCGCGGTACGCCGCGCGGAATGGGAACACGACCGTAACGGCGTAACTCGTATGTTATGCAAAAAATTCAAATTTCCATTTTTCGTGAAGCCCGCGACTTTAGGATCTTCCGTGGGAATGTCTCGCGTGAAAGCTCCGGGCGAAATCGGACCGGCGATGGATACCGCCGCGGAATTCGCGCTGAAAATCGTTGTCGAACGCGCCGTGACCGCCCGCGAAATCGAGGTGTCCGTGCTCGGCAATGACCATGTGAGTGCTTCGATTCCGGGCGAAATCGTGCCACACCGTGAATTCTACGATTACGCGGCGAAATATCTCGAACAGGGCACCGAATTGGTGATTCCGGCCAAGCTATCCAAAAAACAAGTGGCCACTTTTCAGGATTACGCTGTGCGTGCCTTCCGGGCCATCGATGGCACCGGCATGTCGCGCTGTGACTTTTTCCTCGAACGTCGCACCAACAAGATTTTCATCAATGAGCTCAACACCATTCCTGGCTTCACCTCCATCAGCATGTACCCGAAACTATGGGAAGCTTCGGGACTGCCCTATCCGAAATTGATCGACCGCCTGATCGAGCTGGCCCTAGAACTTCACGCCGAAAAAGCGCGCACCAAATACTCGATCGAACTGCCCAGCGGTTCCTCCGGCGCGCTTGATGCCTGAAATAAAATCACAGTTCGCCACGTAATAATAATGAGTCGCGGAAGAGTACTCTTGACTGTGTGCGACTCTATACTTAAACTAACCGTTTAGTTAACGATTCAGATGACCCGCCATAAAACAACGACGAACGAGTCTGCGACGGCGCGACGAATCCTCGCGGCCGCCGAACATCATTTCGCCGCGCAGGGGATGGCTGGCGCACGCACCGAAGAAATTGCGGCTGCCGCACGAGCCAACAAGGCGATGCTCTACTACTATTTCGGCGATAAGCGCCGCCTTCATCGCGCCGTATTGGAAAATCTGTTTCGCCAGCTTCGCGTGGGAGTTTATGCTCCCGCCGCACGCTCGACGAAATCGCCACATCAGCGTCTGCTCGAATTTATCACCAGCTATTTCGATTTTTTGGCCTCGCACCCAAACTATCCACGGCTGGTGCAGCGCGAAGCAATGGAAGCCACCAAGGATTTCGAATGGATCGTGCGGGAACATCTTCGTCCCTCACACAATCGCCTGGTCCGCACGTTGGAAGAAGGAATCCGCGCCGGTGAATTCCGCAACGTTGATACGCACCAAACAGCCTTCACCATTATGGGCATGACCACTTCCTATTTTGCCGCGGCTCTGATCCTGAGCCATGTCGCGGGGCACAACTTGATGGCCACCAAGGCGCTGATCGCTCGTAAGCGTTCGCTCCTCGATTTTCTGAATCATGGACTATTGCGCTCCAAAGCGAGATCTCGATGACTGGAAAGAAATTCATTGGTCTGCTGCTCGTGTTGTTCACGATCGCGGCGATTGCCTATTTCCTGACTGTGCCGCGCGGCAACAATATCCCACTAATCGGCGTGATCGATGGCAACGAAGTAATCGTCAGTCCTCAGATGACCGGGCGCATCGTGAATTTGACCGTGGATGAAGGCTCCGTAGTGAAGAAGGGTGATTTGATCGCAGAACTGGACGACAAAGAACTCGAGGCAAGTCTGGCTGCTGCAAAGGCCAACGTTTCAAGTCTCGAAGCGCAGGTGACCGAAGCCAATCACAATTATTCGTGGACGAGCAATCAGACCGACGCGTCCGTATCGGAAGCGCAGGCCAGAGTTACCTCGGCAAAGGCCCAACTCGAGCCCGCCCGCGCGCAATTGTGGCGCGACCAGGCTGACCTGAAACGCATGCAGCAGCTTTTCGACAAGGGCGAAGTTTCCGCGCAGGAGCGCGATCACGCCGAAGCGGCCGTACGAATATCGCAGGCCAACGTGACGGCACTGGAGCAGGCTGTGAACGCTTTCGCTGCGACCGTCGACGTAGCGCAGGCGAATCGCCAACAAGTGCCAGCCCGCAAGAGCGCCGTCTCGACAATGATGGCCCAACTCGAACAGGCTCGCGCGTCCGAAGCGCAGATGACCACTCAGCTCGGCTACACGAGAATTTATTCGCCCATAGATGGAATCGTTTCGGTGCGAGTAGCGAAACAGGGCGAAGTGGTCGCGGTTGGATCTCCGATCGTGGTTGTCGTGGACATCAATCATTTGTGGGTACGTGCAGAGGTGGAAGAAAGCTACGCCGATTCCATTAAGTTTGGCCAGAAGTTGACCGTCGTGCTGCCATCGGGACGCGAAATCGAGGGCTCGGTATTTTTTAAGGGCGCCGAAAATGATTTCGCCACACAGCGAGATGTCAGCCGGACAAAACGCGACATAAAAACATTTGCAATTAAAGTGGCCGTCCCCAATCCGGACGGCCGCTTGTTTACCGGGATGACCGCGATCGTTCTGTTGCCCCGCCCAGCGAGAGAAGGCTGGTTTGCGAGGGCGGGCCTGTGATGGCGGCAAATGCGGAAAACGCGATCGAAGTCGATCACCTGACCAAGAAGTTTGGCGATCTGGTGGCTGTGAGCGACATTAGTTTCAACGTCGCGCGCCGGGAGATTTTCGGCTTGCTCGGTCCCAACGGCGCGGGAAAGACGACCCTCATCCGCATGATGACCACGCTCACGCCGCCGACTTCCGGGACCGCGCGGATCGCCGGGCACGACATTCGAACCGATGCCGACGGGGTACGCTTCGCCATGGGCGTGATTCCTCAGGCGTTGACCTCCGATCCTGAATTGACCGCCACGGAAAATGTTTTGATTCACGCCAAACTCTACGGAGTGCCGCGAGCCGACCGCGACAAATTGATTCACGATCTTCTCGGATCGGTGGATCTGCTGAAATTCAAAGATGCGCTGGTGCGAACTTTCTCGGGTGGAATGCGCCGCCGACTGGAAATTGCACGCGGCTTGGTGCATTCACCAAAAATCCTTTTTCTCGATGAGCCGACCACCGGGCTCGATCCCGTTTCGCGAACCAACGTGTGGCAACTCATTCGCAGGCTCTGCGACAACTCCGAAATGACGATTCTGGTGACGACGCATTACATGGACGAAGCGGACAAGCTTTGCGACCGCATCGCGATCGTGGATCACGGCAAGCTCGCGGCGCTCGACACTCCGACAAAACTGAAAGACAGTGTGCCGGGCAATGACACGGTTGAAGCGGAATTTAGTAATGCCCCTCTCGACTGGCAGGCACAACTCCAGAAATTGGCGCAAGCGACGGGAGTGAGCGAACGCGATGGCGCGATACACATCGTCTCAAACGATGGACCAGCCACGGTCGCGGCCTTGATGGATCTGGCGCGCGCAAAGAACGTCCAGGTGAAAAAAGTCACGGTGCAAAGCACCACCTTGGATGACGTGTTTTTGCATTTCACCGGCAGCGATCTGCGCGACACGGCAAAACAAGGAGTGGGACTCGATGTCGGCCATCTTTATCGATAAAAATTCAGAAAGATTCCGCAGCGCGGGTACGCGATGAATTTCGGGCGAATCTGGGCACTCATCGAGCGCGACTTGCGAAAATTCTTTCGCAGTCCTGCCTTGATGATGACCTCAATGGTTTTTCCGCTGATGCAGCTCATCGTGCTCGGTTATGCGTTCGGCGGAAAAGTCGTCGGAGTACGAGTGGCCGTGGTGGATCTGGACCACTCCGTTGAATCGCGCAAAGTTCGCGAAATGTTCGAGGGAATCGCGACCGGTCCCAAGACCTTCAAGATCGTACAATACGATTCGCTGGCAGAAGCAACCCACGACCTGCAGACGGGCAAAGTTCGAGGGTTGGTGGTGATTCCACACGATTTTTCGCGGCGATTCTATCAGCGTGACCGGCCGCGAATCGCTTTTACTGAAGACAACACCGATCAATTCATCTCCAGCGCGATTTTAGAACGCGTGCAGCAGATGGTGCAGGAACTCAATACGCCGGATGTGGTGCCGCGCCTGCCCAGCAGCGTGGAACTGGACACCGTCGAGATATATCCATACGTCCCGTACATCCAGTATTTGCTGGCCGGCTCGATCGCACTTTCAGTTTTTGTGGTGGCGATGATCGGCGGCGGAATCACGTTCATTGACGACAAATCGCGTGGCCTACACGAAGGATATTTGGTGACTCCGATTAAAAAATCGGAACTGGTGTTTGGCCTGATCGGCGCGGGCACAATCAAGGGGCTGATGGCCGGAATGGTGCTGACGGTGATTGGCGGCATGATCGCCGGGCTGCCGAATTTGTGGGAGCCGCTGCGGCTTTTCTATTTAGCAATCGTGGTGGCCACCGCTGCGCTAGCGATGATGAGTTTCATGTTTTTCTTGATGGTTCGCGTGGACGATCCGCTGGTTCCGCGCGCTATTTTCGGGGTTCTCAACACGCTGCTTTTCTTCCCGTCCGGCGCGGTTTATCCGATCGAGGCCTTCCCCTGGTGGCTGAAATGGATTTCGGTGATCGATCCGTTCACTTACACGGTTCACGCGCTGCGCAATCTGACGTTGAAGACCAGTGGCATTGAAGGAATTTACAAGGACGTGTTAGTTTTACTGAGCATCGCCGGAATCATGATTACCGGTTGTATTATGCTTTTCAAACGGCAACTATAGGCCGTTCAAACTGCTTCCAAGGAGATGGCGTGGTACTTTTCGATTCCGCAGCGGAACATCCTCCCGATCGCATTCGCCGTTACATCATCACCACGCTTGTGTTCGTCGGGCTGATGTTCGCCGCAAGCTGGTACCTGATGCGCTTCCACACCGAAAAGCGCACGGCGCGCCACTTTATGGATACGGTGGTGGCCGGCAAGTTGGACGAAGCTTACAAGCTTTGGAAACCTTCGCCATCCTACTCTTACAAAGATTTTCTGGACGATTGGGGACCGCAGGGTTATTACGGACCGGTCAAAAGCTACCGGATTGAAGACACCCAGCACGTGAAAAATGGATCTGGACTGGTGGTCGTTCTGGACGTCAGCCCTTACAGCCCTTACCCCGAACGCGACGACGCCATCAAGCAAGCCAAAACGCAAGAAGCGCGGCTGTGGGTTGAGTTTTCGGATCAATCGCTCAGCTTCCCGCCCTAGATTTTGAATCGAAAAATCTCGTGCTGACCGCTTTTGTTTTAGGACGCGGATCGCCTGCCGATTCGAAAGCGTGTTTTTGCGCCAGAATCACTGTGATAACATTGTTGATGTAGTTTTAATCCAAACATAAGAGATCGAGGCAACGGGAGACGACATGGGTTTCATTCAATCCACGGGGCGCCGAATCGGAATTGCGGGCGAGCTGCTATCGTTTTTCGCCAGCCATAAACGATGGTGGATGCTGCCGATGATTGTGGTCGTTCTACTGGTTGCGGTCATCATTGTAGTGGCACAGAGTTCCGCGCTCGCACCCTTTATCTACGCTTTATTCTAAAAACCCGCTAGCCCAGGATAATTCGCGGTGTGGAACAGTATTTGGGAAAAACTGAAAGCAATCTGGAAGGCGTGGACCCGCATCGCGCATATTATTGGAAATTTTCAGGCGCGCGTCCTGCTGACCATTCTTTACGTTGTGCTGGTGCTCCCCTTCGGCGTGATTGTGCGTTTGTTCGCCGATCCTCTGCGCATCAAGAAGCGCCCAGAAAAGTGGCTCGCCGAGACGGCCGAAGCTTTCGACATGCAGTGGGCGCAGAAACAATGAATTCATGAATATTCTTGGGATTTCCTGCTACTACCACGATGCAGCGGCAGCGCTGCTGCAAAATGGCCAGTTGGTAGCGGCCGCGGAAGAAGAGCGGTTTTCGCGAATTAAACATGATTTCGGTTTTCCCGTTCACGCCACAAAGTTTTGCCTCGAAGGTGGAAAAATCCGCAGCGAAGACTTGGATTACGTGGTCTTCTTTGAAAAGCCATTCCGGAAACTCGATCGCATCCTCGCCAGCGTATTGCAGACCTACCCGCAATCATGGAAAGTTTTCCGCGAGTCGATGATCAGCTGGATCGTGGACAAGATGTGGGTGGCCAGCACACTGCAATCCGAACTCGGGATCGACCGTGCCAAAATTCTCTTCTCCGAGCATCACCTCTCGCATGCAGCCAGCGCCTTCCTGTGCTCGCCTTATGACGAGTCTGCGATTTTGACGGTGGATGGCGTGGGCGACTGGGTTACGGCAACCTGCGGCGTCGGCAAAGGGAACGAAATTCGCCGGACGAAGCATATCGAGTTTCCCCATTCGCTGGGATTGCTGTACAGCGCGTTTACGGCCTTTCTGGGCTTCGAAGTGAACGAAGGCGAATACAAAGTGATGGGCATGGCGCCCTACGGAAAACCCCGTTACGCGGACAAAGTGTGGAAAGTCGTGCGCCAGGATTCCGACGGATCATTTTCGCTGGACATGGATTATTTTACTTTTCATTATTCGACGGATCGCATGTACAGCCGGAAGTTGGTGGAGCTTTTTGGCGAACCGCGACCGCGTGAAATGGCTTTTTTCACCGAGGCCACGGGATTTCCGAAGTACTTTGGCGAGCCACCGGCGAATTATTCGGAACTCTGCCGCGTAAACGAACATTATGCAGACATCGCGGCGAGTATCCAGCACGTAACCGAAGAATTGCTGCTGGGAATGGCGCGGAATCTGCAGAAAGAAACCGGGCAGAAGAAATTGTGCATCGCCGGCGGCGTGGGACTGAATAGCGTCGCCAACAGCCGGATCCTGCGCGAAACCGATTTTGAGGAAATCTATATTCAACCCGCCGCCGGAGATTCGGGAGCGGCTGTTGGCGCAGCTTTGTGGGCTTACAATTCCCTGCTCGGAAATCCTCGAACGTTTTGCATGAAACACGCGTACTGGGGACAAAGCTACTCGGACGCCGAGGTTCGTTCATTTCTTACTGAAAACAATATCAAGCATAGTTACGTGGAAAATGATGACGAACTGCTGGACCAAACCGTGGAGCGGCTGACCAACGCGAAAGTGGTGGGATGGTATCAGGGACGTTTTGAATGGGGTCCGCGCGCGCTGGGCAACCGCAGCATTTTGGCCGACCCGCGCAATCCGGAAATGAAGGACATCGTAAATTCCAAAATTAAATTTCGCGAGCCGTATCGTCCGTTTGCTCCTTCGGTGCTTGCGGAACGGGCCGAGGATTATTTCGATTTGCCAAGCGCCGCACAACAGTATCCCGCGCGGTACATGCTGTATGTGACGCAGGTGAAGCCGGATAAACGAAAAATATTGCCGGCGACGACGCACGAAGATGGAACGGCGCGCTTGCAGACCGTTTTCCGCGACGAAAATCCGCGGTATTACGGCCTCATCGAACGTTTTGGGAAAGCGACGGGTGTTCCCGTGGTGTTGAATACGTCATTCAATTTACGCGGCGAGCCGATCGTGACCACGCCGGCAAACGCCTTTAGCACGTTTTCAAAAAGCGAAATGGACAGTTTGGTGCTGGGCAATTTCATCGTGGACAAGCCATCGTGACCTACCGGAGAACTGAATAATGTCTGAGGCGCCTCCTCCCTCTTCGCCGTCCCGGCCAGTCCAAAGCTTTTTTGCATTCATCGGCTACCTGATATTCAGCACCCTTATTGCCGCTGCGGTAGTGGAATTGGGAGCGTTTGCGATCTGGACGATGTCGCATGGCGCAAGGCCGAATCACCAGGAAAAACTGGGGATCAACAGTCCGGCATACGCGGAATTTCCGTGGGCCGCCGACTTCTGGAAGGAAGAGGCACGACGGCGAAAAGGTCATATCGGTGGGTACGTTCCGTTCCGTATCTGGGGAACGCCTGAATGGCATGGGAAATACGTCAATAATGACACGGACGAATTCGGAACGGAACGCAGGACGATTCAGGATCTAAGCGCGGATTGCAAAGACAAACCGAGCTTTCACATCTGGATGTTCGGTGGTTCGACTCTGTATGGCACTGGAGTTCCGGATTGGGCGACGATCCCGTCATTCTTGTCAAAGGAACTGAACGCCAGTGCGCGGTGCGTGAAGATTACGAATTTTGGCACCGAGGGATACAACACGAATCAAGAGTTAATCCTGCTGATCGAGCAACTGAAAGCGGGCCGGCGTCCTGACGCGGTAATTTTTTACGATGGGGTCAACGATTCGTATACCGGAGTATTCGAGCCGGGAATCGCCACGGCACACATGGAATATCCTGCGATCAGCGCGCGAGTCGAAAGCAGACTCGCCGGCAAACTGGAATTTTTGCGTCACTCGTATGCGCTTATGTTGGCACGCCGATTGATGCTTTCGAAGCAGACCGAGGATCCGTCTGTAGTCGAAGCAAAAACCAAACTAAAGGCCACGGAAACCCTGGACAATTACGAAGCTAATCTTCAAATGGTGCGCTCGCTTGCCAACATATATCACTTTGATTTTTACAGTTTTTGGCAACCCTCACTGGCTTTCGGAAGCAAACCGATCGTGCCTTATGAAGCGGAGTTAATCCATATCGACGAAAATAGCCCGTATGGAGCCGCTTTGAAGCCCATGCGCATCGCCTATCAGGAGGCCGACCGGCGGGCGCCGGACGGGAAATTTATTTTTCTTGGGGACGTTTTTGACACCGAGCAAGAACCTCTCTATCTCGACGAGTGGCATCTGGGGCCAACGGGCAATGAATTGATTGCAAAGGCAATCGCAAAACGATTGCCGGCGAGTCTGGGCATGGTGCCGCAGGCAAACTGATCCCGAACATTGCCTTGTTCTGTTCGGTTCCCTAACCAGATTGTCGAAATCCGATTTTACAGTTCTGGACCAAGCACCTGAACGCAAGCCTCGCGAACTTCATCCAAAGAGATCGATGAAATGGAGCGCGGCTGACCGGACAGGATTGCTTTGTCGCCCCGTGGATGGCTGAACTCCGCGCCGGTGCTGACTACGCGGCTTTCGAGATGCAAGGGTCGCCACTGCGCGGGATCAGTCCGACCGAAAATCACCACAGTAGGACGTTGCAAGGCAGACGCGATATGGGCTGGACCCGAATCGTTGCCAACAAACAATCGTGCTCCCGAAATCAACGCAACGAGTTCGCGGATATTCATCTGATCGGCAATCATCGCGCAGTTCCTCATTTGGTCGCGGATCTGGCTGGCCACTTCCCCATCTTGCGCGCCGCAATTAACTACACTCGCGATTCCACGAGTTGTCTTTAGCCAACGCGCAATTTCAACGAAGTCGCTCACGGGCCAGCGCATTCCCGAGAGTCGCGCACCCGGTTGCAGAACAGCGTAGCCTTCCCCCCTTGAGATTCCGCGATAGGCGAGTTTTTGCGAAATTAATTGTTGCGCATCTATTTGAGGGAAGATTTGTGTTTGCGGGATCGGGCCGCGCGGTAATCCGGTCCAATAGAATTGAGAAATGCGATGCTCGATGGTGTGAACGGCTGATCGCGAATAGAACTCTTCTGCATCAGGAACCTGTACGTTGTAGAGAAATGAATACTGATAACCTTTCCAGCCCACGCGCCAAGGCGATCCCGAAGCTCCGGTTAACATCGCACTGCGCGGTCCGCCATGCTGATTGAAAACGACCGAAAACTTGCGGCGGCGCAACTCTAAAGATGTGGCACCCAGCCCACCGGAAGAAATAATTTCAGTTATGTTGGGGTTGTCTTCCAGAACGGAAGCGAAACGAGGTTCGGCCAGCACCGAAATTCGCAGATCGGGACGCCAGGTTTTCACCGCGGCGATCGCAGGCGTCTCCAAGATCAAGTCTCCTAGCGAGCGCAAACGAATAATCAAAATCTCGGAGCCTTGGGGCAAGCCGGGAAGCAACGAGGACGGATCGGCTGCGTTGGAGGATTGCGTAGCGGCTGGTGGTTGGATTGGGTTCACTGCGAAATACGACTATTCGGCGTCAATTCGTGCTTCGTCGATGAGCATCACGGGAATATCTTCGCGAATGGGATAGACGCGCCGGCAAGACGGGCATTTCAAACCGTGCTGATCGGCAGTCAGTTTGACTGGAGTTTTATCCAGCGGGCAAACCAGAATATCGAGAAGCTCTTGTGAAACAGGCATTAAATCCTCCACGCGCACTGTAGCAGAGGGCCGTACCAAACCGCAAATCGAAGCCGCGTGGTGACTTTCAGACTTTCTGCGTTAGTGGCGGGCCCAAAACCGGACTTTCAACTTTCATCTTGAGCTGGCATTTCCATTCAGAACCCTGAACAAGTTCGACGGGCCAGACTG
>JGI12712J15308_10000337_pt1 | contig 13889 bp, 13 predicted proteins | sample JacPin_JW_Ref_O2_FD_15308 | JGI IMG/M metagenome (IMG submission 15308) | reverse complement strand
TGCCCTCTCGCGTGAAAGCAATCGATGAGAAACTGAGTGTCTGCAAAAAAATCGGGCTCTCGTGTCATGCAGTACGGAGCCAAAGCACAGGCGAAATCATAAATGACTCGCCTTGGTGCCTTCTCCCATCTGGTGACTATGGCAGAGAACACGTCATTACGGCCCTCGCCTCGGGGGATACAATGGAAGCCATAGCAGATACTATGCGTGCACCAAACACACATAATACCTCCAGTCAATCGCCGCTCGCCATACTGCGAATAAAACTTGGAGCATTTGGCCCCTCGTTTTTGGCCGATATCCGCTGTGGAATCATTCTTCAGCCGAGGATAATTTGGACGGTAGCGGATCTGGGGTTGGCCATAGCGAGATCCACTCTAGATCGTAGCAGTCGTCAGCGCTGGCCTTCAATGATAAGGAAACGTACTTTGAACCATGGGATTTCGTTTCTTTGTGCACGCGGATCGATTGGCAGGGAACTATGTACCATCAATTTTCTGAGGACAGTGGTACCACGTTCATGAATCCACTGGCACATAGAAAGAAGGGCTGTCGAGACCGTCGTTTGTGTCATATATTCGTATTGTAGAACTTCGAAAAGGGCTGGGATTTCCATGAGCAATGATGCGTTGTGGAGCGTAGGAGTTGTGATAAATGTGGATAAGGCACGGAGGGCTGGTCTAGTTGTCAGCTGAAGTACTGACTCTTCAGCAACTATCTGCCTTGCCTCAGGAGATCATTGAGTGCCCACGATTTAGAAGGAGCGTACCTGATAAAATAGCCGAACGTAGATCTTGAGGCCCCATCTTTTTTCCACCACGGCAACAAGTCCGAAATGGTACGCAAACACCTCCCCCAACCCTGTATTGATGTTCGACAGCCTCTCACACGCGTCTGGAATCGTTTCCATCCGTCCCAGCAATTTTTTCTTGGCCTTTTCTCTCATGTCCCTGTGCTTGTTCTTTGCGGGAACGTCATCGCCGCCTTCTTCGCCACTATCATCCTCGCCATCTTCCTCATCATCCCGCCTCTTCTGGGTGACCGGTGCTTCGAACCCACCCTTGTCAGACTCCACGGGTACCAGCGAAGGTCCGGTGATTATTTCTCTTACAAGTTTACGGAGTTGTTTCTCTGGGAGTAGTTGCTGGTTGTAGACATATTGGGTGTTATCTCGCGTGAGGGAGTCCTCGCAAATCGTAGTCGGAGGGCGTAAAGTTGGTAGTAGGTGTTTGCGATTGAATGCGAGCGTCACGCCATCCCAGATAGTGTTTTCTGGAGAAGGCCCACAATCAGGGCACTCCATATCACCGTCCAGATATTGGAGCTTGATGTAAGCAAACCAAGCGGCTCGAAACATTGGCTCACTGACGAATTTATGTTCTGAGTGCTCACTTTCGTAACGCCTCGCTGTAACAGAAACCCATGCGACAAATGGTGTTTCCGACGTGGTATAGCAGCTCGTGTAATCGTCGAGTAGATTGTGTGTCATTAGCACTCGATTATTGAAGTTGAAGAGGCCGATATTTCCACATTCAGGCCCAATGAAACGACGGCGGCAAATTTCGCATGCTTGGAGTTCGATCCTGCTACTCTGAGCATAAGACAGGCCATAGATAACGCATGGGGAAGTGAAAGTTGGCTTCGTCGGCGCGTACAGGTTACGAGGGTTCGCACAACGGCATGACGCAAGCTCGGCGATAGGGATAACGTCGGGGACACTTCGGAATGGTGGTGGGCGTGGTATCTTTGGATCGTTCGGCAAGGATGCCCATGCCGGCGGAGGAATTATCTTGTAGGACACTGCACGCTCCCCTCCAGAAGCGTGCCGGACATGAGGCGCTGGAAAGCTTGATGAGTTTGTTCAGTAAAGGTAGCTGTATGAACTCACTGTGATAATCAAATAAAGCATCTTCATTGACTGACTGGTCCTTTGCCAGAGGGTCTTCCTGAACGAGTTTTTGTAGTAGATGCCGCGCTGTTGTGATGTGGGTGCAGTTGTGCATCGGATCTTTGCTACATTCCCACTTGCCGGATGCGTCATCCTTACCGGTATGGGTAACAAAAACACGGCTTCGAAGGGACGACTGATTTGGAGACGGAACAGAAAAGAGGTTCGTGAAGTTATCGTCGTCGGAGGGAAGGCGTGAAAACAGACAAGGTGACCGAGAATCGTCACCTATGCACAATAAATCATCCAACACAAAAATGATTTAGAATTTAAAGCCTACCTGTGAAGGTGCCATCATCGGGGAATTTATCCTCACGATATTCGAGGAGAAAACGTGCGTGAAAGCAGTGTGAATTGGTATATATTCGTGCCTGAGGACATGTACACACAGGTATAACTTCCGCACCGAACCTCGACACCTGTAGATGATACCACACATTCTTTGGCCTGATCAGCGCTGACGAATATCACCCCTTGCTCATTTCACGTACTTGATTACATTCCTTGCGGACATCCCATCCACTCACAACAAACAGGTCTTGGAATATCTGATAGACCGCAGCGTCATCCGCCAACACCGCATCGACGTAAGTTGTGTACTTTGAATTGTCGTCGGTTGGTTCGGGCTCTTCTGTTCCTCCCACCGACTCTTGTATGGCGATCCAGCCATCATCGGCCCGGGGCACCTCGGAGTCTATCACATTAGTACTTGGCTCATCCTGTCTTTTCCGTTTTCTCCTTCCAGGTTTTCCGACTCGCATGGCTTTCGACGGAGAGCATATCACTTCCGAAGTGATATCTGGTGCTGAAGGAATCCAAGGTATAGGTGATGGAGGTGGGGTGTCAATTTCGATGGTGTCATGTTCGATGCTATTTTTTTCATCAGGCATGCCGGAGCAAAGAAGCTCTTATATGTATGGTCCCCTTACACTATACCTGTTCCTCACATCGCTGATATTTGCTGCTGTTGACCTTTTTTTTTCATCTTTCATTTGCAGCTAATGAAATCTCCACCCAAGAAGAAACGTCAACCTAGCCGCTGTTCGAGATGCCCTGGACGGCCAATCCTGACAGAATGCCATCATACTAAGCTTGGAAGGGCGTTTCTTCAAGCAAAACTGACGGTAGCTATCCGTTTTTATATGGTTGTTAATTGTTAATGGTTGAAACTCCAGCCCAACGCTGGGCCCTCCACATTAGCACCAGCATTACCCGAAGATTCGGAGCCGCCGAGGAGTCCGTTGCTCTCAAGTCCATCCCTACAGATACCTCCTCCATTGGTTAGTGATCTTCAGATCGTTTCACTTCGCATCTCCTGATTCCCTAGCATCACATGTAGACGCACGAAATTCCAATCGATCCGGCCATACTCGAGCCAAATCCGTGCCAAGACCTTCTCCCCCTTCTCCCCACCAGGTCGCCCGAGCCAACACGTAGTCATTCCGGAAATGTAGACCCCGATACCAATGACGAAATTGGCTTCTTAACACCAGGATCTCGCTCTCGGAATCGAGTTCGAGTTAGTATGGCAAACCCAGTGCATGGTTTTGTCGCTGGTGCCAGACGTGGCGCAGGGGATTTCCGTACATTTTCTAATTTCTCACCAAGTATTCAAGGTCACCTTCACTGACTATGCTTGACAGGAATTTTGAGGCAATCCCCCCTGCGTCCTCCTTTGAGTGACACGGCAGCAGCGAGCAGGCGTTTCCTTCGTCTCATCGATGATATTGTTTGTCGCGTACGTTTGCAGCTTCCATTTAGACAGTGAGGTTCGACTAATACTATTTTAATCAGTGCGAACAAATATCTTCGCAGACAGGGTGCTGGCTCTTCTTAGCTGCCCAGCACCCTTCCGCGAGCAAATCATTCGTGCACTATGGGTCGCCGCGCCTTAGACGTGATGCCAAGCAAGAGCTGGGCGAGATCACAAACCATTTTAGTATTCTGATCGCAAATCTCATCAAATCCCGTTACCAAGATGCAAAGGAACTGCAGAAAAAGCTCTCTCAGGCTGAAGAGCGAGCTGCAGCCACCCAGATCAAGTACGAGATGTTGCTGGAGCAAAATAGAAATGCAGAGAGCTCTCGCCAAGCGTTGGAAGCAAAGCAGCAGGAGTTAGATGGGATCCTTGCAGCTCTTCAAAGGACCCTCGCGTAATTAGTATGCATGCCTGTTCGTACTGCTCATGCGACGTGATGACCCGATAAAAATAGAATTGCGGATACCTAGACTGGAGGCTACGATCGAGGTGACACAGACGTCAGACTGAATTTGACGACACATCCCTCAACTTCCTGAAGAGACTCAACATTCTCGTGAAAGATGTCGAACGGAACGAAATAGAATTTCGTTCCAACAGTCTTGGGTGTGGACCTATCGCAGACATCGATGCTTTCACCAAGGATAAACTTGGGTAAGCCGAATTGGTCAAATAGCTCTCTCAGCCAGCGTTGAAGTCGTCCCGATCACCGGCGTAAAGAATCGTGGACGGACGGTCAGTATTCTCGCGATGGACGGCGGTTCTCTCTTAGAGGAATGCGAACGCAGTTTACATGACGCTTTATGCATGGTTCGATGTCTTGTAAAAAAGCGGTAAGATACTCCCTCTCATCACCACCAATTCTCTGATAATCATATCAATTCAGCTCCCTCATCGGAGGAGGTGGTGCTCCGGAGATTCACGTATCGCGTCTCCTTTCGCAGTATTCTCAATCGCTCAAGGGCATGGAAGCATACTGTTTCCACGCATATGCCGATGCTTTGGAGGTGATACCGACCACTCTGGCCGAGAACGCAGGCCTAAATCCTATTGCGAACTTCGAAATCGCCATGCTTTGGGTGAACGGAATGCTGGTATTATTGTCAGAAAAGTATGTATTGCGGCAAGAATTGACAACAGCTCGTTTTGACGTTGGGATGTTAATAGGGACTGATATCCAACATCTTGGAAGAAGACGTCGTTCAGCCGCTGTTGGTCACAACAAGTGCTTTGGAGCTATCCACCGAGACAGTTTGTCTTCTTCTGAAAATTGATGACTACGTTCAGGCACGTTAGCATTCAGTATATTAATGTGTTCGTGATGACGAGAGGAAGTCGTGTAAAAGTTTGTCTCAAAGAATAGACGCTAGTAGTTTCAATTTCAATCCAGCTCACAACACTGAGGTTCAAATTTCTGGGAGAATGAACATGTCGGTCTGCAACCATAGTGATTCAAAGAAAAACAACCAACAAGACCGCAGCCGCTGAAGTAGCAAAAGTATCATCCATACTATCTCGGTAATGTTGTATTCGAAACAGAATGGTCTATAGGAGAGGGATTACAGATCTTCGTCATCTTCGGGAAGAGGTACACTTTCCGCCTGGGAAAGTAGTCAGTCAGTCAGAAACACACGGTGCTTCCATTGAGCAACAGACCTGTTTCAGTTCTTGCTCATATTGCACCATAAGTGCAGCGTCAACTTCAACTTAGATGGGCTCGAGGGCAGGGGCAGCGGTGAACTCGAGAGTTGGGTTGCTAAAGAACGACAGATTTATTGAATAGAAGCTACGGGCCTCGGGAAATAACTCGCCCAACAAGCCTCCTCGCGAGCCACAAGAAAGGTTTCTCATAGTTATAGTTGGACTTTGCTGAGATCTCAAAGTACTGAAAGTTCTTCTTTCGGTGGAACGTCACGGCTCCGGTCTTCACTTTCGTTCCTAGACGCAGAAGGCCAGATTGAGAAACACCTCGCCGGGACAAAGAAACAGAAGACAAACTTTTACATCGACCTTGTTTCCACATAAAACGACGGGGATGTTTTCGCACACTCGCTCTAGGTCACGGTGCCAGTTGGGAACATCCTTGTACGTGATTCTCGATGTGACATCAAACATGATGATGCCACATTGGCCTTTGATATAATATCCATCTCGAAGACCACCGAACTTTTCCTGGCCAGCTGTATCCAGGCGTTGAAGCAGATGGTGCCAAAGTTGTTGGAGAAGGTCAACGGGTGCACTTCGACATCAAGAGTCGCTGATGGAGCATAAAAGATAAGAGTGGTGCCGATTAGATGAGACGATCGGGATGAAACCGTTACGGAAGATGGCGGTACGCACAATGTACTTCCTTTCAAATTCACCGGTCAAGGGGCGGTAAGGATCATACCATCGACAAGATTTTCACGTATCGTGTAAAATAGGTCGGATTGGGTTATTGAAATGAAGAGCGAGAAATTTAACGAGAATCGAATCATCGATAGCAGTGCAACAAGAACGGAAAGCCAATGTAAGCAAAAGTCATCACACACAAACCAGAAAGCATAGCGAGAACGAGGGCGTTAGTGAGATTATCACCGTTGGCAATACTGGAAGAACGCACGAAGAACGAGTTTAAAGGTACGCATAGACATGGTTGCTCAAGAGGGCCTAATCAGGTGAATGATAATCCTTCTGAGGGAGAGTCAAGAAGCTCAGAAACAAGACAAGAAAGTTCACAGACAAACGTTCGACGACGACGAAAGGAAGCGTCCGGCACTAAAAGTTCGTCATCTGCCTTTTCCTCATTTACCTCTTCGATCTCAAGGAGACCTGGGTTTGCCTGAACAGAATCCTAACGTGCGATCGCAGTGGGTCCTATTAAGAACAGATGTACAAATTACTGATGTATTTCGCAGACGTGTCTTGTACACGTCGTCCAGACTCGTCGGATCGCGGGCACAATTCCTACCAAACTCTTGGAGACATATACCAAGCATTCCAGCAGATCTTCGGGGGGTTCATCTTCAGCGTCATATCAGGATCGCCACAAGTCGCAGGAGGTTGCAGGTATCTGAGTGCGATAAGAAAGGGAAGAGGGTACAACAAAATGGTCAGAAAGGCATACGGAATGGAGGCAGCGTGAAAAGCCTCTGATATACGTTCTCTGTATCCATAGCCAAGAGCTCCAAACTGACCACACCTTATGTAGATCTGATATTGCGCAAAAAACACTATGGCAATGGTAGTTCAGATCCAAGATCCAATGAAGATAGTGAAGGTTCCTAACCGAATTGTAGACTGTGTAACTCACATATAACAGATCCGCTCCGTCTAGTTCCGCACTATACGCAAGTAAGAATGTCGCAATGCACGTAGCTTTTTGATCGATCCAAGGATTTCTGCTGGTTTGTCATACAATGTGATTTGGCGGCTCGACACTTTCCTGGTGCACGCGAAAGGCGTATTCGTCGCTTGGTTCAACGTCAAGGTGACAAACGTACGTGTGATCCCAATACGAAGCAAGGAGAGGAAGATCAGAGCGAACACGGCCAGGTAAGTCGTGCAGTCTATCGCAGAAGTTGAAGAGGCTCTAAAACCTGTCAACGAAGAATCAGAAATCATATTCCACGGGTTGGCAAATGACGTACGTCACCGACTCGTTGATGAACATTGGTGTTCAGAGACAGACTGTAGAACAATTATGAACGAACTATGGAACAGAACGAACATTGCCACGAACGGAACATTGCCAATCATGTCTACCTCAAGAGAACGGAATCGTATCGCCTGCTCAAAGTACTACTACAGGTGAGTATCTGTTACACCGAACTCCTTAGACACTCTAGGTCTCTCAATCACCTTTACAATAGCCGGCATGAGGAATGCAAAGCAAAAGCAAAAGAACGGATGGCAAAGTAGGCAGGAACTCGCGCACGGATTTACGGCTCTCACCATTAAACAACCAGGTTACGTGCCGCAAGGTCTTTAGAACCTCCCCCGCCTCCTTCCCCGTCGCATCTGGAGCGTATACGAGAAATCAATCGTAAAGCAGCTGCTGCATATCGGGCAAGGTGAGCTCGTGTTTGATTGGACTTGAACAAAATTACGACATAATGTATAGAAACACGGATGAAGTCCGGATGAAAGCCAGACTGAGGATGAGATCGAAGCGGGCGTCACAGAGAGGACTGAAGAGATCAAACGTCGGCCCTGAAAATAATGCAGCAAGTCCTACACTCGCTTCCTGGATGTGGTCTGCTCCAACACCACCTGTTGCAGTACCGTTTTGCACAACCAACGGATCCCTAGACGTATACCCTATTCGCGACTGTAACTGGCAAGAGGGTGTTGGGGAAGTAAATGAGGATGATCGTGGACGCTGCGATGAGATTGAGGATAACGAGACTATTGCAGATCAAAACGAGGTTGCCCAGCTACTCGGGTTATGCTGAAGGTGCCCGTTTTTTTTTTTCAGTTTCCGATGTTTGTGCATCATTGTTTCACAGAACTTTGTACTTAGATTAGATTAGCGTTTGCCATAAATCGCTTCCATTCATCATTGTTTTACATCATTGCCTTAAGTCGCTTCCGTTCATCATCGTTTTACATTGCTTTTTCATTTTATTTTTTTCAGAGCCGTCATCAGATACTTCAAGTTCTACGTACAACACTGTTCTCCATCGGCGTTTGTTACGAGATATTTTTTTCAATTACCACACTAATGAGTTGTTTTAATGATCACCCACTGTAATCTCTGAATCGTTGCTAGAATCTGGAGACGTAGATCTGCGGCGATATTGAGTGGACACGGGTGCCAAAACGTGATCGGGGGATGCGTTGCGAATGTATCTATGAAGTAGCCGAATGTACCCGCTCAACGACGGGCACCTGCTGTCAGTTGTGTTGCGTCGGCGGTAGATGAAAAATCCGCCGGGTTGTCGGTACTCAGGGTAGTAGGGGTCCGTGGGTCTCCACTGCCCGCTTGCAGGGTGGTAGATGTCATAATCGACGGTGCGTAGGCGCGCGACGTGGAAGAGATGGGCATCGGTGGCCATCACGTAGCCACGTTGGGAGTTGTGTGTCCGCAACGAACTGGAAGTCAGCCGTGCGCGATATTCGATGGGACGTTGGCCATCCTATTATTAAATAAAATAAATAAAATAACACACAAATAAAATTAGTTTGGTACTTACCCCACGGTATAGAATAAGGTGAACCCAAGGACCTGCAAGGCACTGGCGCCGATTGCATTGCAGGTCTCGACATCCGATCATCGGAACATCATCCATGGGGAAATAGTCCTGTCGTTGCTTTCAAAACATCATCAGCCTCGAAGAGTTACAAATGTATGAAAGATTACCATTTTGTTTGCGTTGAATATTCTACCAGTTGAATCAAAAAAGGGGGGCGAAATTTTCCTGTATCGATTTCGGTAAGATTATATATATGTGAATAATTTGCGCCCATCCTCACACAACGGCGACTTGGCTCAGGGTATAGGCCCATATAGAAATTCCACCTTGCACGATGGCCACCTGGCTCAGGGAATCAAAGATTATTCATGATGCAGACACGTTGCAGAACAGAGGAACGATCTTCTAGACGAACTTACCGAAGGAACCGATATAAAGTCGCATAACATTTTACTCTGCCTCCGTTCGCTCGTCTCCAACATACCATTCACCTCTGACCATGTCAATCGCACTAGAAAACAGTGAGTAACGTTTTTCATTGCACGAGACTAAGTTAATGGACTCAAATGTAAATAGGGATCGCGGCTGCAAAGGCACTCTGGGAGGAAAAGCGAGAGATTAGAATAGCCGCTGTCAGCCATCTCAAAAAAGTCACCGGAATACCTCTCAAGAAAGCAGGCGGAGGGAAGGGTATGAAATCTCATGACTTGCCTTTACGAATATTCTAACAGTCGTATTTCTGAAAGCTGCCAAAAAAAGTGCCAAAGACAACGCTGATAAAGCTTGTGAAGCGGAATCCGAAGCCAGCGAGAACTTGAAGAAACTGGAGGAGATGTTATTAGAAGAGATGGCAAGAGAAAAGACAGTGGTGGAGACGTCCAACGGTAAAACGGTTTCCACGAATGTAGGGGACGCGAAGGACTTGACGGCAACAACGACGAAGGTGGCTCCTCGAAAGGATACCATAGAGATGACGACGATCGAGGCCGCGCAAGGAGCTGCTATTGCGGCGACCCAGATCGATGCCGTTCGAACGGCTGGCATCGTTTCTATAGAAGAGATCGCGATCGAGCCTGCTGCCATTGCTGTTTCCGATGGGACTGGGACCGAGACCACTTCCACTAATGAGGTGAACAAGATTGCTGCCGATGGAACTGCTGTCGTCCTTTCTACAGGCGAGATCGGGGTGGAGGGTGCTGCTGTTACCGCTACCGACGGGACCGGGATGAAGGCCGCGAACACCAACGACGGAACCCGGACGGAGGCCGAGGTGACCAACGAGGTGACCAGGACCGACGCTGCCGTCAAGGATACGTCTGCTCCATCCGAGATCGGTAATGTGGATAACAAAGATAAAGCCAAGGCCTTGGAGGCGATGAAAATGAAGAGGCAAAAGCTTGTAGAAAAGAGATACTTACGGAACGACTTAGGTCTTGTGATATCTAGGATAAACAACGTCCCCGCAAACGGATCGACAGAAGAGTCGAAGGACTTGAAGACAGAGAGGGATCGGATCGAGCGGGAGCTGGCGAATTTGGAAGATGGTGACAGTGAGAAGGCAACAGAAAGCGAATCGGTGGGGACAAAGAGGAAAGCTGCGAGGGGTAAGAAGGTGGAGAAGGATGACAAGGCGAGGAAGGGAGATGATGATTCGGATGATGACGCTAAGGATGGCGACTTGAGCGACGAAGCACTGGCGACTTTGGCAGGTTAGTTTTCCCCAGATCACCGCGTACATCATCCTAACAACGGCACAGGCATAGGTCAACTCGCCATCATTGAATTCCTCGAGAAAGGCACGACGTTACCATACAAAATCCGTCGCCTTGCCCGCGATGTTCAAGGATTCTTGCCTCAGGCAGCCACTACGTCCCGAGAGCTAGCCCTCCATATTTTCGACACCAACCGCGGCAATCTCATTTGCCTATACCATCAGAAACATCGAGGGTTCAAGCTGTACGATGGGGCCGCAGGAAAATACCAGCTCATCGGTGTCCCTTACCCGAAGTTCTTGACGTCAAAAGGCAAGACTGGAAAACAGCCTCCGGAAGGCTATCTGCACTGTGGATGCCGTGCTGATATTGCCCTCCTGGACTTCTTCTGGTGGAAGACTTGGACCTTGGAGTCGAGTGTTGGTGGCGTTCATGTCTATGAGGGTTTGGGGGATGAGGTATTGTCTCCCCGAGCACGCGCCTTCTATGTGAAGGCTTTTACCGAGGCCACTGGACTGACAATCGACGACATGTACAGCATGGACTACGGATCGTTCAACTACAGGAAAGCCTTGCGTCTTCGTCAAGTTGGAAGATTGTTGGCCAAAGTCAACGAAATGAACGCCTTCGATGGATCCCCCAGCTTGGTGCTTACTATCAGCAAGGACAGTGCGAGTGATGGTGGTAATGGCAACGAAGAGATGGAGGTTGATTGATGCGAATACTGGGAGCTGGGCGAGGCAGACATTTTATTGCTCTCTTGTTGAATGTGTCGAATTTTCTGAATGACGATTAGGCGTGTGCACGTGTCATCAAATGATCATTTACGAAGTCCAAAAAGAGAAGTAATTTTACGTACATACTAACCGCCACCCAATTCCAACTTTATTGGTGAGGATTTACCAGACTGTGATAATCAAGCATGCTCATTGAAAATCAGGTTGTTCCTGTGAGCTTTACTATTGGCCATGTCAAGGCCAGGACTCAGGATCAGGGCATTCCTCAGACTAGCTGTGCTTCAGCAAGTAGAGGACGGCTGGATATCCTACAGCTATGAATAATCCCAGAGACAACTCTATGTCTCCCTTGACGGTTGAAAAAATTTTCAAAGATGTTGACTAGTGAGTCGATCTTCGAAGACACGGAGGGAAAACACATACAAAAGGTATGGCCGTCCATTTGTCTTCCACCAACAATGTCCACACATCTCATTGCCACCTCCAGCGCATTCTACTCGGCCGAAAATAACATGTACAACATCGAAAATTCCAGTTGGGTTATTATCTGTGAGGTTGCCGTTCCTCGTTTTTTGGGCCACGTCGGAATGTTCTGCCGACGCTACCTTCTAGCGAGTTGGTACTGGGTTTTGCGGTATGTATTTATTAACTGACATATTTTTCTTACTGACGTCTGTACAAGGAGTATTCGCCGTATCGCGAAGGCTTGTCGATGCTGTCACCTAGCGATTTGGTGTTGTGTTTTACGGTATGTCATCCTCATCCTATGGATTTTCTTGCTGACGTTGATATATAGGGCCATTCGTCGTGTAATCGGCCGAGGGGAAGGGCGTCGATCGGGTTTTGAGTCCATGGTCTGATCACTGCGATCGAACAATGGAATCGACATGGAATCGGGTGGGGGCGGAGGCAAATGGTTTTCTACACTAGGTGAAGATCGGCCCTATTTTTTCTATGTGTTTTCTTTCCATTCATTCTATTATTTGCTTGTTCTATTCGTTTCATTTTCGCATACAAACGTTTCGTTGGATTGCATACGAATATGTAATGATGCAAGCTCCTACATACTAACGGATACCGATGGTATCCCTCCTCCTCCTCCTCCTCCTCCTTGCCATCGCCGCCCTTGACTGCGATCACTTCATGATCGTCGTCTCTTGGATTTCATTGTCCTTGTAAATGTTCGTTAGATAGAATAACGAATTAGAACTTACTTGCGCACGAAGCACAGCATATTTGCTGTTCTGCATGCAGTATTTGTCGCGTGGATCCTGATGACGGAGATGCGGGGCATGGGTGGACCGTTCTGTGATCCCTATCCCACCTCCTCCTCGCCATCCTCTCCTTCGATGCGTTTGCTTCGTATTCGTTAACTGCATTGTCCTTGTAGTCGCAAGTTATCTAGAAGATAATAAAGATTTACTTGGAACTTACTTGTGCAGGCAAAACAGCGTGTTTGCTGTTCTCGCGCCAGTGTTGACAGACTACATCCCACTATCAACGGCTTGAGCAATGATGGCGAGGTCAGAAGGGAAGGGGGGAGGGATGTCGTTGTCCTGTAAAAGTAGTCGGTAAGATAATAATACAGAGAGGACTCACCAAATATACTTGGAGATGAATGGATCATCTCTGGGCCTCCGCTTTTTCCACCTGTGGGTTGATGTGCGGCCGTCGTTGTTATACTGAAGGTCGGCGGCGTGTTCGCACACATGGTTTGCGTACCGAACTGGTGGCGGTGGTAGTGTGTGTTCGTACGGGTGGCTGGGGTGGCATACACGGTGGTGGTGGTTGGAAGGAGGTGTGGTGGGTAGGGATGGGCAGTTGTCAGCTCGCATGGACATCTGGGCCGCCGCACACGTTGCTTGTAGTGGTGGTGGGCGTGAATGGGCGACAGCGGGTTCGTACGCACACCTGGGTGCCGTACACATTGGTGTTGGTTGGTGGAGGTTGGTGTACGCGATCCTGGGTACGTCCATGTAGGGGGTGGGTGGTGATGGCTGGAAAGGGGTGATAGTGGGAAGCCGTTGGCTCATACGTGCACCTGAGGTGCTACGCGTTGGTGTGTGGTGGTGGCCGGAAAGAGGTGGCGGATGTGAATGAGACTAATATGTATATTACGAACCATTTACGTTAGTAACTCCGCTCGGAAAGTGCCATGGCTCGCCAATAACAATATTCTGCAATACTATATTCTGCAATATATTTATTATGGTAGATACCTATCTACCATAATTGAGAGTATGGTCACAATTGGCCATATTAGCCATTGCATATACCATATTTATACCATATTCACCATATCCACTGTAACAAAGAGTACTTATAGTCAGGCTCTACTATATTTATTACAGTTATAGTTGACCATATCCACCATGATGGAGAGTATGGTCATAATTGACNATATCAACTCCACCATAAAGTATGGTCAGACCTGACCATACCCATCATTGGAGATCCTCACCATATGGTCGATATGGACCATATCTACCCTACCAGACAATATGGTCGATATGGACCATATCTACCCTACCAGACAATATGGTCGATATGGACCATATC
>JGI12712J15308_10000336_pt1 | contig 13915 bp, 22 predicted proteins | sample JacPin_JW_Ref_O2_FD_15308 | JGI IMG/M metagenome (IMG submission 15308) | reverse complement strand
ACGGCGAGAACGCATCCAAGACAGGCGCCCAGAGCAGCCACGAATTTTGAATATCTGTCTCCCGTCAGGTAGCCCGCGACAGTCAGGGTTGAAGTCGCGGTCATCGCGTGGCCGCTAATGCCGGTAAAATCGAGCGAGCGTATCCCAATCCCCCACCCGAGATATCCAATTTTTGTGCCTACGACCAACAGGGCCCCCAGCCCAAAGAGCGCGAGCCACGCTACAGCGCCGCGCCAGGCTCGACTTACCAACAGCCAAACAGCAACGATGAGCGCCATTGGCGCCATCAGCGCCGAGTCTCCCAAATCCGTTATGGCGGTCCAAGTCACCAGCAACTCCGGTTCGCTTATCGCGCCTTCGAGGAAAGGGCATTGATCCGAGGCGTTTGCCGATCTGCGGAAACTGCCTCAACGGTTCGCCTTCCGCAACCTTACGCCCACCCTTCGCGGCGGCGCATACAGATCGTCGACTGCCGCACCCGGCCTCTCGATCAGCGGGATTGCTGGTTCATCGTTCGCTCACCGCACGTAGCAGCTGGCGTTTTCATATTGATCGCCTTGGCCACAATCGTATGGAACGGCGCTAAACCTATATCCCTTCGCCACCATGCACGCCTTCTCAAATTCGTCCAATTTGCTGGAGTGTGGGCCGGATTCGGATGGAAACGCTCGCTGAGCCTCTTGATGGCACGCTTGCATGTCTTGGTCTCCGGCGGGACTGCAGGCGGTCAGCAAAAGTGCAACAGGTGGAAGCCAAGCCGCCTTCATTTCGCCTTCCGTAGCTTCACGCCCGGCCCATCGCTATCGACCTGGCGGCAAATCAGAGATGAGCGGACGCGCCGCGCGCCCCAAAGCGGGCATCGCGGCCGCTTGTCAATCGTCGATGGCGCGATCGCCAATAGCGGCCGCTGGCGCATCAAGCCAGAGCGCAACAGCAGCGACAGCGATGACGGTCGACACAGTCAAAAGTACAATCGCGATGATCATGGTTGCCTCTGGATCGCATCCGGGGTCAGACCGGCATCAAGGCCGGTAGAGCCGTACTCGCTAGACAACGAATGCGTAGTTTTAATGAATTATTTTTTCGCGTGTTGTCGATTCGCTCGCGTTGCGTTCGCGCGTCGTAGTTATTCACAGATATCCGCAAGAGAGCATGATGATGGGGAGCGCGCAGTCTCCGAGGCCGTCGTGCGGGGAGCGAGGCGAATCCGTCGGCCTGAAGGCCGCTCGCCTCAAGTCGGTCCCAATTCGCGGCCGCTGGTGAGCCGGGCGACAACGTTTTCAAGGGACATTGGTATCGTTGCGGAGCCTCCATCGGGAAGGTTGATAACGACGCGCCCGCGCTCAATTTCGATGATGCTAGAGACACTATCCGGATTAATGGCAATCCGCTGGCCTCCCTCTTGGGTGAATATGGGATATGTCGCCATCGCGTGGTTCCTTGCGGTCCGAGTGGAGTATGCGACCGGCTTCCCAGTCCTCACAGATACCGCCCTGCGAGAGCACGCGGCGTTTGTAAGCACGCTACCGCAACGTCGCATCGAACGGGCGAGGAGTCCACTTGGCGCTCTCACGCGTCCGAAATCGCTGTCTCAACCAGCTTTTTATTATTATTTCGAGTAACGCCTGGCCGGAGCAAGCGGGTATCGCGTAGGGCGCCGATTGACGTCTTGGGAGTTGCAGGGGTTCGATTGAAACACGCCGATGACGCTCCCGGCCGCAAACACTGATCTCTGCTATGGTGAATTTGGCGGTTGATAACCTTGCCGACCCCATGTTCGTCCTGGCAAACGCCAAGCGTCAGTGTTCAATACCTGAGAGGTGCGAATCAGCGTCATCCCTGGATGAACCAACCGCATGCCAATTTCTGGAAATCGAACCAGGGCGGCCCGCGCGCTTGCCGGCGGCGACGCCAATAAAAAGGGGCTCGCCCAGCGCTCGGGCGTCGGCGTCAAATTGAATAAGACGTCGGAGGCAGCCGGCGTCACATTTACCGTCGCCAGCAAGTCAGCCGCGAATCTCAAGGCGGACAGGGAGATTTCATTTTTCACGTGCGGATATCTGTGAGCCGCTGCGGCGCGCGAACGCGGCGCGACCGAATCAACCGCGCGCGAAAACCTCATTTGATCCAGTCGAGATGATCGATGGCCGATCGGCGCAGCATTAGACATCCGCGACGATGCTACCCAAACTTGAGGCGCGCGTTCGATACGCAACGGCAGTGGCGGCGCTCGGATCTCGTCAAGCCCACCACTTTCCTTTCCTTAATCTGACGCCGCGGCCCCCTCCATTGTCTGCAGAGAAGTCTACGCCGGCGGCTTCAAGCGCTTGGCCGAGGGCGCGAAGGGTCTCTGACGAAAAGGTCTGCTTGCCGGCCTCAAATTCCGTGACTGTTCGAAGTCCAACCTGGAACTGAACGGCCAGCGACAATTGCGACAATCCGATCAGTTCGCGTGCGGCTTTGAGTTGCGCGGCGGTTAAGGTCATCTCCCGAGCTCCTAATCAGCCGACCGTCAATAATGTACCCGATTGAATCTTCTGCGTTCTGCCAAAACCGGGTGCGCCCTAAATAGTTGGTGAATATAGATCATCGCATGCTTGTGCTCGTCGCCGCGATGATACTATAGCGACTTTCATCGCAGCAACGCCATTATCACCCCACGGGTCCGGCGGCAGGGCATTCAGGATGATTGCGAGACGTTCCGACCTGGGGAAGCGCCCGCGCGGAACTGGCCGTCGGGCCCACCGCAATCGCTAGCCTGCACGGCCCGGATATCCTTTGAATGATGGCCGAGCCCCGCGGATTTATGGGTTGGCGTCCGAGAGGCTTGCAATTCAGTCGGAGTTGCAAAGCCTCGGAGCGTCACACGTGGACCGATATCGCAGGTCGTCAAGCATTCGCGCAATCGACTGTGACCTTCAAGCGATTTGACGGATCGCGATGATTGTCGGCGTTCCATTCTTGTCTGCCGATCGACAAGCAAAGACTGTCCAGAATGCAGCGGATCGCGCCGACAGGATGCGCCCTCCAGGTTTTATCAGTCCGATCGGCCGTCTCATACGATTAAGCGGCGCGGCGATAAAGCCTGTTATTTCAAAAGGGCAAGAAACTCCTCTCAGGAATATTTGATTCGAATTTAACCACATTTTAGCGAATCCTCTTGGCGCCGGTGGTTAAAAATGCGTTAATGTTTTCGCGAGGGTAGCGATTGCCGCTGGCCCCACACTCGAAGTCTAGGGAGTACGCTATGAGGGCGTTGACAGCGTTAGCGCTTATTGTTGCTGGTAGTTCAGTAGCTTATGCCGGGAGCAATGAATCTTTTATTGGCCAGGTTGGTGTCTATAACGCGGCGGTCGTTTCGCAGTCGAATGGCAACAACAAATCGGCGGTTCTTCAACACGGCGGGTTCAACGCTGCATTTGTTGGTCAAGCTACCAGCAAGGGCGGCGGCAAGAATAACTCGCTGGTGGTGTCGTCCGGCTGGGCCAACACGGCGCTTGTCGGTCAGGTGACTTCGCACGGCGGGGCCAATAACCAGTTGACGCTGCAGAATGGCTTCGGCAACGCCGCTCTGACGGGTCAGGATTCGTCCGGCGGCGGTCAGAATACTGCGGCCACGATCCAGACGGGCTGGGACAATACCGCGATCACGTCGCAAGGGACCCACTCCCTGGACAATACTGCGGTGACCGCGCAGTTCGGCGCGCACAACTTTGCTCTGACGGTTCAGCACTAAACCGATCAAGGAGGCGGCTGGCGCATTGCTGGCCGCTTTCTCGCCCGACGCACTTTTATTGGTGTGCGGACAGTGAGACCTTCAAGAGATTCAATCTGGATTGCGGGTTTATTGCCTCTGATTGGGATGGTCGTCGGTTCCGGCGTCTATCCGAATTCGGCGCATGAGGCGCGCGCGGGTTCTTTGAATGCGGACGTCAGATGCCTGATCCGCGCCACGCCCGGTCCTGATTTTGTTCGTCTTGAGGCGATCGCGCAGTCGGTTAGACCCGTCTCCGGCCAATACGCCTTGTCGATCGTCAAGCAAAGCTCGACAGGGTCAAGCCACAATATTCAGAGCGGCGACTTTTCGCTGACGCCTGACCAAGAGCAGATACTAACCACCACCGTATTGGATGGTTCGGCTCAAGGTCATTACACAGCGAAGTTGTCCCTCACTTGGGATCAAGGGAGAGTTTCATGCAGTTCACCTTGAATGTTAACAAGTGTTGGAAAACCAAAGTCGTCGGCGGCTTAGCCGCTGTATTGTTTGGTTCGTTGGCAATGCCGGGAACCGCCTTTGCTGACTCGGCCTTTATCGGTCAAGTTGGTTCTGGCATGATAGGCAGAGCGCCGATGATCGGGTTCTCCGGGGGTGCGCCGGGAAACTCATCGCTGCCCCCCGAGCTATCCAGTCCGAAACGCGGCGGCGCTGATATTGCGGGCGCGCTCATAATTGGGAACTATAATCGAACCATTCAACTCCAGGCAGGATCCCGCGACCGCTCGGCAATCGGAATTCTGGGAGGTAGAGGCGATAGCGTCAATCTGTTGCAAGCAGGCAGCGGTCTTCAATCGAGCGTCCTGCTATTAAATACGAATGGATTACATCTCAATCTGCTCCAACCTCCCGGCTCTGCGCCATTTCATTTGATTATCGCTCATCTTCCCAATGGCGGTTGGTTCGTCAGGCATTAACGAAATCGAAAGCGACCGATAGCCTCGCCAGCAATGGCGTTACCCTGTGGCCACAGTCGCGATAATTCCCTCAAAGATTGCCTCGATCGCGATGATTCGTCGACGCGAGACAAGGCCTTCCATTGCGCCTCCGTTTGCTTTTGGCTAGCGTCACGACGGGCTAGTTGGTCAATTCCATATGAGTTGTGTGAGGGAAGGAACCATCCGATGAAGGTTTTCACGCTTTGCTCAATCGGCGTCTTGGCTTTGGCGACAGCCATTTCGCCGGCGCTCGCGTCCCAATTGGCTTATACGCCCGTCAACCCGACCTTTGGGGGAAATCCCCTGAATGGGACGTTCCTGCTCGGCACTGCACAAGGCCAAGGCTTCGGCGCTAAATCCGGCCAGGCCGCAAGTTCCCCTGACCTGTCTGGACTAACAAACGCCCTGAGCGGGCTCTCCAGCACGGCGAACCCGACTACAATCAACACCAATACGCCAGCTAGTCCTTAAGTTTTTTGAGGCCTAACAAGTTGTCTGGCCGCATTTAAGCGAATTCCACAAAGGCATAAATAGTAACCATGTTATATGCTTGGAGTAAATCGGCGTGCGCCGTTGCGCTCATGGTCGGCCTAAGCGGCTGTATTTCTGGCGGCTTGAACGATCCGCTTGCTGAACAGGCCTCGATGATCCCTGATACGAAGACGGGGGTCGTATTGGCTAATCTTCCTAGTCCCGCACAGCCTTTGGACGTTTCGGTTTATAGTTTTCCCGACCTGACCGGTCAGAACAAAGATAATGATAACTTTGCGGAATTCTCGAGGGCGGTCACGCAGGGCGGCGCCGCCATCCTAACCGACGTTTTAACGAAAGCCGGCGGCGGCGAATGGTTCAACGTCGTTGAGCGCAACGAACTCACCGCGCTTCTGCAGGAACGTCAAATTATTCAGAACACCAGGGTAGCGCTGTATGGGAAGAACGCTGAATCGTTGCCGGCGCTTCGCTTCGCCGGCGTGATGCTGCAAGGCGGCATCATCGGCTACGACACCAATGAAACCTCGGGAGGCGTCGGCGCGAACTGGTTAGGCATAGGCGGCAACATACAATATCGGCGCGACGTTGTGACCGTCGCACTACGCGCGGTCAGTGTGCAGACCGGGCGCGTTCTCGCCTCCGTTACGACAACCGAAACGGTTTATTCTGTTCTTGTTCAAGGCTCGGCTTTTAGATACCAGGCAGTAAACGAATTACTCCAGGCGGAGGCAGGCATTACCAAAAATTCCCCCGTCACTCTTGCGGTGCGGGAGGGCATTCAACTGGCGGTTTATGCACTGATCTTTGAAGGCGTTAAGCATGATCTGTGGAAATTCAAAGATTCGGCTGCTGGCGCATCTTTCATGCGAGACCTTGACCTCACGGGGAAAGCTGTGAACGAAGCGCCGATTTCTCCGGCGCCTAATTCTGTTCCACCGTCTCCGACGGCTTCGCTGGCGACACCGCAGACTTCTGCGGAGGTTGCGCAGCCACCAATTATCGCCCAGCCTGCGGCCGCCGCAACGGTCGCCATTACGCCCGCCCCATCAATTGCGACGCAGCAACGTAACGACGCAGCCCCATCCGCTATTCCCACGCCGCCGGAGCGACCGGCAGTCCTTCCGCAGACGGCGCGGGCTGGCGGCGAAGTTTCGTTTGATCGATAATCAGTCGACCGTGAAGAACGCGCTCACGTAACGTGGGGTGATATTTTGGTCGGTCGGGGCAATTGTGGCGGCAAAAGGCAGCTATTACTGCAGTTATAGATAATTTGATCGCGACGTATCCCTTGCGAGTGAATCGCGAAGAGGATTGGCGCATTCAGGTCGTAAGCGGGCGGCCGTCGTATCGGAGAACATTTGGCCCGCTAATTGCTTGGAGAAAATCGCGGCGCCGGAGACTTTGCCATGAAGTGGAATGCATATTACTTCGACACGCTCAGCGCCGCATCGAGGGCCGCCCGCGTGACCACGATCGAAGCAGACGACGAGGACGAAGCCGGAAAAATTGCGATCGCCGCAATGGGTCGCAGTATGCGTGTGCATGTTACGCGGCCCTTGTGGACCGGGGTAAATTCGGCAGGCCATGCGGGAGATCTATCCCAACGAAAATACGCCCCTCAGGGATAGTCGTCGGCCACCGGATCGCAAGCCGGCGGCCGCGCCCCTCGTCATCATGGAGCGCCTCCGCCGCCGCTATTGCGCGCGCGCTCCTTCGACAGCAGCGGCGTGCACCGCTCCAGAGGCGCATCTATCGTGCTGTTCGTTCTTGGCGCGCTCAATATGACGCAGCTCAGGGGCTCGGATCGCGGAGATCATGTGACATTTATGATATCGAGGCGACATGTTTCAAAAGCCGCCATGCTCGCGATCGCTTTTGTATCATTTGCGACAGTATCCCGTTCTTCGGAATTTCGCGAAGCGCTTTGGCCTGTTGTTCAGGCATGCCGTGTCAACCATGACTTGACCGGAGCGGCGTTCCCTTGCCTGGAAGTGAACGTTTCGGGCGGCGCTGACCGAGGTTATGTGATCTTGCGTCCACCTTTCGGGCTGGAAGACTTCATTCTGGCGCCCACCAGAAAAATCGCGGGCGTCGAGGATCGGTCGCTCCAGGCTGCCGATGCGCCAAACTATTTCAACGACGCATGGAACGCCCGAGGTGTTTTGGCGACCAAAGCGCACCGGCCGCCTGAGCGCGACGAAGTGGCGCTCGCAATAAATTCTGGTCTAAAACGAACCCAGGACCAATTGCACATTCATATCGGCTGTATTTCGACGCGCGTAAAAGGCGAGATTCAAGCGATTGCGCCCGCGCTGTCCGAGACGCGATGGCGGCGCCTGGGCAGACCAATCGGTGGGCTGCTGTTCTGGGCGCGGCGCATTGATCAGGAGACACTCGCGGGCGTGAACCCATTTCGCCTGGTCTCGGCGGATCTCCCGGATAGCGATGAGATGCGAAGCGTCACGATCTTCGTTGCAGGGACGCGGTCGGACAACGGATCCGGCGGCTTTATTCTTTTCGCGACAATCAATGATCGTCTTCCCGGCTTTCGATCGCCTGCCAGCGACCTTCTTGATGGATCTTGTTCGTCGTGAGGTTCAGCCAGGCTCAAGGCGACGCCCATATGTGATTTCCGCCTCTGAGGACTCCAAACGTTCAGCATCGCCTTTGAACTTCCCCGTTTCAAATTTAGCCCTGGCGAAGGCCTCATTGACACCCCGAGACAGCGGCGCCTTCGCACTGAAGAGCCGCGCGGGCGAAAAACACCCGTGCGGAGACGTTGCCGTTCATCAATCGAAAAATGGACGCCCCGACCATCCTCAAAAGCGGGAAGAGCGATAGAATAGAACGATATGATTTGCTCCGGCGACACTCTGTTATTCACCATAACGACGTCTTTACCTTGCAATACCCGTAAAATTTTAGGCTATATTTGACAGCCGAACGCGCGCGTGCCTCGCGCCCTCTCGGTCAGGGCCGCCGGGCCCCGCAAACGCTCGGCGGCCCGCCATCGCCGCGCGAAGGCACGATAGTTTGATGATGATGACCATTACTGGCGTCCAGCTCAAAGCCGCCCGCGAACTGATCGGCCTTTCGCAGCTGGCGTTGGCCGTCCAATTTCAGTTGGGGCTACGCACGGTCATTGATTTCGAGGTCGGCAGAAAACCGCTCTCCCGGCAGACTCTCCGTCATCTCAAATGCGCGCTCGAGGCGGCAGGCTTGGAGTTCGCGAATGGCCGACCGAGCGTGAGACTGCGGAAGGTCCCCCAATGAGCATCTCGCCAGCCCAACTCAAAGAGGCCGGCGGCGCCAGCGTAAGATCAAGGAAGGGAAAATGACGCGCCCTACACGCCGATCCGGCCGTTGGACCCGATCAAGCATGACGGGATATCTGGAACTGGCGACATTGGCGCTTGCCCTCTTGCTCGGACTGGTCCTGGCCGAACGGTTTCTGTGAGGGATTAGCCGCCGCGCGCTCGGTCAAGGCCTTTGGCGAAGCTGAAACGAGCGGCGCGCCGGCTCAAATGTGAGAGAACAGAGCGCCGCCTGGGCGCTGGCTGTGCGGCCGACCGCTTGCCGCGGAATTCGGCCCGTCGACATCGGTCAGCCCCAGATCCAATGAGGATAGAGATTGCCGGCCAGAAGAACGAGCAGGATGATGATTCCCACGGCCATGATCCGCGCGAACCATGGATCGCTCGGGGAAGCCGGTTTCTCTGGCTCCACAAAGGTTATGCGTCTGGGTCCCATGCACTAAGCATAACGGCAATTTGTAACATCTGACTTAATGTTGAGAGGGCTTTCAGCACTGGAGCCGGTGAGAGCGTCGGCGCGTCGCTATCGCTTGTCTCCGCTGCCCGCATGCACCTGGGCGCCTCGCGTCAGCTTCATCCTCTCGCCGCCGCAGTCAAGAAAACCGCGAGGCAATAATCTATGGGCCGTAGCAAAAATGGAAATACCTCGTTTGAGCAGAGGTCTCGTTGGATTCGACCTGCTCCCCGCCCGGTCACGGTTCGACGGGGTCACCGCGTTGTGAAGAGCGCGCGCCAGCCGAGCGAGATAAGATTGCGCCCAGCCGCGAGTTTGCCCCCAGATTGTCGCGGTCAGGGCCGCGATGGTCTGGACTTCCCTCGCGGCCCGACTTCCTTCAATCCGCCCTTGCGTCGCGTTCTAACGCCGGTGGGTTACTCCGCGTCGCGCGCTATAACACGTTATTGAACTTGAATTTTTTCGGAAATCTTACGCTTTATACCAAGGCCGATGGGGCGCGTTGTGGAAATGCCCTGCGGCCAGGGCCGTCGAGGCGACACCATATTCGGCGGCCCTACTGGCAAGCAAAGCGGGAGACTTCGATGAGAGTCACTGAACTGCCGCACGTATTAGGCGCCAGCGAGGGCTATGACCCCCGCGGCAATATTCTTCGGATTGTTACCGATTTGCCGCTCAGATCCGGAACGCCGGGCCATAATGCCAAGAAGCTGATGGGATTGCGCAAAGCAATCGAAAGAATAAGGACGACGGACCCGTATCTGAAATATGATCATTTTGAGCTGACCAATGAGGGCGCGGCGCGGATGGCAGGCGGCTCGAAGAATGGGCAAAACGCCAGACACTGAGCGGCGGCCATTTCCCGATTCGGTTCTCCCCGCTCGGCGGCCTCGCAGACCGCGAGCGCGGCCCGCCTTCGTTCTCCCACATGGATATCTGTGAATAACTGCGGCGCGCGGAGGCGGCGCGACCGAATCGACAACACGCGCAAAAATAATCGTCTAAATTCGTGCATTCGTTAACTGGCGAGGTGGCCCGACCAGCCTTGATGCCGTTCTAATGCCGAATGAATCAAGTTCGATCCAGAGGCAACCATGATCATTGCGATTGTACTTTTGACTGTGTCGACCGTCATCGCTGTTGCTGCTGTTGTGCTCTGGCTTGATGCGCCAGCGGCCGCCATCGACGATTGAAAGGCGGCGCAATGTCCGCACTACGGGTCGCGGCGCATTTGCTCTTGTTTGATTTGCCGGTCAGTCGACATTGAAGGGAGGGTCGGGCGCGGGGGTGAGGAAGGCGAAATGACTATCACCGCCGCCGCATTCAGAGCGGGCGCGTGGCATCTGCTCCGACGCTCGAGGCCGGCGCTCGCGGATCAATGGTCTGTCATGATTTACAGCATTGATGGGGGCGCGGAATCGCGTGAGATCATGAATGACTTTCCCTCCACCTTGGCGGCGGTCAAAGCGTTCCGGGAGAATGCTGCCCGGCATATTCTCTATGTGCTGGTGCCGGTCCACGCGACCACGGGAGAGCGGGACACATTGTGGGAGAACGGCGCGACGCTGTGTAGTTGAAGGCCGCCGCGCGTGACGACGCGACAGCCGACGCGCTGGCTTAAATCCCGTCGCTGGTCGCAATTGCCCGCTTTAAACCAGGCCTCAGGCCATTGGCGGATTGCTGAAGACCCGCTTTCCCGAGCCTCGATTGCCCCGAGCGCAATGGACGCTGCCCTGGCGGCTGTGGCGCCCGCCGGGCGCTGAAAGCGGAAGGGCTTATCTAGGCCTTCGTCTGACAGCCTTGATAGTGCTATAAAGGCGACGCTCTGAAACCCGCGACATCGGAGGATGTTAGCATGGTTCGGAATGTTCCGATCGTCATGGTGGCGCTTGTCGCCGTCTGCACCACGCCGTGCCTCGCGAAAATCACGAGGACCAATGCACGGACGCCTATCCTGACGCGTCAGCCCATTTTGGAATTGTCGCGCTTTTATATTGGCGCGAAAGAGGGCGTCGCCTGGCCGAAAAGATCGCAGGCCTTCCCGAGCGAGGCGCGATTTGAAAATGATGTAGGCGCGAACGCGTTCATGCGCTTTGCCGGATTATCGCGCGGTGTTGCGATCAATCCTGATCCGAGCTCTGCATTCGAAGACGGGTCGTATGGCGAAGTCGATTTGAGGGGATCCAGCGACCCCCAGGCGACAGCCGACAGGAAGAGCGCGGCGCTAACGGTCGACCTTGAAAAAGGACTTTTGAAAATCGGTATGGATCAGCTCGGACGCGACGCGGCGCCGGGCGCGGGGAAGCAAGCTGAGCCTGCTGGCGTCGTCGCCCCGCAAGGCGATGCAGCGATTCCCGGCGCCATCGCAAACAGACGTTCGGCCGCCTTCGATGCTTCCGAAGGCACATTGCTCGATCCCCTGCTTAACAGAACCTATGACCTGAACTACTCCAAAACAGTTCCTTCGTTGAAGTAAGAAGCAATGCGGCAACCGAGATAGCCGAGCGATGCGCGCCTCGCCGATCTGGGCGAATTTCCGTCACTGGGGCGATCAGGAGGGATCATGCGCCCGTGGCGGGCGCCGCCCGCGCCGCGTTGGCGGAATGGGCGAGGGATACTGCCGCTGCGCCTGGGTAATCTGCTTCAGGGCCTCCGCATATTTGGTCAATTCGTCGGCGACGCATTGAAGAGCCGCATCGTCATCACACGCCCTGATTGCCTTTTGCGCTTCGCGCGACAAAGATTCGATGGTCGGTCGCTCCTTCTGCGCGCTCGTTCGCATTTGCGGGGCGACCGTCGGCTCCTCCGTTCTGACCCTTGGCGACTGCGCCCAAGACATGGGCGTCACAATTTCCAGAAACCCGGAGCCAAGTAACAGAACAATTAGCCGATTGAGCGGAGTTCGCGCCAAATCACTGGCTCCGGCTTAGAGGCGCTGTGCGCGGCTTCGCGCGCGCGAAAACGATTTTGGTCCGGGTTCGATTTCGGCGTCCCCCTAGGATCAAAAGCGACAAAAGCGCCGGGCGCCGAAATAATGGCGCCATCGCAGCCAAGTCTCAACGTGCCGTAGGCCCGCAAGGCTGTCTTGAGAACAGAATTAGGTTGCAGCACTCCGCCTTTTGGAACCCCAGCACGTCATGCCCGGTCTTGTGCCACGGCTGTCCGGTTTAGCTAAAAAGTCCCGTCACGCGAGAGAATCTAAGTGAAACAGAACCTCTCGGCGTCTTGGCCGGGCTTGTCCCGGCCATCCCAAGGCGAATGCGTAGCACTCGTCCGCACGCCGCGCCGTTGCAAGAAACTTTCGAAGTTGGCGCCTTCCGCACGGCGTGGATGCCCGGACAAGCCCGGGCACGACGCGCGGTGGTTGTGTGCGACTTAAGATTTACAGCCGGTCTTGCTGAACCGGACAGTCGTGGCCTTGTGCTGGGCATCCACGCCCAGAAGCCATCGCCAGGAGAGGCGAGGCGCATCTAGCTAATTGCCGTCAAGAATGGTGAGTTTCCGGGTTCCGGTCTTAAGATTGAACTCCAGGTTGGCCTTCTTTGATGGACAGCAGTGAGGGTCATCAGGCAGCCATCGGTTGCCGTAAAGGGTGAGCGTGTCGTCGGAGAAATACGCGTTTGTCGCAAGGAAACTCATGTCGGCTATGCCAGCATCGGTGATGAGGCGCGCCACGCCGGCGCGGTTGATGACAAGATATTGGCCTGACCCGTTGCCGCCATTGCACCAGCCTGTATTGACGAGGACGGCGCTATCCGTCTGGCTTATCGGCACGAAAACAGCCGAACCGATATATTGCCAGTCATCGTTATTGCTCTTCGGGCAAGACGCATAAAGCGGAGCGAGGCCGCCTCCATGTGATTTGAGGCTGTTTGATACGGCCGCAAAGGCGCTTTGGAGGCCGTCAGCATGCGCTGTGCCGGCAGCGCCCATGACGGCGACGAAGAGTCCGGCAGCCGCTAGCTTCATGCCATGCCTCCGACGATCTGCGTTTGATATTCTGTGGCGCTATAACATGGCGCCGCGCAGCTTCCCAACGCGCCGGTTGGCGGCCATCAGCTCCCCAGGCGGGTTTCTGTCCAATATCTCCTGGACAAAAAAAACCGCCCCCGGGGAAGGAGGGCGGCCAAGTTCATTGGGGGTCCTGCGAGCTTACGGTCTGCTATCGGGCGCCGGGCGGGCTTGATTTCCACGGAGAGGCCGTCTTCGTCGCCTGAGCTTCTGCTCGCGGATCGGGGCCTTTGGAGGCAGCGTCATGCCGTTTATGACCCGCCGTCGGAGGCGAGGCTCTTGCGCCCAAGATGGCGATGAATCGACTCGACACCGAGGCCCTTTCTCGTATGGTTGAACGGTCCATCTACGCGGGGGGTCAGCCGTGATTTTCAAAACTCAGGATGACTATTCAGCCTTCATAATGGCGAATACTGATCATCCAGCCCATGAAGCGGTGCGAAATCGGCTCTTGAAAGAGCGACGGGAGAACGATGCGAGATTGCGCACGCCTGTCGCGCGTGAGGCTCAACCGGTTCGGCCGGCAGTCTCTGTCCAAGTTCGCGCCACCGCCTGACGATTGGAGCGCGATACAAAACGGCTGCCGGCATGAACCCGCGGCCATCGTGAGGGGCTGAGCGCGCGAGATGTGATCAACGCCACATCGGCGCGTTCGAATCAGCTCTATATTGCAAGCTTCGACGACCGGTTTTTGTGAACCGTTTCCCTCATGGAGGGCGTCATGAAGAAGTTCGTTTTCTCGCTTCTCGCAGCCGTAGCCGTAACCGGAGCGTTCATCGCCGAGGCGGTCGCCGCTTTTCCGCCCAACGACTGGCATCCCGCCGAGAAGAGCCGCACGTTTCATTGAGAAGAAAACGGCCGTCGGCGCGCAAGCGGCGGCCGTTGCCACGTTTGAGTTCGGGGGCGAATAAACGCTGTAGCCTCGGGGCCT
>JGI12712J15308_10000330_pt1 | contig 14092 bp, 13 predicted proteins | sample JacPin_JW_Ref_O2_FD_15308 | JGI IMG/M metagenome (IMG submission 15308) | reverse complement strand
CGAAGTGGGTCGCTCCGACATCATGGTGGTGGTCGGCGGTGTCATCCCGCCGGGTGACTTCGACGAGTTGTATGCGGCGGGCGCCACGGCGATCTTCCCGCCGGGCACGGTGATCGCCGACGCCGCCATCGATCTGTTGCACAAGCTGGCCGAACGACACGGGTACACCCTCTAGCCAGATGGCAACTGAAAACGGCGACAACGTAGACAAACTCGCCGCGGCGGTGCGCGGCGGCGACCGGTCGGCGCTGCCGCGGGCGATCACGCTCGTCGAGTCGACCCGCGCCGATCACCGCGACCGCGCTCAGCAGTTGCTGCTGCAGCTGATGCCCGCCGCCGGCAATGCCCTGCATGTCGGGATCACCGGGGTGCCGGGAGTCGGCAAGTCGACCGCCATCGAGGCGCTCGGGATGCACTTGATCGGCCGCGGCCATCGCGTGGCCGTCCTGGCGGTCGACCCGTCGTCGACCAGAACCGGCGGATCGATTCTCGGCGACAAGACCCGAATGCCCCAGCTGGCAGCGCATCCGGACGCCTACATCCGCCCGTCGCCGACGTCGGGCACGCTCGGCGGCGTGGCCAAGGCCACCCGGGAGACCATCGTGCTGCTGGAGGCCGCCGGGTTCGATGTGATCCTGGTGGAGACCGTGGGTGTCGGCCAGTCTGAGGTTGCGGTGTCGAACATGGTCGACACCTTCGTCTTTCTGACGCTCGCACGCACCGGTGATCAGCTGCAGGGCATCAAAAAGGGCGTGCTGGAGCTCGCCGACATCGTTGTGGTCAACAAGGCCGACGGCGATCACCTGACGGAGGCCCGTAAGGCCGCACGCGAACTTTCCGGCGCGATCCGATTGATCTATCCCCGCGAAACCCTATGGCGCCCACCGGTTCTGACCATGAGCGCATTGGAAGGCACTGGGCTGGAAGAGTTGTGGGACACCGTCGAGCGCCACCGCGATGTGCTCACCGAGGCGGGGGACTTCGAGGCGCGGCGGCGGGCCCAGCAGGTCGACTGGACCTGGCAGATGGTTCGCGACACCGTACTGGACCGGGTGCTGTCCAACCCCGCGGTGCGCAAAGCCCGCGCCGACGTCGAGCGGCAGGTCCTTACTGGGGAATTGACCCCGGCGTTGGCTGCTCAGCAAATACTGGAGCTCGCTTCGATAACGGATAGCTAAATTGCACTTCGTTCATAGAGTCGAACGGTAGATTCGACGGCATGACCCTCGAAGTAGTGGGCAATCGCCGCTCAGTGCTGCCGCGCGGAGTTCACGGCGCAGCCGATCCACACTTTGCCTGCGCGGTGCGCAGCTTCGCCAGCATGTTTCCGCACCGCCGATTCGGCGGCGGGGCGCTGGCTGTCTACCTGGACGGCGAGCCCGTCGTCGACGTGTGGACCGGCTGGGCAGATCGGCGCGGGCGGGTGCCGTGGACCGCGGATACCGGCACCATGGTGTTTTCGGCGACAAAGGGCATGGCCTCCACCGTGATCCATCGGCTCGTCGACCGCGGGCTGATCGAGTACGACGTGCCGGTGGCCCGGTATTGGCCGGAGTTCGGCGCCAACGGGAAAGCGGACATTACTGTCCGGCAGCTGATGCGGCATCAGGCCGGTCTGTCGGCGTTGCGCGGGTCCAGCACGCAAGACCTGCTGAACCACGAACTGATGGAACGGCGCCTGGCGGCAGCGCGCCCGGGGTACTCGTTCGGCAAGTCGGCCTATCACGCGCTGACCTACGGCTGGCTACTGTCTGGGCTGGCTCGGGCCGTCACCGGTAAAGGCATGCGGCAGTTGATCCGCGAGGAACTGGCGGAGCCGCTGGGCACCGACGGCCTGCACCTGGGCCGCCCGCCCGTCGAGGCGCCGACGCGCGCGGCGCAGATCATCATGCCGCAGAGCGCTTTCCAGAACCCGGTGTTCAACGCGGTGGCGCCGCTGATCGCCGCGCTACCCTTGTCCGCCGGATTCGGTTCGATGTACTTCCCGGGCGTGAAAGCCGTTGCGCAAGGTGATATTCCGTTGCTGGACGCGGAGATCCCGGCGGCTAACGGCGTCGCGACAGCGCGTGGGCTGGCCCGGATGTACGGCGCGATCGCCAACGGCGGCCGGATCGACGGCAGCCAATTCCTGTCACCGGAGGTGGTCGCCGGTCTCACCGGACGGCGAAGCCTGCGGCCCGACGGAAACCTGGTGATACCGCTGGCATTCCACCTCGGCTATCACCGACTGCCGTTCGACGTGATCCCCGGGTTCGGCCACGTCGGACTGGGCGGCTCGCTCGGGTGGGCCGATCCGGAGAGCGGCCTGGCGTTCGGATTCGTCCACAATCGGTTGCTGACGCCGCTCGTCATCGTCGACCACGCCGGGTTCGTCGCGACGAGCGCGATCTGCCGGATGGGCGCGGCCCAGGCGCGCAAGGATGGGTTCGAGCGGGTGGCCGACTTCGGTTCGCCCTTCGCCGAGCCGGGAGCCGTTGCCGGCTAACGGGTTACTGAGCCAGTGTGACGCCTAGAGAAGCCCGCGTAGCCCGTCTCCCGCTGGACGAGGCCAAAGCCGCCGCGGACGAAGCCGGTGTGCCCGACTACATGGCCGAGCTCGCGATCTTTCAGGTGCTGTTGAACCACCCCGCGCTGGCCGGTCGCCTGAACGATCTGCTCGCCCTCATGCTGTGGCATGGAAAACTCGACTCGCGGCTACGCGAGCTCGCGATCATGCGGATCGGTTGGCTCACCGCCTCTGATTACGAATGGACACAGCACTGGCGCGTCGCCCAGGGTCTCGGGGTAAGTGCCGACGACCTGCTCGGTGTGCGGGATTGGCAGTCCTACAACGGTTTTGGTCCAGCGGAGCGGGCGGTGCTCGCCGCAACGGATGATGTGGTGCACGACGGCGCGGTGAGCGAGCAGAGCTGGGCGGCGTGCAAGTGCGAGCTGGGTGCCGACCAGGCGATGCTCATCGAGCTCGTAACCGCAATCAGCGGCTGGCGCATGATCGCATCGATTCTGCACAGCTTGCAGGTGCCGCTGGAAGACGGCGTCGCGAGCTGGCCGCCGGATGGCGAACCGCCTGACCGATAAACCGCGCGGGCAGCACCGTGTCTCGGCGGCCACATCCGATTGACACGTCAATCACTAGCTCATAACCTTCCGGCCATGCGAACACGGGTGGCCGACATGCTCGGCGTCGAGTTCCCGATCTGCGCGTTCAGCCACTGCCGCGACGTGGTGGCTGCGGTGTCCAACGCCGGCGGGTTCGGTGTCTTGGGAGCGGTTGCGCACAGCCCGGAGCGCCTGGACACCGAGCTCACCTGGATCGAGGAACAGACCGGCGGCAAGCCGTACGGCGTCGACCTGCTTTTACCGCCAAAATATGTCGGTGCTGAACAGGGTGGGATTGACGCCACGCAGGCCCGCGAACTGCTACCCGAACAGCACCGCGCCTTCGTCGACGACTTGCTGGTCCGCTACGGGATTTCGCTGCCCACCGACGAGGAGCGGTTGCCTCCCGGCGCCTTGAACATCTCGCCTAAGGGTTACCAGCCACTGCTCGATGTCGCATTCGCCCACCGCATCCGGCTGATCGCCAGCGCGCTGGGGCCGCCGCCGCCGGACCTGGTCACCCACGCTCACGACCGTGACGTGTTGGTCGCCTCGCTTGCCGGAACGACCGAGCACGCGCGGCGGCACGCCGCGGCCGGCGTCGACCTGATCGTCGCCCAGGGCACCGAAGCCGGCGGGCACACCGGCCAAGTTTCGACGATGGTGCTGGTACCCGAGGTCGTCGACGCGGTGGCCCCGGTGCCGGTGCTGGCCGCGGGTGGCATCGCCCGCGGCCGCCAGATCGCCGCGGCGCTGGCGCTGGGCGCCGAGGGCGTGTGGTGTGGTTCGGTGTGGCTGACCACCGAGGAGGCCGAAACACTGCCCGTCGTCAAGGACAAATTCCTGGCCGCCAGCTCATCGGACACCGTGCGATCGCGATCGTTGACCGGCAAGCCCGCGCGCATGCTGCGCACCGCGTGGACCGATGAGTGGGAGCGGGCCGACAGCCCCGATCCGCTCGGGATGCCCTTGCAGAGCGCATTGATCGGCGACCCCCAAGTCCGCATCAACCGGGCCGCCGCCCAGCCCGATGCCAAAGCCCGCGAGCTGGCCACCTATTTCGTCGGTCAAGTCGTGGGCTCGCTGAACAAGGTGCAGCCGACCGCGTCAGTGGTGCTGGACATGGTGTCCGAGTTCATCGACGCCGTTGGGCGACTGGACGAGTTGGTGGACCGGTGAGCGGGGAGATCAGGACGCGTCGGCGGCCGGCGGTCAGCGACGACGACAAGCTGCGGCGGCGCGACGAGATCATGGCTGCGGCCAAAAAAGTGTTCGCGAGCAACGGTTTTCACTCGACAACGATCGCCGACGTCGCCAAAGAGGCGAATTTGGCGTACGGCTCGATCTACCAGTACTTCGATTCGAAGGACGACCTGTTTGACGCACTGATGTCGGCCGAGGCATATGCGCTACGCACTCACGTGGCAGTGGCGCTGGCCGGCACCGGGCAGCGAGCCGATAGGAGCTGGGAGCCACTGCGTGCCGCTGTGCAGGCGGCATTCGAATTCTTCGAAAAAGACAAGGCGACCACCAAGCTATTGCTGCGCGACGCCTATGCCCTCGGCGAGCGGTTCGAGACGCACCTCAGCAACATCTACGAGGGGTTCATCGACGACGTCGACCAATACATGACCGTCGCCCAGCAGCGCGGCAAAGTGATCAGCGCCCCGCCGCGGATGGTGGCCTACAGCGTGGCGGCGCTGATCGGTCAGCTGGCGCACCGGCGGCTGATNACCGACGACGGCGTCACCGCGGCCGACGTCGCCGATTTCGTCGTCGAGTTCATNGGTAACGGGCTGCGGCCGCGCAAGAGCTCGGCGGTCGAGCCGTGACNGGGAACGGACCCATGCCGGCTAGGCCCACGGTCAGCGAGCCGCGGCGTGACGAGATCATGACGGCCGCCAAGAAAGTGTTCGGGCGCAACGGATTTGACGCCACGACGATCGCCGATGTCGCCAAAGAGGCCGGTCTGCCCTTTGACGTCGTCTACCAATACTTCGACTCGAAGGACGCCGTGTTCCAGGCGCTGATCGCCGCGCAGGAGCACGCCCTGCGAACCCACGTCGCGGTCGCCTTGGCCGCAAGCGGCGCAAGCTTCGGATATTCCGAGGTGCCGTTTCGCGCCACACTGCGGGCGATGATCGAGTTCTTCGATGCCGACCGTGCCGCCGCCAAGTTGCTGTTCCGCGACGCCTACACGAAGAACAACCGGTTCAACGAGAAACTCAGCGGCGTCTACGAGCGCTACATCGACGACATCGAAACCCTCGTCGTGGCTGCGCAGAGGCGCCGCGACATGGTGGCTGCACCGTCCCGGTTGGTGGCGTACACCCTGACCGTGCTGATCGGACAGATTGTGCACCGTCGGCTGACCACCGACGACGGCATCACTGCGGCCGGGGCCGCGGACTTCATCGTCTCGCTGGTGATGAAGGGGTTGCGACCCGACCAGACCCCTGGACAGGTTACGGAAGCATAACGGCTGGTCAGGGGTAATCGGCGTGGCGAATTGACCCGGGCGGAATGTTCGGGCATCATCGACAGGGTAAGCACCTCGTTAGGTGAGGCGTCTACACGGATACAGGCCACTGACCCCGAACGTCGAGAGACGCCCAGGGTCAGGACAGCTCCTCCCGGGTTAAGGGTTGAGCCCAAGTGGCTTCCGGATTCTCCGGATACGCCGTGTAGTGCCGAAACTCTGACGAGTGGGGTGCGGAATCCCGATGTTGTCGGGTTCTGTATTCCTGCTTGCGTGCCAATTGTGCGGTAATCCGCACGTGCTGCGACCGCGAGGAGGTGAGGGACGCATGAGTTCCAGTGACAGTCCGGATCGATATCCGGGCTCTGTTTCGTCCCGAACCGGCCTGCGGCGCGTCGCTTTCAGCTGAGCCTTTCTCGGCCCCAGTCAGCACGTTGCCTCATCGGAAGAGCGGTCTGTAGAGACCTGCTCCACGCCGATTCGGACGGACATCGAATCCCGTTGTACCCGTTTGACTTTCTGCGTAGGAGGCGATCATGACCGCTGTTCTGTACGACGAAGTAGTAGCGGCGACGTCCGCACCCCGGCTCAGGGTGGTCCCTGACCCGACGCCGACGACACCGCCGGCGCCGAAGAGCTCCAAGCGGTCTGACCTTCCGTTGACAGGCGCCGACCCGCTGGTCGAGGGCGCTGCTCGGCTGCTTTGTGTTCCGCTGCGGCAGCTCTACGCCGCGCTGTGGCGCGTGGGCGTCCTGGAGGTTGGCGCCTGAAGGGCGCTCCGGCGGCTGTGTTGTAACGCTCCCGGTATCCGAAGCGTTGTAAAGCTTCGGTGCCGGGAGCGCTTCATTACTGCTGCGCTGTGATGGTGGCCGACAGCCCTTGTTGATAGGCGGCGAGGCTATGGCGCCAGCCGAGCTGGACTTGCCCGCCACTGTCGATGCTGATTTGCGCACCGACGTGGACATACGGCGCGGGCGGCAGCAAGGGAACGATGTCGAGAAAATTCACTACGCGGTAACAGCTTTCGATCGCAGCGTTGAACTTCTCGGCGAAGTCGCTGACTCCGACCCGGGGTCCGGCGAACGTGATCAGCCGCGGCTCGATCGTGTTGGGTGGCATGTTCCGGGCGATGTCAGGCGCCGCGAGAACGGCCAGTGCCGCACCAAGGCTGTGGCCGGTGATCAGGATCTGATCGCAGCCGGCCACCGCTGCGGACAAATGGGTAGCGATGTTGTTGCGGACGAGTTGGTAGACCTCCTGAAAGCCGGAGTGCACCTGCCCGAACCCGCCGATCGGACCGTAGTCGTCGGGTATCGCGTCGATATCGGCGATCCACTCTGCGAGATCGGATGTGCCGCGAAAGGACACGAATGCGGTTCGACTCGCCGGGTTACGGCCCATCAGCCCGAAGATGTTGGTGTCGTTGGTCATCGCGGTCACGGCGGGATGCGGGTCAGTCATCGCGGTGAGCATCACGGCGTCCGCCTGGATGAGGCTGGTCTGGCTGTACCCGGCCGGCAGAGCCGCGGCGTTGCCACCCATCACTGTGTAGGCCGCTTGCGCCAACGGCAGCGCGACGTCGCGCGCAAAAGTCGGGTCGAAAGCCACAGCCGCAGTCTAGGACGACTTCGGCGTCGCGGGCTCAACCTCTGTCTTGATGCTTGTTGAGCCAGATGTACGCTAACCTGCGAACGCCTTCTCACCGCTGACGACAGCGAACCCGGCTGCGGCAGAGCCGAACTCAGGAGATGTCATTTCGATGCCCGACATGCACGCCTTTGACCGCGCGATTGCCCTCGAGGTCGTCGACGACGATGTCGTCCGCGGTACGACTCGGCCTGAGTGGGCGAACATGGTCGGACCCTTCGGCGGTGTCACCGCCGCGGTCTTGCTGCGCGCTATCCAAGTGCATCCCGACTGTCTTGGTGAGCCGGTGGCGCTGACGGTGAATTTCGCCGCGCCCATTGGCGACGGCGATTTCGAGATTTCACGCCGGGCGCCGCGCACCAACCGCACCAATCAACACTGGATCGTCGAACTCAGTCAGGATGGCGCGGTCAAGACCACGGCCACGGCGATATTCGGGATCCGCCGCGACACCTGGTCAGACACTCAAGCGGTACCACCAGCTGCGCCGCCACCGGAGCAGCTCTCACGCAGCAGTCGCGAGAACCTGCCGGTCTGGACTGATTTGTACGACATGCGTTTTGCCGAAGGCTCGTTCTCCGGTGGGGCAGTGCAGACAGGCTCGTCCTCGACGACCACGCTATGGGTACGCGACGCCGCGCAGCGTCAGGTCGACTTTCCGGCACTGACCGCGATGTCCGACATCTTCTTTCCACGAGTGTATTTGCGCCGCGGGATAATCCCCGCCGGCACCATTTCCATGACCACGTACTTTCACGCCGATAGTCAGCATTTGGACGCTCTCGCCGGCGACTACATTCTGGCGACGGCGCGCGCTGACCGCTTCGACCGTGGATTCTTCGACCAGAACGCGCAGCTGTGGAGCCGTGACGGTGCGATGTTGGCGACCACCTACCAGATCGTCTACTTCAAGGGCTGACCGGCGCCAGCGTAGGCTCCGCTGACACTAATTCTTCTGAGTCAGCGGGCCGGGACCGTCCGGCTTGCGGTGAGCCGTAGAATTAGCTCTACGGCGTCGATCCGGCCATCACCGGGGAGCCTTCGGAAGAACAGCCGGCAGTAGCACTCAGTAGGCCCAGTAGACCCGAACGGGTAGGCCCGTCACAGCCGTCAACAAGCGGCCACGCCGATGCGTGGCAAGCGGGGTGGTACCGCGGCGCTTGCGCACCAGCGCGACGTCGTCCCCGTGCCTGAGAGCGGCACATGGAGACGACGCGCAGTGACCGAGAACACCTATCCGAAGCCGGCCGGCGGTGCACCCGACTTGCCGGCGCGGGAACTCGAGGTCCTCGACTACTGGGCGGCCGACGATACGTTCCAGGCCAGCATCGCCCATCGCGCTGACGCCCCGGAGTACGTGTTCTACGACGGGCCACCTTTCGCCAATGGTCTGCCGCATTACGGGCATCTCCTCACCGGATACGTCAAGGACATCGTCCCTCGGTACCGGACCATGCGCGGATACAAAGTGGAGCGACGCTTCGGGTGGGACACTCACGGCCTGCCTGCCGAACTCGAGGTCGAGCGGCAGCTCGGCATCACCGACAAATCTCAGATCGACGCGATGGGTATCGCCGCCTTCAACGACGCCTGCCGCGAATCGGTGTTGCGGTACACCGACGAATGGCGGGCCTATGTGACCCGACAGGCACGGTGGGTCGACTTCGACAACGATTACAAGACGCTTGACCTGCCCTACATGGAATCGGTGATCTGGGCGTTCAAGCAGCTATGGGACAAGGGGTTGGCCTACGAGGGCTACCGCGTGCTGCCGTATTGCTGGCGCGACCAGACTCCGCTGTCCAACCACGAGCTGCGGATGGACGACGACGTCTACCAAAGCAGGCAAGACCCCGCCCTTACGGTCGGATTCGCGGTCCCGGAAGGGGATTTGGCGGGTGCTCACCTACTGGTGTGGACAACCACGCCCTGGACGCTGCCGTCGAACCAGGCCGTGGCCGTCAACCCCGATGTCACCTACGTGCAGGTGCGCGCCGGCGAGCACCGCGTCGTGCTGGCCGAGGCCCGATTGGCCGCCTACGCACGAGAACTCGGCGAAGAGCCGGAAGTGCTGGGCAGCTACCGTGGCAGCGACCTGGCCGGCACCAGGTATCGACCGCCCTTCCCGTATTTCATGGACTCGCCCAATGCTTTTCAGGTGCTCGAAGCCGACTTTGTGACGACCGACGACGGTACCGGGATCGTCCACCTGGCGCCGGCTTACGGTGAGGACGATAAGGAGACCGCCGACAAAGCCGGCATCGTGCCGGTGACCCCGGTCGACGCCAGAGGTCGATTCGACATGACCGTCCCGGATTACCGGGGGCAGCACGTCTTTGACGCGAACCAGCAGATCATCCGCGACTTGAAGAATCACACCGGTCCGGCCGCCGCGAACGGCGCGGTGCTGATCCGCCAGGAGACCTACGACCATCCCTATCCGCACTGCTGGCGGTGCCGCAACCCGCTGATCTACCGCGCGGTTTCGTCGTGGTTCATCAAGGTCACCGACTTCCGTGACCGCATGGTCGAGCTCAATCAACAGATCACCTGGTACCCCGAACACGTCAAAGACGGTCAGTTCGGCAAATGGCTGCAGGGTGCGCGGGACTGGTCGATCTCACGAAATCGCTACTGGGGCACGCCCATTCCGGTGTGGGTTTCCGACGATCCGGCCTTTCCGCGGATCGACGTCTACGGCAGCCTCGACGAGCTCGAGCGCGACTTCGGCACCCGGCCCGACAACCTGCACCGGCCCTATATCGATGAGCTCACCCGGCCCAATCCCGACGACCCGAGCGGGCGTTCGACGATGCGACGCATCCCGGACGTCTTCGACGTGTGGTTCGACTCCGGCTCAATGCCTTACGCCCAGGTGCACTATCCGTTCGAGAACCGCGACTGGTTCGACACCCACTACCCGGGCGACTTCATCGTCGAATACATCGGGCAGACCCGCGGCTGGTTCTACACGCTGCACGTGCTGGCCACCGCGTTGTTCGACCGGCCGGCATTCAAAAACTGTGTGGCGCACGGGATCGTGCTGGGCAGCGACGGCCAGAAGATGAGCAAGTCGCTGCGCAACTATCCCGACGTCAGCGAGGTGTTCGACCGCGACGGCTCCGATGCCATGCGCTGGTTCCTGATGGCCTCGCCGATCCTGCGCGGCGGCAACCTGATCGTGACCGAACAGGGCATTCGCGACGGCGTGCGCCAGGTGCTGCTGCCGTTCTGGAACGCCTACAGCTTCCTGGCCCTCTACGCGCCGAAAGTCGGTACCTGGCGCGCCGATTCGGCACACGTCCTGGACCGCTACATCCTGGCCAAGCTGGCGGTGCTGCGAGACGACCTGACCGCGGCGATGGATGGCTGCGACATCTCCGGGGCATGCGAGCAATTGCGACAGTTCACCGAGGCGCTGACGAACTGGTATGTGCGACGGTCACGTTCGCGGTTCTGGGAGGAAGACGCCGACGCCATCGACACGTTGCACACCGCGCTCGAAGTGACCGCGAGGTTAGCGGCGCCGCTACTGCCGATGACCACCGAGATCATCTGGCGGGGGATCACCGGTGGGCGCTCTGTGCATCTGTCCGACTGGCCGGCCGCCGACCTACTGCCCGTTGACCTCGAGTTGGTCGCCGCAATGGACCAGGTGCGCGAGGTGTGCTCGGTGGCGTCGTCACTGCGCAAGGCGAAGAAGCTGCGGGTACGGCTGCCGTTGCCGAAGCTGACTGTGGCGGTGGAGAATCCGCAGCGATTGGCGCCGTTCACCGATCTGATCGCCGACGAGCTCAACGTCAAGGCGGTCGAGCTGACCGACGACATCGCCAGCTACGGCCGTTTCGAGCTCACCGTCAACGCCCGGGTCGCCGGTCCACGGTTGGGCAAGGACGTGCAGTCCGCGATCAAGGCGGTCAAGGCCGGCGAGGGCGTCGTCAACGCCGATGGCACATTGACCGCCGGTCCGGCGGTGCTGCAACCCGAGGAGTACAGCTCCCGGCTGGTCGCCGCAGATCCCGAGTTCACCGCACCGTTGCCGGACGGGGCCGGGCTGGTGGTACTGGACGCAACCGTCACGCCCGAACTCGAGGCCGAGGGCTGGGCCAAGGACCGCATCCGTGAGTTGCAGGAGCTACGCAAGTCGGCCGGCCTCGATGTCTCCGACCGGATCAGCGTAGTCATGTCGGTGCCGGCCGAGCGAGCCAAGTGGGCCAGCGTTCATCGCGACCTGATCGCCAGGGAAATCCTGGCCACCAGCTTCGAATTCGGCGAGCCGACCGACGGCGCCGAGATCGGCGACGGCGTGAAGGTGTCGATCGTTAAGGCCTAACGTCGCGAGAGTGTTTCGTTCCAGAGGTTTCGGATTACCCGGTGCGCGTGCGGCCAGAACGGCATGCCGGCCACGATCGTGCCCCCTGCCGCGATGATCCCAATCGCGGCGTCGACGCTTTCGCGACCCTCGCTCGCCCAATAGACATCCTCGAGGTCGAGCAGCAGCGCCAACTCGTCAACGATCATCGCATTCGCTGCCCCGAAAGCAACCGCGGCCGCGGGATGGCGCCGTTGCCGCTCGGTTCCGTGAAGGCCCACGGCTGCCACACTCGCCAGCAATGCGATGCCGAGGTTGTAGTGGTGGAAGTGCTTGCCGCCCACGCTCATACCACCGCCCGACGGACCATGTCCGGCTCGGATCCAGTGAGTGAGCGCACGCAAGCCGGCGAACGTCACGGTGAATGTCGACCAGACCAGAACGGTCGCTTGCTCACCGGGTTCGAGCCGAGTGCCCCATTCGTAGCGTAGCCGCGCCCAAGCCTGGCTGCCCGTATTGCTCATCAGCCCTCCTTGACTGCCCGCCAGCGCAGACTGCCCCGGCCGGTGCCTACGTGCACATGGCTGAACCCGTTCGCGCGCAACCGTTTCGGCAGGTCCTCAGGTGACACCGGATTGCAGATATCGCGGAAATGCAGGACTCGGAACGGGATTGACGAGGCACTGTCGCTGCCGGCGAACACCCCGTCGGAGCGCAGCACGCGGAACGCCTCGGCGAAGAGGCGGTCCTGCAGCCCCGCCGTCGGGATGTGGTGCAGCATGGTGAAGCAGACCACCGCGCTGAATTCGCCGCTCGGCAAGCCGGTGTCGGTGCCGTCACCGCGGATGATCCGGGCGCGGTCGCTGTAGGTGTCGTGTAGCCGCTCGGCCATCGTCTGGTCGATCTCGACCGCGGTGTAGTGCGGCGCCATGTCGATCAGCACCCGGATGTTGGCGCCGTAGCCCGGCCCGATCTCCAGCACGTTGTCGCCGAGGTGGACGTCCGCGAGCGCCCACGGCAGCAGGGTGTCTTCGACCGACCGGAAGTAGCGGTGTGAGCTGCAGAAAAAGCGATGGCAGAGGTTCATCGCCATGGACAGAGACGTTAGCGCAATAGCATCGGTGATTGTGGACTCCCGCTGGGTGCTGCACTTCGACACCGCGCCGTTGGCCGGCGGGGCCGGCCTGGTGGTACTGGACGCCACGGTCGCCGGCGCAGCGCGCCGACTGGGCGAGCACCCATCGGGACCTGATCGCAGGGAAAATCCTGGCCACCAGCTTCGAATTCGGTGATCCGACCGACGGCGCTGCGGAAATCGGTGACGGTGTGCGGGTATCGATCGCGAAGGCGTGAACTCAGTTCGACATCGCGGCTGTCACTCCGCTGGTCAGGGTGCGTTCCACACGCATTGTGCCGACGAGTTGTCTACCGGGTGTGAGGCCACGATTTTGTCCTGGTAGCTGATCTCGCAGCCTACTTTCGCGTCGCCCTTGCCGCTCACCACGATTTGGTAAACCGATCCGGGCTTGACGGTGATGACCTCGGTATGGGTGAAGGGAACTGCTTTGGCGTTCAGTGTCTGGACGTTCTTTCCGTTGTCGATGACGATGTTGTAGGTGTCCCCGTGTCCGGTGGCCCGCCACACCATCGTCGACTGCTGGGCAGGCTGCTGCTGCGCCACGTGTGACGATGCTGCGGCGTTCTCGGCGGCGACCTCGTCGCGGATGTTCGGCGTCACACAGACAGCGTCGCCGTTGAAAGCGTTGCGCCATACGTAGCCCTGTTTGCAACTGTTCGACCCGTACGCACCATTGGGGTCGCGCAAGCCTGGGGCGGCGGAGTTCTCTTGTTGCGTGCGAGAACGCACGTCAGGTGTCACACAGACGTGGTCGGACGGGATGGCTTCGCGCCAGACGTATCCCTGAGCACAGGTATCCGGTCCATACGGCTGCGGGTCGGCTGCGACCTCGGACTGTGAAGACAGGCCAAGAGCTGTCAGCATTACTGCCGAGACTGCGCCATACGCGAGAACGCGTGCCTGGTCACCTAGCATGTTCCACGTCCTGTCTGCGGGGTTCCACCTGTCGACTGGCAACGGGTCCCGTTGACCCGTGCGGGTCACAGTACGGTCGGAAATCAATCGCCGAATCCGGGATTTCCCTACATTTTGGGCGTTTGAGAAGCTGGTAGCCGTGGATTCGCGCTGGGTGCTGCACCTCGACATGGACGCGTTCTTCGCTTCCGTCGAGCAACTCACGCGTCCCACGCTGCAGGGTCGGCCGGTGCTGGTCGGCGGGCTGGGTGGACGCGGCGTGGTGGCCGGCGCCAGCTACGAGTCGCGGGTCTTCGGGGCCCGGTCGGCCATGCCGATGCACCAGGCACGCCGGCTGATCGGTGTGACCGCGGTCGTGCTGCCGCCACGCGGCGCGGTGTACAGCGTCGCCAGCCGCCGGGTGTTCGACACCGTGCGGACCGTGGTGCCCGTCGTCGAGCAGCTCTCCTTCGACGAGGCGTTCGGCGAGCCGCCGGAACTGATCAGCGCTTCCGAGACCGAG
>JGI12712J15308_10000325_pt1 | contig 14206 bp, 9 predicted proteins | sample JacPin_JW_Ref_O2_FD_15308 | JGI IMG/M metagenome (IMG submission 15308) | reverse complement strand
ATTTACCGGCCCATTGACCGGGAAAACCTGCCAGGGATCGAGCTCAAACACGGTTCGCAAGCGCTCGATGATTTCGGGATCGGCGTCAGCTTCGATCTCCATGCGCACCGCGTCTCCCTTGCGGCGGTTGTGCAATTCCGCGCGCACTGACTCGAGCAGGCTGCGGGCTTCTTCCTCCTGCAGGTAGAGATTGCTGTTGCGGGTGACACGGAAAGGCGCGGAAGAAACAACGTCATAGCCGTGATACATATTCACGGCGTGGTGGGCAACCAGATCGGCGAGGAAAATGAAGTCGACCGTGCCGTCCGAGGGCAAGCGCACCAAACGGGGCAATGCTCGGGGAACNGCCACAACTCCGGTGTATGTGAGCGCNGAGCGACGGCGGCGACGCAACAGAAAACCCAGACACAAGGCCTTGTTGATCACCCGNGGAAAGGGATGCGCGGGATCGACCGTAACCGGCGTGAGCAGNGGATCGAGTTCCTTCTCGCAGTATTCGTCGACGAATCGCAGTGCAGCCGGATCNAGTTCGTGCAGGGATAACACTCGAATGCCGCTCGCCGCCAAGGCCGGACGAAGGCGGGAGTTCCAGCAGTCATACTGGTCGTCGACAAATTCGTGACACAGGTTTCCGAGAAGTTCGCGCTTCTGCATCAGGGTGGTGCCATCGGGACCGGCTTCGTTGTAGCCGTCTTCAATCTGCTGCACCAGGGCGGCCACCCGAATTTCGAAGAACTCGTCCAGATTGCTGGCCGAAATCGCGAGAAACTTTACGCGCTCCAGCAGCGGATTGCTTTCGTCCCCGGCCTCTTCGAGCACACGACGGTTGAACGCGAGCCACGAAGTGTCTCGATTGAGGTAATACTGGGGATCTTCGAGTGAAATACGAGCCATGCGGACGTGCCGTTACTGCATTTCTTTGGTTACTGCAATATCTTTCTAAGCTAAGTTTGCCTGTCCTGACTTTGCCTGCCTGGGTTTCGCAAGCCCCCTAGTATAAAGCATCCTGAAAAGCAAAGCGGCGTCCGGCTAAATCTCACCTGACGCCGCTACATTCTGAGCTGCCAACCGGTGCCGGCTGCATCAGTGCACTTCTTTGATCGCTTCCTTCACTTTTTGGGCGACGTTGTCCGGAAGGGGCGCGTAGGAAAGAGCCGTGGTCATTTTCTGGCCGTCCGTCACCATCCAGGTCAGGAAGTCAGAAAGAATTTTCCCTTTCGCCGGATCCTTGGACTGTGCCGGAATCAGCAAGTAGGTGAAGCTGGCGATCGGATAAGCATCCTTGCCCGGAGAGTTGGTGATAGAGATGCGAAAATCCGCGGGCATTTTGGGAGCCGAGGCCGCGGCTGCAGTGACGCTGTCGAGAGATCCCTTGACGAAATTACCCGAGACATTCTGCACACTGCCGAAGTCAATTTTGGTTTGCAGCGCGTAGATGAGCTCAACGTAACCGATGGCTCCCGACATCTGGCGCACATAGGCGGCAACTTGTTCGTTGCCCTTGCCGCCGAGACCCAGCGGCCATTTCACTGCCGTGCCGCTGCCCACGCGGCTCTGCCAATCGGGGCTCACCTTCGAAAGATAGTCGGTCCAGATGAAAGTGGTGCCGCTGCCGTCGGAGCGGTGGATGACTACGATGTCCTTGTCCGGGAAGTTCACGCCTGGATTCGCGGCCGCAATCGCCTTGTCATTCCACTTGGTGATCGTGCCCAGGAAGATTCCGGCCAGAACGTTGGGAGTAAATTTCAGCTCTGCGCTCACGCCCGGAATGTTGTAGACGGGCACCACCGCTCCCAGCACGGTGGGAATGTTGAGAATTTTGGATTTCGCCGCCTTGAGTTGGTCGTCATTCATGGGCATGTCGCTGGCCCCGAATTCCACGGTGCCTTCGCTGACCTGCCGGATTCCGCCGCCGCTGCCGATCGACTGATAATTGATCTCGATATCGGAATGCAGCTTGTGATACTCGCTAAACCACTTGGAATACATAGGATAAGGAAAAGTTGCGCCCGCACCGTTGAGCTTGGTCTGTCCCCAGGCGGCCACCGGTAAAAGAAGACACAACCAAAACAGAATGACTTTCCGCATCGCACCCCCCTCAAATTTTGGTACTCCAGTTCTAGTGGCGTAATGTTACAGGACTGTTACAACGGAGTGAATTTGTGGTGAACGGGTAAATCAACAACAGCTCGGCTACGGCGCCGGCTGCAGGCGAGCGAGTTCCCGCCCGAACAGTGGGTTAGCGGGAAACTGCGCGCGCAACCCGGTCAGCAACTGGATCGCCCGAGCCTTGTCCTTATCGCGCACATAAGCAATCGCCAACAGGATGCGGGCGAACGGCGCCAGGTAGCGGCCGTGGTCCGCCGTCAATTGCAAATCGGCGAGACCTCCCTGCCGGTCGCCGGGAAGCCCTCCCAGCCGCAGCAGCCAGCGAAACGGCGCATACAGGCTGCCCACTATGTATTTGCTGAAACCGGTGGCCAGGAACACGTCGTAGCAGTCAGGGCAAACCGCAAGCAGTTGTGCCGCCCAGGCCGACGATTCTTTGGTGTAATGCAGCGAGTCCAGGGTGCGATGATCAATCAGTGCTGCATAGTCAGCCTGCAGCCCCGAAGACAAGGTCATGGCAAATAATCCATCGCGATCTTTTGCGTCTCTTGCGAAACGCGCCCGCGCCAGAGTCTCCGATCGTACGATTGCCGCCTGAAAGCGCTCGCGCACATCTGGATCGGCCGCGAGCTTGGGCCGTCCCAGAAAAGTTTCGTCACTCGCGTAGAACTGGCTTTCCAGAATGCCCAGGCGATTAAACTCGGAAAACAGGAATCCGGCAGCTTCGCTCACTGGGCCGACCGGATCGTCGGGGTGATCGGCCTCCCACGCAGCAAAGTTCTTCTGAGCGCCGGCAAAATCCAAATTGTAGAGACCGGAATATCCCTGATCGAGCGCGGAATCCGGCGCCACGCTCTCCGGCAGGCTCGCAGCAGCCGAGCGCGCTACTAGACAACCGCACAGGACTGCTACCATGGTGATGGCTCGTGCACTGGAGAATCTGTTCATATTCAAAGTGCGTTCAATATGCGCCCAACATACGTCTACGGTCCTCTCTGCCCATTGTCGTTGATCTGCCCAGCTTTGCAACCGCTACATTCTTTGGAACTCCTAATTTTGATGCCGCGTGCGGCAAAAGTTCAGGCCCTGGTGGTCAAATTCTTGTAAATTTCGGGTCTTGTAAGTGTCGGTTCTTAAACTGCTGGTCCCAAATTCTGATTCTTGCCAATTCTGATTTTCGCAATTCCGGAGGGCGCGTTCGTCGTCATGCGGACTGGCCCTTCGAACGAAGGACGAAATCTTCATGAGTGACTCGCCTACACAGTACGCTCCGGGTTGGCCCGGCATCCCTCCGCGTTGGACTTCGAGCGCAAAAACCGGCGTCGGCACGGCTCTCAACCAGCACAGCCGCGTGTGGTTCACGCTCAGCCACGGAATTCTCAACGAGATCTATTTCCCGCGCGTGGACCAGGCCTGCACCCGCGACATGGGATTCATGGTCACCGACGGCAACGCGTTCTTTTCCGAGGAGAAGCGCCACTGCGAGTTCGAAAACCGTCCTTTTGAGCCGGGCGTTCCCGCCTTCGAGCTGATCAATTCCTGCAATGGTGGACGCTACCAGATTCAAAAAGAAGTTCTCACCGATCCTTACCGCAACGTCGTACTGCAGAAAGTGCGCTTCGAGCCGCTGCAAGGGCGACTTTCCGATTATCACCTCTACGCCCTGCTCTCGCCGCACCTGGCCAACGCCGGATACGGGAATACGGGCTGGGTTGGAGACTACAAAGGCGTTCCCATGATCTTCGCCCATCACGACGATGTCGCGCTGGCAATGGCGTGCTCGGTGCCGTGGAAGAAAATGTCGGTGGGTTTCGTCGGTGCGTCCGATGGCTGGCAAGACTTGTCGCAGCATTTCGAGATGCAGTGGGAATACACGCGAGCCGAGAACGGAAACATCGCGTGCACTGCCGAAATCGACCTGGCGGCATGTAACGGAGAATTCGTCGTGGCCCTCGGCTTTGGCGGCATTTGGAGCGAGGCCGGGCAACAGGCGCGTTCCAGCCTGCTCGAAGACTATGCCGACCTGCGACAGCACTTCGTGATTCATTGGAAAAACTGGCAGAATTCTCTGCTGGATCTTGACGACCCAAAACGCGAGCACAATCTCTATCGCGCATCCACCGCGGTTTTGCGTACGCATGAGTCCAAGGATTTTCTCGGCGGCATCATCGCCAGCCTCTCCATCCCCTGGGGATTCAACAAGGGCGACGAAGACCTCGGCGGATATCACCTGATCTGGCCGCGCGACCTGGTGGAAACCGCAGGCGCTTTGCTGGCCGCCGGCGCCGTGGTTGATTCCGTCAGAGTGCTCCGCTATCTCGAAGTCACGCAGGAAGCCGCGGGCAACTGGGCACAGAACCTCTGGCTCGATGGACGTCCCTACTGGAACGGCATCCAGATGGACGAAACTGCATTCCCCATTCTGCTGCTCGATCTGTTGCGCCGCGAAGCCCCGAAGTCCCTGGGCGAACTGCAACGCTGGTGGCCCATGGTGCGTAACGCAGCCGGCTTTATTTTGCGCAATGGACCCGTCACTCAGCAGGATCGCTGGGAAGAAGATGCGGGGTATTCTCCATTCACCCTCGCCGCAGAAATCTCGGCGCTGCTGGCCGCCGCGGACATCGCCGATCTTACCGGCCACGGCGATGCGGCCTCGATCATGCGCGACACGGCCGATGCATGGAACGACAATATCGATCGCTGGATCTACGCCACCGGCGGTGATCTAGCGCAACAATTGGGGGTGGAGGGGTATTACGTCCGCATCTCGCCGCCCGATAGCGGAAGCGCGGCATCTCCCACACAAGGCTTCGTGCCCATCAAGAACCGCCCGCCGGGACAAGACCACGAGATCGCAGCGCACATCGTCAGTCCAGATGCGCTTGCGCTGGTGCGTTTCGGCCTGCGCACCGCCGATGATCCCCGCATTCTGAACACGTTGCGAGTGATCGATGCCCTGCTAGCCGTCGAGTTGCCGCAAGGACCCTGCTGGTACCGCTACAACGGCGACGGATACGGCGAACACGAAGACGGCTCGCCCTTTGATGGCAACGGAATCGGCCGCCCATGGCCGCTTCTCGCCGGTGAGCGAGCCCACTATGCGCTCGCCGCCGGACATCCCGACGAAGCAATGGCCCTGCTCACGGTCATGGAAGGTTCCACCATCGGTCAGAGCCGCTCGCTGCCGGAGCAAGTTTGGGATGCGGCGGATATTCCTTCGCTGGAACTTTTTCGCGGCAAGCCCTCCGGCTCCGCCTGCCCGCTGGTGTGGGCTCACTCCGAGTACATAAAACTGCTGCGCTCGATTCGCGACGGCAAAATTTTCGACCAACCACCCCAGACCGTTCAGCGCTATCTAGTGGAGAAGCGTCAGCGGAGCATTTTCGGCTGGCGATTGAATAACAAAACTCGCACGATTCCGCGCGGCAAGGTCCTGCGCATTGTGCTGATTTCTCCCGCCACCGTGCACTGGAGCATCGACGGATGGAAAACCTCGCAAGACACAAGGACGCGTGATTCCGGGCTGGGCATCCACACGCTCGATCTTCCGACCGCCTCGCTTCCCGCGGGCGGCCAGGCAGCGTTCACTTTCTTGTGGGCGAAGGAAAACCGGTGGGAAGGCACGGACTATGTGGTGATGGTGCAATAGGGGGAGGATTGGTTTGATGGCAATTCCGAAAAGGCGTACTCACGCTTCCGGGGGGCTTGAGTAGAGCAACTCCACCACAGTGCAATCGTCACTGAGCGGATTCCCTGCGCAGAACGTCGAGACGGCAGAAAAAATTCCCTCTAACGTCGGCGTCTTGGCTGCGGCCGCTTCCAGCCGGAAATCTTCGAAGAAGTCGCCCATGGCATTTTCCGCCTCGGTGACTCCGTCGGTCACCAGGATGAAGCGGTCGCCGGAATTCAGCTGGCAGCGCGCACTTTCAAAAGTGGCATCGGCCAGCAGGCCCACCGGGACGTTGCCGTGCGGCGGACGAATTACTTCTCCGCCGCACACCAGCAGCGGCGGCACGTGCCCGCAGTTCACATATTCCAGATCGCCATCTCGGCGCAGCCGCGCCAGCAGCACGGTCGCATATTTTTCGCCGACCAGCTTTTCGGTGAAGAAGCGGTTCACGGCGCTCACGATTTCGAGCAGCGCGCCGCCGGAAATCAGGTGCGAATAGATCATGCCCTGCAACGTGGATGCCAACAGCGCGGCGGAAACTCCCTTGCCGCTGACGTCGGCCAGTACCACCGCCAGACCTTCCTTGGTATTGACCGCGTCAAAAAAATCGCCGCCGATTTCTTTGCAAGACAAATTCTTGCCGCGCAGTTTGGCGAACGGCACTTCGGGAATCTTCACCTGCATCAGTCGCTGCTGAATCGAAGCGGCAATGCTCAATTCCTGCTGGTAGCGGCGCGATTCTTCCTCGGCCTGCACCAGCCGCGCGTTCTCGATCAGCGACGCCGCTTCTGTCGCGATCACATGCAGAATATCCTGACCGACACCGCTAATGTCGCGCGAGGCAAAGCGCGAATCCACGTAGAGAACTCCCATCACTTCCACTGCGGTCTGCGCGGGCACCGGCGTTTGCGCATCGCGCGTGGACTGCACCTGCATCTTCCGCAACGGAATGCAGACAACGGTGCGGAGATCGTAAGCCACAATGCTCTGCCGTCCCGAAAGATCAATCGACTGGCTGGTGTCGGTGAGCAGGAACTCAGAGTTCGAGCGCATCGACTCTTCCAGAATCGAGTGCGAAATCGTCGTGTCATCGAGCAGCGGATCGCCCTTCAGATTGCGTCCCGCAGCCAGTCGCAGTTTGCCTTCGTCGTCTTTCAGGAAAACGTAGCCGCGCTCCGCCCGCGTCAGCCGCAAGGTGACATCGAGCATGGTCATCAGAATTTCGTCGAGCACGCCCGCGGTGTTCAGCTTGCGCGCCGCCTCGAGAAACAGACGGAGTTTTTCGAGATCGGTGGCTTCCGGGGAGATCTGTACCCCGGAAAGCTGGCTCAGGAATTCGCGGGCAGTATTGGAAGTGGCGTGCGCAGGATTAAAAAGAATGTAGGCGGAATCACGCGCCCCGAATTCCAGGCGGTCGTTGCGCTCGAGCTTCTGGCGCTGGATGCGCTCTCCGTTGACGAACGTGCCATGCTTGCTTCCCTGGTCGATCAGGTAGAAGTCTTCGCCCTCAAGCACAATCTGCGCGTGATCGCGGGAGACGCGAGGATCGGCGATGACCAGGTCTTTATCAACCTTGCGTCCCACGCTGAACGGCGTGCGGTTGAGCACGATACTTTTTTGGTCGTTGCCCTGGACAAATACCAGCGCGGGAAACACGCCGGAACCAGAACTGTGGTGACTGGTGGCACTCAGGGTCATGAAATGTCAGATCGCCGGGCGCATCCGGATTTTCGCGTTCGTCGGGAAGAACTGCGCATGTCTCGCCTGAACAGACTACCTTGTCGGGTCATGCGCTCGCAAGGCACTTTGCGGATGCCGCGCCGCCAGCATGGCTGCCGCGAAGATCAGAACTGGCAGCGCGAACGTTGCGTAGAACGGGGCTTTCCACCCACGGAGCGCCGCATCGCGCGATACGAACCACAGCGCGCTCAGGCCCAGACTGGCAATCCACTGCCAGGCCAGCGCCAGGCCAGCCGCCCAAATGAGCGGACCTCCGGAGCGCGATTCCGCTGGTCCTGCGTCGTGGTCTCTCGTCGGAAATTGTTCTCGCGCCAGAAAAAGAATCGCGGGCAGCAGCAGAACCTGATTGTAGGGCGCGTACATGGGCACCACGAGTACTGTGAGAGTCAAGACAGCGGCGAGCGCAGCCGCGAATTCGTCTGACCCCGGGGCTTCGCGGCGCAGGTTCCACAGCAGCAGCGCACTCGCGACGCACGCAATCACCCCGAGAATCTGTCCTCCATGACCCCCCATCGCCCAGTTTACGAGTTGATCGAGAACCGACTCATTCTGCGTGTATTGATGGTACTGGCGGACTGCTCCCAGAAACATTTTGATCCAACCCGGCAGCACCCACTCCGCAGCGACGAGTAGTGCACTCATGATCGCGGCGAAACCAAACACCAGCCGCCGGCGCGTTTTCCAATCGGTTACCGCCCACACCAACAGCCAGAGCACCGTGGGCCAGGCCAGTTGCGGCTTGATCGTCGCCAGGGCAAGGATTGCGCCGCCGCAAAAAAGAAATTCGCTGGCTATGCATGCCGCCGAGCCGGCCAGCAGTGCAGCCACGAGCAAGCTCAACTGCTGCAGCTTGATTCCCTGCACCGCCGGGACGCTGCCCAGAGTGAGCGCGATGGCAATGGCGATGGCAATCGGCGGCGGTCGCCAGCCNAGTGCGCGCAACCAGAGCGGAACGGTCGCCGCGGTAAGGGCGATCAGCAGCCAATAGAAAAATAGCTGCACAGTGTGAAACGAGAGACCGGTCAACGGCGCCAGCAGAAAAACCACATAGACCGGATACGCGAATCCTTGCCGGTCCTTGGGATCACCTGGCCGCGCGGGATCCAGTGCGCGCCCGTAGTATCCCTTTTGAATTTCAAGCGACACTTCGTCGCTATAGGGATTACGTCGGTGCGACAGAAGTTCGCGCGCGCCCAGCCAGCGCGGGTAAAGGTCTGAGAGGTTGCCGCGGGGACGGTCGTTCGCGGCCGCGTCGGCCACCTGATGACCCACCAGAATCCGGTCCACATAAAACCACATGCTCGTGGCCGCCAGCAGCGCCAGAGCGAGCCACAAAGCGAGTTGCCAACGTTTCTGCAAGGTTAGCGTTTCTGCGAAAAGCGTTTTCGCGAAATCATCTCGCTCCTCGCTCGAATCGACAGTCGAAAGAGGAAAGCGCACCTATGTTACAACTGATCGAAACAAGAACGCCCGAAACAAAAACGATCGGACCATAACGATCGGTCAGAAACTCTTCCATGCGATGGCGCATCGCAATCTCGGCGGCGATCGGGGTGGCCAGCGGACTGTTCTGCTGGTTTCTGATGGTGCATTTCCAACAGGACGCCGCTGATTTTCGCTGGGCGCTCCGTCTCGCGCGCTACATGTTGCAGCGCCAGAATCCGTACAACACCTCACTGGAGCAGTATCCGCTCACCGCGGGTTTTTTCGCATTGCCTTTCCTGCGTTTTACGCCGGAGGTGGCGGCTGGACTTTTCTGGGGCATCAGCTCCGCGCTGCTGGCTTTCGGTCTGACTCGCAATGGCTATGGCCGCCTCCGCATTTTTCTGGCCTATCCCTTCTGGGCCGGAGTTCTTACCGTGCAGTGGTCGCCCATCATCGCGGCCAGCGCATTTTTTCCGCTGCTTCTGCCGGTGACCATGGCAAAACCGCAGATTGGCTTGCCGGTGTTTCTGACGCGTCTCAGTCGTCGCGGCCTGTTGGCCTGCGCTGTGCTGGCCGCCGCAAGCCTTGCGGTGATGCCAAACTGGCCTGTACTCTGGCTGCGGCAAACGGCCAACTACGAATTCTTTATCCCGATGCTGATTCTTCCAGGGCCGCTATTGTTGCTGGCATTGTTTCGTTACCGCAACCGCGACGCTCTGCTCCTAGTGCTGACCGCGCTCATGCCGCAACGCTGGTTCTTCGACGCGTTTATTCTCTGGCTCATCCCAAAATCGCGCCGCGAAATTGCGTGGACCGCCTTCTTCAGCTGGGGCGCCGGCATCTGGCGCTGGTATCACTATCACTACACGTCGACACAAGTGGGCCGATGTGTAGTGATTTTTCTCTACCTCCCAATGCTAGCCGTTGTGCTGCAGCGGCCGCGTGCAGAACAACGCCCCGAGCCTCAACCTACCCCTCAACCCGATCCGCTCAGCCCGCGGCCGAGCGTTCTGGCGTAGGGGCACCTCGCGCAATCCCAAGCACGCTTCCTGCGCGCGTGGCCTCTTTGCTGATCTGCCAAACGGACCACAAAAGCGGAATGGCCATGAGATTGATATTCTTGTTTTCGAGCCACAGCACGATCCATAGCGGGCTGATTAGAAGTGGCAGACTCGGAATCAGCAACGCCGCTTTTCTGCCGGAAAAGTTTGCCAGAGTCGTCCAACCATAGTCGGTGAGCAACACCAGCGGGAGAAGCAGCAGGCAGAGATCGTGCGCGTTGGTGTGCCAACTGGTCAGCACCGCAACCACCACCGCTAGCGAGAATCCAACCTCCAGATGATCTCGCGAAACGAGCCGGCCTCTGATTGCCGCGAAACCCAGCAGCACCGCGGACAGCACAAGAACGAGACCTGCCAACACCGCAGACACGGGACTGCCAGACACGGAATTGAAAGACCACCCTTCGATCAGCCCGCGCAGGTTTGGCATCAATTCCGGCGGCACGCCTCCCATGGCGGGAGCCCTGGCGATCTGCAAGACAAACCTGGGATAAGCCAGCATCCCATGCCATCCCACCAGTCCTAGCGAAAGCAACGCCCATACTCCGGCGACCGCGGCGAATCCTAGAGCGGCGCGCTTTCGTTTCCAGAATGCGATCAGCAAAATTATCGGGATGATGAACTGAAACTTGAAAAGAGCCAGGCCAAACCATCCACCGGCAAGAATATCGGATTCCCGCTTGAGCGCGCTGAAACCAAGCGTGCACAGCAGCAACAGCAAAATCGAATCCTGCCCCTGCAACAGGCAAAGAAAAACCGGGAAGAATGCTAGAAAACCGAGAACAAATTCCCAGGGCGGTATCGCGCGCAACACGTGCAAATGCCGCCGCAGCGTGATCGCCACTGCGAACAGACCGAGGATGTTCAGCAGGTCCCACGCCATAAACGCCTGCCGGTAAGGCAGCAGGGTCAGGGGCAGGAAGACCACTGCCTCGAGAGGCGGATGGATATAAGGCAGGGGCCCGCGCCTCGACTCAATCAGGCCGCCGGTGAATCCCTGCTGCACTTGATACTGAATATGCGGGTCGTAAAGCTGGTGCCGCATGCCCTCGCGGAGGATGGTGCCGGCGGTGTAAAAAACCGTGAAATCCGGATCGCCGCGGAGAATGCGTTCCCGGAGGTTGATGAAGAACAGCGCATGCAGGCATAGCATTCCCACTACGAAAATCCGGATCAGGCGCCGACGCACTTCCGGTTTTCGTGCCGGCGGTTTTCTTCCGGGCTTTTTTCCAGACAAGGACGACGAAGAGGAAGATTGTATTTGTTCAGGGGGCACGGTGCGACGCGATTGTATCCTGTGCACTGCTTCGTCGCTATCCTGGTTCCTCGCTACGACGGTTCCCCGCTATGATGGTGGCCGCATGAACCAAGCCCGCGCACAGGGATGGCTAACCACAAAGCACACCTTCCTCGTCGTCGTCTTCCTGGGGATCGTTGCCCTGTCCGCGCGGAGCGTCAGCGATCCCGATGTGTGGTGGCATCTTGAGACCGGCCAGCTGATCGCGCAGACCCGAACCGTTCCCCACGTTGACTCTTTTTCCTTTACCCGCGCGGGCTATCCCTGGGTGGCGCACGAGTGGCTCACTGAACTTTTTATTTACGGCATTTATCGCATCGGCGGTTGGGGCGGATTGATTGTTGTGTTTGCACTGATGGTCAGTGCGACGTTTTTTCTGGTTTACCTGCGATCGGCCCCGGATCCCTACTCGTCTGGCATAATCGTTCTTCTGGGTGCCTGGGCAACGGCGCCGGTCTGGGGAGTGCGGCCGCAAGTGGTTTCGCTGCTACTCACCAGTGTCTGGTTTCTGATTCTTGAATGGTCGGAGCGGAATCCGCGTCTGCTGTGGGGGACCCTCCCGCTGACCGTTCTCTGGGTCAACCTCCACGCCGGCTTCGCGCTGGGACTGGCGCTGCTTCTACTTTTTCTGGCGGGAGAATTCCTGGAGCAGTTCACTTCCTCTCGACCTTCAAACTCCGCTCGCCTGCGCGCTCTGGGCATCACATTTCTGTTTGACATGCTTTTGGTAGGGCTGAATCCGAATGGCGCGAGGATGTACCTCTACCCGGTGGAGACTCTACGTTCGGAGGCGATGCCAAAGTACATCGCGGAGTGGGCATCGCCCAATTTTCACCATGCCGAATACATTCCTTTCCTGATTCTTCTGCTGGCAACGACGGCAAGCCTGGCGTGGTCGCGATTGCGCGCTAGGCCACGCGACATCCTCCTGCTGGTGGTGAGCGCTTTCGCAGCGCTGTCCTCAATTCGGCTGATTCCCTTTTTCGTGCTGGTGGCCGTGCCCATCTTGTCACGACCCGTAGACCTCTGGATTCGCTCTGGACGTTCTCAGGACCACGGTTCTACGCGTGGTCCGCTTCCTTACGCGGGGTTGCTCAACGCGGTCATTCTTTTCGCCCTCGCTGGATTCGTCGGATTTCAAATCAAGAACATTGTTAACCGCCAGCCCCAGGTCGAGGCCCAGCACTTTCCCGTCGGCGCCGTCGCCTATCTGCAGACTCATCCTCATTCCGCGGCAGGCCCACTGTTCAATCTTTACGATTGGGGCGGATACCTAATCTGGAAACTCAACTCGCAGACACTGGTTTTTATCGACGGCCGCGCTGATTTGTACGGCGAGTCTTTAATGCGACAATTTGCCGACACTTACGATTTAAAGGGTAACTGGCAAGAACCGCTGCAAAGGTGGCGGATCAGGACTATTCTGGTGAACCCGGACAGCGCGCTCGCCGTAGCCCTGCGGCATGCACCGGGGTGGGAGGTTGGTTACTCAGATTCCCAGGCGGTAGTTCTCGAGCGTTCCGCGACACCACCACCACACGGTCAGCAACTACTTACAGCGCAATGAGTTACCAAGGTTTTATTGAGCCAGTGACGGGCTCGAGGGGAGTTCCGTTGGTACCCAAGGGGTATGCAAGATATTACTCTTTCTTCGTATTTTGCGGGGTATGATGTAGGACAATAGTTGAGGCTGAAACTCCTCCCAACTTGAAGATGCGATGGCTTTTGCACGCTGGTCGTGTCTAGTTCAGATCGTGTCCAGTTGAGATCGTGTCTGGTTCAATCATGTCTGCCCGAGAGCGTTCTGTTTAAAGGAGAGTCGAATCTATGCAGCTTGCACACAGGCTTTTCAGGGAAGAGCAGGGTCAGGATATTGCCGAATATGCGGTGATGCTGGCCGTAATTCTGGTGATCGTGGTGGGAACCGTCCGGTTGATTGGGTCCAACGCCAACAACGTTTTCTCGTCGGTTGCCAGCAGCATTCAGTAACCACCAACACGAATGCCAAACTTCAGATAGCATTGCTTTTGCCGTTTTCTGAGGGAGTACCATGAACCGCACACGCTTGTTGATGATTGGAGTCCTGGCTTTGGCCTTGGGCAGCATTGCGGGCCTCTTTGCCTACCGGAACTTGCAGTCGAGAAGCGGATCCGGGGAGTCGGGCGTGCCGGTGGTAGTGGCCGCGGACGATATCCAGGTCGGAGCCCGGATCGAAGAGCACGACGTGCGCATCGCTAACTTGCCGCCTTCCTCGCTTCCGGCCAACACTTACGACCGGCGATCGAAGGTTTTGGGGCATGGCGTGGTCGTTCCCATCGCCAAGGGTGAGTTTATCCTGCCTTCTAAGCTGGCTGGCGAAGAGGCCGGAGCCGGGTTACCTTCGCTGATTCCAAACGGAATGCGAGCGGTTTCGGTGCGCGTGAATGAAGTGGTCTCGGTGGCTGGATTTGTCACCCCAGGCACTCGCGTCGATGTGCTGCTCACGGGAACGCCGGAAGGCGGGAACGATCAGCAAACCACTACGGTGCTGCAGAACGTGCGAGTCATCGCAGCGGGCCACACTTTGGAGCACAGTGCCACTGGCGAAGCTCAGAACACTGCCGTGATCACGCTGCTGGTTTCGCCCGACGATGCCCAGCGATTGACTCTCGCCAGTTCGCAAGGCCACATCCAGCTCGCGTTGCGTAGCCCGCTCGATACCAAGCAGGACGATGTCGCTTCGTCCAGCGCCAGGGGTTTGTATAAAGGGGCCGCGCCAGCGGCCGTTACTCCGATAAAACTTCCTCGGGCGGTTGTGGTCAGGAAGCCGGCTGCCCCTGCCTCGCCTGCCTCCTCGGTCGTGAGCGTTGAGGTCATTGAGGGCGACAAGAAACCGGTGGTTGTGCCTTTTCCAGAACAAGGTTC
>JGI12712J15308_10000324_pt1 | contig 14208 bp, 13 predicted proteins | sample JacPin_JW_Ref_O2_FD_15308 | JGI IMG/M metagenome (IMG submission 15308) | reverse complement strand
TCCCGAACCGCATCAGGACTCGGATTCGGGGGATAAGAGCGCGCCGTCGCGCATTGACGGGAAGATCGGCACGGGCGTGCCGAGAATTCAGATTACGACGACGTACGGAACGATTTACCTGCGCAAATCTTCTTGATCTTCGTTGCACGACGAGAAATCTGGTGTGCTCCCCAAGGCCGAGGCGAATGATTACTGCTTGATTTGAGATTCGCCGTCGCGGAGTTTTTCCAGTGTTTTGAAAAATTCGGGAAAAGAGACGCCGACACATTCGGAATCGCGAATTACGGTGTCGCCTTGGGCGCCGAGCGCGGCGATAGCGAGAGCCATGGCGATGCGATGGTCACCTTGCGGGTCAACTTTTGCGCCGCGCAATTTTCCTGAGGACTTCCCTTCCACACGCATGCCGTCTGGAAATTCTTCGACCTTGGCGCCCATCGCTTTGAGACCTTCGCTGAGCGCGGCGATGCGGTCGCTTTCTTTTACGCGCAATTCTTTGGCATCGTGAATCTCAATTCCCTGCTCGGTGTAGGGGCCAAGGGCCGCAAGCATGGGAAGTTCGTCAATCATTTCCGCGACTTGCGGGCCGGAAATTGTGCCGCCGGAAAGGCCGGCGTAGCGCACGGAAACGTCGCCGATGAGTTCGCCATCGCGAAGCTGCACCGAAGCGAGATTGATGGAAGCGCCGATGGAAATTAGAAAATCGAGAACTTTGGTGCGCGTGGGATTCAGGCCGACGTTGTGGAGCATGATGGCGGATTCGGGCAGGACCAGCGCCGCGCCGATGAGAAAAACAGAGCCGGAGAGATCGCCGGGGACGATCAAATTGCGGGCTTGTAGCTTGGGGCGCGGATGAATTTTGATTTCGCCCTTGGAGGTTTGGATGTTGGCGCCCATTTCGCGAAGCGCGATTTCGGTGTGGTCGCGAGTGCGCACGGATTCGCGAACCGTGGTGACGCGGTCGGCGTAGAGACCGGCGAGCAAGACCGCGGATTTCACCTGGGCGCTCGGAATTGGCGGGGTGTAGTCGATGGCCTTCAGTTTTGCGCCGCGAATTTCGATGGGAGCGCGGTCGCCATCTTTGGCGCGAATGTCCGCGCCCATCTGGCGCAGGGGTTCGGCCACGCGGCGCATGGGCCGACGCTGGAGGGATTTGTCGCCGGTAATGGTTGAAGTGAAATTCTGTCCGGCGAGAACGCCGGAAAGCATGCGGATGGTGGAGCCGGAATTACCGGCATCGAGAGCACGTTTTGCAGCGTGGAGGCCGTCGAGGCCTTTGCCGACTACGCGGACGCGTTCCGGAGTAATGTCAATTTCGACTCCGAGTTTGCGCATACATTCGATGGTGCTAAGGCAATCGGCGGAGGAAGAGTAATTACGAATTTCGCTGACGCCTTCGGCGAGCGAAGCGAGGATGGCGTAGCGATGCGAAATGGACTTATCGCCGGGGAGTTCAACCACACCACTGACGTTTCCACCAGGCGAAATTGTTTTTTTGGCCATCGCACGATTCTAGCATGAGGCGATTTGCTTCCCCCTAAGACGGCGGGTATCATCAAAGTTCGATGCCCGTGGCCCGCCTAAAATATTTCTCCCTGCTGCTCGCCGCTTTCATTCTTATTTTCAGCATCCCAATACACGCCGATGACAACACCACGATTTTCCCATTGAAGGACGTGAAACCGGGGATGAAGGGCGTCGTCTATACGATTTTCACCGGCGATGAGATCGAGAAAGTGGACCTGGTGGTGCTGGGGGTCATCGAAAACGCGTTGGGACCAAAGCAGGACATAATTTTGGTGCAACTGCTTGGCGAAAAAGCCGAGCACACCGGCGTGGTGGCGGGAATGAGCGGCAGCCCGGTTTATTTCGACGGAAAACTGGCCGGCGCGCTGTCGTTGAAGCTGGGTGCATTCACCAAGGAAGCGATTGGCGGAGTAACGCCGATTGCAAACATGCTGAGCGTGATTGATGCGTCGCAGACGGCGCCCGCCGACAGCAAGGCCGCGGCCAAGAATTCCGGCGACATAAAACTACCGGCGCGGGTGCCGCTACCGCAGAACTTCGCGACGCAAGTGATGCGAACGAACGTGGGCGGCGGAGAATTTCTGGTGCCGATCGAGACTCCGCTGATCGCGACAGGCGTCTATCCGGAAACGATGGCGCAATTCAGCAAGGACCTTGCGGGATGGGGCATGTCCATGGTGGCCGGAGGAACAGCGGCGGCTTCGCCGGACGACGCGCGATTGAAGCCGGGAGACATGGTTGGCGTGGAATTGATGCGCGGCGATTTGACGGTCACTCCGGGCTGCACGGTGACGGTAGTGCAAGCAGACGGCAAAGTGCTGGCGTGCGGGCATCCGATATTTTCTTTCGGCAGCGTTTCGATGCCGATGGCGCGCGGACACGTGATCACGACTCTGGCCTCGTCGCTGGCTTCGACGAAAATTATGTCCACGGGCGGAACGATCGGAACGTTTTCGCAAGACCGCATCACGGCGATTGGCGGCCAGTTGGGCGCCGAGCCACCGATGATTCCGGTGGAAGTGACGCTGGTAACTCCGGTGCAGGAAAAGAAATTTCATTTTGAGGTGATCGAAAGCCCGCAACTGACGCCGACGCTGGTGGCGCTGGCGACCTACAACGGAATCGTGGGTAGCACTGCTTACGGCGAGGGATTCACGCTGCAGCTGGATGGAGAAATTCAGATCAAGGATCACACGGCGGTCACGCTGAACGGACTTTTTGCGCCTAGCGACATGCCAGTGCCGAGCGGTTTTTTCGTTGCGAGCAGCGTGCAGGGAGACTTTGCGAGAATTTATTCGAACCCGTACGAAGTGCCGCATGTTTCGGGAATCCGGATTCGGGTCACGGCGGTGCCGGAGCGCCGCTCGGCCACGATCGAAAATGCCTGGATCGAGAAGAACGAATTGACGCCGGGCGAGACGGTTTCAGTGAAGGTACAACTGCGGCCGTATCGCGGACCGTCGTTCATTCAGGAAATGCCGGTAACCATACCGGCGCAGGCCGCGCGAGGCAATCTGCAACTGGTGATCAGCGACGCGGAAACGGTGAATCGCACGGTGGAATCCGCGGCGGCAAGTTCACAAGGACAATTGTCGGGGCTGGAAGAATTGATCAAGCTGATGAACCGGGATCGCGAGAACGACCGGCTGTACGCAACTTTGCTGCAACCCACTGCGACACTGCTGGTTGAAGACAAAATTATGCCGAACGCGCCGACATCGGAAATCAGCGTGATGAATCACCGGCAGAATAACGGGGCGGTGCGGGTTTCGAATCAATCCACGGCGGGTGAGTGGTCGGTGGAGATGCATCAGGTGATCTCGGGCGAGCGGACGTTGTCGTTGACCGTGAGGTAGGACGGTCGAGCGGAACCGCGGGAAGCGGCGCCAGAATCGAAGGGAGAGCTGGTTGATGATGGGATTGCCGATCGGGTTGGTGAAACGCGAAAGAGTTTTGGTGTGGGTCGTGGCGGCAATTGCCTGCCTGGCTCCGGCGCTGGTCTATGCCGAACACACGCGGACCTGGCATGAATCGGCGTACGCGGACTTCGAGAAGGGCACGGCGAAGGGCGTGGCGATTCGCAGCGATGGCAAGCTGGCGCTGGCGCCGAAATTCGCGGCGTTTTCCGATCCGAATCTGGCGTATTTGTGGACTTTGCGAGTGGATTCGCGCGGACGAATCTACGGCGCGGGCGGATCGGATGCGAAAGTGGTGCGGTTCGACGATCCGGCAAAGCCCACGACGGTATTCGAAGCGCCGGAGCTTTCGGCGCAGGCGATTGCGTTCGACGCGCATGACAACCTTTATGTGGGGACTTCGCCGGATGGAAAAATCTATAAGGTAACGCCGGATGGGCAGAAGAGCGTGTTCTTCGAACCCAAGACAAAATATATCTGGGCGCTAGCGATTGATTCGCAAGGGACGCTTTTCGCCGGGACTGGAGATACGGGCGAAATTTTCGCGATAACACCGGACGGCAAAGGGCAAGTTTTCTACCAAAGTGACGAACGGCACGCGCGTTCACTGGCGTTCGATGCTAAGGGAAATTTGCTGGTGGGAACCGACCCGGACGGTTTGATTCTGCGCATCGAGCCGGTGCGAAAAAATGCCACCGCGACGCCGCAGGCGGGGCAAACATTTGTAATTTATGAAACGAGCAAAAAAGAGATAACTGCGTTAATCGCGGATGCGTCGGGGACAATCTACGCGGCAGCGATTGGGGAGAAGCAGCGAACCGCTCCGGCGGTGCCGACTCTGAGCGGAGTGTTGACGCCACAACAGAACGCGCCGGTGGTCGGCCAGCCCGCGAGCGGAGCAACCATAACGCTGCAAGCGCAGGGTCCCGCGCCGACGCCGCAGCCGGTGGCTGCGTTTTCATTCTTCCAGTCAACGACGGGGGGATCGGAAGTGGTAAAGATTTCTCCGGAAGGCTCGCCGGAGACGGTGTGGACCTCGCGCGAAGATCTGATTTTTGCCATGGCGCTGGAGACGAATGGGAACGTGTTACTGGGCACCGGCAACAAAGGCTCAATCGTGGAGCTGGAAAAGAATCGCAACTACGCGAAAGTGGCCAGCACGGCGGCGGCGCAGGTGACCAGTTTGATTGCGACACGGGACGGAAAAATTCTGGCGGGAACGGCGAACCCGGGAAAAGTCTTCACCTTGGGGCCCGGATACGAAAGCGAAGGTAGCTTCGAATCGGACACTTTCGACGCCAAGATTTTTTCACATTGGGGACGCATTACGTGGATGGGCGACGGAGCGGGCAGAGCAGCAGCGAATGTAGCGTTCTACGTGCGGTCGGGAAATACGGCAAGCCCGGAGAAGAACTGGAGCGCGTGGTCCGGTCCATATAAGAACGGTTCGGGGGAAACGGCCGGATGTCCACCGGCGAGATTCGTGCAGTGGAAAGTGGTTTTCCTGGGCGGAACTAAACCCGGTTCGGCCGCGAGTTCGGCGCGTGTTTCATGGGTTGATGTCGCTTATCAGCCGGAGAATGTGGCGCCGGTGATGGACGACATCGTCATCCAAGATCCGGGCGTTCGAGTGCAGGGATTCGCGGCGATACCCGGAGGGCCCGGCACGCCGACGGCAGTGCAATTGCGGCTGCCGCAACGGCCTGGAGCGCAGACTTTTGTAAATTTCGGGGCTACCGCGGACGCATTGCAACGCATGGGCCGAGTGGATGTGACGCCGCAGGGATTTTCAGAAAAAGGATACGCGAGCGTGCTGTGGAGCGCGCACGACGACAACGACGACGATTTGATTTTTGCGGTCTACTATCGCGGCGAAACAGAAAATACCTGGCATCTGCTGAAAGACAAACTGGCTCAGCGATTTTATTCGTGGGATTCGACGACGATGCCGGACGGCGCGTATTACCTGAAAATCACAGCTTCGGATTTGCCGTCAAATCCGCCGGCGCAGGCTTTAACGGACGAGCGGGTGAGCGACCGATTTGAGATTGCGAACACGCCGCCGCGTATCGAGAATTTGCGCGCGGATGCTGCGAGTAATCCGGTCAAAGTCAGCTTTGATGGGATTAGTTCGTCGGTCTCGATCGCGCGCGCACAGTACAGCGTGGATGCGGGGGACTGGTTGACAGTGTTCCCCACCGGACTGCTATCGGATGCGCCGAAAGAGGCGTATCAGATTCCGCTTGCGGGCCTGACGCCGGGGCAGCACATAATTTCGGTTCAGGTCTCGGACCGCTACGAAAACGCGGCTGCCGCGAAAATAGTCTTCACAGTTCCCACAAAATAAACGCGCAAAGCACCGGGCGGACTAGTTGCCCCAGGAGCGTACCGGGCCAATTCGCTCGAAGCGCTCGATGGTTGCGCCTACGCGAATAGTGCCGTGCATGTCGCCGAGATGATCCACATGCACGACCCGCGCGGTGCAGCGGACGTCTTCCGGCATCCTCCCGGTCAATTCGGTGGGCAAGGTAAAGAAAAGTTCGATGGGTTGACCCAGGCTGACCGGCTGGGATGATTTGAAAGCCACGCCGCGCTCCGACAAATTCACGGTTTCGCCGAGGTGCGGAAGGGGCGTGCGCTCGAGCGCGGATTCCCTGCCGACAGCGGCGAGCCGCGAATTGGCTCGAACGTTTCCGGACATGGCGAATTCCTCGCTCAGGACGACAAATCGGATGGGCATGACGCAAGGCTTGCGGTTGACGATACGGCGGCCGTTGATGGACATAGCTTCCTCCTCAGGAGCACCAGCCATTTCGGATCTTGCTTCTGATTACGGAAGGGGTAAGGTGAGAATCGCACCGGAACGAAGCGGCGTCAAGGGCTTGAATTCGTAAAGTTTCTCGAAGAGCAGCAAAGCGGCGATCGCGTAGAAAGAGCATACAACGCGGAAGGCAGATCACACTTTTATGACCTCTCCCAGCACTCTAAAGCACAGCGTAGAAATTCCGGTGACGCTCGCGGACATTCGCGCAGCGCACGCGCGGATTGCGCCGCACATTCACCGCACGCCAGTACTGACCTCGGCGTCGCTCGATGAAATCTCCGGGGCGCAATTATTTTTCAAGTGCGAAAACCTGCAAAGGACCGGTTCATTCAAAATTCGCGGCGCGACGAATGCAGTGTTTTCTTTGACGGACGAGCAAGCGAAGAACGGAGTCGCCGCTCCGTCCTCTGGAAATCACGCGGCGGCATTGTCGCAGGCAGCGCGCTGGCGCGGAATTCCGGCATACATCGTGATGCCGTCGAATTCGTCGCCGGTAAAAAAGGACGCAGTGCGGTCGTACGGCGGGCAGATCACCGAATGCGAACCGAACGTCGCAGCGCGCGAAGCGGCGTCGGCCGAAGTGATTCGGCGAACAGGGGCGCATCTGGTGCATCCCTACAATGATGCGCGGGTGATCGCGGGACAAGGCACGGCGGCCATCGAACTGTTGGAAGAAGTGCCCGACCTGGACATTATTATGACGCCGGCAAGCGGCGGCGGATTATTGAGCGGGACTGCCATTGCGGCGAAAGGCCTGCGGCCAAGCGTGCGGGTGATGGGAGGCGAGCCGTTGAATGCGGACGATGCGTACCGGTCGTTGAAGTCGGGAAAGATCGAGGAAGCGGCAAGCACCGAGACTATGGCGGATGGATTGCGGGCGACGCTTTGTCCGCTGACGTTCTCCATTTTGCGCGAACACGTGGATGAGATCAGCAGAGTTTCGGAAGAGGAGATCGTGAACACGATGCTGCTGCTGTGGGAACGGATGAAGATTGTGGTGGAACCTTCGGGCGCGGTGGCCGCGGCACCGGCGTTGTGGCGCAAGATTGCGGCGCCGGGGAAGAAAATCGGGATCGTGCTCTCCGGAGGAAATTTGGACCTGCGGAATCTGCCGTTTTAGAGGTCGTCGGGCGGGCGCCAGTCGGGTGGCGGGAAGGCGATGTGCCAGAAATTTGGGGCGGCGGTTTCGAATTCGATCGGAGTGTGAAAGCCTTCGGGCATGGGCTGGGCGCTGCGCACGACTTTGCAGGCGACGCGGTCTTTGGTTCCGGCGTGTTCCAGCACCAGATGGGTTTGAACGGGGAGACTTTGTTTCAGGACCAGCAAGGCTCCATTGTGGCTAACGCTGACGGTAGTGGCGTCGAAGGTTACGGGTTTTCCCTGCAGCGCGACATGGATATTGGCGCGCACGCGCAAGAAGACGCGCTGGCCGCGGCGGCGCTCGTCGCCGGCGACGGCTGCGGTGGAGACCGGCTTGGGAGGCGAAAATGGCTTTGCCGCAGTGAGCGGTTTCGAGCCGCTCGCGGCAGGGCTTACCGGGTTGGTGGAATGTTTCGACGGCATTGGCGTGGCTATAGCTGCTGACTTTGCTACAGGGACCCTAAAAGATTCTATTTTCAAAGCTCGACACCCCAGAAATCGTAGTCCGTTGCTATTAATTCAACCCCGACGTCCCACCCGTCCGACCGCTGCAAGCCCTTCCAGGCGACACGCCCATCGGCGGTCTTGAGCGTTGAAAGATTGGTGATACGCAGACGCTGCTTGAGCTCAGGCTCGGTCCGGCTGACCAGCAGGCATCCGTGACCGGTGACGACGCGCGTAAATCCCAATTCGTTGCTGGAAAATCCCGCTCCGGTGTTCCATTCGATTGCCACTGCCACTCGCGAATTCATCCGAGGTCCACGGCGACGAGGCCGCGAACGGACATCCTTTGTCAGATTTTCGACAGATGACATTCCGATTGACTCCCGCAGGGCTGAGGGCGAAGCACGGGAAACCAATCACGCGATGTGAATGACTTCACCAGGATTAGAGACGCAAGTAACAAATCCATCGTAAGAGCGGGGAAATGTTGGGTCAATGGTACGAAGTGACAGGTACTTTTGGTACGGCACGGACAGGGCGAAACTGTCCGGCGAAAAGGCGAAGGAAGAGTGAAAATGATTAAGGTTTTTGGGGATTTGCTTAGCGAAAGGAGCTGAGAGGCGTTCGCTTTGGCTGAAATTTTCCGACATTCATTAGAAAAATTTAACGTGATGCGGGTTCGTCGAGAAACCAAATGACTCTGCCGTCGAGGGGTTGGATTCTCGCCGCGGGATATTGACTGTGCGCGGGATCGGGCTCGGCACGGAGCGCGTCGAGAATTGTTTTCTTTTCTTCACCGGCCGCCAGAAAGTAGGTGTTCCGGCTTTGATTCAGCACGGGCAAGGTAAAGGTGAGGCGGTTCGGGGGCGTAGCCTTGACGGTGACGGCGTCCACCCATTTTTTCTTTTCATCGAGCGCAGGGGAGCCCGGGAACAGCGAGGCGGTGTGTCCTTCGGGACCGATGCCGAGCAGCGTAACGTCGAAAGCCGGAACACCATCGGGGAAAAACTTTCGGAGATCGGCGTCGTAGGCGGCCGCGGCGGCTTGCGGCGTGGGCAAATTGGTCGGCGCCGGGTGCACGTTTGCGGCAGGAATGGGGACGTGGGACAGCAGCGCTTCGCGGGTCATTCGATAATTACTGAGCGGGTCATCCGTGCTGACGAAGCGTTCATCACCCCAGAACAGGTGCACGTGATCCCAGGGCGTCTCGGTGCGGTATTTCCGATCTTGGCCCCACAGCGCATACATTTTTTCGGGAGTGTGGCCGCCGGAGAGGGCGAGGGCAAAACGTCCGCGAAGTTTTACGGCGTCGCGGAGGTTCGTCAGAATTTCGTCGAGCGCGGCGTGACTGAGAGCTTCGATGTCCGGTGATACGCGGGTATTTAATTTCACTGGCGGCCTGCTTCGGTTGCAAATTTGGATTCGGGACAAAACATTTTCGGGACCGGCGGTTTCAGTCAGCTAACACGTTGAGTTTGGCCAGATCGGCGCGCAATTGGGCCACGGATTTGAATTGAATGGTATGAATGCCGATTTCCTTGGCAGTTTCCAGATTGAGGCCGCGATCATCAATCATCACGCATTCTTCCGGACTACGCTGAGTAATTTTCAGGACGAGACGATAGATTTCAGCGCTCGGTTTGCGCAGGCCGAGATAGCAAGAGCTGAAAAAGGCTTCGAAGTATTGCAGCAGATTGAATGTTCTGATGCGGTACTCGTTGAGTTCCTTCGATTCGTTGTTGAGCGAAGCGACCATGTAACGACGGGTTTGCGCGAGCCGCTTCAGGAAGTCGAGCGATTCGGGAAACGGCTGGGACTGCTCGAACATGAATTTCTTGAAATCGTCGGGGGTGAAGGGATGTTCGCGGTAGAAAACCGTGCGGCGAAGATATTCGTCGAGAGTGACGCGTCCAGTTTCGAAATCATTGAGCATCAATTCGTGGCGGTCTTCGAAATCGGCCCAATCGAGCTTGAATTTCTCGACCGCGGCCCGGCGGGAATTGCGGTCCCAGCCGTTGGTGAGAATCACGCCGCCGTTATCCCAGAACAACGCTTTGATTTCAGCCATCGAAACCTCGTCTCGTCCGGATTCCGCGTGACGGGCGGCCCGGTCTCAAGAGTCACCATTATCCTCAAGTCAGGCGTTTGGCCGCCAGACAATTTGTTAGTGCCGTAAGATTTTCTATAGAGTGAAAGGACGTGTCGCACCGATGGCTAATGCATGGGCGGAGCTTCGGCGGCATGTTTCGGGGGGCGTTTCATGAGTAAGGCCATGGGCGCGAGGAGTGCGACGGCGACGGCCATGACGGAGACTACATCGCCGTAGGCGAGGATGGTGGCTTGTTGCTGTAGCAGCGCTGCCGCGCGTCCATAGGCCTGACGCGTTGCTTCGGCGGTGCTGAGACCCTGGCTGTGCAGGGTTGCGGTGAGGCCGTCAATCATCTGGCGAAAATGCGAATTGGATTGATTCATGTTGGAAGAAAGGTAGGTCTGGCGCTGCTGCGAGCCACGGGTAATAAAAGTGCTGATTAGCGCGATGCCGATGCTGCCGCCGATGTTACGAACGAAACTGATCATGCTGGAAATTTGGTTGTTTTTCTCCCGGGGGATATCCACGTAGGAGAGCACGTTAGAAGGAACGAAAATGAAGGCCAGGCCCGCGACCTGGTAGACGCGCAGCATCGCGGCGGTTTTGAAATCAATACCCATGGTCAGGTGGGTGGACATGTAATACAGCGAAGTGGCGGTGACGGCGAAGCCGAAGGACATCATCATGCGCTGATCGAGTTTAGCGACGAGAAAACCGGAAATGGGCATCATGAACATCATGAGGAAACCGCCGCCGGCCATGGCTTCACCAGCGCTTACCGCGGAGTAGCCGAGCAGGAGCTGGAGGAATTGCGGAATCAAAACGGTGGTGCCGTACAGCACGATGCCCAGGACAAACATAAAAAACATAGCGGTGCGGAAATTTCGTTTCTTGAGCAGGGTCAATTCGACGATGGGATTTGGATGATGCCATTCCCAAATCACCCAGGAGACGAGGAGGATGATCGCCACGGTGAGCAGAGCGGCGAGCCAGTGGGATGAGAACCAGTCCACTTCCTGACCTTTATCGAGAACGATCTGCAGGCTGCCGATTCCAAGAGCGACCAGGCCGAGGCCGATATAATCCACGCGAATTCCCTTCTGGCGCTCGCGCTCCTGCTTGAGGTAGGGAGGATCCTCGACCAGGCGCTGAGTCAGATAGAGGGAGAGAATGCTGACCGGGACGTTGATGTAGAAAATCCAGCGCCAGCTGAAATTGTCGGTGATCCATCCGCCAAAAGTGGGGCCGATCGCGGGAGCGACAACGACGGCCATGCCGTAAACGGCGAAGGCCATTCCACGTTTCGAAGGAACGAAGGTATCGGCGAGGATGGCTTGTTCGCTGGGCTGCAATCCGCCACCGGCCGCGCCCTGCAGCACACGGAAAAAAATCAGCATGCCGAGAGTGGGCGCGAGACCGCAGAGAAAACTGCTGGCCGCAAAAATCGCGACGCAGGACATATAGAAGCGCTTGCGGCCCAATCGCGTGGCGAGCCAGGCGCTGATGGGAAGGACGATGCCGTTGGAAACGAGATAGCTGGTGAGAACCCAAGTGGATTCATCGGAGCTGGCGCCGAGGCTCCCGGCGATGTGCGGGAGGGCGACGTTGGCAATGGAAGTATCGAGAACTTCCATGAAGGTGGCGAGGGTGACGGTGAGGGCGACCAGCCAGGGATTGTGGGTCGGACGCCAGAGCACGCCTTCGGAAGGTAGAGCAATCGCCGCCACTGCAGATCTCCCCTTGTTTTTAGTGAAATGCTATTATATACATGCATGTATGTATGTGTAAAGTTCGGGGCTTGAATTGAGATGGAACATCCAGTAAAAACCGCGAAAACCCGAGTCATTTTTCGTATTTCGCCTGCACGTGGGTCACGCCAGCAGGCGCGTACGGAAGCGACGCGCAAGAAACTGCTGACCGCCGCCGAAAGGATTTTTGCGCGGACCGGGTACGAGGCAGCACGGCTGGAAGATATCGCCGCGGCGGCGGGTTACACGCGGGGCGCTTTCTACGCCAATTTCGACAGCAAGGAAGATATTTTCTTCGCGCTGCTGGAGGCGTGGATCAATGAAAAGATTCTATCGCTTACTTCCCTGCTGACGCAGCTCGGCAGCCGCGAGGCGCGGGTGAGCGCGCTGCGCCAGCATTATCTGGAGATGGCTTACGACCGGCGGATGGTATTGCTGTCGCTCGAATACAAATTATTTGCGGTGCGGCATCCGGAAGCGCATGCAAGAATTCGCGCGCGGCAAGAACGACTAAAAGAATGTGGCGCGGACATTCTCAAGCTAGTTTCAGGGCCGCGAAGCCACGTGAGGATTTCGAATCGCGCCGCGGCGACGGCGCTGGGTGGACTGTCCCATTCCCTGCTGCTGGAGCGGCTGGTCCATCCAGGATCGGTGACGGATAAGGAAATTCGGATCCTACTGGGATTGTTTTTCGACGCTTTAATTGCCGCGTAAGACTGATTGGCTGTTATGGAACGCGGGGCGCTACGGGATTTCGCGGCCTTCACCGGGTTCGAGGGTCCAAAAACGAAGGCGTTCTTTTTCCTGATCGAGTGCGCGTTGCAGGTCGGTCAGTGGTTCGTCCTCGCCGTCATCCGCCAAACTGAATGTTCCGAAGTGAATTCCAATGCTGGTTGAGGCACCTAATTCTTTGTGTGCGCGGACCGCGTCGGCGGGCGAGATATGTACCGGGCCCATGAACCACTGGGGACGGTAGGCGCCGATGGGAATGAATGCGAGACGGATTTGAGGGAAGCGGGCGCGAATTTCGGCGAAGTGCGGGCCGTAGGCGGTGTCGCCCGCGAAAAAGACGGCGCCCGAGGGCGTCTCGACGACGTAGCCGCACCACAGAGTCTTATTCCGATCCCGCAGACCGCGTCCGGAAAAATGCCGGGCCGGAACCGCGGTGATGCGGATTAATTCGGAAAACTGCGCCGATTGCCACCAATCCAATTCGGCGATTTGCGATTCCGTGGCGATTCTTTTTGAAATGAGGCGAGAGGCGACACCGAGCGGTACGGCGAAATTCGGCTTCCAGTGCGAGCCGACGCGGCGCAGGGTGGACACGTCGAAATGATCGTAGTGATCGTGGCTCTGGAGGACGAGGTCAATTTTGGGAAGATGCTCGAACAGAATGCCGGGAGGGCGATGACGTTTCGGACCGATCCAGGACACCGGGCTGGCGCGTTTCGACCAGATCGGATCGCAAAGAATATTGATGGCGTCGAGCTGGATTAGCAAGGACGAGTGGCCGACGAACGTGACGCGAATGGCGCCGCCGCTGACGCGATCGGGCGGAATTGCGCCGGGCGCTGCGTCAACCCACTTGCGCCAAGGACCCGGTTTGCGATTGGCCAGCCATTGGAGTAGTCCAGCCCCAACGCGCGGATGCCCGTTTGGAGGATTGTAGAAATGTTCGCCGTCAAAGTGATCGGATGGCGAGCCGCTGTAGAATTTCATTCAGATCCAAGACCGCTTCGCTTGACACTGTTCAAGCAACTTGGATGCTTGGTTCCAACAATTAGACTCCAGATGAAGCTGGGAGCTTCGACAAGGTAAAACGAGGCTTCTTATTTTGCGACGGTGCGTTTATGCTATAGCGCTTCACGCAGGTTGCGACGGAGGCTCCAGGTTTGGAACATATTGTCACGCAAAGTATCTCGCTGAAGGTTGCTGACGGTTCGACCATGAACGCCCATGTGGCGCGGCCCACGCGTGCAGCGAAACATCCCGGCATCATCGTGCTGCAAGAAGCTTTCGGGGTGAACGAGCATATCCGGGATATTGCCGGGCGCTTTGCCAAGATGGGCCTGGTGGCCATCGCACCGGAGCTGTTTCACCGCACCGCGGCGGGATTTGAAGCGCCTTACAGTGATTTCCCCTCCACCATGCCACACATGCAGGCGATGACCTACGAAGGCAATATCGAGGACGCCCGCGCGGCCTACGAGTTTTTGCGGAATGATCCGGGCGTGCTGCCGGATCGCATCGCGAGCATTGGATTCTGCATGGGCGGACGCGTGTCATTTCTGGCGTGCGCCACGCTGCCGCTGCAAGCGGCGGTATCATTTTATGGGGGTGGCATCGCGCCGGCGTTGTTGCCGCGAATTCCGCAACTGAATGCGCCGATTTTGTTTTGCTGGGGCGGCAAAGACAAACACATCGGAAAAGATCAGACGCAAAAGATTGCCGAGGAATGCAATCGCGCCGGAAAACCATTTGTGAATGTGGATTTTTCGGACGCGGATCACGGATTTTTTTGCG
>JGI12712J15308_10000314_pt1 | contig 14380 bp, 12 predicted proteins | sample JacPin_JW_Ref_O2_FD_15308 | JGI IMG/M metagenome (IMG submission 15308) | reverse complement strand
CGGGAATCACGAGGTCCCTGCCGACAAGCTTCAGGCTTTGGTACGCGCCCGGCCCGGGCAGGTGGCAAATACCGTGCAACTCGCCGCCGACCTTTTGGAGGTCAAGAAACTCTACGGATCGCGGGGATATATCACCGCCACGTTCAAAACCGAGGCCGCTTTTGACGACACCGCCAACACGGTGGTGCTCCACATGGAGGTGAAGGAGGAATCCGCCTACCACATGGGCGAGTTACAGTTCCGCGGGCTCGACAACAGCCTCATCACGAAGCTGCGGGCCATCTGGAAGCTGCGGCCGGGAGACGTCTACGACCTCGGCTACATCGACGAATTCTGGCCCCAAGCGAACAAACTTCTTCCCGCGAACTTCGATTGGGAGCACGCGGTGCATCTCACCGCCAACGTCCGCGACAAAAGCGTGGACGTGGATATTCAGTACACGGTAAGTGCGCCTAAATAATTATTAATGAACGGAGCGACTTGTAACTTGGCCGCCGGCTGGCGCATGCTTGATAATGACCTCGGATAAATGACCTATTGCCTGTCGGGGCCAAACAGGGTTCGCAACGAACAGCGTCTCATCCACAAGGAGAAGAAACTGATGAATTCTCGCACGCAAAAACTGGGATATGCCCTGCTGCTCCTGATCCTGGGCGCGGCCCTGGCCATCTCCCCCGCCTTCGCGGCACCCAAAGGCAAGACCTTCGCCGGCACGGTCAGTGACGCCATGTGCGGCGCGAAACACATGATGCCGGGCGACGCTGCTTCCTGCACGCGCGATTGCGTAGGCAAGGGTTCCAAGTACGCGTTGGTGGTCGGCGACAAGGTCTACACCCTCGACACCACCGACAAGGCCGCCCTGGCGACCCTCGATAAGCAGGCCGGAGCACAGGTGAAAGTCACCGGGACGGAAAAGGACAACACCATCACCGTAACCTCGGTGGTAGCTGCTCCCTGACGACGTTTTTCCTCCGGCGCATTTTCCGATACTCGTTTCGACGCGGTTCTCAGCAGACGGCGGGAACAGAATCATTCTGTTCTCGCAGTTTTTTTTCGCGCCGCCGCGAAATTCATGCGATGTTCACGAACCGTTATGTTAGATTGTGCATTCCCAAGCTCAAATTTTCACTGACGGAGGACAAAGTCGTTGGGCAAAGACATGGTTCCCAAGCGAATTTTCTTCACCAAGGGAGTCGGAAAGCACCGCGAACGCCTCACTTCCTTTGAGCTGGCGCTGCGCGATGCGGGCATTGCTGCCCAGAACCTGGTACGCGTCTCCTCGATCTTCCCGCCCAACTGCAAGCTCACGGCCCGCAAAGAAGGCGTCAAATACCTCAGTCCCGGAGAAGTGGTGTTTGCCGTGGTCGCCGAGAACTCGACCCGGGAAGCCCATCGCCTACTGGCCTCGTCGATCGGAGTCGCCATCCCGGCCGACCGCACCACCTACGGATATCTCAGTGAACATCATTCCTTCGGAGAAACCGAAGACGCCGCCGGGGAGTACGCGGAAGAACTCGCCGCCGAAATGCTCGCCACCACGCTCAATGTGGAGTTCGATCCCGACCGGTCATGGGACGAGAAAAAGCAAATCTACCGGCTCTCCAACAAGATCGTGCGAACCGCCAACGTGACCCAGTCCGCGGTGGGCGACAAGCGCGGCCTGTGGACGACTGTGATCGCGTCTGCAGTGCTGATCTTCGATTGAGTGCGGGGTTCAATAAACTAACGATCTCAAGAAGCTCGGGCATCCTGAGCGAGTGGGAATTTCGCGAAGCGAAGTTTCCCGGCCGTCGAGAGGCTCCTTGAGCTGAGTCGAAGGGGATCGCTGGTAGCCTCTGACTGCCAGAGCCTATTCAGGGGACTACGGCCACGACTCACCGCTGGCTTCGGCATCCTGGCGGTAATGAAAGTTCCTACAGGGAAGCCTTTGGCAGATTCCCCACCTCCCGCTATGATGTAGTGAGAAGGCCGTCCGCGAGGGTCCGCATGAATGCCGTGCATTCCCCGTTCTTCCCTTTCGCCGCATGTGTGCGAGCGTTATCAGCAATCTGCTTGCTCTGGCTGGCATTCGGCAATATCAGCGCCGCGCAAACCTGGACCCAAGCCTGGAGCGATGAGTTCAACGGCCCGCCAAACAGCGCGATCAGCTCGGCGAACTGGACATACGACACCGGAAGTCTCATGGTCAACAATGAAGTGGAGTACTACTGCGCCCCGGGCAGCAGCACTCCGCCGTGCGTGGCGGGCATTCCGAATGCATACATCGACGGCAACGGGCACTTGGTGATCCAGGCCATCCAGATCAATTCCAGCGTCACGCCTTACAGCGGAAGTTGGACTTCGGCCCGCTTGAAAACACTCAACCTGCAGAACTTTCAATACGGACGCCTCGAATCCAGCATGACGCTGCCGGTGGGCCCAGGGATTTGGCCAGCGTACTGGGCTCTCGGGAACAACATTAACAGCGTAAACTGGCCGACCTCCGGCGAGATCGATTTCATGGAAAACGTTCCCCCGCTGGGGCCTGGCACGATTCAATCCACCATTCACGGCGGGAATTCTGCCAGCAGTTGCTACTGTGGGGAGAACGGACTGGGAAAGCCCTACTCGTTCCCGGGCGGCGCGAACGTCACCAGCTTCCATACCTACGGCGGGATCTGGTCGCCCAACATGATTCAGTTCTATGTTGACGACCCGACGAAGATCTTCTTCGTGGTCACCGCAAGCGATATTCCGTCCACCCAGCAGTGGGATTTCAATCACCCTTTTTTCCTACTGCTGAATCTGGCTGTCGGCGGAACCGGCAGTTGGCCGGGACCTCCTGACGGCGGCACGCCCAATCCCGCAGTGATGACTGTGGATTATGTTCGCTGGTACAAGCCGTCGACACTCGCGGGGCCGACCATAACTGCATCACCCTTCACGCTGGTGGGCGGGACGGGCAGCAGCACGGTCAACCTGAGTTCGACGAGCGGCACTGGACGGGTTTATCTCTCCTGCACCACCACGGCGCCCAACGCCAGTTGCTCGATCAAGTCGGCCGACGCTCTCAACCCGTACACGGTGGACTTCAGCAACAGCGGCAGCGGCACGGCCACTGTAACCCTGACGAGCACGGCCGCTGCTGCAGGAGGGCCGAAAGCTCAGGATTCGGGGATCCTAAGTCCTGGGCTATCCACTTCCGGTATTCCGGTGTCCGGAATCCCGGTCTCCCGACATAGTAACTGGCTTGTAATGAACAGCTTACTACCGCTTTCGGGCTTTATTTTGGCGAGTTTTGTCTTTTTGCCGGTCCGGAACCGCAGTTTGCGGCGCGGCTTGGGCGGGAGCGGGCTGATGCTGGCCTTGTTGGTGATGCATCCCGGGTGCGGAAGCGGAAATAATAGCTCAGGTGGCGGTGGAGGTGGAGGCGGCTATACCGTTACAGTGAATGCATTTACGGTTAGCTCCAGCGGGAATCCAGACGCCATGCTCACCATTCCGGTCAAGGGAAATTGAGTGCGAGAGGGGGTGGAACTTTGGTAACCTCCCGACCCTGCCTTATGTAATACTCTGTTAACCCGGCTCGGTTATTATAGAGATGGACTTAATACGCATTCATCTGAGATCGGGGACCTAGCAGTGGACTTTGAAACTCGCAGGCAGAAGCAACAGCAACTCATGGCAGGCATGGTGGAAAGGAAGATCCGCCGCCGCGCCCGCCAACTTTACGACACCCGCGGCCAAGTGGAAGGCTATTCGCTCCAGGACTGGTTTCAGGCCGAGTCCGAGGTGATCGAGAGCAGCATCCTTGCTCCCGTTTATCGCAAGATACGCATCGAAAATCCACAACCCGGCCAGCAAAAGCCCGAGCCGGGCAATGACACTTCCGCTTAGATTTCGCCTGGCGCGTTCGGCGAAATCTGCTGCCTATTTCCGCTTCGCGGCCTTTTTAACATCCTTACCGTTCTTACTCTTAGAAGTCCGGTGGCTCTTTTTGTCTCCATCCAGCCGCTCTAGGACTGCGGCCACAATCAACGGCAAGCCGACGGTCGCATCCAGGAAAACCTCGCCGAATTTCCCGCCCTCCGCCGGGGGCACGAACTTGCCCCAAGACACGGCCTCGCTGTACGGGCTTCCGGACAATCCTCCCCAATATACCGGCTCCGGACAGATTCGCAATCCGTAGTGATAGCGCTTCAACGGAAGATTCTCACCCAGCCGCCGGTGCCTTAGTTCGATGAATGGTCCGAACTGCTGCGACCAGTTTCTGGGGACTCCACCGCCGATGGTGAAAATGCCTAACCGCTTCTGCCTCAGCAGCGTAGCGGCAAAATGTTCGACATCCTCAAAGGGATCGAAGCGGATCTTGTACCTGCCCGTCGATTCCCGCAAGCGGTTGTTCAGCGCCGTATCCAAGCCAAGCTCCGAATCGGTGAAGGCGGGCACAAATACCGGCACGCCCTTTTCATACGCCGACTTCAGAATTCCTCGGCCTTGCGCATGCTGCGCCAAATGCTTGCCGATGGCATGATTCAACTTGTAGGAGCACATCACTTCGCTGTGGTCCCAGGCCTCCAGCACCGCCGACATCACTTCTTCCACGTCGTCGAGATTCTGCTCGGGCTCCAGCGTGTCGTAAACGCGGTTGTAGCCCTGCTCGTAGAGCTCTTCGTCGGAAACTTCGGGATTGTGCCGGAAATGCGACTTGCCCGTGGCTTCCACCAGGCCGTGGGCCATCAGCGCGCCCGTTGACACCACGGCGTTCACAATGCCACGGTCGATCAACTCGGTGACGATCAGTCCCTGCTTGGCCACGGTCATGGCCCCGGCAAGCGTCATCACCACGAAGCAGTCGGCGTCGCGCGCCATGGCTTCCAGCACGTCGGCGGCCTCGCCCACTTGCCGTCCGGTGAACGCCGTCTTGGCCATGGCGCGAACTAACCCGTCAATCGACTTCACCTGCCCCAGGTCCAGGGGCTCGAGCGGAATCAGGCGGTCCTCAATTGGATTGTGCAGGTGCCGATCTTTGCCTTCGCCGCCGCTTGAGCCTTCTCCATGAGACTTTCCTGCAGGATGCTCGCTATGAATGCCTTGTTTCAAAATCACGCCTCCAAGCTCCACTCACAAATCTCCGAACAAGTACTTTACAGGAGAAATGGGAAACGACGCCACGCGATGCCGGCGCATCCGGCGCATCAGGAATGGAAAAAGTAGCGTTTCCCCGAATCCGCCGGACTATCATCTACGGATGCGACGTCTTCTGCTTGCCCTCATCAGTATTCTGACTCTGATTTCTCAGGCACAGGACACCAAACTCGAGCAGGACCGGCAGTTCGACTCCGGCTCCGGCATCGTGCTCAGGAATCTCACGGACCTGCAGGTCGATAATCTGGTAACGCTCGGCAAGGTCTGGGGCTTCCTCAAGTATCACCATCCCCAAGTCACTTCTGGCCAGCGCCAGTGGGATTTCGATCTTTTCCGCATCCTGCCCGCAATCCTGAACGCTCAAGACCGGCCGACGGCAAATGCTGCTCTCCTGGGCTGGACTGAAAAGCTCGGCAGCGTCGCCCCATGCCATCCGTGCGCCAAGCTGGAACAGACCGATCTCTATTTCCGCCCCGACCTCGATTGGATCGCAAACAACTCCCTCCTTGGGGACGATTTGAGTAAGAGTCTGCAGTCTGTCTGGGACAACCGCGCGCCCAGCCAGCAGTTTTATGTTGGAAAAGTGCCCAACGTCGGCAATCCCTCGTTCGAGCACGAACTAGCTTACGAGAATCTGAAGCTCCCCGATTCTGGCTTTCAGTTGCTCGCCCTTTATCGCTTCTGGAACATCATCGAGTATTGGTCTCCCAATCGCGACATTGTAGGAGAAAACTGGAATACCGTTCTGGCTGAGTTCATACCAAGAATCGCCTTGGCACAAACGGCCAAGGTGTATCAGCTGGAAATGCTCGCTTTAATCGCGAAGGCCCACGACGGCCACGCCAATCTTTGGCACGCACCCGACGTGCGTCCCCCGGTCGGCCCGTGTCAGCTTCCAGCGTATGTGCGTTTCATTGAACATCTCCCGGTCGTCAGCGGGTTTCCCGCTGCGGACCCAGCGAGCATTAAAAATCTGCAGATCGGCGATGCCATCACCGAACTCGATGGCGTTCCGGTCGCCGCACTGATCGACGCTTGGATGCCCTACTACTCCGCCTCCAACGAGGCAGCGCGGCTACGCGATGTCGGGCGTTCCATGACGGCCGGCGCGTGCGGCGCAACCAGCATAGCCATCCGCCGCGACAACCGGAAACTCAAGCTCACCGTCAAGCGACTGCCTTTAACCCCGAGAGATTTCGGCCCTGGCACGCACGATTTACCCGGACCCGCCTCCCGCTTGCTCTCGAAAGACGTCGCCTACCTCAAACTCTCCTCGGTAAAGTCCTCCGACGCGCCCCGCTACGTCGAGCAAGCGATGGGCACAAAAGGACTGATTATCGACATTCGCAACTACCCCTCGGACTTCATGGTCTTCTCGCTGGGGTCGCTGCTCGTCGACGCTGAAACTCCTTTTGCGCGACCCACTGTCGGTGATTTGTCCAACCCCGGCGCTTTTCACTGGATGAACCCAGTGTCACTGAGGCCGGCGAATCCCCATTACTCCGGCAAGATCGTGATCCTGGTCGACGAAGCCTCGAAGAGCCAGGCCGAGTACACCGCCATGGCGTTCCGCGCCGCTCGCGGCGCACTCGTCGTCGGCAGCACAACCGCTGGGGCGGATGGCAACGTTTCGCCGTTCGCACTGCCCGGAGGGTTGAGCACCATGATTAGTGGCATCGGAGTTTTCTATCCCGACAAAGCCCCAACCCAGCGCATCGGCATCGTTCCGAACGTGGAGGTAGAGCCCACCATCGCAGGAATCCGCGCGGGCAGAGACGAAGTTCTGGAGGAAGCCCTGCGCCAGATTCTTGGCCGCGGTGTGTCCGCGGCGGAAATCGAGAGCATGGCTGAGCCACGATTAGCACGCTCTGTTCCACACGCACCCTTACTCCGCCTTCAGCCGCAGTTCCTGCTTACCTTCGTGCAACTTCAAATTCTTACCGTTCCACATTAACTCGCCCGCGAGGCCTGCGGGCAGGTTGATCACCGCTCGGACCGTCGACTGTTCCACCGTGTATTCCGTTTCGATCATTCCCTTCGGACTCGGCACCGCAGCCGAGACATGTTTAAGCGAACCGAGATGAGGAACCACCGTGACCGTCCCGAATCCCGGCGTCGCCGGGCGAATGCCCGCCACAATGGTCAAGAAGTCGTAATTTGGATGCGCGCTCCAGGCGTGAGAGTCGGAGCGCGTTGGCTCCGGCGTCTCCGCCCAGGTTGTCAGGCCCAGCGAAACCATCTGCCGCCATGGCCCCAGCAATCGCAGGTAATCGTTCCCCATTCCGGCGTGGTCGAGTGCGCGCGCCAGGTAGAAGCGGAAGTAATAGGTTGCGTTGGTCATCGGCGGCACGGGCCCGGATGACGCATAGCCGGGGTCACTCGCCGAGAGAATATTCGTCAGTACGGCCTTCTGCTTTTCGCGGGGAATCACGTCGAGCCAGGTGCCAAGAATGTTGGCGTGCTGGCTGTAATGCTTTTGCGTGGGAGTGTCTGCCAGCAAACCGTATTGCTGGTTCCAGCACAGCTTGTACACAGCCTGGGAAGCGCGATCCGCCGCGCCGCGGTAGAGCTCGACCCGGGCTTTCTCTCCTAATGCCGATTCCATTTCTACCGCGTAACGTAGCGCTTCGACGAACTGCAACGTCATAGCGGAAGATCCGCCATCGCTATCCTGTGGAGACATGCCAAAACCGAAATCTTTTCCCCAGTCCACGAAGGGCCACCACGGAATCGTCATCAACAGGCCGTCGGCACGCTGGCGAGCGAGAAACCAATCCAGAACCGCGCGTGTTCCAGGAAGCTGACCGCGGACGAAGTCAGGATCGGAACGGTACATCCAGAAATCGTGCACCATCCCGACCCAGAGCAACGAGAACGTCGGGATGATTTGCCTCACCGACGAGGGATATCGGCTGAACGTGAGGCCTTCGGGGATGCGGGAATTATTGAAGGCCTGGATGGCCTGGCGTGGCAGCCGGTCATCGCCGCCCACGGTGTAAGAAATCAACGCCTGAATTCGCGTGTCGCCGACGTACTGCAGGCGCTCGTAGTAGGGCGTGTCCATGTAGGTGTCGTGCGCATCCAGCCGGGCGGTGCGCCAGCCGATCTCCCAGATCGGCCTCAGCGAATCGTCGTCGGAGTCGAAGTGCCCGCGCTGTTCAAACGGATACGCCGTGAACCATGTCCGCAGTCTGTCCACTTCCAGGGCTTGATCGTCAGTCTCGATATCAAGTTGCAGATAGCGCCAGGTTTTCCAGCCCAGCGGTGTGAATGTGCGATTCGCCGCGCCGTCCGGAACAAACTCGTCGAAAACGCCCAGAATATGCTTGCCCGCAATTTCATTGCGGTTGCCCTTCTGGCCCTTGTCGTCGATCAGAGCTTCGGCGTANGTCAGGCGGATGGTGGATCCGCGGCCGCCACTCACCGTGAGCTCGGGATAGGCGGTGGTCAGATGCGAATTGTCGATCAGAACCGAGGCCTTGGTGTGAGGCGGCACGGTAAATTGGTTCTCGGGAAAGCCGGCGGGCGTGACGATACCTGTGGACCTGACAACCTGGCCGGCGGAAATCAACTCCATCTGCATGGGAGGCAGCGGATCGGGAACGAGCTGCCAGTTATTCTCCTGCATCATGGCGCCCGGCGGAGCGGCGTGCCCAAGGACGTCCGCTTTTTTCCACCGTCCACCTGGGTTGGGTTTCGAAAGGCCGGAANCAGCGGTGTTCGAGACGGGGGTGTTCCANTCCCAGTCGAGCATATTGCCGTCGATGTGCTCCACCGGCTCGGCAACATAGTAATCGTCTTGCACTGCCTCGGGGGTGAACGGTACTCGAATACCTTTTTCTTCTTTCACTTCCCAGCTCTCACCGGTGTCTGCGATGTGCTCGGCTGCGGTGTCTCCATGAAGAACGAATCCGATACGATCGCTGATCTGGGCGATCGGTGTGAGCACGCCAAAATTCCAGACCGCGGCGGCGAGCTGATTTTTTCCTGCGCGCAGGAAGGGAGCGATGTCGTAGCTTTCATATTTCCAATGAGCCAGATCGCTCCGCGACGGGCCGGAGCCCACGCGCTGCTGGTTGACATAAAATACGAATTGATTGTCCGCGCTCACGTGCACTACGAAATGCTGCGGCGGTTGAACCAGTTCAAGCAATTTTCTGAAGTGCAGCACAGCCACGTCGCGCTGCGGACCATCCGGAGAAGTGATCCATTCCGAGCTCCACATTTCTTTTTGAGTTTCAGGAGGGAGTTGGGCGACCGCAACCCTGGGGGCTCTCAGCCCGAATAACACAATCACTACCAAACTTGCTAAGTCTCGACTTCGCATCAGGTTCTCCGCTTCTACCCCAACCGGTTTGGCCTCCCACTATAGTCAAAAAATGAGGGTCTTCGCACTCTCCGGGTTACACTTCCCTTCTATGCCCGGCAAGCGCAGCTTCGAGGAACAGATCGCGGCCCTCGATAGTCTGCGCCAGCAAGCGCCGGAGGCGTGCGCAGAACCGTTGCGCAAAGCGCTCGAACATCGCAACAACTTTGTTGTCGCCAAAGCCGCCGATCTCGCCCGCGTCTTCCAATTACTGCAGTTAATCCCCGAGTTGCTTACCGCCTTCGAGCGCTTCTTCGACAACCCGGTCAAGACCGATCCGCAATGCTGGGCCAAGAATGCCTTGAGCCGCACTCTGGCCGCATTCGAGCATCAGGACGCCGCCGTTTTTCTCCGCGGCATGCGTCACATTCAGCTCGAACCGGTCTGGGGAGGCAGTTCCGACACCGCCGGAACCCTTCGCGCCACCTGCGCCTTGGCCCTGGTGCAATGCCGCAGCCTGCTCGAACCTGACTTACTGGCGCATCTGGTTGAACTCTTCGCCGACAAGGATAAGTCGGTTCGCATCGAGGCGGCTCGAGCCATCGAGCAGGNCGGTNCGCCGTCGGCTGCACTCTTGCTCCGGCTGCGTGCCGTTCTCGGCGCCGACGAGCCGGAAGTTCTCGGCGCCTGCTACAGCGGCATTCTTCGAATCGAGGGCGCGAGCGCCATTCCCTGGATCAGCCGCTTTCTCGCCTCTTCTGATGATCCCGCCGCGGAGGCCGCGCTTGCCATTGCCGGCACGCATTCTGCCCAAGGCTTCAACATATTGCGCGAACGGTTTGCCGAGGAAGCCGACCTGTGGTTTCGTTCCGTTTTGCTTTCGGCCATCGCGCTCACCCGGCAGGATGACGCCATCGAATTTCTTATCGATTTGGTTAGCTCCGAATCGCTGCACGCCGAAGCGGCGATCGAAACAATCCTGCGCGGCATGCCCTCAGACGAAATCAAGAAGCGCCTGGAAAAACTCGTGGCTGGCAACCAGCGCCTGGCTCGCAGCTTCGCGACACACAAGCCGCCCTCGTCGTAAGAACCGCCGTGCAAAAGTGGTTCGGCGGAANGCTGAAAACCAATAGCTGAAGTGGTTTCGCTGAAGCCCGATAGCTGAAGCCCGAAGCCTGCTTCTCGAATGCTATATTTAATTCAGAGAGGGCCCAACACTCTTGCCGCCTGAAAAATTCCGCGTCGCGCTCATCCAGATGTCGTGCGGGCCCGAGCCTGAACAGAATCTCGCCAAGGCCCTCGAGCGCGTCGCCGACGCCGCCGGACGCGGCGTTCAGGTGGTCTGCCTGCCTGAACTTTTTCAGACGCAGTATTTTTGTCAGCGCGAAGACCACTCTTTGTTCGATCTAGCTGAGCCGATTCCCGGACCTACGACTGAAAAGTTATCCGCAGCTGCCCGCAAGAACGGCGTCGTTCTCATCGCGTCACTTTTCGAGAAGCGTGCGGCCGGCGTCTACCATAACACCGCCGCCATCTTCGATGCCGATGGTTCCCTGTGCGGGCTCTATCGAAAGATGCACATTCCCGATGATCCTCTCTATTACGAAAAATTTTATTTCACTCCCGGCGATCTCGGCTTTCGTGCGCTTGACACTGCCGCGGGACGCCTCGGCACGCTCGTCTGCTGGGATCAGTGGTATCCCGAGGGCGCTCGTCTTACCGCATTGCAAGGTGCAGTTGCGCTGTTCTATCCGACAGCCATTGGCTGGCATCCCGCGGAGAAAGCCGAGTTCGGAGTGGCGCAGCACGATGCCTGGCGCACGATCCAGCGTTCCCACGCCATCGCCAACGGAGTTTACGTGGCCGTGGTGAACCGCGTGGGCTTCGAAACCGGCAACGTGCGCGGTAAATCCGCTCCCGGTCAGGGACTGGAATTCTGGGGCGGATCATTCTTCTGCGACCCCTTCGGACGCGTACTCGCTGAAGCCTCGCACGACCGGGAAGAAATTCTGGTGGGGGAAGTTGACCTGAAAGCTCTCGAAGAGATTCGTCGCAACTGGCCATTCCTCCGCGACCGCCGCATCGACGCCTACGCGCCGATCACCAGCCGCTTATTGGACTAAGACTCACTCAGGACAAGAATCGATCGTGGCAAAGCGCATCCGCAAACATTCAGCTAACACTTTAACGGACCATTCTTCGTCNCTCCCTGCCGCGCTCGGATACTCCATGCCCGCCGAGTGGGAGCCTCATGCTGCGACCTGGCTCGCGTGGCCGCACAACCACGACGACTGGCCGGGAAAGTTCGAGCCTATCCCGTGGGTCTACGCTGAAATCGTTCGCAACCTCGCGCGCCACGAACGCGTGGAGCTGATCGTCAACAATGCCCGCGCTCAAACGCAAGCTCGCAGATTGCTGCAGCGCGCGAACGCTCTGACGCCCAACGTCCGCNTCCACCGCTGGCCCACCAACCGCGTCTGGCTACGCGATTCCGGCTGCATCTTCCTTACGCGCCAGAAGAAAACTCATGTAGGAAGTGCTCGTGCGGGGTCGGGCGCCTCGCCCGTTCGCACCGACCTCAGCGAGGCAGCGGGTCAGCTTGCCTCAACGGACCTCGCCCTAAAATTCCGCTTCAACGCCTGGGCCAAATATCCGAACTGGCGTCACGACGAAAAAATCGGCGCTCACATGTCCAAGGCCGCGCACGCTCACGAGATCCGCCCGATCACGAACTCCACTCGACCCAGCCGCGCTCGCATCGTACTCGAAGGCGGGTCCATCGACGTCAACGGACGCGGCACGATCCTCACCACCGAGGAATGCCTGCTCAGCAAAGTGCAGGAGCGCAATCCCGGCATGACCCGCATCCACTATGAGAAAGCTTTCGCCGACTACCTGGGCGCACCCAACGTCATCTGGCTTGGCCGGGGGATCGCCGGGGACGACACACACGGCCACGTTGATGACCTCACGCGCTTCGTCTCCGCCGACACCGTAGTCACCATGATCGAACGCAATTCACGCGACGTGAACCACGGACCCCTGCTCACCAATCTCCGCCGCCTGCAAGCCGCCCGCGATCAGCACGGCAAGCCACTGAATATCGTCGAACTCCCCATGCCCGGCCCGATCGTCTTCGAAGGCCGACGCCTTCCCGCCAGCTATGCCAATTTCTACATCGCCAACCGCGTCGTCCTGGTCCCCGTATTCAACGATCCGAACGACCGCATCGCGCTCAACACTCTGACGCGGCTGTTCCCTACGCGCGCAATCATTCCCATTTACGCGGGCGACCTGATCTGGGGACTGGGCACCATGCACTGCATGACGCAACAACAGCCGGCAACTTAGCTGCCGTCAGCCGTCAGGAAACGCACGACCCCGGACCTTAAGCGTCGAACTTCGGAACTCAGCTGCTCACCATTGCGAGAGGACAAGAACTGCTCTCCGGCATTTGCCAAGCTTGTTGCTTTCGTTATGCAATCAACCTTTTTCGGGAAAGTTGAATCGAATACTTTTTGTACCATATTGCACAGACCAGGACCGACCTCAGGGGCTACCCTGAATCGCATGGGGGTGCAGTAGACCATCGCCCCACGCTATTCAACGGTAACGATTTTCAAGACGAAGAAAGGTGAGGACAATTGCATGAATAGATTTAAGTTGTTCGCGTTAGCTGCTATTGCGGCAATCTGCTTCGCGGTCACTGCTCCCAAAACACAGGCTCAGGTGCAGGTCGACATCGGCGTCGCGCCTGAATGTCCCTACGGGTACTATGACGTCGCGCCGTATGACTGCGCTCCCTACGGCTACTACGGCCCGGAGTGGTTTACCGGCGGAGTCTTCATTGGCGCCGGCCCCTGGTTTCACGGCCCTGCAGGCTTCCACGGCCACGTAAATAACCATTTCCATCCCGAACATGGGTATAACGGCCCTCGGCCAGCTCGTGGTGAAAAACCCGATCCCAACAAACATCTTGATAGGGTTGAGCATTTCAAAGGCAATGAAGTGCGCGATGGACGCGGTCACGTCGGCAAAAAGTAGCATCCTCGAAGAGCTGAGGGTGACAGTTTAATCGTACGCGGCGAGCGGGAGATCCACTCTCGCTCGCGTTCTGTTCTCCTCAGTTGCCTCCCGATCCACGGCAGAGGACAGAAGCGAAAACAAATCAAGAGCGGCGGACAAGATTCTCCACCCTACACAAAGTCCGCCCCACACAAATCCAAGAAGGCCTGGTGAACTCGTGTGTCGTCGGAGAGCTCAGGGTGGAATGTGGCAGCCATGACTTTACCCTGCCGCACGGCTACCGGGTCCGAACTTTCCGTGGCGAGGACTTCGACGTTGGGACCGATGCGTTCGATTTTCGGGGCGCGGATGAACACCATTTCCAGCGGGGCGTCGCCTAGTCGCCCTTCGCGGATGGAGCTGTCGATCTGGCGTCCGTAGGCGTTGCGGCGGATACGAATATCGAGTGCTCCCAGGCCGGCCTGCTTCGGATTTTCCACTTCTGTGGCAAGAAGGATAGCCCCGGCGCATGTCCCGAACGTGGGCTTGGCGTGAACGAATCCCTTGAGTTTTGCGAAGCCTTCTTCTCCCAATAATTTCAGGAACGTACCCGACTCACCTCCCGGAATGACCAGACCGTCGATGGCGTCGAGCTGTTCGGGCTTTTTGACGAGCACAACCTTAGCGCCCAGCTCTTCGAGCCGGCGGCGGTGGGCGTCGAAATCGCCCTGTAAGGCCAGGACACCGATGGTCATATGAAACCCTTAACCACAGAGCACGCGGAGAAACATGCGCTCGAACGATCCGTCTGGATCGCCGGCTCCAACTTGATTCTAACGGATGAGGTGAGCAACGGCTTAGGGTTGAATCTCCACCAAAAGAACCCAGGCGCCGAAAACGCCGGCTGCCAACGATAACAGCGGGCCCGGGACGATCCAATCC
>JGI12712J15308_10000309_pt1 | contig 14537 bp, 7 predicted proteins | sample JacPin_JW_Ref_O2_FD_15308 | JGI IMG/M metagenome (IMG submission 15308) | reverse complement strand
CGGGGCACCTTTTCGCCAACTAGCAGCTTAATATTTTCCACTCGGTTCCAAGACAGGGAGATCGGTCACAACGTCTACTTGGTGAAACGGGCGCGGGTGGCATTGCCTCGTTTCCTGAATATGCTCGACTCCGAAGATTCTTGCGGCGAGCTTTACGATCAGCGATGCCGCCATGAGCGTTTCTACGCTCAAGTTTTCCGCACTTTCGCTTGAGGAGAAGCGATAATTGTTCTTCAGATATGTTTCTCAGGCATCCAAAGGGAGTGACCTTTGCCAGCACCAGACGCGCGGTTGAGCGTGCCTATCAGGATGCGCTCAAAAACCAAACTTTCCAGGCAGCGGCGGCGCTCTCCTACTACTCCATCTTGTGCTTGTTTCCAGCTCTGATTTTTCTTTCCGCAGTGATGGCGTACATTCCGCTTCCCAATCTCTTTGCGGATGTATTGGGGGCGATGGGACGGGTGCTACCACCAGACTCCGTGGCAGTCGTATCTTCCGTCCTACTCCACGTTCTGGGTACGAATTTCCGGACATGGCTCTCCCTGGGAATGGTGGGCACGCTCTGGGTGATTTCCTCCGCCTTCGAGGAAATGATAGAGGCGCTGGATGCAGCCTATGACGTGGCCGACCATCGCTCGTTCTGGAAGGCGCGGCTTCTGGCCTTGGGCATGGCCGGGATCACAGGATTTCTGATGGTTTGCGCCATCGCGGTAATCATCGTTGCTCCAAGGACAGGAGAATGGGTGGCCGGCAGAATGTTTCTTCCCGGATTGTTTATCTCGATCTGGCCTTTGGTTCACGGAATTATCGCCATCAGTTTCTCGGTATTTGCGGTGCAGATGATTTATTTTCTCGGTCCCAATGTGAAACAACGGTTCCGGGCGACGTTACCGGGCGCGGTCCTCGCTGTATCCGGGTGTATGGGATTGTCGTACTTGCTGGGGATCTACTTCCGAGACTTTCAGAACTATGACCGAATCTATGGAACCCTGGGCGGACTGATGGCGCTGATGACGTGGCTCTACTGGGCATATTTCATTCTGCTGGCCGGCGGCGAACTCAATGCGGAGTTGGCGAAGGAAAGGAATTCGCCGCGGGAAGAGAAACCTGTAAGACGCCGAAGAATCGGGCGCGTGGCCTAGCGAAGAAGGGAAGAGAAGATGCCGGCCATTTTTGCGCCGTTTTCTTGGTTGGCCGACGGATGGACGGCTCACTCAAAACTGTGTGTGGTACTTGCCGTCGACTGAGATTCCTCCAACTTCGTCACGAGTGAGGCTGACCGACCAGCGCTTATTCAACTGATAGTCGCCCTGCACGATTTCGCTGCCAGGTTGAGAGAGGTCGGTTGAGAAAGTGAATAGAAAATTCTTGGTGACCCGCTGCTGGATGGCAACTCGGGCGGAAGGGTTCTGATTGTTCCCGCCGAGAAGCGGGTCAATTTGCAGGCTGGAAATGCCAGCCAGGTTTTGAATGCCGCCGGTGACCTGGCTTGCAACCTGAGAGGCAATCATCGAATCGGTGCTCTGGCTAGCGGCATTTTGTTCCTGCGTAGTCTTGCCCTGGGCGATGAGATTGATGACGTCCGCGGTAGCCAGTGGCGGATCGGAGGAGTAGGTGGTAGTCAGTTTGTCAAATGGTCCGCGTAGAGTGAGGGTCAGGTTGTATTGTTCTACGGTTGCGGTCGCTGAGACATCCATCACAGGTTCGGTCTGGTTTGGATTGTTGAACGTGATGATTCCGCGCTGAAGCTGGTAGCGAACGTTGCGATAGAACAATTCTCCCGAGGTGAGGTCGCTTCTACCGATGACTACCGGGTTTGCGGCCGTCCCGGTCACCTGCAGGGACACTTGCCCTGCCAGGTTGAGCTGAGAACTGGTGGCGCTGAGATTGCCTTTTGATTGCACGCCGACGGCTAGCTGGATGGTATCGGCCAAGCCCGGCTCAGCCGGCGCGATGCTGCCCCCGAATTGGTCGCCGAATTTTGCCAGATCGAAATCCGGGGTGAAGGAAAGAGTATCGATCAGCACGCGACCGTTCAGCGTGGATGCTTCCCTGGTTCCACTCAAAGCCAGAGTGCCATCAAGCACAGTTCTGAGACCGCCTGGATAACGCACGCGGACTGATTTCGCTTGCAGCGAGATGTTAAAACGGAGGTCGGGCCGGTAAGAAACAGATCCTCCTAAGGACAGCTGACCGCCTCCCACCTCGCCGGTGAGGTTGGAAAGCTGCAGCGTGCTATTGCCGAGGTCGAGAGTTCCGTTCAGCTTTTGAACTCCGAGAGGAGCGGCCGCGGTTGAGAAGGCGACATCCTGAAGATGGATTTGTCCGCCGAGCACCGGACTGTTTGTGCTGCCGGAAGCGTGAATGTCGAGCGCGAGGGTTCCCGAGCTTTGCACGTCAGGTTCAAGGATGCGGAGCACGCGCATATCCACAGACCCCTGGATCGAGAGGTTGGGGGTTGCGGTTCCTGCGAGCGGAAAGCTGCCTTGCAGGCGAAGCGACGTGTCTGTCCCGCGAATTTCCGCCGGCTGAAGGGTTACCACGGAATTGGAGTAGTCCGCGCGAATGGGGCTGGCAGCGCCGATCTCCAGCTGTTGATAGCTGGCTTTCAGGGTTGGAATGGCCAGGTGAGCCTCGATTTTGGACTTGTCTTTGAGCGGACCTTTCAGAGTGGCATGGACTTCGGCATCGCCCTGAAAACCCTGGGGCAAGCTGGGCACATAGATGGCAAGAAGTGGAGCGAGCGGCACACCGGTACTGTCGATCGAGGCTTCGGTGTAGTAATCATCGACAAGGTTGATGTGACCGCTCGAGTGAATGGATGCTTGCGCCACCTGCGAATCGAATGCCAACTCGGCCCGATGGTTGGCCACATGCAACTCCCCTTTTATTTGGGAGATTGAGTTGTTCCCAAGCTGAAGCTGAGGGATCCCGAGCGCGACCGTCAACTGCGGATCCCCCATGGTTCCCGAGCCGGTCGCAGACGCCGTCAAGGTCCCGGTTAAGCCAAGATTTTTTGTCTGCACAATTTGCAGCTTTTGCAGCGAGAGGGAAGGGATGTTCAACTGCACGGTGTAGGCCCCGGTGGCGGGAGCATAAGAGACTGTACCGCTGGCTGAGCCTGCCGGCAGGGCTACATCGAGTGTGGAGCTGAGGGAGGCACGATCCGCATGGAACGTAGTGGCAAGATGCTGAACCGGTTCATCGTAAGCGCGAGCGTTCTCGATTCTGGCAGACCCGCTGCCCACCGGACTGAGCTGAGAACCGTGAACAGACAGGTCCGCCGACAAATCGCCGGAAACGGGATAGTGCAAGTTTGCAAACCGCTGTAAATCGGCAATCGACAAGTGTTGGACGGAAAGACTCACGGTGATCGGGTTCGCTGGAGCGTAAGACCAGTTTCGCAAAGCGATGTCTGCGCTGAACGACGCCTTGCCTTGATGCGCACTTACGAGAACCGCGTCGTGCAGCGCCAGCTGCGACGGGCGGGCCCGAAAATCGAACTTCGCGCTGCTCCACTGGCTGCCCTCCACTTGCAGATTTTGTCCATGGAACTGTCCCTCCAGGAGAGGATTTTGCAGGGAGCCTTGCGCGGTTACGTTGAGGGATGCCGACCCCGTGATCTGCATTGCGACCGGTTGACCGGCACGCAGATCTGAAACCAATGTCGTGATCCGATGCAAGTCGCTGGCGGTGAGCCGAAGTTGCAAGTTCGAATGGTTGCTGATTTCGCCTTCTGCAGTGATGGTTGTTGAAGGGATGCTCAGGGTGGTCTGCCGGAAGGCAAGCGTGCCACGCTTGGCGTCGTAAACGGCATGAACGATTCCATCCAGGGGAAGCGCCGTCGCAGAAATCTGCGCACTCTGAGATACAGGGGCTTTCACACTTAAATCGGCAAGAACGTGGATCTGGCTGGCGGCGCCGGTCCAGGAGGCGGCGGCTGTGCCATCGACGCTGCCCAGCAAGACAGCACGTTTGAATTCCGGCCTGCGCAGGGCTTGCTGCGCGGTTTGCAGTGAAATTCCTTTCAAAGTTGTGTGAATGCTGAACAGAGCCATTTTGTCCAGGTGTTGAACATCGAGATCGGCCGCAACGCTTCCGCCGAGCGCGTTGAATGCGATGTCGTGCGCCCGGAAGGCGCCATCCAGCAATTGATAGTGCCCTTGAAGCTTGCGGAGGTTCAGTTGCGCGTCTGGCGATACAGCTGTGAGTTCGTCGCTGCCTATTTGACCCTCGATCGAAATGTTGCGCAGGAGCGATCGCTCGTTGGCATTCCGATAGTGGATCGTGCCGGATAACCGCACGTCGCCAGCAGGCGCCAGAGGCTGCGAAAGTCCCGCAAAGTCCTGAGAGTGAACGCGAATGTCGTAGTGACCTTCAATCGATGGATTGGAGTAGTTGGTCAGGCCGGCCGAACACAATATTGTGGACGATCCGGTTCGTAGCCTGGCGGACTCAATCGACAGGTTCGATGGCGTAGCCCGGAATGACACACTTAGACTGTGTGCGAAGGGCGGTTCATTTGCATAACGAAAGTGGCCATTATCGTATGAAAGCGAGCCTTGGTACGTGCGTGCTGAAGGCACGAAATGTATTTCAGCGCTGAGGCCGTACAGGTCGGCATCGAGGGGTATGGAGGCGTCGTTGTAGATGATCTCGCCGCCGGAAAGGAGCACGTGCATCGCAGCCAGATCGAAGATGTTTGTCTCGCCACCGCCGGTTTGTCGTTGAGGTGATTGCGGAATGTTGCTTCTGCCCTGGCGGTCGACTCGAACCTGGATAGCAGGATGTTCGATCAGAAGCTGGCTGAGAGTAACTTTTCTCTGTAGCAAGGATTGAATCTTCAATCCGATTGTCAGTTTGTCGATGTGCAGCAATGGGGGCTGTGACGGAGGCTCGCTGCCACGAATGGTAATGTCGTAGAGATGCGCTGTAAGCGTCGAAGGGTGGAAGTCGAAACTGCCGATCTCCGCTCGACCACCGGTTGCCTTACTTGTGTCCTCTACGATTGTCCGGATGGCATATCTTTGAAAGCTTGTGCTCTGGAGAAACAAATATCCGCCAACGATCCCGGCAACAATTAAGATAGCGAGAACCGACAACGCCCAACCGAGGATTCGCCACTTTTTCATAAGGTCTCTAGAATGCCTGGCCCAGGGTGATGAAGTATTGTGTCGGGTTTATTCCCGGCACCGGATTCAGGTTACGCCCCAAATCGATACGAACGGGACCGATAGGCGTGGAATAGCGCAGACCGATTCCGACCGTGTTGGTGTAGTTGTTTGCGAAATTATTGAAGTTAATGGCGTTATAAACATTTCCGCCATCGTAGAACACGACGCCACCCAGATTTTTTGCGATGCGAAGCGGAAAGCGCGCTTCCGAATTCAAGATAAACAATTGCCTTCCCCCCACAGGCACAGTGACGTTGACGCATCCGGATTGATTTTGCAGCACGTTGCAGAAAGGCACGAGCCGTTGCGGGCCGGCCTCGTCAATAGGGAAACCTCGGAGAGAGGTTCCACCGCCGGAGAAATAAAGCTGGCTGGTGGGAACGAAACTCCCATCCATCGCCTTCACCAGGCCCAGACGCACGCTGTTGGCGAACACCAGGGAATGAAACGGCTTGTAGAAAGCGTATTGTCCGAAAAGCCTCGCGAACGTTGCGCTGGAGCCGAGAGCAACTGGTGTTACAGCAAAATTGACGGTTGCAAGAACTCCACGATGCGCGTCGAGGGGTTTGTCCCGTGTGTCACGAATCAGGGTGCTCGACAGAGTGGAAAGATGTACATTGAGATCCTGCGGCAGAATCAGCGCCGGGACCAGCAAGTGTGCCAGTTCGGTTTTGTTGAAATCGTAGCGAAACTGCAGCCGGGTGTTGGTTTTGTGGCTGATGACCCTTTCGACCTGAAACGACGCGTCGCCGAGACTGGCTGCAAACAGTGGATTTTCGGTGGTGCGCTCGAGGGAAACACTGCTGAGAGCAGTCCATTCGGAACCCAAAAAATGCGGCTGGGTATAGGTTGTAATCGCTCGTTGATCCAAACGCGAGAGCAGAATCGAAGCACTCGCGGTCTCGCCTAATCCACGCATATTGCGGCGCGTGAACTCGATGGAACCCAGAGGGCTGGCGAAGGTTGACTGGCTGGGGGCGATCTGGTTGTTACCGAGGCCGATGGTCGGAAGTCCAGGAACGGCAACGGTGCCAGCGGGGACGTTGCCGCCGCGATGGGAAACTTCGAAGCCGAATCCGTATGTGATTTCATTGCGCTTGGCTTCATGCACCTTCACCAGCGTGTCTTCCTCATTCTGATCTGTAATCGGCTTTCTCGGACCGACGCTCGACCAATCGAAAATGTTCAGGTCGTAGAGGCGGGTTTCGGCCGCGAGCAACTGACTTCTTCTCATGGGAGTTTCGGGATGCAGGCTCGCGGTTTTCTCAATCAGTGATAGCCGCGTATGTTCTTCTCCCAAGTAAACTACTTTGTCCACTCGAACCATCTGGTGCTCAATGATGGAGTACGTAATATCCACCCGGTGGGGATCGTCGGGGTGGCGGGCAACGGCAGTTTTCACCGTAGCATTTAAATATCCTCGGTTTAAATAAGTGGCGGAAATGCGGTTGCGATCTTCGGTGAGTTGCCGCACAGAGAAGGGGCCGCCCGCTTTTAATTCGAAGCCTTGCGGAGCGGTGAGCTGATTTTCCGGGAGGCCAAGGTTTCCGGTGACTTGAACCCGATCGACCAGAGTCCGGGTTCCTTCTTCAACGTCAAAAGCAACGCTGATCCTGGGCGCGCGGTCAGTGACTTGCGAAGAAACCTTGACATCTTCGTAACCTTTATTGCGATAGAAAGTTTGCAGATTGTCGGCGCTCTGCTTCAGAAGTTTCTGGCTGACTCTACCGTGTGTCCAGAGATGAGATCGCTTCACGGCGATCTGGGGCAATAGATCCTTGGCGGATATCTGGTGATTTCCTCGCAGCGATATTCGCTTTACCTTACCCTTGGCACCGCGATCAATCTTGTATACAAGCGAGATCCGATCCGGCTGCTTCTCAAGATCGGTAGCCACGGCAGCGTCGAAAAAACCCTTCTTCTGGAAATAGTCCGCGAGATTCAGTTGGCCTTCCTGCACGAGGTCGTTGTCGATTGTTCCTTCGGAGTAAATGGGGATGAGCTTCCTGATTTCATGGCCGGCTACGAAAGGGATAGCGGAAAGACGAGCGCCGGTTATTTGAACCTGTATCAATTGCCCGGCTTCGATCTCGAAGGCTACGTCCACCTTATTGGTTTCGGCGTGATATTGCGGCGGCGCTTCATGAACTTTGCTTGCCAGGTAATGCTGCTGCTCCAAAGATCTCTTCATCAATTTTGTGGCGGCTTCGATTCGTTGTGGGCTGTATGCTTTCCCCGGTTTCACCAGTGCGCCAGTGAACCTGGCCCGGAGTGAATGCAATTTGTGAAGCAGCCAAGTCTGCTCGCTTGCAGTAGGACCGCGCAATGCGACAGTTCCGATGCGGGCTTGTTTTCCAAGCTGCACGGAGAACGCGACATTGACCAGCTGGTTTGCATCGTCGATCTGCGATCGAGATTGAACCTGCGCCTGGAAGTATCCATTCTGTTGAAGAAAGAGGGACAAAGCCGTTTCCGCCAGCGGGATCCGGGCCTGGTCATAGGGGTCCTGCTGCTGCAGATTCACCACCTGCAGCAGGCGTGTATAGGAAAATGACTTCATAATTCCATAGAAATCGACCATGCCGAGGTAGTAAGCCGGCTCCAGGATGAAATCGAGCCGCAACCCGGAAATATCTGGAATGACATTGACCGTGACTTTGTCGAAACCGTGAGACTGAAGAGCCGAAATGCTGGCTTGCACTTTTTGCTGAGAATAGGGCTCGGCTGCTTTCTGAGCGATCGAGTCGCGGAACTGCTCCACCTGCCGGTGTGGGTTGGCAATCAGGTCAACCGCGCTTACGGTTTGGCCTTCATACAGGGCTGGCGGGGGCTCGGTCGAGGGGGCCTGTGCCAAGGCGCGAATGGAAGTGAACAGCAACAAAATCAGTACTGATAGACGCATAGGAGAGATGTGTGATGCCGTTCTCTGGGCAAGAGTTGGGAGCCTGTCAAGGACCCCGAGTTTGCTGGAGAACTCACTTACCCACGGGCGATCGAGCAGGAAGTCGAGAAGTGCCCGGCGGCGAAGCGGCTGATGACGCATGCCGGAGTGGATGCCTTAAACCCGCATTATTCATGAGGGTGAAGAAATCTGAAGACAAAAAAAGCCTCCTCTATTACAAACATGTTGACTAGACCTGTTTGCGGAAACAAAAGAGGCTCCCTTAATGTCAGACGATAGCACAACACAGGTGTTTGTTGTTCCCAGGAATTTTTCGCAAGCCAGTCGTTGCCCAGTTTGATCAGCGCGAGGGCAGTTCCGACGGCGGGACTCTGCTGCTGAAGGCCGCTGATCGGTACTATGGATTGGTGGCTGGACTGGCTTCGTGCCTTCGGAGAATCCCGCTACAAGGCCGGCAAGTGCCATTGCGGCGCCGCGTCATCATCAAAGTCGAAGTTTTCCGGGCCAGCGACAAAGAGCCCGAAGACAACCCTCGTTTCGTCATCACACAGCGAAAGTTGTTGTCGGCAGCGTTGCAGAGCACTCCTGGCCCCCCTCAAACGCCCCAACGGCTTCCCAAACCACCCTGACGAAAAAATGGTTTTCGCCGAAGCGAAAACCATTTAACGTCGAGGCTTCCCTCGTCCGCTCAGCCGCGAACTAGACGTTCCCTTAGAGCAATTCCGGGATCGTCGTTTCCATGGTGACGCGAGTCCCCGTGATCGTGCCGAGGATGGAGGCAGTCCTTTTTCCTGCGGTATCGGTAGCTCTCAGAGAAAACGTGCCGAGGAGAGAGTTTCCGTCCGCCGAAACAGTAACCGCTTCCGTGATCCGAGTCGGCCCGGTGGGATTCCCAATCCCGCTCGGCGCATTGGTGGTATCGTTGCCGAGCCAGGCGAAGTGATTTACTTTGTACTGGTTCGGCCCGACTTTCTTCCAAATGCCCATGCAGAAATCCCCATCCTGAGGCGGCCGCCCGGAGTTCATAATCTCCGTGCCATCGCCATGCCAGACGATCAGGGCACTGTCGATTGGGGTGCCGTCCGGCGGTCCTTCACTGTTGCCCTCAGCAGTGAACACCACATGCCACATTCCTACGAGTGGTTCCTCCGTGTCGGCAGCTTGCTTCAGTAGCGCCGTCGGATCGCTAACCCGCCAGGCCTGCTTGTGAAGCTTCGCCGTCGGCATGCCACACTGGGCGGCGGCCATCGCGGTCAACAAGGCTCCCATCAAAACGAATCCCAGAACTGCACCGAGCATTTTGGAAATTGTTTTCATAAATCATCTCCTTGTAAGTAATCTAGTTCGAAGAGTCCGCTCGAAGAGAACCTCTTCGAACTTCGGGCCGCATCCTGTCGCGGATGCCCAAAAATCACAAGGACGGCGAGATGAAGATTGGGTGAAGAAACCTGAAGCCCTAACCCCTTGACGCCAAAAGCCCTTACCCATGCGGCACCCGGCAATGCTATAGTTTTGTGCCTCCGCCTTGGGGCAGTATGTCTGAGTCGCAGTACAGATTCGCTGAATTTCAGCTCGATTGCGCCAGCTTCGAGTTGCGCCGCCGGGGACGCACCCAGAAAAGCGAGCGCATTTCCCTCGAGCGCATCCCCATGGAGCTGCTGATCCTTCTTCTGGAGCGGCAAGGTAGCGTCGTCACCCGCCAGGAAATCGTTGACCGTCTCTGGGGCAAAGATGTCTTCGTCGATACCGAACACGGCATCAACACCGCGGTCCGCAAAATCCGCCAGGCGCTGAGAGACGACCCCGACCAGCCCCGCTTCATTCTGACCGTCAGCGGCAAAGGCTACCGCTTCGTGGCCGGAGACAACGGCAACCGGCGGTCCGCCGCCCCATCGGAAACTCCAACGGCGATACCGGAACGAGAGCTTCGCCCGTCCGGCTCCGACGTACCGGACCGCGGACCGGTTGCGGCAGTCATGCCAGCGGTTCAAAGCAACCGAGCTAAACTGGCCATCGTCATCGCCATCTGCGTGGTCGTAGCCGCCATTTTCATCTCCTCTCAGCGCCATCACATCGTCCGCGCCAATCAAGCTTCCCAGATCCACTCCATCGCGGTAATTCCGCTGGCCAACCTCTCGGGCGACGCCGCCCAGGATTACTTCGCCGACGGCATGACCGACGAACTCATTACTGCACTGGCAAAGAACCGCAGCCTCCGCGTCGTCTCCCGCACCTCGGCGATGCAATACAAGGGAGTCAACCGTCCTCTTCCCGACATCGCCCGCGAACTCAACGTCGATGGCATCCTCGAAGGCTCCATCGAACGCACCCCCACCAGCGTGCACATGACCGTGCAGTTGATCTATGCTCCCACCGACACGCATGTTTGGGCCGAAAGCTACAACCGCGATCTCAATGAGTTCATCTTTTTGCCGGAAGAGCTCTCGCAAACCATCGCGAAAGAAGTAAAGGCGGCTGTCTCGCCACCAACCCGGCAGCGCTCCATCAGTCCCGAAGCCCACGACGCCTACCTCGAGGGGTTGTACTTCTGGTACCGCGGTGACTTCGACCACAGCAAGCAGTACTTTCAAAAGGCAATTGATCTACAGCCCGACTACGCCGCTGCGTGGGCCGGGCTCGGCGACAGTTACGGAGTCCGAGCCGGAGGCGATACTCCTCCCCAGGCGGCCTTTGCCAAAAGCGAAGAGTATTACAGAAAGGCCCTGGAACTGGACGATTCGGTTGCGGAAGCCCACCAGTCCATGGCTGCTCTCTATTTGTTCCATGCCTGGGATTGGAATCGCGCGGAGGCCGAAGCACGGCGCGCCATCGAACTGAACCCGAATTTAGCCGCAGCCCACCACCTGCGCAGTTACATTCTTTTCGCGCTCAACCGCGATGCCGAAGCTCTGCAGGAGCAAAAACAAGCCACCGCGATCGATCCGTTTGCTCAACCCTGGCATTTGGGTAGGGCCTATCTTTACCTGCGCCAGTATGACGCCGCCATCAGCGAACTCAGCGCACGTGCGGCTGTTCAGGAAGGAGACGGGGTCGAATTCATGCTGTCCGATGCCTACCGTTTCAAAGGCATGGATAAAGAAGCGGCTCAGCATCTCGAACTTGGATTTCTCGCCGAGAATGATCAACCCTCCGCCGAAGCCGCCCGCCGGGCCTTTGATCAGGGAGGTTACCGCGCAATAGCGGAGTGGCTGCTCCGGCGCGACCAGGATCAAGCTCGCAGCGAATACGTCTCTCCCTATTCGTTCGCGCTGGACTATGCCCGTCTGGAACGCAAAGACGACACCCTGCATTTCCTGGAAGGCGCCTTCCAGGAACGTAATCCAGAAATGGTCTTTCTGCAAAAGAAACCGGACTTCGTCTTCCTCTACTCCGACCCGCGCTTCCAGGCCCTGGTTAAAAAAGTTGGTCTGCCGCCTGTCCCATGACCGGCCATGGCTGCATTTTGGCGAATTCAACACTCGATTGCGACCACTTCGGACTGCGCCGCAACGGGCGCATCCTGAAACTGGAACCCATCCCGATGGATGCTGCTGATCCTTACTTCTGGAGCGGCAAGGGTAGCGTCGGACATCGCGTCTATGCGGCGACCGCGGTTCGTTGGGTTGTAACTGGCGTGAACTGGGGCAACCGTGGAGCGTAACGCATGAGGATAGCTACGATGATCCCGCAACCGTTGGAGGTTAGCTGGTAACGGTGTGTGCCCACGATTTTGGGGATCAGAGCGCGAGCCCGCAGCGGACGGAGTTTGCGGCTAATGCGGGCCGAGAGACGGCGTCTCTGTTGTTTGTCGTCGGATAGTCTGGCGGATGAAAGCGAGCGCGGAGATCGCGCTTGCCGAAGCATGGATAGCGAACTCGCCGGGGTTAGTGGCGGAGAGGCGTGCACGGTCGGGGGCTAAGGGATGGAGGGCCGGCACCCAACGGCTGTGACATTGCCGGGGCGGTTCCAGTCGCTCGAGCAGTTGGTCGAGGGTAGTAGTGTCGTCGACGGTAGCGAAAGCGTCCAGATACCGTGCTGCAGTTTTGGGGGATAACTGGGCTCGGCCGTATACAGTCGGCAATGCCCCGGCGCAGGTCGACGCCTTGGAGAGTTGGAAGAGGCGAGGGATGGGCCCGGACGCGGCGATGTGATCTAATGGGCCCCGCGTGGATATACCGCCTGCCAACATTGCCCAAACGGTATCTTCGGGTGCAGAAGAGACCACCGCAACGGTCGCGGAGGGAATTGCTCTCGGAAGGGAACTCCCGCCGGAGAACCTGCATTTGCCCGAAATGCTGGGCGAAGAGCTCTGGCGAGTGGCAGGCTCGGAGTCGGTCGAGGTAAGCCGGGCGGAATTTGCCGAGGCTCTGGAAACGATAGGAGCGCGGGACAATTACGGTCTCGACCCAGAAAAACAGGCCGATGAGCGCCAGCGAGAAACATTCTGGCGGGGCCTGCATCTAGAGGAGCTTGCCATCGCGCGCGGATGCGCTCTGGGGCGCGAGTCCGCGTGGCGGCGCTTTCTTGCGCAATATCGGGAACAGCTGACCCGAGCTGCGATAGAGATGACAGGATCGGCGGCTCTGGGCGAAGAGTTGGTGAGCGCGATTTACTCCGAGTTGTTTGGACTGACGGAGCGAGACGGCAAGCGGTGCTCTCCGCTGCTTCGATACTCGGGGCGAGGATCGCTGATGGGGTGGCTGCGGGCGGTCCTGGCGCAACGGCGTGTGGACCAGTACCGGAAAATCGGTCGGGAAACTGAACTGGGCGAGATCGAACCAGCGGCAGCGGTTTCCGAGCAGATTGAGCCGGAAAAATTAGGGGACCTGCGGGTGGCGCTCAAGATGACGTTGAGCGAAGCTTCGGCGGAAGAACGCTTTTTGCTCTCGGCATATTACCTGGACCAGCATACGCTGCACGAAATGAGCCGCGTCCTGCGCGTTCATGAAGCAACGATTAGCCGCAAACTGAAGCGCGCAACCGAGCGTTTGCGCAAACAGCTGCTGCGGACGCTCAAGGCGCGGGGCCTCAGTCGGGGTGCGGCCGAGGAAGCGTTGGGGACCGACCCCAGGGATGTGGACATCAATCTGCGTAAGTTGCTGCAAAAATCGGCGAGCGACCCGATCCCCGATAAGGAGGGAGAAGGGTGAACCGGAATCTCCAATTCGGGGTACATCCTGATGCTGACAAAATCAGTGTGTTCGTGGAGGGCGCAGCCACCACGCGCGAACAGGAGAAGATGCTGGCGCACCTGGCCGAATGCGCGGAGTGCCGGAAAGCTGTGTTCCTCATGCAACCGCACGAGGAGCCGCAAAGAGTTACGGCAACGCCTGAGAAAGGATGGATGTGGCGATGGCTCGTGCCGGTGGGGCTGCCCGTGGCGGCTCTTGCGTCCGGGCTGGTCGCGGTGTTGGTCTACATCCGGCCGCATCGCGTGCCTGAGACTCCGCCACAGATGGCAAGCATTAGGCCGCCCGAGACCGAGCGGCCCGCACCGACGGCAGCGCCGAACAGCAACTTGAAGCAGGCCGCGCCAACCGCGAATGCCGATCGGGCGCCAAGCATCGACTCGGAGCAGGTCACGCGATCCGGAGGACGACGGGACAGCCGCGCAGCGAAGGCGGCGACCAACCTCTCCCGGCAAGAGAGAACGATGGCAAGTGGCTTGAGTTTGCCCACATCAAAGAGCGAGCAAGCGACCGCAAACCTCGCTCCGCAGAAAACGGGAGCCGCTCCTTCTGTTGCCGCGGGCCCGGTCACTGATGCCGCGAAGCTGTCTGGCGGCATCAGTACCGTGACACTCGGTGAATTGCCGTTAAATGGCCGGAACTTCACGGAACTACAGCAGCTCCAGCCGGCAGACACAAAGGGCGCGGCATCACAAAACGCCTTAGCCAGAGAAAAAGAACTGCCCGCGTTGCAGATTCAGGCCGCGAGCGCACAAAACGAGACGCTTGCGGGAATCTCCGGCCGCATCACGGACCGAACCGGCGCGGTCATCGCGCAGGTTACGGTAACTCTGCGCGATGCCACCGGCAAGAAGCGACAATCGACGACCAGCGCCGATGGCAGCTTCGAACTGATGCAGCTTCCGGCTGGAAAGTACGAGTTGACCGCGACTGCAAGGGGCTTCAAGACTAGCCAGCAGTCGATCGAACTGAAACCGAGCGAATTGGCCGTGCTGCAGCCGGTGCTTGACGTGGGTGCGGCGTCAGAAGTGGTCGAGGTGGAGGCCGGGAGCAGCGCAATAGCGGTTCAAACTGAATCGGCCAACGTGAGCGCCCAGGCGGTTGCGGAAATGACCGGCGCGCACCGAGCCATCCCGCTACCGTCTGGCGTGAGGATTGCGGAGACCGTGTCTCACGGCAAGCGGGTTCTTTCTCTCGATGACGTCGGCAATCTCTTCCTGAGCCGCAATGGGGGCAAGGAATGGAAGAAGGTCAAACCGCAATGGGCGGGCA
>JGI12712J15308_10000308_pt1 | contig 14555 bp, 10 predicted proteins | sample JacPin_JW_Ref_O2_FD_15308 | JGI IMG/M metagenome (IMG submission 15308) | reverse complement strand
CCCTACCAATTGGACCACGCCCCAGCCGTGCCTCAATTCTAAATCCAGTGTCGTGGATTTTGGCGTCTTGATTCTTGAGGCAACCCGCCCCGCGGTCACGACGGGTTCCCTTGTGACGACGGCAGACGAAGGGGGCGCACAATTGGCGAAAGTCGGCCTGAGGATAACTTGTGGGAAAAAAGCAAAAAGAGGAAGGCCGAAGGAAGGAAGCCGGCCCAGCCCTCAATCCCCGAAGGGATCCTCGGCTTCCTTCCTTCTGACACGGATATTGCTCGCATCCGATTTGCCAAACTCAAACTACTGAAAACACGACTCTTCACTACCCACACCCAAGGTAAAAACTCCACAGTCCCCGGTAAAATTTGGCGGCGTCATTTTTGAATGAGAAATATCGCCAAGAGCATTTTAAGGACCGCGGCTCCCGATTTTGATCCTTGCTGCACCTACAAGGAAATCAGAGTTGTCTCGCGTCGAAGCCGATTGGGAGCGCCTTGACCCTCCCGCCACGACTTGCTATGTTGAGAGATTACCTTGGACCCATTGTACCCACTGTGCGGTGGGGGTCCTGTGAGGGAGCCGTTCATTCTGTTATGGGTTTAAAGAAAATCGTCGTGCGCGGTGCCCGGCAGCATAACCTGAAGAACATCAACCTGGAGATCCCGCGCAATTCCCTGACGGTGATCACGGGGCTTTCGGGTTCCGGTAAGTCCTCCCTCGCATTCGACACGTTGTACGCCGAAGGCCAACGCCGCTACGTCGAATCCCTTTCCGCTTACGCGCGTCAATTTCTCGACCAGATGGAACGTCCGGACGTGGACTCTGTGGAAGGGCTTTCGCCCTCGATCGCCATCGAGCAGAAAACCACCACGCGATCCCCGCGGTCCACAGTTGGCACGATCACCGAAATTTACGATTACCTGCGCGTCGTCTACAGCGCGATTGGCACTCCACATTGCCCGAATTGCGGGAATTCCATTACCCGGCAATCCACCGAGCAAATCGTGCAATCGGTTCTGGCCTTGAAACCGGAAGATCGAATTATGGTTCTGGCGCCGGTCGTTCGCGGGCGAAAAGGCGAATACAAGAAGGAATTCGAAAAATACGCCAAGGAAGGCTACGTCCGGGCGCGCGTTGACGGCGACCTCATGAATCTGGACGAGCCGATCCCTCTCGATCGCCGAAAGAATCACACCATCGAGATTGTCGTGGATCGGCTGCTGCTCAAAAATGGAATTGCGCAGCGCCTGGAGCATTCGATCGAGACCGCACTGAAGCTGACCGGCGGCCTGGTTACGATTGCGGTGGTAGGCGGAGACGAACACGTTTATTCCGAAAAACTCGCTTGTCCGGATTGTGGCATCTCGGTTCCGCAACTTGAGCCGCGCTCTTTCAGTTTCAATTCGCCCTACGGTGCGTGCACTGAGTGTCACGGACTTGGTTCGAAATACGACTTTGATCCCGCCAAGGTGATCGTGGATTGGACCAAACCTCTTTTTGAAGGTGGCCTAGGCCCCGGCTCCGGTTCGACTTTTCTGCAGCGCACGCTTCGCCTGGCAGCGGCGGCTTACGGGTTCGATCTCGAAGTTCCTTTTGAGAAGATGTCGCGCAAGACGCAAAATCTAATCTTGAATGGAAATCCCGCCGAAGGAAAAAACAAGAAGGAGTTGAACTTTCAGGGCCTGCTCGCCCATCTTGAATCGAACCTCGAAGAGTCGAAGTCCGATACGTACCGCGAATGGTTGACCCAGTACATGTCTCCCGCACCCTGCACTTCTTGCAACGAACGCCGCTTGCGGCCGGAAAGTCTCGCCGTAAAAATCGCCGGCCTTTCGATCGCGGATTTCACGAATCTACCTCTCAGCGGAGCGCGTGCTGCGGTAGACAAAATTCGAGCAAAGCTAACCTTACGTCAGGAGAAAATTGCGGGCCGCGCGTTGACGGAGATTGCCGAACGCCTCGATTTTCTGCTCGACGTGGGGCTTGCCTACCTTACCCTGAACCGTTCGGCAGCAACTCTATCTGGCGGGGAGGCACAGCGCATTCGGCTCGCGACGCAAATTGGTTCTCGTCTTCGGGGAGTTCTCTACGTCCTCGACGAGCCTTCGATTGGTTTACACGCGCGGGATAACGGCAAGCTTCTCACCACTCTCGAAACGTTGCGCGACCTGGGTAACACAGTTCTGGTCGTCGAACACGACGAGGAAACAATTCGTCGCGCCGACTATGTGGTGGATCTCGGTCCCGGTGCAGGCAAAACTGGCGGGCACCTGGTCGCTGCGGGCTCTCCTGATGACATAGCTGCGAACGATGCTTCGCTAACCGGGCAATACCTTTCAGGCCGGATAAAAATCGGAGTGCCAGAAACGCGCCGCAGCCCCAACGGGAAATCGATCAGCATTCTCGGCGCGCACGGCCATAATCTCAAAAATGTGGACGTTTCGCTCCCGCTCGGTCTGCTGACTGTTGTTACAGGCGTCTCAGGCTCGGGAAAATCCACGTTGGTCAACGACATCCTGTACCGCTCTCTCGCGCAGAATCTGTATCGCTCCATGGAAAAACCCGGCGAACACCGCGCCATCACTGGCATCGAGCACATTGATAAGGTGGTGCAAATCGATCAGGCGCCCATCGGGCGAACTCCGCGGTCGAATCCCGCTACCTATACGGGTGTATTCGCTCCGATACGAGAACTGTATGCGATGCTCCCCGAATCGCGCGAGCGCGGATATAAGCCGGGGCGGTTTAGTTTCAATGTCAAGGGCGGTCGCTGCGAGGCCTGTCAGGGGGACGGCCAGCGTCGAATCGAAATGAATTTCTTGCCGGATGTGTACGTGACTTGCGAGGTGTGTCGCGGAAAACGCTATAACGCGGAGACCCTGGCCGTGCGCTACAAAGGCCTCTCGATTTCCGATCTCCTCAATTTGCCGATTGAGGAAGCCCTGAAAGTTCTCGAAAATATTCCGGCGATTCAAATTAAACTGCAGACCCTCGTGGATGTTGGCCTGGGCTACGTTCAACTTGGCCAATCAGCCACCACGATTTCCGGCGGCGAAGCGCAACGCACCAAACTGGCGCGCGAACTTTCCAAGCGCCAGACCGGACGCACTCTTTATATTCTCGACGAGCCGACCACCGGCTTGCATTTTGATGACGTAAAAAAACTGCTCGATGTTCTCAATCGCCTGGTCTCACTGGGCAATACGGTTCTGATTATCGAGCATAATTTGGACGTCATCAAACAGGCTGACTGGATCATAGATCTGGGCCCCGAGGGCGGTGAGGAAGGCGGTCGCATTGTCGCGCAGGGCACGCCAGAGCAAGTGTCCCGCATTAAGAAGTCGTACACCGGGCAAACACTGGCCCGTGCGCTGAACAGTAGTGCTTCCAACGGAAATGGCGCGAGTGCCAAGCGAGCGAGCTGACTATCGTGATCACGTTCTGTGTCGTGCTGTATCTTCGAAAAAGGCCACTGGAAAAACGCAGCTTGTTTTAGCGATAGTTCGTATGGATTAAATGAATTTCGAAAATGACAACTCGAGTCCGTTGGAACGCGAAGTCAGCCCCGAATCCCATCCGGAAAGGTCTATCGAAGCGGCACCCGAAACTATTGAAAGCGAACTGCCGGTCGGAGCCTATACCCAGGGAACATCAACGAATATCGAAAGTCTTCACCCCGTCAAATCTCATGTTCCCGAGGATCTTCGGGTTCCCTGGGGATGGTGGGATCTGGGACTGCTTGCGGTGATCACGGTGAGCGGAGTTTTGGCGCTGGGCCTGGTTATCATATCGGCCTTTCAAATCGCCGGTATCACCAGGGTTCAGTTCGAACACTCGACCAAATATCAGGCGCTTGCGTCCATGCTTGGCGTCTTCCTATTGTCTCTGTTCCTGCTATTTTATCTGGCGCTACAGCTGCGCATTCGTTTTGACGCCCCTTTTTGGCGCACATTGCGCTGGCGGCCATTCGATTCGGGAACCGTTGCGCCACGGGTTGCATGTCTCGGATTTATTCTCAGCGGATTCCTGCTGTCCATGGTGGTTGCTGTTGTTTCTTCAGCGTTTGCACCAAGAAACAAGATGCCCATCGAGCAATTTCTGCAAGACCGCCAGACCGCTTTCTTACTGCTGGTCATGAGCGTCACGCTTGCGCCGTTCTTCGAAGAAACTATTTTCAGAGGTTACATCTACCCAGTCGTTGCGCGTACGTTTGGAATGATTCCTGGAGTCCTATTTACGGGTCTGATTTTTGGGTTGATGCACGCGTCGCAATTGGGAGGCAATGTGCCGCAGGTTGCGCTGCTGGCCACGGTTGGAATTGTTTTCACGGCCGTTCGCGCAAAGACCGGCAGCGTGCTTCCCGGCTTCCTGGTCCACGTCAGTTACAACGCGTTTATCTCCATTGCTTTTCTTATTGGATCTCACGGCCTGCGCCACATGCCGCCCGGTTGACGCGAAGCGCGGAACCGTAGAAGCTTCAGTTAGAATGGAGTTGAAACGTTTAGCCCTGACCTTTTCGTAGTGTCGGCAAACATTCGAAATAGTCATGACAATGGGAATGGAGAAAGCTGGATTGCACACAGTTGAACCAATTCGCTGGACGGCCGACGGCGTCGTGATCCTCGATCAACTTCGGCTGCCGGGTGAAGTGGTCTATCACACCTATACCGATTATCGCGAGGTGGCGCACGCCATAAAGGCGATGATCATTCGTGGTGCGCCGGCCATCGGAGTTGCGGCGGCGATGGGAATTGCGCTGGGCGTTCAACATTCGCGGGCACAGAATCTTGAGGAGCTGCAGACCGAATTTCCAGTCATCTGCGAAACGCTCGCGCGCACGCGGCCGACGGCGGTTGATTTGTTTTGGGCGGTGGCACGCTTCAAGAAGCGTTTCGAAGAACTTGCGGCTGCGGCGTCTTTGAACGGCAAACCGAGCGTCGGTCAAATCCGGGAGGGCCTGGTAGCCGAAGCGCTGCTGGTTCACGAAGAGCGACGCGATGGCGATCGCCGCATCGGAAAATTTGGCGCAACGTTGATGCCCATGACTGGACGCGTAATGACCCAGTGCAACGCCGGCGCGCTGGCTACTGCGGGAATTGGTACGGCTCTTGGCGTGATTCGCGTAGCCGTGGAAGAAGGCCACGTGATCGAAGTTCTGGTGCCTGAGACGCGGCCATATTTGCAGGGAGCGCGCCTGACGGCGTGGGAATTACATCAGGATCAAATTCCGCTGACGCTGATCACCGATAACATGGTGGGCCACTTCCTCCGGACTGGGAAAGTGGGAGCGGTGGTGGTGGGCGCCGATCGCATCGCCGCGAACGGCGACACGGCCAACAAAATTGGCACCTACGGAATCGCGGTGCTGGCCAAGGAAAATAACGTCCCGTTCTACGTCGCGGCTCCAATTTCCACGCTGGATCTTTCGCTGGCGTCGGGCGATGAAATCCCCATTGAGGAGCGTTCCGCGAAAGAAGTGACGCACCTGGCCGGTGTTAGCATCGCGCCGCCAGTAAACGCCGCGCATCCCGCCTTCGACGTCACGCCCGCCCGCTACATCACCGCCATCATCACCGAACGTGGTGTCGCGCGGCCCCCATTCACCGCCAGCCTGCGTGTTTGCTGAAGTCCATAACCCGAATCACGGTTGGGATGGCTTGCCTTTCTTTCCTAGTTCTTACCGCTTTGCTTTTAACCCCGACCCCTCAAGGTTCCCGTGCAGTCTTACCTGCAATTTGCAGTACAATTTATGATGGTGTAAACATCACAGGAAAGGAGAACTTATGAGGAAGAAGGCTTTTGCGATTGCCGCAATACTGGCAGCGGTCGCCGTGGCTCAGGCCGGCGACGTTTGGAAGACAAAACCTTTTGATCAATGGACGGAAAAGGACATTCAGGAAATCCTGCAGACCTCGCCGTGGGCCAAGGCCGGAGTTCAAGCGCAAGGCGCGTGGCATCCTGACGGTATGTCGCAGGCCAATGGAAGCACGGGCATACCGGGCAGCTCCACTGACACCTCTCATGTAAGCGCCGGCGCTACCCCAGACAAGTCGGGAGGCCTGGAGAAGCAGGACGCAGCCGCTGCTGGCCAGGCGACCTATAGCGTGTTCTGGTGGTCATCGAGGACAATCCGCGCCGCTTCGATGCGCCGGGCTGTGCTGAAAGGCAGCATGACAGAGGCGGATGCCGAAAAGACCGTGGCGAACGTTCCAGACGACTACATGATTCTGGTGCAAGGAACCAATATGCAGATCTTCCAACACCGCGGGGAAGAAGCATTTGCCAAGACGGCTTACATTCAGCTTAAGAAGAACAAAGAAAAAGTGTCGCCCACCAAGGTTTCGTTTCTTAAGGGAAGCGATGGCCAGAGCGTAACAGGTGCTGTGTTCTATTTTCCGAAGAAAGATGCCTCAGGCGAGCCGACAATTGCGCCCGATGAGAAGGAGATCGATTTCTACCTTCAGGTGGGAGACTCGAAGCTGGTGACATATTTTGACCCGAGGAAAATGGTGGACACCAAGGGCGAGGATCTGTAGTTGGCAGCGAAGATAGCTAAATCCTCACCGGAGTGAGTAAATCAAAGAGGAAAGGGGCGTCCCGAAAATCGGGTCGCCCTTTTCAGTCTGAATGGACAAGTTCCTCACTCACCGCATTATCGGCCCCACGAACGTGAACGCTCACGGAATCAACCTACCCCAAGAGGCTAGTTGCCAGCTACTGACTCACTTCAACGCAAAGGCGGCTACTCCGTAAAGCCGCTAGAACGTACGTGGAACAAAACCAAAAAGGGTGCCCCGAAATCGGGGCACCCTTTTTGGTTTGGCCAAATCGGTCTTGCGTTTCGACCGAGGTTAGAAGACGATCGAAGCCTTCAGTTGAATCAACCGCGGTGAAGCATCACCACCCAAGAACGATCCCAAGATGCTGGTTGGCGGGTTGACTTGAGAGAATATCTGTCCGAATCCTCCGCTGTTGATGTCGCTAACAGGGTTGGAGAAGTTCGGATGGTTGAATACGTTAAAGAACTGAAACCCGATCTGGAGCGAACCGCGTTCCCAGTGCGGAATAGCAGTCTTTTTCACCACGCTAAAGTCGCTGTCAAAGTAGTGCGGTCCACGGAAGGCGTTGCGTAATCCCTTAAAGCCGAAGTCCGTTTCAGTACCGGGTGCGACGAACTCGCTGTTCGTTAGACAGGGTGTAGCCGCCGTTCCGCCCGGGCCGCCTGCCGCCGACTTGCTGTTGCAGCTCGTCCCAAGGGTAGCTCCCGAAATCGGATCCGGGAAAATCGGACCGCCCAAGTTAAATGAAGACAACGTTCCCGATGCCGCCGTGTCTATCACGGTGAAGGGGAAGCCCGTTCGGTAGAACACAGTGCCTGAAACTTGCCATCCGTCGACCAAGGGCGCCCAGCCGTGACCCATCAGCATTTTGCGGATGGGTACTTGCCAAACGTAATTGGCATTGATGACATGACGCGCATCGTAATCGGCCGGTCCATAGTTCCCTTTCAGGTCAAACGGATTTTGGGGATTTATGAGGCTGCCGGTTCCGGTTTCGGAGAACGGGAAGAACCCTCCGTTCGAAACGTCGTCCATGGCCTTGCTAAAGGTGTAGTTGACTTGCACCAGTCCGCCGCCCAGTCCCGTGAAACGGTGCTGATAAGACAGCGTCACGCCGTTGTAGTTTGAGATGCCCCCACTCGTCACGTCGGTTACCGTGGCGAATTGCGAACTTGCCGGCGCGTTCGGTAGGCTGGGAGAGTTAAACGGACTAATCGCTGGATTGTTCGGATTGAACCCATTGACGCCGTTGTCAAAAACGGGGATGTGGATTCCGTGATTGCCGTTGTATCCGATCGTTACGACGTCGTTAGCACCGAAGCCCTTCTGAATTTGCAGATTCCACTTCTGGAATTGCGGGGCGAAAGTTCTGTGGTCGGTGAAAGTGAAGTTCGGAGGATTAGCTACGGTGCTGGCACCCGAATTGAAAGCAGACAAGAAAGCCGCATTCGACCCGCTTGCGCAGCTAAAAATGTTGTTCGCTTGATTTGGTGACAGGAAGCCAGGGCAACCAGACGGGGCTCCGAAGGTGGCATCGGAAAAGGAGTTAAACGATGTAAAGTTCGGAGCATTCTGTGCCAAATTGTCGGCAATGGAGCCGGGAAAGATGTCGTAAAAAATTCCGACTCCTCCACGGATCACAAAGTTCGATGTGAAAGCGTTGGTCGAACCGGCGAATGGCTGCCAGGCAAAGCTGAGACGCGGAGACCACTGCACTCCCTGATAGTTGTTCAAAGCGTTCCTGCGGCCGAAATCGATTTGGGTGTTGTAGGGAGCCGCCGGATTGGCACCGATGTCCGCCAGCGTACCGTTGAATTGGGCAAAACAATCCGTCAAGCAGGTTGGATTCGAAGCATGCTCGATGCGCAGACCGGGAGAGATCGTCAGGTTTGATTTCACTTTCCAGTCATCTTGAATGTAACCCGCAACTTCGTACAAGCGGATCGGTTCATTCACAAACGCACTGAAGTTCTGTTCAAGTAAAGTGCCGACCGAACCGTCTGCGAGCGCTCCACCATTCACAAAGTCAGCCAAAGAAAACGGGATCAAGAGACCGTTTTTTCGGTCTCCAAAATCGTGATCGCTGACGTAGTTCTTGTGAAATTTCATACCGAATTTGACGGTGTGAGATCCAATCGACTTGGAAACGTCATCGCCGATTTGAAACTGAGTTACATTGCGGCCTTGAGGAAACGCGAATCCTTCACCACCAAGGCTCAACTGGGTGGTTTGATCGCCCAATGAAAAGTCATTCAAGATCAGGGACGTCGGGAATGCCGCTAGCGAAGCGGCTTCATTGGTCTGCTTAAAAATTGCCGAGTACCAAGTGGCGGCAACCAAGAATTGGTTCGTCAGCGTCGGGCTGAAGGTGTGAGTCTCGTTCAACTGACCTTGGTATTCGGGTTGGTAGCTTGAAGCATTGAATACGGAGTTGAGAGGATCCGTGTAGGTCGGCTGGGTTCCGACATCGTATTGCACGCGCAAGAATGCACGATCATTCTGGCCGATATTCCAATCGAGACGACCCGCCAATTGCCATTCCGGCGCGAAGGTGATCGGATTTTCACGGAGAGTAACGGCGCACGGACCATTGAGGGAGCCAGGTCCTCCAAAACCCGCGAAAGCAGATCCGGCAGAAGTGTCTACGTTCGAGCATCCACCACCGCCTATCTGCTGGGCTGAGGCCTGGTTTGGCGCACTGTTGAAGAGATTAAATGCGCCGATTCCGCTTCCGGGAACACCGGAAACTCCGGGGCAAACTCCCGTGATGTTCTGGCAATAAAAAGGAACCGAAGCCGCCAATCCTAAATTGTTGAGATTATTGACCGTTGCCGCTTCAAAAGGCAGCGTGGGAACGTTGTATCCTGAGGGCACCGGAATCAAAACACGCAAGCCTTCCGTGTTCAGGAAGAAGAACAACTTGTCTTTCTTAATTGGACCGCCGAGAGAGGCCGCCCATTGGTTCGCATTGTCGAACGGCTTTGCGATGCCTGCATTCTTGTCCAGCCAAGACTCGGCGTTTAGAGCTCGGCCGTTCCAGTAGTACACGGCGTTACCGTGGAACTCGTTTCCGCCGGACTTGGTAACGTAGTTGACGTCAATGCCGGCAAAGGTTCCGTAAGCCGCGGAAAAGCCGTTCGTGACTACGTCCGCTTCCTGCACTTCGTTGGATCCGAGCAACAAGTTGGTGGCGCCGGAATTGTTGAGGTTCAGGAAGGGATCGTTGTCGTCCATGCCGTTCATGGTAAACAAGTTCGAGGTCGCCGGAAGGCCAAACGCTTCAACGTTGCCAAAGCCACCCTGGTTGCCCGCGATGACTCCCGGAGCAATCTGGGCGATGGCGCTTAGGTCGTTTCCAGGATTCGGAACGTTGGCGACCTGAGCCGCCGTAACTGCCGTAGAAGTATCGCCGTTGTCCGTCTGCAGGAGTGGCGCGGCCTCGGTTACGGTAACGCTGGTGGTTGAGGCGCCAATCGAAAGCTGAAGATTCAGCGTGGCAATCTGACCGACTCCGACATCAGCCGTTCGGCTCGCGGAGGTAAATCCGGCCGCGGTGACGGTCACGGTGTAAGAGCTTGGGGTCAACAAATAAAAATGGTAGATGCCTTCCCTGTTACTGGTGGCGTCCTGGGTGTTCCCCTTGGCGTTGTCTTTCAGCGTTATCTTCGCGTCGGGAACGACGGCGCCGGTTTGGTCGGTCACGATACCGGTGATGTCGCCCGTTGTTGAGGTCTGCGCAGCGAGTCGAGCGGAACCGATCGACAGAACTGCCAGGAGCGCAAACATCGCTACAAAAAAGCGCTTCCAATTCATACACTCTCCTTGAGATGAAACTGTTTTTTTCAATTGATCCCCAACGCCCAGTCCGAAAATCGTTGCAAAGAGCTGTTGCGAAATTGAGAAAGTTTGCCCAGCAAGACTACGGCTGCATTAAGCTTTGCACTTAGATACCCAACCCGACACAAAGATAAGTACATTATTTACTTACATTTACGAGGAGACATCTCGGAAACCGGCCATTTTCCATATGAATTACAGTATGTCCGGTATCGGATATACTGTTCTTGGTAGGCGTGCCGCTGGACTTTCTTGCTGCAACCGGAGCCAAACCTTCAACCGAAATCGCACAAACCAGCGGCCGGCTTTTGGAAGTAAAGCAACGGCTAGCCAACAAAGTAAGCGAGAATGCCTTGGGAAGCGACCAGCCCTCTAGTACAGCCACGGTACAGTTCGAGTACAGGGAGAAAATCCCCTACGGAAGTACAGGTAGCCATTGATTTTTAACGAGTTAAACGAAGCATTTCGATTTCGCCGGACGCAAGCGCGGATGAGAGAATAGGCCTAGGCCAGCTTGCGCTCGGGCATTCTGACCGAGTGATCGAGCAGGCGGCCAGCAATAACGGCCTGGATCAGGACCGTGAAAACCGAGGCATAAACGATTATTTTCTGACCCGCAACCTGGATGCGCAAACCCTCGGCGAGTTTGGGCGAGGGACCGAAGGTTAACAGGACGACGTAGCCGGCCAGCAGGATCGCGAACGCGAGGAAGGTGAACGCGAAATAATTTGGGAGGGTACGTTCGCGAAGAATGGCTATTCCATATATAAGGACTGCGCCTAGAAAAGTTCGAAAGGCCCACATGACGAAGTGATTGTGCGCGGCGAGGTAGAGATTCCAGGGCGTGAAGGCGACTCCAATGAAACATAGACCGGCGACTACGCCGAGAAGCGCGGCGGTTCGCGGGAGGATCGCGCTGGGACGGCCGTCGCGGAAAAATTGAGTCAACGCGACAAAGAAAACGGCCAGGCCGAGGCCTACGATCGTGAGAGCCGAGGTAAAGAGGATCAGGGAGAACGTGTTAGCGGCGCCTGACGGCGTGCGGGTGGCGCCCAGATCGCTGAAGAAATTGGCGAAGAAGGAATAGCCGTGCGCGGTTGGGTCCACATAAGTGCCGCCGGGATAGAGAAGCATGGCCACAGCGGTCATCAAGAAAAACAGGATGCAAATCGCTGCAGCCAGATGAAACACGTTTCGATGGAAAAATATGGCGGCGAGCTTCATTGTTTGTCGAGATGGATATTTGCGCTCCCAAGCGCGACTCTATCCTAGCGGCGAATTAGCTGCCGGCGAAAGAATTCGGATGGAAAGCATGGCGGCGAAGGCAGCGCGACAAAGCGAGGAGCTGCCTATCGAAACGAGTTTTACTTTTCGGATGATTTAGGCATCATATGGGTGGTTGGACCCCCGGTTTACCGGCCCCTTCGGCTCATAGTTTTGGTGCACATATGAGTACCGCTCCGCACATCGAAGTGTCCCCACTACGCGTAAAGAAAGCTCTATTTATTGATGCCGATCCGGAGATTCGCGAGATGCTTCGCGACGTGCTGGATCCGCGACGATGGAGTGTGCGCCACGCAGCAAATAATGAGGCGGCGTTGGAACTGGTAAAGGAATCTCCATTCGATTTGATATTGACGAGCGACAAGACGTCTGGGCGCGATGATGTGGAGTTGCTACGAAAAATCCGGAAGGTCAGGGCGCATACGCGGATGATTATTCTCACCGACGCAAGCGCGCCGTCGTATGTGGTCGATTCGATGCGCGAGCGGGCGTTCAGCTATTTTTCGCGGCCGTTTTCGATCCACTCGCTGGGCGACATGGTGCGTCTGGCGGCCGAGAGTCCGGCTTGGGATGACGGAATCGAGGTGAAGTCGGCGACACCGGAATGGATACGCCTGCTGGCGCGTTGCGATGTGCAGACGGCGGACCGGCTGCTTCAGTTCCTGGAAGAAATTGGGGATCTGCCAGATGCGGAGGGCCATGCGGTTGCCACAGCGTGCCGCGAAATTCTATTGAACGCCATGGAATACGGCGGAAAATTTCAACCGGACCAGTGGGTGGAAATTTCCTTCGTGCGCGCACGACATATGGTGGTTTGCCGGGTAAAGGACCCCGGCGAAGGGTTTACGCTCGATGAAATCGACCACGCTGCAATCGCGAATCCTGACGAGGATCCGATACGCCATGTGACGGCCCGCGACGCTAAGGGAATGCGGCCGGGCGGGTACGGAGTGCTGCTGGCGAAGAAAATGGTGGACGAGCTGATATACAGCGAGAAGGGGAATGAAGTCCTGTTAGTGAAGTATCTGATGCCGAACGAAACCTAAAATCCCTCCGCGGCAACCTCCGGTTCGACGGCAAATCACTCGAATCGGCAGCGCGCAAATTCCAACTTGTTTTGCAACCCACCGATGTTTCGCGTTAATAAATGTAACGAAACTCTTCTTGGGCCAGTAAGAGAGACTAGAGAACAAAATGGAACTTCTGGAACGCTTTGCGCGGGGCGAGCAGGACGCGTTCGAGACGCTGTTCCGCCAGTTTCAGAGCGAGGTTTTCAGTTGGATTATGCGGATCGTACGTGACCGCGGGATCGCGGAAGATTTAACGGTCGAGGCGTTTTGGAAAATGCACCAGGCGCACGCGCGATTTGATCCCGCACGTAGTTTTGGAGCTTGGGCCCGCCGAATCGCCACGAATCTGGCGATGGATCATTTAAGAAAAAGCCGCCGGGAAACGCCGCTGGTCGGGGAGCCTGCGGACGGTGCGCGAGAGAACCCCGGAATTCAGCGCGAGACGCGAGAACAGATCGCGACGGCCTTTAAGCGCTTAAGCCCCAAGCTTCGGATTGTGGCAACGCTTTCGCTGGTTGAAGAAGTGCCACACCGGGAAATTGCCGAAGCGGTGGGAATTTCAGAAGCGACGGTGCGGGTCAGACTGTTCCGCGCCACGCAAATTTTAAGAAAAGAACTCGAGCAGTTGGGGGCCAAAACGTGAACGAAACCCATGAGATTGAATTAGGCAAACTCTTGAAGAAGGGCCTGGGGCCGCCGGATCAGGAGCTTCGTCGAGACCTGTGGCCGGAGATGGTGCGCCGAATGGAGAAAGGCGAGAGGCGTGTGCCGTGGTTCGACTGGGCCTTGCTGGCCGCGGCGACGGCTTCTCTGCTCTTCGTACCACAAATGATTCCGGTACTTTTGTATCACCTGTAACGAAGGAGGAGGTATGAATACACATCCTTATGCGCGAGCGTACATGGCGGGGGTTGCGTTACCAACGATGGTTCTGCTGCTCGTTTTGGCGGTCTTTATTTTACTGAGATTGATTCTGCGAATCCCGGCGCCGATCGAAAGGATCATTGTGTTTCCCATGGCGGTGGTACCGAATGTGTTTGGGCTCTGGAATATGCTTTACGTGAAGCTGCGCGGGAGCCGGCAGATTTCCATCGGGGGGTTCGGGGCGCTGTTGCCGTTCGTGCTTGCGCCGTTGGGAGGATTTGTGGCGTGTTCGCTTGGTTTTCTGAGTGCAACGTCGAGCGGACTCGAATACTTTAATGCCTTCCGGGTCAACTATGGGCTCTTGGCGGCGGGGTTTTGCGTGGTCATCGTGGTTTATTATTTGGGCTGGAAGTATCTGGTGAATTTCTTCAACGGAGTCGTGGGCATAGCGTAAGCGCAGGGTGAAATTGGAGCACGCTTGCCTGACGCGACCGAATCCGGAGATCGGGTCATGATTGGTGACACAAGAGGTTTGCGGAGAAGGATTTAGAGAAATTCACAGCGGGCGATATTTTCCACAGATTGCGGGCAAAATAAATCAAAATAAATTTAGATTATTGCTTGACTCTTTGGGCACGTTTGCGTAGTATCGGGGTTCGTCTTTAAGCCTGCCAGCTGGCCTGGTAGTACCTGCTCTTTGACAATCGGATGAAACAAGCCAGAACCCGTTTGGTTACGGTCTGTGCGCCGGGTGTACCGGTGTATGGACTTTATTTGAGATAAACCGAGCGATTTAAAAAGTTCGTTCCTGGCGGAGATGTCACTGATGCGAATCAGGGATATCGAAGCCGGAAACACCAGATTTCAAACGAGAGTTTGATCCTGGCTCAGAGCGAACGCTGGCGGCGTGCTTAACACATGCAAGTCGAACGCGCAGCAGTTT
>JGI12712J15308_10000307_pt1 | contig 14589 bp, 20 predicted proteins | sample JacPin_JW_Ref_O2_FD_15308 | JGI IMG/M metagenome (IMG submission 15308) | reverse complement strand
TCACGGCGGCCAGCTCGATGATGGTTGTCGGTGACACCGCTTCGGACATGGTGGCTGGACTCCGCTTTGGTGCCGGTTACTGCGTGGGGGTGCTGTCGGGCAACGATGACCAGGCCCGCCTCGTTGCCAACGGCGCTGACGACGTCATTGACTCGGTCGTCGATCTGTTGAGCTTCGACCTACTACTCGCGACGACCTGATCAGGTGTGGAATAACTCCACGTGGTGACAGGCGGGGCAGTGCAGAGCACTGACGACCCAGTTCTTCTCTTGCATTTCGGCTAATTGGCCAAAGAACAACTTCGCCGACGACGACGATCCTCCGGTCACGAGCGAGACCTGGCCCAGGTCCTTCAGTGCGCCTTGACAACGCAGGCACTTCATCACGGTTTCGTCACTCAAGAGGTTGCTCCCTCACAGCGAAACGTTCGCAAAGAATCCGAGAAGACGTCACATTTGTTGCTCCGTCGCGTCACACTCGGCTAACTCTCGCAACTTACTCTCATCGCGAGTCACCAACCCGGTGCACTCACCTTTAGGAGGACGACGAGTGTCGACAAAAAAAATGAAGGTGGCGGTAGCCGCTGGACTGGTGAGCACCGTGCTGGCGGGTGTTTCGATGGTCAGTGGCGGCGCGAATGCAGCCACCAAGAAAGTGAATTGGGCGACGGTCACGTCGGCCACTGCCGGAGGTGGAATGTCCGCGTTGGTCAAGGCCGCGCAGAAGGAAGGCCACGTCAACGTCATCACCATCCCGTTGGCCGGCTGGGCGAACTACGGGCTCATTATGAAGGATTTCCAGAAGAAGTACGGCATCCACATCAATGACGCGAACCCGAACGGTTCGAGTGCACAAGAGATCACCGCGATCCAACAGGACAAGGGTCGTGCGGACGCGCCCGATGTCGTGGACGTTGGCACGAGCTACGCCACCGAGAACATGGGACTGTGGGCACCGTACAAGGTGGCCACGTGGAGCTTGATTCCTTCGGCGTCAAAGGACCCGAACGGTCGTTGGTTCGATGACTACGGCGGCTACGTCGCGATCGGCTGTGACACGAAGATCGTCACGACCTGCCCGACGTCGTTCAAGGACTTGACCAACCCGGCCTACAAGAACGAGGTCGCGATCAACAACGATCCGACATCAGCTTCGGCTGCGTTCTACGCGGTGTGGGCGGCCTCGATCGCCAACGGTGGTTCGTACAGCAACATCCAGCCGGGCATCACGTTCTTCGCGAACCTGAACAAGATCGGCAACTTCGTTCCCGGTGGCACGGCCGCGACGGCCGCTTCGGGCGCAACGCCGATCCTCATCTGGTGGGACTACCTCCAGAACGGTGTGGCGGCGAGTGTTCCCGGTTGGAAGTCAGTCATTCCGTCGGACGGAACGATCGCGGCGTACTATACCCAGGCGATCACCAAGGACGCTCCGGACCCGGCGGCTGCTCGCCTGTGGGAAGAGTTCCTGTACTCGTCACTCGGACAGAACCTGTTCCTACAGGGTTACGCTCGTCCGATTGAGTTGCCCGGCATGATCGCGAATCACACGGTGAACCAGGGTTTCTTGGCCAAGTTGCCAGCCGCTCCAAAGGGCGCCGTCACGTTCCCGACCATGACGCAGGTCAACACCGCGAAGGCCACGATCGCCTCGAACTGGGCATCGGCCATCAGCGGTAGCTGATTCGTTTTATCGCACCACATGGCTGAGCTCATCACTGACACCAGTACTTCCCCTTCTGGTGTCAGTGATGAACTCGGCGCAAAGAAGTTCCGACCGGGTGCACTGTTTCGATCCTTTCGAACCGGTGCACCCGTTCTTCCTTTCCTTGCCTACGTCACCCTCGGCCTAATCCTGCCGACGATCGCCATCATCAACTTGGCGTTCCGCTCGAATGCCGGCAAGGTGACGCTCAACAACATCAAAGTCATTCTCTGTACTTCTGGCGGTCCGTCGTGTCAGACGTACCGCGCCGGATTCGAGACCAGCCTGAAACTGGCCCTCGTCACTTCGATCATCGCCGGCGTCCTGGGCACACTGATCGCCTACGCCATCGCCACGTCCAAGCACGAACTCTTCAAACGTCTGACCGCGGCGTGTTCGGGTGTGTTGGCGCAGTTCGGTGGCGTGAACCTCGCCTTCATGTTCATCGCGGCGCTGAATGCCACCACAGGCGTCGCGACGCACTGGCTTGAAGACGTCGGCTTCGACCCCTGGAACCACGGCTTCAGTTTGTACAAGTTCTGGGGCGTTGCGTTCGTCTATCTGTATTTCCAGATTCCACTCATGGTGCTCATCATCACCCCGGCCTTCGCGGGTCTGAAGGAGTCGTGGCGTGAAGCAGCCTCGAATCTTGGCGCGTCGTCGTGGCGCTACTGGCGACACGTCGGACTGCCGGTCTTAGCGCCCGCGGTCATGGGTGGCATGTTCCTCCTCTTCGGGAGCAGCTTCTCCGCGTACGCCACCGCCGAAGCACTCACGGGGGGCACGATCGCCATCACGCCGATCCAGATCGGTGACATCCTGCAGGGCAACGTGCTCTCCGGCGAGGCCAATCTCGCCTACGCACTGGGCTTCGCCATGATCGTGATTTTGTTGATCTCAGTCGTGGGCTACGCGCTGCTTCGCCGAAGGACGTCGCGATGGCTTCGATAGAACTCGGCGCCGTCCTCGAAGGCGAAGAGGTCGCCGACCTCTATACGCCGAATAAGCAGACTTCATGGTTCATGCGGGTGCACTGGTGGCGCGGCATGATGCTCTTTCTGGCGGCCGCGTACTTCATCATCCCCTTCTACGCCGCGATGCAGTTCTCGTTGCAGAACGTCCAAGGTCATTTTTCCCTACAGCCGCTTACCCAGATCGCCCAGGCGGGAGGGTTCTTCTCGGCGCTGTGGCTCTCCACGCAGTTGGCGGTCGGAACAATGGCCGTCGTCTTGATCCTCATGGTGCCCACCGTCATCTACGTGCATCTGCGCATGCCACGCTTTCGTCGGGTGATGGAGGTCATCACGATCCTGCCCATCGTGATTCCTCCGATCGTGCTCATCGTGGGCGTCGACGGCGTGACGCCGCTCTGGCTCAAATCGTCGCAGTGGCTGTTGGCGCTGATCTACGTGGTCTTGGCGATGCCCTATGTCTATCGATCACTCGATGCGGGACTCGGGGCACTCGATCTCAAGACCTTGGTGGAAGCGGCGCGCTCGCTCGGCTCCGGATGGATTTCGATCATTTGGCGTGTCCTCGTGCCGAATCTCAGAAGTGCTCTCTTGTCGGCGTCGGTTCTCACGCTGGCGTTGGTGTTCGGCGAGTTCACGATCGCCAGCCTGGACGGTTGGACCACGATCCCGGTGTGGATCTATCTCGCCCCGACCAATAACCCGCGCATCAACACGCTGGTGGCGATGATTGCCTTGCTCGCCACGTGCTTGGTGCTTATGTTGATCGTGTCGTTTGACCGAAAGTCTCGCCACTCCAGGAGGAGCTGATGTCCATGGATACCCAGAGCCCGCCCGTCACGGCGAACGTGACACCGCCACCGATGTCCGGTGCCCCGGTGATAATTGAGAACCTCACACGTCGCTTCGGGACGACCAAAGCGCTGGACGGTTTCTCGCTCCACATTGAACCGGGTGAGTTCGTCGCGCTACTCGGCCCCTCAGGCTGTGGCAAGACAACGGCTCTTCGCGTGCTCGCCGGTTTCGAGAGGCCTGATGTCGGCAAGGTGTTGGTCGACGGCCACGACGTGGTGCACGTGCCGGCGCAAAAGCGTGACATGGGAATGGTCTTCCAGAGTTACTCGCTCTTTCCCAACATGAGCGCTCGCGACAACGTGGCATTCGGCTTACAGCTCCGGCATCAGCGCGGCGCGCAACGTCGCTCGCGGGCCAACGAACTCTTGGAGCTCGTGGGCCTCGCCGAGCACACCGCGAAGTATCCCCACCAACTCTCCGGGGGCCAACAACAGCGAGTGGCGCTCGCGCGTGCCCTCGCGATTGAGCCACGTGTCTTGCTGCTCGACGAACCGCTCTCGGCACTGGACGCCAAGGTGCGCGCCGAACTGCGTGACCAGATTCGGGGCCTCCAAAAGCGCTTGATGATCACCACGGTCTTCGTGACTCACGATCAGGAAGAAGCGCTCTCGATGGCCGACCGGGTCTGCGTGATGTCGCGCGGGCGCGCTGAACAGATCGCTACGCCGGCCGAGCTCTACTCCAAGCCCTCGACTGAGTTCGTCGCGCAGTTCGTCGGAATCTCGAGCCGTGTGCACGTCGAGCGCACCGGCGACTCTGTCGCCCTATTCGGCCGCGACGTGAGGATCCGTGGGGCGGCACCCGAAGGCGCGGAGTCACTGGACGCACTGCTACGTCCCGAAGACGTCGATGTCGTCGTCGCTCCGACGGGGCTCGGCATCGTCACGCACAAGAGTTTCCTCGGTGCCACTACTCGCCTCGAGGTCGGTATTGGGGGAGCTTCAGTTAAGGCCGATGTGTTGAGTAGCGCCGCCGACGCCTTCGAACTCGGAACCCGGGTGGACCTCGTCGCAAATGCCCGCGACGTTCTCGTTAGCGCGTCTCGGCCAGCGTCCTGACGAGTGGTTCCCAGTCGCGCAGAACGCCGACGTGGAGACCCTCAACTTTGCCCATGTCGTCCCAGGTGCGAAGCGATAACGCTTCGTCGAATCCTGGGTGTCGCTCGAACCTTTGACACGCCTCTTCATCGAGCAAGCCACCTTGGGCGATCAGCGTCGCCTGTGATGCTGTCGACAGCTGGTCGTGATATTCGGGCTCTCGAGTGCAACGCCACCGCTTGGCGGTCACGTGAAGCGCAACTGGTTGCGCAACTCGGGGGCCAAAGAGTCGAGCGAGAATGCGTGCGCCGCGCTCTTCGTGATCGTCGTCGTGAGTCGACAGTTCGGACTCGCACTCTCCTTGGACGTCGACAACGAGGTGGCCAACGTCATGGAAGAGTGCGGCGACCATGAGTGCGTCGCTGGCTCCGGCCTCGCGCGCGAGTGCCGCGCACTGCAGAGCGTGTTCGCATTGGGTGATCGATTCGCCGTAGGACTTGTCGCCCACTGTGTCATAGAGGTCGAATAGTTCGTCGACGGTGGTTGGATCGCTCACGTCGCTCATCGTAGGGGCGACTCGTAATGCGCCAGTGAGGAAGACCGGCGAATCGTCGTGAGAGTCGTCACTTGTGCGTCACGTACGGCGTCCGAGTCAGGTGGCCGGAACTCCCACGCTCAAGATCCTTGCCACTTCGTTGAGCTGGCTCGGCACGACGTGCCACCACATCCAGCGGCCGCGTTTCTCGCCTTCGATGAGTCCAGCCTCGGCCAGGATCCTGGTGTGGTGTGAAATCGTGGGCTGACTCTTGGCGAGTGGGCCTTCGAGTGCGCAGCTGCACACCTCCGGTGCCGCGGCGATGAGCGACAGCATGCGTAACCTGACGGGGTCACCGAGAGCTCCGAATACGGCCGCGGCGCCCAGCGCTTCTGACTCACTCAATACGCTCTCACCCAACGGACTGCAGCAGTCGACGGCGGTCTCAAGGACGATCGAGGGTTTTTTCACCTGGGCCATGACCTAGATTCTAACATTGACAGACGTCAATATGATGAGTATCTTTACATTGACAACCGTGAATATGAAGGAGTAGCCGTGTCAAGAGTCCAACTCGCCGTCAACGTCTCAGATCTCGACGAAGCAATTGAGTTCTATTCCAAGTTCTTCAAGTCGTCACCGGCAAAGGTGCGGGCCGGCTACGCGAATTTCGCCATCGACGATCCGCCGCTCAAGCTCGTGCTCATAGAAAACGGAGGAGCCCCGGGTTCCCTAAACCACCTCGGCGTCGAAGTCTTTTCGACCGATGAAGTCGTTGACGCGACGAAGTACTTGAGCGAGGTCGGTTTTGAAACTCGCGTCGAAGAGTCGACGACGTGTTGCCACGCGCTCCAGGACAAGGTCTGGGTCGACGGCGTCGACGGCTCACCGTGGGAGGTCTACACCGTGCTCGCCGACGCCGATCCCGAGGGCGAACTCAATGGTGACGCCACGTGCTGCACGTCGGTTCAGGTGGCGACCTCGTCTCCGTCGCAGGCCCCTTCTTCGTGTTGCTGACTCAACCGATCCTTTGGCGTCGATTGCTCGCCGAGTATCTCGGCAGCCTTCTTCTCGCCGCGATCGTCATCGGCGCGGGGATCGCCGCCCAAACTCTGTCCCCGGGTGCGACCGGTCTCGAGCTCTTCGAGGACGCCATCGCGACTGGATTCGGACTGTACGTACTGATACTCATGTTCGGTGCGGTCTCCGGGGCACACTTCAATCCGGTCATCTCGTTAGTCGACGCGATGTTCGGTGGGATTTCATGGCGAGACGCGTACTCCTATTGCTTGGTTCAAGTAGCCGGATGTTTCAGTGGTGCGGTACTCGCCAATCTGATGTTCTCGAGGACGGCCATCTCAATCTCCGAGCACCATCGCGCGACGCTGGCACATGGACTCTCGGAGGTGGTAGCGACGGCCGGACTCGTGATGATCATCTTCGTACTGGCCCGAACGGGAAGGAGTACGTTGGCGCCGGGCGCAGTTGGTGCGTACATCGCGTGTGCGTATTTCTTTACGAGCTCGACGAGTTTCGCGAATCCGGCGATTGTCGTCGGTCGCATGTTCTCCAATACCTTTGCGGGAATCACGCCGACTTCGGCGCCGTGGTTCGTGGTGGCCGAACTGATAGGTGGAGTCGTTGGCTTCGCCCTCGTCAAGGCGCTCTATAGCGACGTCACATCGCGCGAAGCGTCGAAGGTGACCGTCGAACACGCGCTCGGTAGTGAGTCCCCGTCGTGACAACGCCGAACCCACGCCCAGAGATTCTCTTCCTCTGCGTGCACAACGCAGGGCGATCACAGATGGCCGCAGCATTCGCGCGCGATCTTGGGCGTGATCGAATCGTCGTCTACTCGGCCGGTTCGGACCCCGGCACGACTTTGAATCCGGCCGTCGTCGAGGCGATGAAAGAAGTTGACCTCGACATCTCGGGAGAGTCGCCGAAGAAGTTGAGCGATGAAATGGGACTACGCGCGGACGTGATCGTCACGATGGGTTGTGGTGACGCGTGCCCTGTTTATCCGGGTAAGCGCTATCTCGACTGGGAATTGGAAGATCCCAAGGGCAAAGACCTTGAGACCGTTCGCCGCATACGCGATCAGATCCGCGATCTGGTCAATTCCCTGGTGGGCGAATTCTTGGCGTAGAACTCTCGGTCGTGTTGCGATGCGAGGATCGAACTCTCGTTCAAGAACCTTTGAACACCGGAAGCTCGATGGTGAAGATCGAGCCCTTGCCTGGCGTGCTGTCGAACGTGAGCGTGCCACCCATCGCCTCAGTCAAGTTCTTGGAGAGGGCCAGCCCTAGACCTGTGCCTTCCACTCCCGTCGCCTCGACGTTCAAACGATCAAAGGGGATGAAGAGCCGTTCCACCATTTCGGGTCGAATGCCAAGCCCAGTGTCGCTCACCGATATCCGAACCACGTCGCCGAGGATTTGTGTGCTCACGATCACCCGACCACCCGGGCGGTTGTACTTGATGGCGTTCGAGAGAAGATTGAGAATCACCTGACGGAGGCGCTGCTGGTCGGCGCGCACGAGCGCATCGGTGATTTCTTCAACTTCCAAGTGAATGTCGCGCTGGTTCGCCTGGAGGGTGATTATTCCTACGCAGTCTTGGATGAGGTCGTCCAACGACACCGCTCGAAGCGTCACGATCACGCGTCCCGATTCAATCCTCGAGATGTCGAGGATCTCGTTGATCAGGTTCAAAAGATGCTGACCAGAGTTGTTGATGTGACCCAGCATTCGTAAGACGTCGGGGTCGCTCGATTCCATCTGCAGTAATTGCGAGAAGCCGATTACCGAGTTGAGTGGCGTCCGGAGTTCGTGACTCATGCGCGACATGAACTCGCTCTTGGCGGCGTCATGGCGCTCGGCTTCGGAGCGGGCGATTTCAAGGGCGTGCTCCAACGCCACTGACTCAGATATGTCGCGAGTGATGAACACCGCGCTCACCGGTGGTTCATCACCGTTGTCGAGCGCTCGACCTCTTGACTCGACGGTGACCCAGTGGCCGTCGGCGTGGCGCACCCGAAAGCGAGCCGCCGAAGCCTGACCTTCGTCGAAGGTGCGTCGAATGGCGGCCTTCACAACTGCTTGGTCGTTGTAGTGGACGAAGTCCGTAACAGCGCGGTCCCGTCGATGCTCTTCAGGGGTGCCGTACATCGCCTCGCTCGCTGGACTCGTTTCGCGAATTATTCCGTCGCGGTCGATAACCGTAATGGCGTCGACGGCCGTGTCGATGATGGCGCGCATCTTCGTGAGGTTCTCGTGCAAGGCCGCTTGGGTCTGGGCCGTCTCTGTCACGTCGCGCGTGATGAAGACGGCACGCGTTGGAGGTCCGTCCGGTGAGTGCAACGCGCGACCACGCGACTCGAGGGTGATTTCGTGACCGTCTGAGTGTCGCGCTCGAAATTGAAGTGTCGTGACTTCGTCGACCTCAAAGGCCTTCTGCAGCGCGGCCTCGACGCCTGGTCGATCGATCGGATCGATGATGTCCAGACCAGTACGCCCGCGTCTACTTTTCTCTGGATAGCCGTAAATCTGCTCGCTTTCGGGACTCGACTCCAAGATGATGAGGTCGCGGTCGATGATCACGATGGAGTCGGCCGCCGCTTCGAACATCGCTTCGGTCATTGCCGTGCTTTGGCTGAGACGGTTCTGAATGTCTTGGCGGTCAGTGATGTCCTGACCGGTCGCGCAGATCCATCCGTTCTTGCGTAGGGAGCTCCACGAAATGTTGCGATACGTGCCGTCACGGCAGCGCTGGCGATTGACGAAACCGCGACGGGTTCCGTCAGGACCGCGGATCACGATCCGAAATTCGTCTTCGGTCGCTCGCACGTCGTCGGGGTGAATGAAATCGGCGAAAGGATGGCCCTGCAAATCATCCAAGTCCCAGCCCAAAATGTCGTGCCAGGCAGGGTTCACGAGGACCAGTTCGCCGTCTGCTCCGAATACCGAGAGTAGGTCGGGAGAACTGTAGAAGAAGTCGCCGATATCGGGGACGGTTGACTTGTCGTTCTTCATGAACTGTTACCTCCCGCCACGAACCGAACTTCTACGACAGCAGAAGTTGTGTGAGGCGACCTACTCTCACGTCTTCGAACCTACTTTGTAGGAGATTGAGACGACGATTCCGTGGCGCCCGGAGTACAGATTTGACAACCAACAATGGAAACGTTGACAATGACGCCGAACGAGAGTCTCTTAGCGCCCAAATACGAGGTCGCTCGTCAAGCGAGTGAAGCGGTCAATCGTCGAATGTGGCGATGCTACGTGCGGCGCAACCGACTAAACAGCGCACCGGCTACACCGGCAAGTCCCAGTGCCACCAGTCCGATGGGAATGAGAGGCGAAGGACCGGATCGAGCGGTTCCCCCGGCGCCCGTTTCCGGTGCGCCGCGAGGCAACGGGAACGTTGTCGTCGCTCCACCCGAAGCGCCACCCGTGGTGGTATGCACCGTGGTTGTGGTCGCAGACGCTGCTGTCGTGGTCGTCGTGCCCCCGGCCGTGGTTGTCGTCGTCGTGGACAAGAGACAGGTCGGTGCGGTGATCGTGTTGTCGTCCAAAGTGACGGCGCCGCCGATCGCGAGAACGCGACCGTTCACCGTAGCGCCGGTATTGAGCGTGATCGACGTCGTTGCAAGGATTGAACCGGCGAAGTTGGTGGTCGTTCCTAACGTGGCGGAACTTCCGACTTGCCAGAACACGTTGCAGGCCTGCGCACCGTTCTCAAGTAGCACCGTGCTCGTTGATGCTGTCGTCAACGTCGAGCCCGCTTCAAAGATGAAGACGGAGTCCGGATTGCCAGCGCCGTTCAGCGTGACGGTGCCGGTGAGACCCATGGAAGAAGTGGAGCGGTAAACGCCCGAAACCAACGTTGTTCCGCCTAGATCGCCAGAGACCGTCACGAAGGGCGACCGGCCCGCGGCGTCAGTGGAGGCAGTGATCAGGTCATTCTCGGCGCCAAGTGCTACTCCGTTGGCGACGTCGGTCGTGCCCGTGCTCTGCGATCCGGGCGGAAATCCGGTGATTGCCGTGCCGGGCGAAAGTCCGATGTCGCCGCTGACCACGGTTGGACCTGTATTGGTGATCGTGCTGCCCGCCAAGACCGCGAAGTTTGCTGCAGTGCCTAAATTGACGGCCGCCGTGGCCGCAACCGCAGATTCGGTACCGAAGGCCGCCACGGTGAGAAAGGCCACCGCGGTAACCAACATGGTGCCGAAGGCGAGTCGCAGAGATTGAAGTGTGACCCGGCGATCGGGAACGCGACGTGACGAGTGGCGCTCTCTTTTCGAAGATGAATGAATCGAAGGTCCTGCGGATCTGGACATAATTGTCCTTCCCGAAGATCGTCCTGCTTCATCATCGGGGTCTGGAATGACAATTACGACAAACTTCATTAGTACTGCCAAAACCAAGCGTAACGGGACCATTCCGTACTGCACACAACTCTTGAACATAATTCAGACTTCGACTTTTGGAAATCTCGGATTCGGACTCCTGAATACATCGTTCGACCAGCGCTTCTATCGAACTCGCGAAGTATTGCACAAGGAAGCAGGATTCTGTTTGTTGGGAGCCATCGCCGACTCGAACGACAAATATCGCGTTTGACTGGGCATCACCGTCGACTAGTTCGCATCGCGACAAACCACATTAAGCACCACGCCACCGGGCACCGACGCATTACTCGAGTGTCCACGTGGTCCCGTATTAAATCATGAAGTAATCACGACGGTACGGTACACGCCTTTGGGTTCGACAGGGCCGCCGCGCTTCGGCGCAATGAATTTTCGGGAATAGTTTGCCGGGCAGGGTGTTACCCTTCAGCCAGGACGTCAAGACCTCGCATCCAAGTCATCTGACATTTAGTCGGAGAACAACTCAAGGAGCGAGATGAGTCTTCAACTGATCGAACTCAGCGCGTTCATCGCCACGGCGGCTGCGATTTGTCTCAAGCCATCACGTGTCGAATCACGGGGCCTAGATACTCGCAGGAGCAGACGTGTTGATTCCCATCGTCATTCTCGTCGTGGTTCTCTTGTGGCGATGAAGAACTGGCATGACGTGAAACGGATTCGCACACGACCTGCTCAAGTCGACGTAGTTAGAGGAACGAAAAGGAGAAGGAACTACCTGAACGAAATATGGATCGTAAATGTCAAAGAAGGACAAGAACTTACCCGAATGACCAAAGGCAAGTTGCATTAGACACTTGGCCCTGGAATTGATTTCACCCGGGATGAAGGCGAGGTGAGTGTTGAGCATCTCACTTTCAATATCCAGCACGTCAGCGAAAGGAAGAGGTCCCAATGAGCAAATCGGAACGACACTCAGTGTGTGTTACACGGCTTTCGTCGACAGGAATCAGGTATCTTCCCCTTTTGTGGCGTCGAACTGATGGTTCGAGGTCACTGTGATGGCGCTCACTGGCACTTCCGAACTCAATCTTCGAAGATTGGTTGCGAAGTCAACGTGACCATAGATCGCCTTCTTGATGTGTACGCACTAATCGAACGACTCGGACGCGACGACACCAAGGTTTCTAAATTGTGTTCAGTTGCTCAAGAGTTCATGGCCGTTGACGGAGCCGCAATCGCCATTCTGAGTGATGACGAAAGTCTTGTTTCCCTGTGTGCGAGTAACGAGATGGCGAACGATTTGATGAATCTTGAGTTGACCATTGGAGAGGGACCTGCTTTTTCTGCGAGCAGGGGGGGCGCCAACGCGGCGGTCAACCTACTCATGTCGAGCGCACCGCATTGGGAAGCGTACGGACCCGAAGCTGTCGCACTAGGAGCGAGAGCGGCCTTTGGTTTTCCAATTCGATTGGGAGCAATCCGATTCGGAGCATTAAGTCTCTATCGCGCTGCTCCGGGTCCGCTTACTCCGATGCAAGATGCTGACGGTTATCTGCTGGCGTCGGTGATCGGGCGAGTTATTGTCGCCTCCCAGGCCGGTGGGGCCCAGGAGGATCTGGCCGGAGAATTGAATGGGGCATCGATGTTGGACTTCCGAGTCCATCAAGCTGCGGGGATGTTGGCGGTTCAAGGATCGTTATCGGTTAAGGATGCACTGGTTTTACTTCGCGCACACGCGTTCGGCGCCGGATACAGCCTTTCGAACCTCGCCGATCTCATCGTTTCGAAATCAACGTATTTGGACGCGGAGTCACATGCTTGGATCGACGACGCGGTAGGCGCAAGTGACGAGAAGTAGAATCGCAGTGCAAAACGTCTTCGAGCCTGTAATTGCCGGCGTTCAGTTGAAAGGCGGGTCTCGTGAATGAAAATAGGGAGTCGTTACTAATCGCGACCCTGGTCGAGTTGGCGGACAACTTGGTGGATGACTACGACCTCATCGATGTCCTCACTGGGCTGAGCCTTCGATGTGTTGAAGCGATTGATGTCGATGCCGCCGGTGTGATGTTGGCCTCGCCGGCTGGAGAGCTCCAGTTCGTTGCCTCGTCGAGTGAGTCAATGACGATTCTCGAACTGTTTCAAATCCAGGCGAACGAAGGTCCCTGCGTTGACTGCTTCCGAGGCGGCCTAGCCATCACCAATCACGCACTGAACGAATCCGATGACCGTTGGCCGCACTTCACGCCGCGAGCCCTCGCGCAAGGCTTCCGGGCGGTTCACTGTCTGCCGATGCGACTTCGCGGTCGAACGATTGGAGCGCTCAACCTATTTCGCACCCATCAGGGAGCACTGACTGACGATGACGTGACCGTGGCCCAAGGTCTCGCAGACGTCGCGACGATCGCCATTCTTCAATATCGTTCGGCGATCGACTCCGGGGTGTTGAACGCTCAATTGAGTAACGCGCTGAATAGTCGCATAGTGATCGAACAAGCGAAGGGCATGATTCGTCAGTCAACTGGCTGCGAAATGGACGAAGCATTCAGTCGTCTGCGAGCGCACGCAAGAAACCACAACGTGGGCCTAACCGACCTCGCTACACGCGTGGTTGAAAGGTCAATTGACTCGAACGATCTCGACGCGATTGCGAAGCACCTGTAGCGACTCGCTGTCAATCATGGACAGCACTTGCGACCCGACTTCGCGCTGATCACACAATGTCGCCAGTACAAATGAGGAAAGAACCTGGTACTCTTTCGATAAGGACGTCAAGACCTCGCTTCCTATTCGCCTGACACATCGTCAGGGAGAAGAAGGAGGTTGAAATGGGTCTTCCCGGAATGGTGCTGAGCGCCATAGCAGCGGTCGCCGGTGCAATTATGTACTGGGCCATCACCGCTCAAGGCACCGGCTTTCGCCTGTCGACCGTTGGGCTAATCCTGATGATTGCAGGCGCAGCCGGTTTTGTCGTATCCGCCATAATTTTCTCGGTGTCAAGGGGTCCGGGGCGTACGCAACGGCATTCATTGGACCGACAAGTTGTCGACTCAGCGGGCAACTCGAGTTCGGTTCACGAAGACTCGAAGTAGTGCCAGAAAGTCAGAGGCACCATAAATGTCTGACTATGCAGCGTCGCCGCGCCGATTGAAGGGCCGCCCGTTTTCTCTCAACTACAAAACCCAGAGGACGTCGCGGACTTTCGACGCCTATGACCAAACCAATCAACGGATTCACTTTTTGACGCACAGCCTTGGCCGCCGTGACGATCGCTCACACGACCGCGACGGACAGATCGCTGCCCCCGACCGCGAAATCTGACGACAGAGTCGGATTAGCGCGCCAACATCCGTTCGCCGACGGAGATCAGCATTCCCCCCGGTCTCCGTCGGCGACGTTTACTCAACTCGCATTTGGGACCTTGAGGGCCAGCCATCGAAGTCCAGATGGCGCGCGGACCGCGAACCTAAGAACGTCGCGACGAATCAAAGCCAATGCGCGCGCGTCGAGCCCACCGTTAACGGAGATCGATGAATACCTAGGCTCCACTCAGCGAATGAAGATCAAAAGTAACTCGCGGCGAACAAAACCTGGGTCTAGAAGAAGTGCCGTCGACCTCGAACGGCGTGCCCCATAGCTCCAAGTAGCCAGAGAGCCAACCCAATGACGAGCACTATCACCCCGATTGTCCATACAATCGCGATTCCCGTGACGAACCCGATAAGAAGAAAAATCAATCCAAAAATAATCACAATGCCTCCTTTGTTCATACCCGTTAATTTCTGTTGCTGCTTTCGTCCAGCTCGACTGCTCTAACTGCGAGCTTCAAAGTTGCGTTCGTGGATACGACGCATCGGGAAGGTCTCCGGGTGAGCTGTCCCTGAGGCTTCGAACGATCGGCACGAAGGAGCGATGGTTGAGACCAGTCATAGGCCCTAATGCATTCAGGTCTTCTACGCTCCACGTAACGGGTGTCGTCACGTCGGCTCCTTTGTCTGGTTCGTCCGAGTGTTTCGAGGGCTCTTGCCGAAACCTCGGCTCGCGCCTACTTCGTCGTCGCATCGGCCACCCGCTCCCCGAGCAGCATCAACCCGCTTTTCGGGTCGCTTGCTTGGCGCC
>JGI12712J15308_10000306_pt1 | contig 14608 bp, 15 predicted proteins | sample JacPin_JW_Ref_O2_FD_15308 | JGI IMG/M metagenome (IMG submission 15308) | reverse complement strand
CGCCTTGATGATGTCCTGGATCTGACCGAGGCCGCCGCCGTTGACCAACAACGACACTGCCGCCAGCGTCCGTTCGGTAGACGGGTAAGCACCGGCGGATGCCAAGGGAATCAAGGATCCGCGTTTCAGTGTGCCCTTCGGTGGTGTCCCCGCAGGCGGCGCCAGTTCCAAGTGCACGGAGCCCAGCAGGCTGGTCTGACCCAGCGTGGCTGTTGCATTGGCCGGGAGGTCGACGTCCCCGTCGATCGACATGGTGACCAGAGCGTGCCAGCCCTGCAATTCGATGTTGGTCACGGTGCCGACAGTGACGTCGTTGACGCGGACGCGGGAATTCTGTTGCAGGTTTTGAACATCGGGCATCTGCGCCTGGACGGTGTATGCGCCCGCGCCGCCGCCCTTGGTGCCCGGCAACTTGATCGAGTTCGCGCCGTGGAAACCGCACCCGGACAGCGCGGCTGCGACCAGCAGCGCCACCAGCCCGGTGACAACGCCGATCCGGTGCGGCAGGCCAATCATCGTCCACCTCCGGGTGGCGTCATCATCCCGCGCAGGCCGTCGGATGGATTGGTCGGAACCGGTTGCGCGCCAGGCGATTCTGCCGCCAGAGGCGAGGCGCCAGGTGCCGGAGGCGACGGGGTTACCGGGGCGGACGCAGGCGGTGGTGGTGGAACGTAGTCGGGCCGCAGCCAGTCCTCGCTGTAGGTGAGTTCGTTGGGACGGGCGGCGGTTCCGACGAACAGATTCTCGCCCAGCGGCGGGAAGTTGTACTGGCGGTTTTTGAAGATCGGCGCCAGATACTGCACGCACATCTTCGCTGATTCCTTGGCACCCAAACGAGCAGCGGCCTGCACTGCCGCACAGAGGAATTGAACCGGGTTGGCGAATTGGTTGACGGCCAGCGCACCGCTGAGCGTGGCTTGGGCGGGCTGGTAGATGTTGAGGAAGTTCTGAAAGGCCGTCGGCGCGACATGCAGGAGTTGTTTGACGTCGTCGAGACTGTCGTTCACTGCCTGCGTCACGGACGCTAGTTTGTCCGAGGTGGTACCGAGCGACTCTTCGTTGTCGGCCACAAAGTTTTGGACGTCGCCGACCACGTCATTGAGGTTGCGGACGGCGTTTCCGACCTCGTTGGGGTCGTCGGCGAGGAGATTCGTCACCGCGGCCAGATTCTGGTTGAGATGTTGCAGCAAATCGCCGCTGTCATGCAATGCGGAGACGAGGATCGACAGATTTTTCAGCGTGCTGAACAGGTCGCCACTGTGATCACCCAGCGCCGAAATCGCTTGCGAGAGTTTGATGATGGTCTCGCGGATACCCGGGCCCTGGCCGCGCAGGTTGTCGGCCGCGGTGTCGACGAATGCGCCCAGTGTGCTGATTCCGCCCGGCTTGGTGGGTTGCAGTACCTGCGTCAGCTTCTCGAGCTGCTGGCGGAAGTCGTCCCACTCCACGGGGACCACGGTGCGTTCCTGAGGGATCACCGCGCCGGACCGCAATGCCGGCCCAGCCGTGTAAGCCGGCGTCAACTGGATGGATCGAGGCGTCACCAGCGACGGCGACAGCACCGCAGCTTTCGCGCCAGCAGGCACTTTATATTTGTCGTTGTACCAGAAGGTGATCTTGACCCGGTCGGGCTCGGGTTCTATTTTCTCCACCTTGCCGACGGGCACGCCGAGAATGACGACGTCGTCCCCGTTGTAAATACCGGTGCTGTTGGCGAAGTAGCCGACGACATTGACGCGGCCGATGCCAGTCTCCATGCCAACGACCGCGACGATGCCTCCGATGAGGACGAGCACCAGTCCGATGGCCACCCCCGTTTTGGCATTGAGAAACTTCACCGTCCACCACCTTGGGTTGGCGGCGGCGGGCCGATGGGCCCTGGCCCGCTCAGTACGGGCGATTGAGACTGCGGCGATTGCCCGGGTGCAGGCTGTTCGATCGGTCCCGATAGCGGAGGCAGGGATTGTCCTTGGCCGGGACCTGCCGGCGCGGGCAACCCAGGCGGCGGCCCGCCGGGTGGCGGCGCCGGCGGCGGCTCCCGGTAGGGGTAGCAGCCGGGCCCAGGCAACGCCACGCCGGGCACACCGCANTGGTGATCGCTCGGGTTCCCGGTGATGGCATCCGGAATAGTCATCCGCGGTGGTCCGCCCTGGCCGGTGCGCGGGTACGGAGCCGGCAGTGGCGGTGTTCCCGGCTGACCGACCTGCGGGTCAGCACGCTCTGTCGGCAACGCCGTATTCGGATCCAGCCCAAGGTCGGAGAAGGCCGCATTGATGAACGGCTGCAGCCACTGCCCGGGTACCAAGTTAGGGATGTAGGCCTTAAAGAACGGCCCCGAACTCACCGACTCGCCCAGCCCTAGGGCGTACCTGTTAAGTCCGACGAGTGCCTTCTGCACGCGTTCTTTGCGGTTGTCGACGATCGTCAACACGCCGTTGAGCCTGTCCAGCGTCGGCTTCAACGTGTCGCGGTTCTCGGCGATGAAGCCCTTCAGCTGCTGGGCGAGCGCGGAGAGGTTGTTGGCGATCTGGTCCAGCGCGGCACTTTGACTCTTGAGTTGAACCAAGAGCGAGTTGGTGTTGGCGACCAGGTTGACGATCTCGTCGCTGCGTTCAGACAGCACCTTGGTTGCCTTGTCGGCGTTACTCAACAGGTTTCGCAGCTGCGCATCGCGCGCGTCCAGTGTCTGCGAAAATCGCGCCAACCCCTGCACTGCAACTTTCAAGTCAGGCGGGGTGTTGGAGAACGTGTCGGCCAGCACGGCAAGCGACTTCGACAGTCGATTGGTGTCCAGCCCGCTGATGGTCGTCGTGAGGTCACCCAACGCGTCGGGCAGTTGATAGGCCGGTATCGTCCGGTCGAGCGGTATCGGAGCGCTCAGTTTCCCGTCACCCCGCGGGGTCACCTCGAGGATCTTGGTCCCGAGCAGGGTCTTCAACTTGATTGCCGCCTCGGTGCGGTCTCCGAGGCGGATGTTGTTGGCGACGTCGAACTTGACGAGCACCCGGGCACCGTCCAATTCGACGCTGGAGACCTGGCCGACCCGGAAACCTGAGACTTGCACGATGTTGCCGGACATCAGCCCGCCCGCTTCAGCGAAATACGCCGAGTAAGTGGTGCCCTTGCTGAAGAACGGCAACTTGTCGTAGTTGATCGCCAACATCATCAGCGCGAGAACGAAGCCGACGCCGATGAGGCCGATGCGAATTGGGTTGCGTTCGGAGAAGGGTTTCATCGGGGCGTGCACCTCCCCGTGGGCTGATCGGCCAGCTTGACGTATATGGGCTGGCCGCCTTTGCCGTTGACCTTCAACACGATTTCGCAGAAATAGAAGCTGAAGAAGTCGCCATACATGCCCTGCCTGTTGAGTATCTGAAGGGCATCGGGCCAGGTGTTGAGAAAGTTGTCGAGATAGTCGTGATCGGCCAACACGTTGACGGCCGTTCGATCTAGCTCGTGCACCACTTTCTTCAGCGGCGGGCGCGCCTGCGCCAGCAGGCCCGTGATGGAACCCGCAGCCGCGTTGGCGTAAGCCACGCCGTCGCTGATGTCTTGCTTGCGGGCGTTCAAACCGTCCACGAGTTCCGCGAGCGAGTCGACTGCCTTTCCGAGCTGGGTGCTCTGGCCGCCGAGCGAACCGAGCACGGAATTCAGGTTCACGATGACCTGACCGATCAGTTGGTCCCGGTCGGCCAGGGTGTTGGTCAGGGCCGCGGCCTGGCTGAGAAACGAGCCGATTGTGGCACCCTGACCCTGGAAGGCCGCGATCAATTGACCGGTCAGCTTGTTCACCTGCTCCGGATCCAGAGCGCGAAACAGCGGCCGAAAGCCGCCGATCAGCGCGTCCAGGTCCAGCGCGGGCTCGGTCCTACTCAGCGGGATGGTGTCACCGGGATGAAGTCTCTTGACTGCCCCGGCGCCCTCCTCAAGTGCCACATAACGGCCGCCTACGAGGTCGGCGAAGCGAATGGCGGCCCTGGTGCCCTCGGTGAGCACGACGTTGTCGGCGGCGGTGAACTTCACGAGCACCGTCGAATCGGGCTGGATATCTATGCTCTTGACCTTGCCAACCTCAACTCCGGCGATCCGCACGAAGTTGCCGCCCTCCAGTCCCGAAACGTTCGCGAACTGGGCCGTGTACGTCTTCTCCGACTGAAAACGCAATTGGGCGAAGACAGCGATCAGCCCGAAAGCGCCGATCACGCAGACGATCGCGTAGACGGCGAGGCGCCACAGCGCACCTCGCAGATTCTCTCGCATCTCTGCCTTCCTCTAGGACTAAACGACGTCATGGTGCGGGGGTATAAGGCGGCGCGGGCCTTGGCACGCATTGCCCGGTGACGATTCCGCAGGTTGGTGGGGGTCCGTCGGGCACTGTCGGCGCGAACGGTTCGGACCCCGATGGCGGCGGTCCGGGTTCGCGTGGCCTACCTGGCGGAGGCGCCGGCGGCAGGCCGGGATACAGCGGCGTTCCGTCCGGCGCGTACTCGGGCGCACCGTATGGTCCGGGGCCTTGGTATCCGGCCGTACCAGGGACCGGACCTGGCGCCGGACCTCCCGGGTGACGGATGCTGGGCGGTCGCGGTGTTCCGCGGGTGACGGGGAAATAGTCGACATAGCCCGGGAAGCCGATACCGGGGTTCGGCCGCACGTCCAGTCCGGTGCCCCACCCGGAGTGGGTGACCAGGTAGCGCTGCGGAAAGTTCTTCGACACGTCTGGCAACGAGCCACAGCCCGGCTGACCACCAGGACCACCCTTTATGTCGTTAATCGGCAGGTTGTCAGGGAATCGGTAGGTGTCGTCGCCCAGTAGCAATCCGGCGTCCAAAATCACCGAAAAGCCGTTGTGGCCGCCGGCAACATCCAAGAAGCCGAAATCGACGACGTTCTTTCCGCCCTCCAGCAAGCAGGTGAGTTCGGGGTTGTATTTCATCAACAAGCGGGTGGTCGGTTCTAGCAGGTTGACCCCGTGCACCAGGTTGTCTTTGTTCGGGCCGAGCAGGTTGACCCCGCTGTGGGACAGTCCGGTGACATCGAGCAGCAGCGAGTCAAGCTGCTTGGCATTGCTGCTGATCGTGGTGCTTGTCGTGCTGAGGGAGTCGAGCACCGTCACGATGTCACGTGCGGCCACGCCGTAGGTGTCACTGAACCCCTTGAGCGCACGGAAATCGGCCCGAATGGTCTCGCTTCGGGGGTTGATCGCCATCAGGACCTGGTTGAGGTCGGTGGTCGCCTCGCCGATGGCCTCCCCCTTGCCGCGTAACCCGTCGGCTAACGCGGTGAGGATCGCGTTCAGTTTGGCGACATCGACCTTGTTGAGCACGCCGACCAGGTTCTCGAACACCGTGTTGACCTCTGTGGTCACGTTGCGTGATGCCACCACCGCCCCAGCCCTCAGCCGCTTCGGGCTCGGGTCGGTAGGGGTGAGCAGGTCGACGTACTTGGCGCCGAATGCCGTGGTGGCGGTGATCTCGGCGCCGATGTTGGCGGGGATGTACTTGAGCTGCTCTGGATACAGTTCNAGCTGAAGTTTCACCGGCTGGCCGGGCTGGATCGACGCAACCCGGCCGACTTGTACGCCGCGCAGCTTCACCTTTGCGCCGGGTTCCATGACCAGACCCGAGCGGTCGGAGGTGAGGGTCACCCTCGCGTACGGCCTGAAGTCTCTGTTGAACGCGCCAAACGTCAGCACAAACCCACCGATGATGAAGGCGAGGAGAATCACCGTCCACAGTCCCGGGTGCAGGCCGGCCTCACGCCGTTTCCTTCTCATCGTCGCTATCCCGACAGGTTGAAGTCGCCGGACACCCCGTAGGCGGCCATCGCGACCGCCAACGTCACCGCCACCGCCACGACCAGTGACGCGCGCACCGCACGACCGACGGCCTCGCCGACCCCGGCCGGTCCGCCCGAGGCGTTGAAACCGTAATAGGTGTGCACCAGCATGATCGATGTGGCGGTCCCGATGACTTGCAGCATCGACCAGATCAGGTCGGTCGGCTGCAGGTATGTGTGGAAGTAGTGGTCGTAGACGCCGGGAGCCTGCCCGTAGGCGAAAATGACCAGGGTTCGGGTGGCCATATAGCCGGCCAGCGAAGCCATGCACCACAGCGGAACTGTGACGACGACGCCGGCGACCACCCGGGTGGAGACCAGATAGGTGATTGTCCGGATGCCCATTACCTCGAGCGCGTCGATCTCCTCATTGATCCGCATGGCCCCCAACTGCGCGGTGGCACCCGCACCAATGGTGGCCGCCAGGCCGATGCAGGCGACCAGCGGCGCCGCGAGACGCGTATTGATGTAGGCCGACGCGAAACCGCTCAAGGCCTGCACGCCGACGTCGGACAACGATCGGAATAGCTGGATGGCGACAAGCCCACCGACAGACATCGTCAAGGTGGTGACGATTACCACGGTGCCGCCGATGACGGCCAGCGCACCAACACCGAGACTCATGTTCGCGATCAGGCGCAGCGTCTCCACCTTGTAGCGGACGATGGCTTCCCACGTGAAACCCAGCGCCCTGATGTAGAACGCGGTCTGAGTTCCCAGCCGGTTCCAACCGTCGACAAGGCCGCGCGCGGTATTCGTCAGCCGCGGCAGCCGCCGCCCGGAGGGGGCGGTGGTCATATCGTCGCCTTCGTCGTGACTGCCGTGAATACCACGTTGATCACGAACAACGCCATGAACGTGTAGACCACTGTTTCGTTGACTGCGTTGCCGACACCTTGCGGGCCCCCACCCACGGTGACGCCCTTGTAGCAGGCGATGAAGCCGGCGATCACGCCGAACAGTGTCGCCTTGACGAAGGCTATGAGGACCTCGGTTACTCCGACCAGCAGCGTCAAGCTGGCCGCGTAGGAACCGGGATTGACGTGTTGGAAGCCGACCGAGAAGAAGTAGCTGGTNACCAGACCCACGATCGTGTTGATCGCGTTGAGCAACAACCCGTTGACCATGAGCGCAAGCACCCTCGGCACCAGCAGGCGCTGGATCGGGTCGATACCCATCACTCGCATCGCGTCGATTTCTTCGCGGATGGTGCGGGACCCCAGTTCGGCGCACATTGCGGTGGCGCCGCAACCCGCGACGACTAACACCGTCGATATCGGGCCGATGTACACGACACACGCCAGCGCGGCGCCGGTGCCGGACAGGTCAGCGGCGCCGATCTCGACCAGCAGAATGTTGATGATGAAGACGGCGAACGCGTTGAACGGGATCGAAACCATAAACGTCGGGAAGATCGTCACCCGAGCCACAAACCAGCTCTGATGGATGAACTCACGCCAGGCCCAGGGCGGACGGAACATCTGCACCAAGATGTCCAACGACAGTGCGAAGAAGCTGCCGACCTCGCGCAGCGGCTTGGTGTAGGTCTCCGGCTTTAGCTCGTCGTCCTCCTTCGGCGAACTGGTGTCCGGCGGAGCAGGTCGTGCTTCCGTCGCAACCACTAGCGCACCCGTTGGTATCTAGCCTCGGCCGACATTAGAGCGGTGAATCCTCCCCGTTGCGGTTAATAATGAGCGCCGCCGCCAGTGCAGAGTGGCCTACGGCACAGCGGGACGGTACCACGACTTTCATCGAGAGCAACCACATATCTCTTTATTGTTGACAATCCGGATCAGTAGACGTCTGTTGAACTGTCCGATTTGCTGTGCGGTTCCGACAAATTTAATCCGAATGTCGCAATCATTGGCACCAGACCGGCATCCAAAGCCCATGCTGGGCACAGCCGACTGGACCGCACCGCACGTCAACTACCTTGAAGTTCAGCCTTGCAGCGCTTGCACTGCCGGCCTCGAACCGTTCGGGGCGCCGCTGGATTGGAGCATCGGTTCCGGTTCGATCAAGCCGAGAACTTACATCTGAACCGTTCGCTGGGATCTAATTAATTTGATGCGTTCCGAATCCGAGAATTGCGAAAAATCGATGTATCTGACTTTGCACTAGCATTTTCAACTGCCCATGTATACGAAGAGTTTCTTCAACCAGTCGAAAAATACAGTTGTTCATATTTTGGAGCTCTATATACACGCACTTGGTCACCCGTTGAACTGACAACGAGAAATAGCAAGATCGAGATTTTTCCGGCGGCGAGACGCGCTCTGCATCACATACTCCTGGGCCGCCGCATCCACAACAGCGCAGTACGCCGCGAGAGAGGCACGACGCGCTTCGTCGCGCACGAGTGCGGGAGCCGTCCGATCGCGACGACGCCGACAAACCGCATGACCAGCGCTTTTCGCCACAACGACGGATGCGCTCTCCGCATTGGTGGGCACGATTGCTGGTTCATACCGCCCGATAACTGTGCGTGTACTGCCCTCGACGGCCTCACCATCCGGCGCGACGCGGCCAGCCAATTACACGCCGCCAACCGCTAGCCGGTCCCCCGTCCCAAACTTAGGGCGAGCGCGGTTCGAAGCAGAACAGGTGAAAGACGCGCATCCGCCAATCGACCTACAACAGCAAAACATTTATCTATATATCGAATTAGATCATTAGCAGGTTTAAGCACGTTGCTGAAGGGCCCGGCAACGCCAGGTGGGTGCTCGTCAGCAGCGGGTCGCGCCCGAGTACGCAGCCATTGCCGACGCGCACGAGAGCATCGAGCAAGGTGCCCACCGCAACTCGCGACAAAGGGATCGCCGTACTACTGGGAAGGTCATAGTGTGCTGTTGTGGACGCCCGGTCCGAGGAACACCGCCCCCGTTCGTGGGGCGCCGGCTGGCCCTCCGACGAGGACGAGGCGCGTGAAAAGTTGTTGGCGGCAGCAGATGCCTGCTACGCGGAGACCGGACCTGTGCGCACCCGGATGAGCGACATCGCCCGGCGCGCAGGGGTGCACCGGTCGACGGTGTACTACTACTTCGCGAATAAGGACGCATTGCTGGCCGCCTCCTTCGTGCGGGTCCTCGCCGCGACCGCGGAGGCCGTTGACCAATGCTGGCAGACCGACGACCCCTTTGTGACTCAGCTAGTCGCAGCATGCCTGCGGGGCACCGACATCGCACGCAGCTCGCCGATAATGCGATCGCTGATGGAAGAACATCAAGCCCTCGGTGTCGCTTATCACGCCGCCGAAAGGTCCGAGATGTGGCGAGCCAAACTCGCCGATACTCTGATCCGGCGCCTCGAGGCTGCTGCTGCCGCCGGCGAGATTCGCTGCGACCTTTCGGCCGACACCCTCGCCCGCTGGATCGTGCGGATCAACTTCAGCCTCATTGCTGAGCCGGCGAGGTCCGAAGACGGCGGTGACGAGGGCTTGCTGCGCAACTTGCTCCTCGCCTCGCTGGATCCGTGCTCGCAGCGCGGCGGGCGGGCGGAGACCGCAGGTGATTGAGCGATTCAACACCGACGAGCCCGGCGGCAGCTACATTTCTCTAGCGGACGCGATGGCAGACCTGGCCGGGGGTGGGCTCATGCAAAAACAGTTCTTCAGCGCAGCGGCTGCCGTTCTGGCCGTGGCCGGAGCTGCAGCGTGTTCATCGCCAACCGGATCACCACCCCCGGGCGAAATACCCGCAGGAACCGCCAGGGTGACGATCAACGACAGGGCTCTCCCGGCGGTGAACGCGGTGAAATGTATGCCGATCAGCTCGCTGACCACGATCACTGCCGGTAACGCGGCCGCAGGGGTCACAGCTCTGGTCTCCAACGAAACCGGGCTTGAGGCCAAAACCATCAGCATCAACGATATGGGCGGTTTCACCGGGAGATACATGAGCGGGCTTGAGGGAAAAGCCGACGTGAGTATGACGGGTCGGACGTACATCCTCCGTGGAACCGCGGACGGATTCGACACTGCGAACCCCAGCGTGAGGACCTCTAGCACCTTCGCGATCGAGCTCTCCTGCTAGCCGCCTGCCGAGGCAATGCTGGACCGATTGCGGTCGCGGGAGTCGCCCCGATACCGCTGTAGCGGCTTGAGCAAAACGGCGTCCCGGCCGAACGGAAATGCGTAATATATCTGACTGATTCGATTCGCCCGAAAGCAGAGCTGAAGCCGAGGCAGTAGTAGTAGGTCGAACGGGCTTCGGCAGTCCATCACCGGCTACCACCTCGCGGCGGTAGCCAAGGAGGAAACGATATGCCGTATCAGCCGCTGACTCTGCCCGCCTTGGTGGTCGCCGCCGGCGCCGTGCTGTGCGGTCCTGCCGCACACGCGGATGGTGACAACAACACTCTGATTCCAAACAACAAACGGCTCAACGACGGCGTCGTCGCCAACGTTTACACCGTGCAGCATCAGGCAGGTTGCACCAACGACGTCAGAATCAACAAGCAATTGCAGCTCGCGGCGCAGCGCCACACCCACGATGTGCTGAACAACCGCAACCTCGACGCCGACACCGGCTCCGACGGCTCAACCCCACAGGACCGCGCCAACGCAGCCGGCTTCCGCGGTCAGGTCGCCGAAACAATCGCGATAAACCAATCCATTGCGATCAGCGGCAACGACTTGATCAACAGGTGGTACTACAACCCCGCCTACATGGCCATCATGGCGAACTGCGCCAACTCTCAGATGGGTGTGTGGTCGGAAAACAGCCCGGATCGCACCGTCGTGGTGGCGGTCTACGGCCAGCCCCCACAACCAGGTCCAAACAGCCCGGCAGGTTCGCCGTCACCGCTGGCGGCCGGACTAAGCCCAGGGGGAAACCTTCCGCCCGATCCCACCCCCGACTATGACGCCAGCGACGAGCTGGAGTTCGGCATCAACTGGTACCCCTGGATTCTGCGCGGCGTCTACCCGCCGCCCGCGACTCCGCCGCAATAGTAATAGGGCTGACGGGGGGCGAGCTTTTGCGAGCTAAGCAGTACGGTGCGAAACCGCTCCGCAGACTCCGAGCTGACTCAGCAGCGTGCGTACTCGCTTTTCGATCTGGTCGCGGATCGGTCGTATCGCGTCGAGCGGTTGGCCGGCTGGGTCGGGTAGAGCCCATTCTTCGTAGCGGCGTCCGGGCAGGATTGGACAGGAGTCTCCGCATCCCATGGTGATCACCACGTCCACGGCTTCGAGCATGTCCGTGGTCCACCGCTGCGGTTGTTCGGCGGCGATGTCGATGCCCTTTTCGGCCATGGCTGCGATGGCGGCGGGATTTACTTCGGCAGCGGGTTCGGAGCCGCCCGAGTAGACGCTGGCGCGGTCGCCTGCGAGGCGTTTGAAGAATCCCATGGCCATCTGGGAACGGCCCGCGTTGTGGGTGCAGAGGAAGAGCACGGCAGGCTTTGTGGTCGGCATCATGCAACGCTTCCGCGGGCGACAAGAGCGAATCTTGTTCGCAGGGCGAGCGATACGTAGACCAGGGCGACCAAGACCGGGACCTCGATGAGTGGGCCGACGACACCGGCGAGCGCCTGTCCTGAGGTGGCTCCAAAGGTGGCGATGGACACGGCGATGGCCAGTTCGAAGTTGTTGCCAGCAGCGGTGAACGCGAGGGTGGTGGTGCGTTCGTATCCGAGGCCGAGGACTGCGCCGAGGACGTAGCCGCCGCCCCACATGAAGGCGAAGTAGACCAGCAGCGGTATCGCGATGCGGAGTACGTCGAGTGGACGACCGGTGATCTGGTGTCCTTGCAGCGCAAAGAGAATGACGATGGTGAACAGCAGGCCATAGAGCGCCCATGGTCCGATTCTGGGCAGGAAGGTGGCCTCATACCAGTTGCGCCCCTTGGCGTTCTGGCCGAAGCGCCGGGTGAGGTATCCGGCGAGCAAGGGGACGCCGAGGAAGACGAGCACGGATTTGGCGATCTGCCACGGCGAGGTGCTGATGGTGCTCTGTTGCAGGCCGAGCCAGCCAGGGAGGACCGAGAGGTAGAACCAGCCCAGGGCTGCGAACATGACGACCTGAAAGATCGAGTTGAGCGCAACCAGCACTGCTGCGGCTTCGCGGTCACCGCAGGCAAGGTCGTTCCAGATGATCACCATGGCGATGCAGCGGGCCAAGCCGACGATGATCAAACCGGTGCGGTAGTCGGGTAGATCGGGCAACAGCAGCCAGGCCAACGCGAACATCAATGCGGGGCCGACGAGCCAGTTCAGGACGAGTGAGCTTGCCAGCAGCTTGCGGTCGCCCGTCACGGTGTCCAGCCGGTCGTAGCGGACCTTAGCGAGCACCGGGTACATCATCACCAGTAGACCGAGCGCAATCGGCAGCGAGATTCCGTCAATCTGAACGTGATTCAGGGCAGCATTCAGTCCGGGAATGAGCCGCCCAAGGAGTAAGCCCATTGCCATCGCGAGGCCGATCCACACCGGCAGGAGCTGGTCAAGGCGCGACAACTTCTCCACGACCGCAGGCGGCGTCTGACTTCCCGCCTGTTGACTCACGATTCGCCAGCGGTGGCGTCGTCAGCCGCTCCGGTGCAGCACGCACTATCAGCGCCAGCAGACTTGGCCAGGATCAGTGATTCTGCACCGAACGACTCGGAATCGGAGAGGACCGTGTACACCTCCCACTTCTCGCCAGCGGGTCCGGTCACCCAAACCTTGTCCTGTGCCGCGAAGCAGCAGGTCGTCCCGATTTCCTCATCGGTGAACAGTCCCTGGTTGGTCAGCCGTGCAATCTCGGCGTGGACGTCATCGCTGGACTCCACCTCGACGCCCAAATGATTGAGAGTCCCACCGCGGCCAGGGTTTTCAATGAGGACGAGCTTCAAGGGTGGCTCCACGACCGCGAAGTTCGCGTACCCCGGCTTGACCTTGGCGGGAGCGGTATTGAACAGCTTGGAATAGAACGTGATCGCCTCATCGAGGTCGTCAACGTTGAGAGCGAGTTGAGCACGTGACATGAGGACTCCGACCTTTGTGGCTTATGTCGAACTACCAACGCGACCGATGATGCCACCTCTTCGATATATGTCAATGTCTATGGCAGGATGGTTGCATGCCCAAGACGCTGCCGGTGGTGGATATGTCTGCGCCGGTGTGCTGCTCGCCGGTCGCTGCTGGGCCTGTCGATGACGATGCCGCCCTGGCAATTGCGTTGCGGCTCAAGGCGTTGGCCGATCCGGTGCGAGTGAAGCTGGTCTCGCTGCTGTTCAGTTCGAATGCGGGCGAGGTGTGCAGTTGCGATCTGGCCACGGCGGTCGAACTGGGCGAGTCCACGGTGAGCCATCACCTATCCCAGTTGCGCCGCGCAGGCTTGGTCGAGTCCGAGCGTCGCGGGATGAACGTGTATCACCGACCGCGACGCGACGCACTCGTCGCGTTGTGCACTGTCCTCGACCCGAACTGCTGCCGCTAGAACCGGGGACGCGATGACCGCTGACGCCGAAAGCGACTCGCCGCGAGACGAATTACGGCGGACTCTGGGCCTATTCGACGCGGTGGTGATCGGCTTGGGGTCGATGCTCGGAGCCGGGATTTTCGCTGCGTTGGCACCAGCGGCTCAAGCCGCAGGCTCCGGACTTCTGCTCGGACTTGCGGTTGCCGCAGTTATTGCTTATTGCAACGCCACATCGTCGGCCAAACTCGCCGCCCTGTATCCGGCCTCGGGCGGGACATATCTGTATGGCCGCAAGCGTCTCGGCGACTTTTGGGGGTATCTCGCTGGTTGGGGGTTCGTCGTCGGAAAGATCGCCTCATGCGCCGCAATGGCCCTCACCACTGGTGCTTACGTGTGGCCTTCTCACGCCCATGCAGTCGCTGTTGGAGCGGTCGTCGCAATGACGATGGTCAATTACTTCGGGGTACAGAAGGCGGCGTGGCTGACGCGCCTCATCGTGACCGTCATTCTGGCGGTGCTGGCAATGGTTGTCGCTTCCGTGGTTGTGGCGGGAGCGGCCTCGTCAGGGCGACTGGCGATCCCGGCGAGCGCGTCGATCACAGGAGTCTTGCAGGCGGCAGGATTGCTGTTCTTCGCCTTCGCGGGCTACGCCAGAATCGCCACGCTCGGAGAAGAGGTGCGCGATCCGTCCCGAACTATTCCGCGGGCGATCCCGTTAGCCTTGGGTATCACATTGGGTGTCTACGCGGCGGTCGCCATCGCGGCCGAGTCGGCCCTGGGGCCGGCAGGGCTGGCGAAGTCGGTTGCTCCTTTGAGCGATGTCGTTCGGGTGAGCGGCGCCGGATGGATGGTGCCAGTCGTCGGCGCGGGAGCCGCCGTCGCCGCGTTGGGGTCACTCCTGGCCTTGATTCTCGGCGTGTCGCGAACCTCCTTCGCGATGGCTCGCGACGGACATCTTCCGCATGTCTTGGCGGCGGTTCATCCTCGCTATAAGGTGCCGCACCGGACCGAACTCACTATCGGTATCGCAGTGGCAATCCTCGCGGCCTTCACCGACATTCGGCACGCTATCGGCTTCTCGTCGTTTGCAGTGCTGATTTACTACGCGGTGACGAACGCATCCGCGTTGACCCTTCGCAACGACAACGGGAAGTCGCGTTACATCGTCCCTGTCGTCGGACTGTTGGGCTGCTTGACCCTTGCATTCTTCATGCCGCTTCGGTCGATAGCGGCGGGCCTGATCGTCGCGTTGATCGGAGTCGCCTACTACGTGGCGCGGAGGACAATCAGCCGCCGCAATCGGGTACGGGCGGCCAAGAATAGTGGGTTCGACTAGCCATCGGCGTCGCCGACCAGCACCCGATAGACGTC
>JGI12712J15308_10000303_pt1 | contig 14633 bp, 14 predicted proteins | sample JacPin_JW_Ref_O2_FD_15308 | JGI IMG/M metagenome (IMG submission 15308) | reverse complement strand
CCCGAGAGGGTCGCGTAGTTGCATCGAGCCGGCTCCTGGCCGCGCTGTGGGAATTCGCCCGCGACTCCACCCCGGCCCGCCGCCGCCGGTGCTACGGCGACGCCGATTATGACTGGGACCACCGCGTCAACACCACCAGCGCTGCCGTAGGCTGGCGCGACCGTCTGCTGGGAGTTTTCCACTCGCCCTACCAGCCCACCGAGCCCGCGCTGTTTCACGAAATGCTCGATGCGCTGCAGCAGCAATCCCACCTCGATGTTCGCGAATTCACGTTCATCGACCTGGGCTCCGGCAAGGGACGCACACTTCTTCTGGCTTCCGACTATCCATTTCGCCGCATCGTCGGAGTGGAGCTGCTGCCAGCTCTGCATCACATCGCGCAAGAAAATCTGCAGAAGTACCACAGTGAATCGGAAAAGTGTTTCGCGCTGGAATCGATCTGCGAGAACGCCACGGCCTTCGCTTTTCCGGCCGAGCCCACAGTGCTTTATCTTTTCAACCCGTTCCCAGAGGCCGGACTCCGGCGCATGCTGGCGAATCTTGATCAGAGTCTGCGGGAGAACCCGCGACCGGTTTACGTGCTCTACCACAATCCGCTGCTCGATCATGTGCTGCGCGAGAGCACGGCGTTGACGAAAGTGGGCGGCACGCACCAGTACTCCGCGTACAAGAGCCAATGATCGGAGAGCTCAGCGTAGAATTGACTGAGCAGCCCTTTTGCGTTGAAAAAATCGGAATGCGCATCCACCTTCGTCTCATCACGTCGGCAATCTGTCTGGCCGCAGCTGAGCTGGTAACCGCCAGCCCCGCGGCCGACGTCAAAACTGTGGCTGCAGCCGTGGACCAGCATTACAACCACCTCCACAGCCTGCAGGCGCAGTTCACCGAGCTCTACCGCGGTTCCGGGATCGAGCGCACCGAGGCGGGTACTTTGTGGCTGAAAAAACCCGGCAAGATGCGCTGGGAGTACCGTTCTCCCAGAGAGAAACTGTTTGTGAGCGACGGAAAAGACGCGTGGTTCTACGTCCCGGCCGACCACCAGGCACGCAAAACGGCGGCGCGAAAGCTCGACGACATCCGTTCGCCACTGGCCTTTCTCCTGGGTAAGACTAAGCTGGAGAAGGAGTTACAGGCGTTATCGCTGGCGCCGGACATTCCGCCAACGGCCCCGGAAAATGTGGTTCTCCGAGGCGTGCCGCGGGCTTTGGCCGACAGCGTAAACGAGATTCTGCTGGAAATTGCGCCCGACAAGCGCATCGTTCGCATTGTCCTCGACGAAGTGGATGGATCAGTCACCGAATATCGCCTGACCGACCAGCACGAAGATGAGTCGATTTCCGACAGCCGCTTCCAGTTCCGGCCTCCGTCAGGGACCGAGACGATTGAGGGCGATTTAGCACCATGACGAGCGTGGTACCCGGAGCGCAGGGCAAGAATCGTGATAGCGGAATGATAAAATGGCATAGGCAGTCGAATAGCCTTCGGGGATCAGAAAACGGGCCAGAAAACAAGGGAACGTGGCGGAATTTGTCATAAAAATCGCGGACGAACGCGGTCACCTGCACCAGCAGGTGGAGCACGGCTATTCCGAGGCCGAAGTGCGCGACCGTTTTTCTTCGCAGGGCTACCTGGTCTACTGGGTCAAGCCGCAAGGCTTGCTCTCCGGAGGAATGTCGTTTCGCCGCGGCCGCCGCCTGAAGCAGTCTTCGTTCCTGGTTTTCAACCAACAGTTTCTCACTCTGGTTCGAGCTGGACTGCCGATTCTGAATGCGCTCGAACTCCTGATCAAACGCCAGAAGGACGCCTATTTACGCACCATCCTCGAAAATGTGCGTGAGCGCGTACGTGGCGGCGAGCTGCTCTCCGATGCCTTCGCCGCCCAGGGGATGATTCCCAAGATCTACACGACCACGCTGATGGCCGGCGAAAAAAGCGGCAACATCGACGAAGTCTTGACCCGCTATATCAACTTCCAGCGCCTCGCGATGACCTTCCGCAAAAAGCTGGCGGTGTCGCTGATTTATCCCGTCCTGCTGATCAGCGTGGTCTTGATCATGGTGACGTTTCTGTTCACCTACGTCGTGCCCAAGTTCGCGGAACTGTTCAACAGTCTCGACGCGAAGCTGCCCGAAATCACGCTGTTTATGCTGGCGGTGGGCCAGAACGCGCAAAAATATGCTCCGTTCGTCTTCGTCGGTTCGGTCGTGACCGGGCTTCTGCTGTGGCGCTGGAAAAATACCGACGGCGGCGCCGACCGCATTGACCGTGTCATCCTGAGCCTGCCCCTGTTAGGCGAAATCCGCTTAAAGCATCAGGTATCGGCGTTTTCCCGCATGCTTTCAACGCTGCTGCAAGGCGGACTGCCCCTGGTGCCTGCCCTCGAAACGGCCGGAGCTTCCATGACCAGCCGCCGCATCTTAAAGGGTGTGATGCGGGCGAGCGTGCGGGTGCGTGAAGGACAGGGCCTGGCCAATAGCCTGGAAGAACAAAGCATCTTCCCTGACCTGGCGGTGGAAATGATCGAAGTCGGCGAGTCTACCGGCGCTTTGCCAGCTATGCTGAATTCCGTGGCTGAATTTTACGAAGAAGATGTTCAGACCGCGCTGAGCGCATCCCTGGCGCTGATTGAGCCGCTGATTCTGATCGTCATGGCAATTTTTGTGGGCGCAGTGTTGATTTCGCTGTATTTGCCGATCTTTACCTTAGGAGTCCACTAAACAGGAGTCCAGTAAGCATCGGGTCCACTAATCGGGGCAGCCGTATAAGCGGCGTGTGTAGGAAAATGACAATGGCAGAAAAGAAATCCATCTTCGTGAACGGCGGAAACGGCGGCCAACTGGTCACCACCGGGAATCCGGTGACCGACCTAGAACGCGCGCAGGACGTTGCCCGCCGCTATCGCTGCGAATTCATTGACCTCACCGACTTCCAGCTGCATCACGAACTCTTCAAAAAGATCCCCGTCGAGCTCATGTTCCGCTACCACTTCGTTCCCCTCGAAGAAACGGCCGACGGCCGCCTCGCCATCGCCATCGCCGATCCCAGCCAGTTGATGATGATCGACGAGATCAGCCTGCTGCTTAAGCAGCGCATCGTCACGAAAGTCTCCACCGTCAAGCAGATCAGCGACATCCTGAAGAAGACGGAACAGTCGCAGCGCGTTCTGGAAGAAGCCAGCGAGAGTTTCACCATCATCCGTGAAGACGAAGCTACGGGCGTGGAAGAAACCCTCACCATCGACAAGCTGACGGCCACGGGAGACACCAGCCCCATCATTCGTCTGGTCGATACTACGATTTTCACCGCGCTGCAGCGCCGCGCCTCAGACATTCACATCGAAACCCGCGACGACTCCGTGTGCATCAAGTTCCGTATTGACGGCGTGCTCACCCAGGCGATGCCTCCGATTGGCAAGGAGCATCACTCCACCGTCATCTCGCGTATCAAAGTTATGAGCGAGCTCGACATTTCCGAGCGCCGCGTGCCGCAGGACGGCCGTTTCCGCGTGAAGTACAACGGCCGCGCCATCGACTTCCGCGTTTCCATCATGCCTTCGATTCACGGCGAAGACGCCGTGCTCCGGGTGCTCGACAAAGAGTCGATGTCGGAGAAGTTCCGCACGCTGACGCTGAACGTCGTCGGGTTCGATGAAGACGACCTGCGCCGCTTTCGCCGCTACATTAAAGAGCCTTACGGCATGGTGCTGGTCACCGGACCGACTGGAAGCGGCAAGACCACCACACTCTACGCCGCCGTCAACGAGATCAAGACCGACGAAGACAAGATCATCACCATCGAAGATCCGGTCGAATATCAACTGCGCGGCATTACGCAGATTCCGGTCAACGAGAAAAAGGGCCTGACCTTCGCCCGCGGCTTGCGTTCGATCCTGCGTCACGATCCCGACAAGATCATGGTCGGCGAAATCCGCGACGCCGAGACCGCGCAGATCGCCATTCAGTCCGCGCTCACCGGCCACCTGGTGTTCACCACGGTCCACGCCAACAACGTGGTCGACGTGATTGGCCGTTTCATCAACATGGGAGTCGAACCTTACAACTTTGTTTCCGCCTTGAATTGCATCCTGGCACAGCGGCTGGTGCGTTTGATCTGTGAGTCCTGCCGCACCCCGGTCCATTATGCGCCGGATGTGCTCGAAGCCAGCGGCCTCGACCCGGCGCAGTGGTCGAAGGTTCCACTCTACGAAGGCCCGGGATGCATTGAGTGCGCAGGCACTGGCTTCCGCGGACGAACCGCAATTCACGAACTGCTGGATTTGAGCGACGCGATCCGCGAAATGATTCTGGCGCGGCGGCCGACCTCGGAGATTCGCCGCGCAGCACGCGACGAGGGTATGCGCTTTCTGCGCGAGTCGGCGCTGGATAAAGTCCGGCTCGGGATGACCACACTGAAAGAGATCAATAAGGTCACCTTCATCGAGGCCATGCGCTGAGAACTTCCAGAGAAGACGCGGAGATTCAAAAGTTCCGGGAAGAGTTCCGAGACAAGTTCCGAAACAAGAGTTCTAAAGAGTTCCGAAACAAGAGTTGCGAAACAGTTACCGAAGGAAATGCACGATTACTAATGAACGAGGCCTTGTCCATTCGCGGCTTTGTCCATTCGGGGCTATGCCCGTTCGGCGCTTGCATTTCTTCGCGGCAAAGCTTTTCATTAGTAGATTAGGATGAACTCACGGGGCGTGGTCAGGAAATGAGTTTAGGGTCAGGCACATCCAAACCAAAGCTGGCGTGCGAGATCGCGCCAGACCGTGTCGTCGCGGGCCGCCTCGCCGAAAAAGGCGGCCATCTGGAAGCCTGCGCGGTGCGCGAACTGGCCCCGGGCGCCGTCGTTCCCGACCTGTTGGAGAACAATCTCCGCCAGCGGGATGCGGTGCAGGCCGGGATCGAGGCGGTTCTCAACGGTGTGGCTGGCCGTTCTCGCGATATCATCGCCATCGTCCCCGATGCGGCAGTGCGCGTGGTGCTGGTGGAATTCGACTCCCTTCCGTCGGACACGGAAGAGGCGATCGGCGTGGTCCGCTTCCGCCTGAAGAAGTCTCTGCCCTTCGATGTAGAGAAGGCCAAAATTTCCTACCATGCGCAGAAGTTCGCCGACGGCGTGCGCGTGGTAGCCGCGGTCGCGCTGGCCAGCGTGCTGGAAGATTACGAAGCCGCCTTCAACCGGACCGGGTTTAGTCCGGGAGTGGTCATGCCTTCGATGATTGCTGCGCTCGGCGCAGCTCAGGGCGTGCGCCCCACGTTGATCGTCAAAGTGGACGCCCACACCACCAGCATTGCCATTCTGAATGATGGTCAGCTGCAGTTGTTTCGCACTCTGGAAAATATGCGGGGCATCACCGTCACTGGCGAGCAACTGGCGGAAGAGGTTTATCCCTCGGTAGTATTTTTCCAGGACACCTACCATCTGAATATTGAGCAGATCTACGTTGCGGGAGTGCCGGAGTCCGGCACTCTGGCAGCAGCGCTGCAGGTGCAGACCGGGGCCGTAGTGCAGGAACTGGTGGCCTCTTCGCTGATGGGAGCAAGCGCCAGCGGATCGGTCCCCAGCTGGCGGATGGCGGGAGTGGTGGGGGCTTTGGTTTCGTAATCTATATCTATGCGTCTTGATATCAATCTCGCGAGCCAGCCCTACCAGGATGCCCGTGAATTCTGGCTGCGCTGGGGCACCGCGCTGGCGGCCGCCTGCATTCTCTCGCTTGCGTTGCTCGTAAGCACCGTCACCGGATGGAGCAACGCGCGCCGCGACCGGACCACCATCGCTGAGTTGCGACAGAAGATTGCGCAGCGCGACCAGCTGCGCGCGCAGGCTGAGGAATTCCTCAACCGTCCCGAGAACCGCACCACGCGCGACGAATCCCAGATCATCAATGCTCTGATCGAGCGCAAAGCCTTTTCCTGGACCCGGCTGCTCGAAGACATGGAAAAGGTGATGCCGCCGGGAGTGCATCTGGTTTCAATCCAACCGAAGCTGGATGACGAAAACCAGTTGGCCGTGAAGATGATCGTGGCGGGCAGTTCGCGCGACCGAGCCATCGAACTGGCACATCGCATGGAAGAGTCGCGCCACTTCACTCAGACTTCGATCGAAAAAGAGGCGTACGCGCAGTCCCAGAATGGAGACTCGGTGCAGTTCGACATCGCCGCGATTTACGTTCCCGAACTTTTTACCGAGCCCGCCCAGCCCGCATCCAGCACGGCTCTGAAGAAAACGGCGCCTCCTCCTAAAACACCCGCCGCGCCTGCCAAAGGGAGGAAACCCTGATGGCGGACCTGCGGAAAACCCGCAAGAACATTCAGACCGCTCTGTTCGTGATCCTGGGAGTGGACGTGCTCGCGGCCGCCGCATTTTTCTCTCCGCTGGTTGGGTCTGCGGAATCGCGTCTGCTCGAGATGCACACCCTGCAGGCGGAACTCACCACCAAGACGCGGCAAGTGGAACCGCTGAAAGATCTGCCGCACAAGGTTGTGCTCGCGCGGCAGCAGATTTCCGACTTCTACACGAAAAGATTTCCCAGCCAGAACTCACAGATCGCATCCGAACTAGGCAAGGTGGCCGCCGGGGATGGCATCGCCATTGAGCAGGTGCAATACAAGCCCAACGATCTGGGGCCCGGAGACCTGCAACCCATCGAGATAGAAGCGGACCTCGCCGGCAATTATCGTTCCCTGGCGCACTTCATCAACGCGCTGGAGCGTGATAGCACTTTCTTCATCATCAGCAGCGTGGCCCTGGCAGGAGAGCAAACCGGCCCGGTCAAGCTCAAGATGAAACTTGAAACTTATTTGAAGGCGGGACCGCAGTGAAACTGGGAACCGAGAATCGGAAGACTATGGCGTGGGCGCTGGCGCTGGGCGGCGTGGCGATTCTCGCCGTCGTCTATGAGGTTGTCCCACTGTTGATGGGGCCCAGCCTTACGCCGGTATCGGCCTCGCCGCTCACCACGTCTTCCGCGCCTCGGGTCACGGCTACGCAGCGTGGAAAAAATTCTAGCAAGAAGATTCGCGCCGAGAATCTGGACCCTACGTTGCAATTGAAACTGCTGGCCTCGAGCGAACAGATCACGTACGCGGGGTCGGGGAGAAATATTTTCGTGTCGCAGGCGGAAAATATTCTGATCCCCAAGGCCATCGCGCCGGGCCACACGGACTCCGACAAGTTAGGGCCGCAAGGTCCGCCGCCGGTTCCGCCGCCGCCGCCGATTCCGCTTAAGTTTTTCGGCTTCGCCAGCCGGACGGGAGAACCCAAGAAGATATTTCTCTCGAAAGATCAGGACGTCTTTATTGCGGGTGAGGGCGAAATCGTCGACCGACGCTACAAGGTGGTGCATATCTCGGCGTCGTCGGTTGAGATTCAGGACCTGGTTGGCAGCGGGCCGCCGCAAACCATTCCACTAACCCCCAGTTAGAGGTCTCCGAGTCAGAACGTCCGAATTAGAAAATGTTCGCAATGAGAAATTCGCCGGTCACGAACTCGGACATAATCAGACGGCGCCGGACCCGCCGCGGCCGCAATTCCGCCGAGCGCGGGTACGTTCTGCTCACCCTGCTTCTCATGGTCGCGATGATGATCATCGCCGCCGGTGCGGTCGTGCAGACCATCGCGTTCGAGATCAAGCGCGATCGCGAAGAAGAAATGGTTCATCGCGGAGTGCAATATGCGCGCGCGATTCGCAGTTACTATAAAAAATTCGGCCGTTACCCCACCAAGCTCGAGGATCTGGAAAGCACCAACAATCAGCGCTTCCTGCGCAAGCGTTACAAAGATCCCATCACCGGCAAGGATTTTAAGCTGCTCCACTACGGCGAAGCGAAACTGACCCTCAGCAACCTGCTCGGAGGCGGAGGCATTCCCGGTGCCAACCCCATCGGCGGGGCCAGCGGATTGAATGGCAGCAGCGGATTTGGCGGTGCGGGTGGATCGAGCGGAGCAGGCGGATTAAATGGGTCGTCAAGCTTCGGATCCTCTTCCGCGTTTGGCGGAGGCATGAACGGCGGCTTCGGATCGAGCAACTCGCAGGCGAATCCGCAGGGTTCGAATACACAAGGCTCGAATTCGCAATCATCGAACCAAGGCGCGGGCAATCAAGGCGCAGGAACGGATCCGTCCGATCCTTCCGCGGCGGGGCAGAGCGTCTCCGACCAGAACACGAACGGACTCTCCGCTTCCGGCGATAAGCTTTCGTCTACGGTCTTCGGCGGCGGACCCATCGTGGGCGTGGTGAGCCTCAGCAAGAAAGACTCGATCCGCGAATATGACCACAAGAAAAAATACGACCAGTGGCAGTTTGTCTACGATCCGGCACTCGACCGCGGCGGCCTGATCAAAGGGCCCAACCAGACCCTGCCGATGTTTACCCAGAACCCCTTGCAGCCCGGGCAAACGGGACAACCCGGACAACCGGCAAATAACAGTCCTTTCGGCTCGTCTACGGGAATGGGAGGCAGTTCCAGCTTTGGCGGTTCCAACAATTCCAGCTTCGGAGGCAACAACAACTCCAGCTTCGGTGGATCGAATCAGGGAACACAAGCACCCCCGCCAAACCCGCCTGCTCAACAGCAGTAGCCCCGAAACAGAATGCAGAAGTTGGAAGTGAGAATGAAGTAAAAACCCTGCGAGTCATCTTCGGGCTTTGTGGAATATCGCTTTTTCGTTCTGACTTCGACTTCTAACTTTCACGCGCCCTACCCGCTCAAAGAAAACGGCCTCATCCGCTTCCGGCTAGACCGGTCGAGGATGAAGCCGTTCAAATCTCTCATCGCTAGCCGAACATCGATCCCGATGGATTAATCAGCTCGGACTTCTTCATGCTGACTTCTTACTTCCAAATTTAACTTACACCTGGAACGAAGATCCGCAGCCGCAGGTGCTCTTCACGTTCGGATTCTCGAACTTGAAGCCTGCGCCTTCGAGCGTCTCGACGTAGTCCACGATGCAGCCGTTCAAATACATCACCGAGGTCGCGTCGACGAACACCTTCAGCCCATCCATTTCGAAGGTCTTGTCCATCATTCCAGCGGCATTCTCAAACTGCATTGAATACGAGAATCCGGAGCATCCGCCTCCCACCACTCCAATGCGCAGACCAGCGGGAACCGGGGTTTGCTGAGCCATGATGCCCTTCACCTTGGACACCGCGTTTGCAGTCAGGGTTACCGGAGCCGCCTTTGTGGTTACTTCCGGGACCGTGGTTGCTGCTTGCGGGACAGTTGTCGTGGCCATGTTTCGTCTCTCCTGGGCTCTAAAGCCTTTTGTATTATAACAATCCCTGTACCTCAACGGGAAGCATAAACCTCACTTGGTCCCGTTGAAAACAGGTCGAGTAACCATCTCTTTGGATGATCAAGACCGGAATCAGGACGCATTTAGGACCCGTCCTAGGGATTTTTTAGATGTGCCACGCCATATTTTTCGATAGGAGGCTTGATTTCGGGGCTATAATGCTCGCGTTAGGGCTTCCCAGAGCCCGATGCGGCGCAAGCTGAACCGCACCCCTGAGAAGCCGCTTGAGTGTCTTGCACTCTGCCGAGGTGGCTTATGACAACTCTATCCCTGGTTACGATCGTATTTGGCGTTTTCGCCATTGGTTTGATCCTCCTGCTGATCTACCGCAGTACGCTCACCATGCACGAGGATGATCAGCTGTTTCTCGATGACAATAATTCGCACATGCAGGAAGAGCAGACGGAGTTGTTGGTCAAGGTAAACCGCCTGACCATCCCGCTGCGGGTGTTCGCGGCTGGTTCCGGTGTGTTCCTGCTCCTGCTCACCGGCATGTACATTTACCAAAAGCTCAACGAAGTGCAGTAGAAACACGGCTCGCAGAGGCAGACTTCGCGGAACCAGACTTCGCCAAGCCAGACTTGGCAAAGAATGAACCGCGACGGCCCCCGAGGCCTCGCGGATTCGGCCGCTCATTTTGCAGGCTTGATCCTTTTGCGATCGGTGGTATGTCTGCGCGTGCCGCCGGTCGTTGATGTTGCAGTTCCTGAATTTCCCACCAATTCGGGTCAGTTCTCTGGATCTCCCATTCACTCATCCTTGCGAATAAGTCCTGCGAGAAATATCCTATACGGAGAGGCTTGCGAAAATTGCTCGCAGCAGTCTTTGCGAAAGTGGCGGAATTGGCAGACGCACCAGACTTAGGATCTGGCGGGTAAAACCGTGGGGGTTCGAGTCCCCCCTTTCGCACCAATTGCTTAGGGCCGATCTTAAATCGGCCCTCTTTTCATTGTGCCCAATTTTGTGCCCACCTATACTGGCGTGATTCCCCACTCACCAATCGCCGATACCCGAAAACAGCATCGTTGGTACCCTAGCTGCAGATGCGCCTGCCCACATTATTCGCGGTCTATCTGATATCCACGGCTACGGCGATTGCCACGCCCTTCGCGATCCATGAAGTGGAAATGGCTCGCCGGCGGATGATACCGGTGAACTCCGAAACGCCACTTGAGCCCGCCCCTATCCAGCACGAAGCGCCCCAGGGAGCGTTTCAGCCCATTCCGGCGTGCCAGGCTCCGGACGGTACCGAGTACTTCATGGATTCCAGCTTCTCCGCTGGCAGCGAGATCGAAAATCGCCGGGTATTCATTGCGAATATTACTGTGCAATCGTGTGCCATTGGGAAAGACGGGACTTTGTATCTCGTGGGCACGAGCGAGAACGAGATCTGGTTCCGCGCATACTCTCGGAGTGGCCAATTGAAATGGTCGATTCCGCGGGATGAATATTGCAGCCGTCCGGCAGTGGCTCGCAACGACAACACTTATCTTGTTTGCACGCCGCGCACCGGCAATACGCAACTGACGGCCTACGACTCAGATGGGCAACTGCGGTGGACTCTGCCTACGGGCGGCTTTGAATGGAATCCTGCGCCACCGGCCATCGGTCCTGGCGGCGGGATTTATGCATACACGGGCGTGCAATCCGCTCCCGAGATTATTGCGGTCACGACGGAGGGCAAAAAGCTTTGGAGCGCCTCCGTGTTGTCGCAGGTGAGCCAGGTCGTAGTCGGCCCCGATGGCACGATCGTCGTGAATATTCCCGCAGGACACTCCATGGCCTTCGATCCTCAAGGCCGGGAGCTTTGGAGATTTTATTCCGGCGCGCGGGTCATCAACGGCGGCCTGACTGTTGCCACGGATGGGACTGTTTATTTTGCTGCAGGTTTTCTCTTCGCGCTGGATAAGCAGGGCAACACCAAATGGACGTTTAAGCCAGAACTCGCTTACACCCGCGGTGATTATTTCGACGGAAGCCCCGTCATCGCCCAGGACGGCACGATTTATGCACAGTCCTACTATCGTCAACTTTATGCCATTACTCCACAAGGGCGAAAAAAGTGGGTAACGAATACGACAACGCCCGGTCCCGCAAACTTAGTGCTCAGCAGCGACGGCGGTCTGCGCACGAACTGGGCGTGGTTTGTGGTTTCGAGTGGACTGGCAACTCAGGGCTGGCCCTCGCCCAATGGCGACGCTCAGAACACCCGGTCGGGGGAGTTGGAATGAAATCCACGTCGTCCCCACTTCAGATCGCAGCAGGAGTTGTTCTCGGAATTGCTCTGCAACCCCTTTCGTTGCAAATCGTGGCCGGATACATCATGGCCACGACGAGGCCTGGTACCGAGGCGCGCGGCTGGGGCCTCATGGGAGCCGGACTCCTGTATTTCGCCTACTTCGGAATGGTCCAGGTGTTCACCATTCTGCCCGCCGCACTCATTCTGCTGCCCACCGGGAAACATGGCGTTGTGCGCGGACTTCTATTGGTTGGAACCTCTTTGGCGCTGCTGAATGTCGGTGTCCTGATTTTCCTGCGCGCGAGCGGTTGGCCGATCCCGGGTTAGATTCTGCGGAAGTGTCACGCCTTCCTTGTAGGCAGGAGGAACCATGCCATCGATTGGAGCAGCCACGCGCCCGCAAAAATGAACAAGCGGCCTTGTCATTTAGCGTTAAATCCCATTTCATTGACCCCGACCAGATCCCAACGACCAGCTCTAGATCTGCCATAATCTCCCCATGTGCGGGCGCTACCGACTGTCTCGGCGTAAGCAAATCATTGAGGAGCATTTCGCTGCAGGCTCAGCGAAGGTCTTAGTTCAACATGATAGCCGGCGCTGACGCCAGAATCTCAGCGGCCAACTCCAAATCGTGCAAATCTTCGCGGCTGAAGTCCTGAGCAAAGCGGGCATCCAATGCTTTGCGTGAAATCTGAATCACCCCGACCACCGTCAAATCCCGATCCATGATGGGAACGGACATCAGTTTTTGAATAGGATTCGGCTGCGCCGCTTCTTCCGCGTCAGTCCCACTCGGCTTGATGGTTTCAAAGATGCTGGCATGCTTTACCCGGGCAAAATTGTTGAATATCTCTGCCTTCTTGCTCAGGGCGGTGTGTGCTGCGACGGCCTTGCTGGAAAGCGGAATCGCCCCCGTGGTGCGCAGGTGCTCCGGAAAAACAAACCGCAGCAGGCCGCTCTCTAACCGCAGCAGGGCCACTTCTGTGTACTGCACGTTAAATATTTTCGCCAGGACCATGGAAACGTCCATGGGCGTAACTCCATGTCCCAGAATGGCTTCGAGGGGCAACAAGTTCTCGGGAAGAGAGATCTCTTCAGTCAGCCCGGCGTTGGGTTGTTCGGTCATAGGACCTCACTGGAACGTCCAAGTCGAATACATGAACTGTGTCGCACGTTCGAAGCCACACGGCCTCCCGAAGAGGAACCGAGGAATGCCGCTTAAGTTGTTTGTTTTCAATGTAAACTTAAGATCATGGCCTGTTTTCAGCACGCGCCAGGGACTAATAATCAACCACAAAGGATCAAAGATTGACAGTTTTTGTCATGCTTTCTGACCAGGTTTCTTGCGGGTTCGCGGCTGGGAGCAGCGAGGCGTCGGATTTCCCTGGGCTGGCCTTCCCTTTCCACCGCGAAACTCATTACACTGCGTTGCTATGAGCATTCCAACGCAACCTAATCTGAAGCTGGTGGGCGACCCAAACTACCGGGAAGGCTACGCGAACAGCGTGCAAATGCGCGTCAACATTTGGGACTTCTTTCTGGTTTTCGGTACATTGCAGCAGCAGACGGAAACCCAGGTCGAAATCCGCAATTTTCAGGGGATCTATTTGAGTCCGCAACAGGCCAAGGCACTGCTGGGACTGTTGCAGCAAAATATCGCTGGCTACGAGAGCGCGTTCGGGGAGATCAAGCTCGATCCGCGCATGGGGCCGAGCGGGCCGGTNCATTAGAGTGGGCCGCTTTGCGCGCGGGTTCCGCGTGGATGCGCAGCGCAGGTTTCTCCGAGGAATCCGGTGACCGGAATGAAATCGTTCCCTACTGGCCGCACATGGGCCTGGTGTTTGCGATCATCTTTGCGTTTATTTTTCTGCTGCACGCGCCTCTACTCCGATTGCCGTATTTCTGGGACGAGGCTGGTTATTACGTCCCGGCGGCGCGGGACATTCTGCTCAGCGGCAGCCTAATTCCGCACACGACGTTATCGAACGCGCACCCGCCGCTGGTGCTGTGCTGGCTGGCGCTGTGGTGGAAGCTGGCTGGGTATGACCCGTTAGTGACGCGATCGGCCATGCTGATCGTAGCGTCCTTTTCTCTGCTAGGCGTGTTTCGGCTGGCGCTGCGCGTGGCGAACTTACAGGTCGCGGTTGCGTCCACGCTGTGCACCGCGTTCTATCCGGTGTTCTTTGCGCAGAGTTCCATGGCGCACCTCGATCTGGCTGTTGCCGGACTCACGATTTGGGGATTGTGCGCCTACCTGGAGGGTCGAGTTTTCTTGTTTGCCCTCTGGTTCTCATTGGCCGCGCTCGCGAAGGAAACGGCCATCCTGACGCCGATGGGGTTGTTTGCGTGGGAGATTTTGCGGTGCGCATTGCTGCATCGGTTCGAGGGTCCGAGCTCGGATGTTGACTCGGAACAACCTGCGCGTGGGTCGGAACTGCGAACTGGGTTGCTCTCCCCCCTTGTCCTGATCGGGCTGCTGATTCCTCTTCTGCCGCTGATCGTGTGGTACACATATCACTACAGCCGGACGGGATATGTATTCGGCAATCCTGAATTTTTCCGCTACAACGTAGCCGCCACGCTCAATCCGGCGCGATTCCTGCTCGCGCTGGGGCTGCGGTTATGGCAGACGTTCGGCTATTTGCATCTTTGGCTGCTGACCCTGGCGATGCTGCTGGCTATGTTTCTGCCGGCGCTCCATGATGACGACGGAATCGAGCGGCAGCGCATTTCTATTCCGGTGCAGTTGGTTTTTCTAGCGGTGATCGGTGTGTACGTGGTCGCCCTGGCTTTAATTGGCGGAGCGGTACTGGCGCGTTACCTGCTTCCGGTGATTCCGCTGGTGATCATTCTGTCGATTTCGACTCTCAGGCGCCGAGTGCGCATGTGGCCGGGGGTGGTTGGCCTGATTCTGCTGGCGTTTGTGGCGGCGTGGTTCTGGAATCCTCCGTACGGCTTTTCGCCGGAAGATAATCTGGCGTATCGCGACTACATCCACCTGCATGAGGACGGGGAAACATTTCTCGAGGCGCGCTATCCGATGGCACGCGTGTTGACGGCCTGGCCTGCGTCAGACCAATTAACGCGTCCGTGG
>JGI12712J15308_10000300_pt1 | contig 14689 bp, 9 predicted proteins | sample JacPin_JW_Ref_O2_FD_15308 | JGI IMG/M metagenome (IMG submission 15308) | reverse complement strand
ACCGGTTCCTCTCCGCTTTGTGGCTCTGATTTGTGTTTCCTTCCAGAATCACAGATTAACCCACGGTTAGCGCAGGGGACCGGTCAACTCCATTATGACTAGCGCGACGCGAACCGGAAATCTGCCGTCAGAACTTCCTGTCAATATAGTTCCATATTGGAAGTAAATTGACACAGGCTGTTCGCCGTCTGCTTTTGGACAAACGGCCTAACGTCAAGGCTCTCGTTCGGACAACGAGGACTGCTGCGAGACAAATGCGCGCCGGTGCGGTAAGAGAGGAGGCAATGACTTACTGTCTCCACTACTCCGATGAACGCTGGGGTCGGCAAACGAGTTTTTGCCAAGCTCACCTCTTGTGCTCTTCGCAAGCATCCTGCGTGTACCGGAGGGTGAGGAGGGTGAGGGCTGCGCCTTGCCCGGCATTAAGGCCGTCGGTATAGTGGGAGCCTGTTGGAAGCTGAGACCGGTCGTCCCTGCGTCGCACTCAACGAATGCCTTGTCACCATGGCGAAGATAAGCACAACTAAGTCGAAGGAATCAGAAAGCGGCAAATTGCGGATCGGCGATGATTGGAATGCGATCCGGATCATCGCCCTTTCGCAAAGCAATCCGCTCAAGGCCATCGCGGAGTTCGTCGAGAACTGCATCGATGCGCACGCCAAGACCATTGCCATCACGCGTGGCCGCGAGCACGGAGAGCACTATCTGATGGTGAAAGACGATGGCGACGGGGTCCCCCGCGATCCGCACGGGCTGCCTGACTTCAAATACGTCGCGACTCATATCTGCGACTCGATCAAGCGACGCATGAAGGCAGACGGCTCTGGAGGCGGCCTGCAAGGGGAATTTGGCATCGGACTGTTGAGCTTTTGGACCGTGGGCGAGAGGCTCACGATGACTTCTTCCGGTGCCGATCAACGCCTCTATCAGATGGCGATGAACAAAGGGGATCCGCGCTACACCGTGAACCCGCGACGCGTGCTCTTTGCCGACCCCGGCACCGAGCTCAAGATCAGCCCCCTGCTCAACGGCATCCGTAGCTTGAGCGGTGAGAAGATCCAGTGGTATCTGGCCTCGGAGCTGCGCGACCGGATCCGTGCCACCCAGGTTCGCATAACGGTGGTCGACAAGCTTGCACGCAAGCAGTACCAAGTCGAGCCGCGGCAGTTCGAAGGGCGCTTGCTCCACCAACTGCCGGCAGTTCGCTCCCCATTCGGCGAAGCATATGCCGAACTGTATCTCACGGAACCCGCCGAGAACGGACGGGTCTCCCTTACCCGAGGTGGCACGCGGGTGATCGAGGATATAGGTACGCTGCCCGGTCTGGAGCGTGGGCCCTGGACTTCTCGTTACTTGCAGGGTCTGATCGACGTGCCTTACCTGAATCTGACACCCAGCACCCGTTCCGGAGTCATCCACGATGAACGCTATGGGGCATTTGCGGAAGCTCTCGCACCACTTGAGGCACACCTCAATGGCCTCATCGACGCGCAGCGGCGCGCCGAGGAAGAACAGGCGAACCGTGAGTCTCTGCGTGCCATCCAGCGTGCATTTCGCGAGGCCATGCTGGCCTTGCCGCCCGAGGAATACGATTGGTTTGACATCCAGTCACGCGCGCCGCAAGCGGTCGGTGGCGGCGAGCTGCTGGAGCGACGCGTGGAGGCATCTGCGGAGAAGGAGGGGCCCGTGCCGGGCGTTCCGGAACCGAGCGGAAGCGAATCCGCCCAGCGGCAATTCTTCGACTATGCTGGGCCTTTGCGCACCGTGGTGATTTCGCCCGCGGCCAGCACGTTGGCCGTGAACCAAAGTCGGCGCTTTCGCGCACTGCCCCGGGATCGCTCGCACCGGCGAGTCGAGCAGGATTTGCTATTTAGTTGGGAGATCGGCGAAGGAAGTGGCATGCTCGCTTCCGCCTCCGATCAAGAAGTTAGCTTTCAAGCGCCGTCCTCGCCCGGTCTCGTGCGTTTGTCCGTTACCGTCTCACAGCGCGATGTTTGCTGCAGTGCGGAGGCACTGATCACGGTCACTGATAGCTTAGATGCGGCTGTGGGCCCTGCTCTCTTCAATGCGCGCGGCTTACCGGGCTACACGTTTGAACGAGCCGCTGGGGAACTGTGGCGCTCGAGATTCGATGCCGAGCGGAACCTGATCGTCGTGAATAACGGGCATCGCGATTTTGTCTTCGCCACGCGCAGCCGCGCCCTCCAGTTGCGGTATCTTGTGCGGCTCTACGTCAAGGAGTTGGTGCTCAAAAACTTTAGGGGACTGCCAGCCGAACAATTGATGGAGCGGATGATTGAGCTCTCACTCTATGTCGAGGAGAAATTGAAACCTGCCTGAGTGGTAACGCACCTTTTCGATGGGATCGAGGCTTAGCCCCGCCCAGAGCCTGTGCACATTCATGCCTTCGTGCCCGCTTGCTTTCCCAACTCGTAACCCAGATAAATCATTTGCCCAATGTGATGCTGCATGTGCGCGGCGCATTGCATGATCATGTCGAGACGATTGCGCGCGGTTGCGCCTACGCCTGAGTATTCCGCAAACCAATCCTCGGCCGACTGCGCACGCACCGTTGCCAGCACCATCGCGATCGCGTCGTCGAGCCGCTTCAGAGCTTCTTCTTTCGACGGTGGATTCGGATCGTTGAACTCCCGCGGACGGTCGCGGACGTAGCCGCTCTTCGCAATCTGCGCCCCGATGTAGTAGTTCAAATTGCCGGTCAGGTGCAGCCCTAGGTGTCCGAAGCTGTTTCCGAAGGGAAAAGGCTTCCGCCAGAACTGCGCGTTGGTCAGCGGCGCGGCCAGCTCGTGGACGCGGGCAGCATTCTGCGTGTAGCGATCAGTGAGAACCTCGGAGAGTGTCGAGTGCAGGTGGGGCATGTTCGCTCCTCGATCAACAGACGGCTCAAGATTGATTTCGTTGCCAGCCTCTAAACCATGCTGCCGGCTTCCTGCTTCAGCTTCTCCGCCTGGTAATGCGTCACCAGGGCTTCGATCAGAGGCTGAAGTTTCCCATCCATCACGGATTCCAGTTGATGAATCGTAAAACCGATGCGGTGATCGGTAAGCCGGTTCTGCGGAAAGTTATAAGTACGGATCTTCTCGCTACGGTCCCCGGAGCCGACCATCGCCTTGCGCTCTTTCGCGAGCGCCTGCTGCTGCTTCTCCATTTCAATTTCGTAAAGTCGCGAGCGCAGCACGCGCATGCCTTTTTCGCGGTTCTTGATTTGCGATTTTTCGTCCTGGCAGCTCACCACCGTGTTCGTAGGAATGTGCGTGATGCGCACCGCTGAGTACGTCGTATTTACCGACTGCCCCCCAGGACCGGACGAACAGAATGTGTCGATGCGCAAATCTTTGGCTTCAATCTTGATATCCACATCCTCCGCTTCGGGCAACACAGCAACGGTGACGGCCGAAGTGTGCACGCGTCCCTGCTGCTCGGTAGCGGGCACGCGCTGCACCCGATGCACGCCACTTTCATACTTGAGCTGGGAATAAACGCGATTGCCCTCGATGATGGCGATCACTTCCTTCAATCCTCCGGCGGACGACTCCGAAGAAGAAAGCACTTCCACCTTCCAGCGCTGCGTTTCCGCGTAGCGCGTGTACATTCGGAAAATCTCGGCAGCAAAGAGCGTAGCCTCATCCCCGCCAGTCCCTGCGCGGATTTCCAGAATCACGTTCTTCTCATCGTTAGGATCCTTCGGCAGCAGCAGAACCTTGAGTTCTTCTTCTACACCGCCCACGCGCGCTTCCAGTTTGTCGAGTTCCTCCTGGGCATAGGCGCGCATCTCAGGATCCTTCTCGTCCGCAAGCATCGCTTTGCTCTCAGCTATACCCTTCGTCAGGTCTTTGTATTCGCGATACCGCTCGACGATGGTCGCGATTTCGGCGTGCGCTTTGGCAGTCTTCTGGTATCTCGCCGAATCGTTCACAATACCCGGCGACGCCAGAGCATTGGTCAGTTCGTCATAGCGGGCTTCGATTTGGTCCAGTCGTTCAAACATGTCAGTCGGCTTCCGTAGAGACGTAGCTTTGCTACGTCTCGGTTTCGCCGGGCCCGTTAAATGCAGCGGGCAGGACGTAACAAGTTACGTCTCTACGGCATTTTAGCGATTGTTTGAAAAAGCGAGAGAAAGTATTCGCGGCGGGACCGCTAGGCAATTACCAATTCGCCGCCACGTTCTTTTTCGAGCACCATGGCCTGGTCGAGGGCAGTGATGGCACATTGCGCCATTTCGTCAGACGGAGGCTTCGTGGTAATCCGCTGCAGCCACAGTCCCGGAGCGGTAATCAAGGCGAAGAGCGAGCCGCGATGCTTAGCGGCGAAGCGGATAATTTCGTAGGAGACCCCTGCGATCACGGGCAACAACGCAATGCGCACGCCAAAGCGCGCCCAGAAAGTGGTCACCGGGATCAGCATGTAAAACCCAATCGAGATCAGCATCACCGTCATCAGAAAACTGGTGCCACACCGCGGATGGAACGTCGAATACTTCTGCACCGCGGTGGTCGTGAGCGGATCGCCGTTTTCGAAGGCATAAACCGTTTTATGCTCGGCGCCGTGATACTGATACACCCGCCGAATATCGCTCCACAGCGAAACTCCCCAGATAAACAGCAGAAACAAAATCAGCCGGATCACGCCATCTACCAGGTTGAACATGATCTGGCCACCCAGCGCGGGATCAATCTTCTTCAGCTCAGTCGCCGCCACCAGCGGCACGTACTTGTACATAAAAATGAAGAACGCAAGAGAAATAACGATGTTGACGGCGGCCAGCCAGCCGCTGATGGTGGCTGCCTTTTCCCGGGTTTTCGATTTGCTCTCCGGTGAAGTTATCTTCGCGGTTGTCTCTCCGCGGTTCGTGTTCGAGTCTTCGCCCTGCATCACATCTTCGATCGCAACGTTCGCCGAAAAACGCAGAGCACGGTAGCCGAGGGCCATCGCATAGCCTAGCGTCATGACGCCGCGCACGATGGGCCAAGCCATCCACTTATGTTTCTCCGAAGCGCGCTCCAGCGGTTCGCTCATGGTCACCACTTCGCCCGACGGCTTGCGGCAAGCGATCGCCCACGCGTGCGGAGAGCGCATCATCACGCCCTCAAGCACGGCCTGCCCGCCAACGAGGGTTTCCTCGCCACCCTCAAGCGCCGGCAACAGCTGCACCGCAGCGAGAAAACGCAGATAATTTCTTATGGAACGCACGATTGTTGGATGCTCCAGACGCGGCCAAAGCGTCAACCCATAGGTTATCACAGGGCGAGTTGCGGCTTCGTAAGTAACGCGCAGTGACCGCCTCTAAGTCGCAGATATACCACCGTTTATCGAGCGCTCCAGCCCGGTCCGCCCGCGTCTCGGCCAGAATCTCCTGATTTTTTCGTCTATCCTCTGAAGGCCATGCGCAAATTCGCCGAAACCGCGGAGGCAATCGCCGCTACCACCAAGAAGCTGCAGAAGACCGCGCTCGTATCCGACTACCTGAAGTCGCGCACCACAGACGAGGCCGCTATATCCGCCATATTCCTCTCAGGCCGGGCATTTCCCGCGTGGGAGGAAACCACGCTGCAGTTCGGTGGAAGGCTGTTGTGGCGAGTAGTCGCCGAGTTGTCAGGGCAGGCGGAATCTGCGCTGACCACGTCGTACCGCAAGCATGGAGACCTGGGCGCCGTCGCCGGAGAAATTCTTCCCGAGCGCTCGGGACAGGGCTTGAGAATTCTCGAAGTGGCGGAGATTTTCCGGCAGATCGCGGCAGCCCGCGGACCCTCAGCCAAAACCGCGCTGGTCCGCGATCTGCTCGATCGAGCTACTCCACTGGAAGCCAAGTACATCGTTAAAATCATGACCGGAGATTTGCGGATCGGTCTGAAAGAAAGCCTGGTAGAGGACGCAATCGCGAGAGCCTACGTCGAAACGCCCAGTGGCGAGCGGGCCGGTGCGATGAAAGACGGTGCGATGAAAGAAGTCCAGCGCGCCAACATGCTGCTCGGTGATATCGGCGAAACCCTGCGACTCGCGGCTGCAGGCCAGCTGGCGGAAGCGAAAATGCGGATCTTTCATCCCCTGGGATTCATGCTGGCAAGCCCGATTGAGTCGGCCGAGGAGGGCTTAAGTTATTTTGCCGAGGCCGCGGTCGAAGACAAGTACGACGGTATCCGCGCGCAAGCGCACGTGTCCGATGGCAACGCAAAGCTTTTCTCGCGCACGAGAGATGAAATCACCGACTCATTCCCGGAGCTGCCGGACGCTCTGACAGACTTGCCGCAAGATGCGATCCTGGATGGCGAAATAGTAGCCTGGAGCTATACTGAAAGTGCACGTGTGGGGCGGGCACTCTTGCCCGCCACGGCAGCGCCAGCTGCCCTGAATCAAGCGCCTGAACCGGCCACGCCTGCGCCGCCCGATACCTCGAGCGCCTTGATCGCCGGGCACGCTCCCGAACCTGCCGGTCAAGCCCGCCCCTTCAGCGTCCTGCAGCAGCGACTCGGACGCAAGAAGGTCAGCGAGAAAATGCTGCGCGAGATTCCAGTCGCATACCTGGTTTTCGATGTTCTGTACGCAGGTGGCGAGCTGCTGATCGATCGCCCGCTGCGCGAGCGGGCGCAGATTCTAGACGAGTTGCTCATCGCAAAAAGAAAAAGCCATAACCATGCAGACACGGAGACCCGGAGGAAAGGCACGCAAGGCAGTTTGGCCTTCGCCGCCGAAGATAGGGTAATCGGGGCACAGGCCGCTGTCATCCGCGCCCCGGTATTCCGCACCGCCACGCCGGAAGACCTGGAAGCGCTTTTCACCGCTGCTCAGGAACGCGGCAACGAAGGCCTGATGATCAAAGACCTGAACTCGCCGTACACCCCCGGCAAGCGCGGAAAGTCGTGGCTAAAGATGAAGCGCGAACTGGCCACGCTCGATGTGGTCGTGACCGCGGTTGAATTCGGCCACGGCAAGCGCGTAGGTGTGCTCAGCGATTACACATTCGCTGTGTGGGATCGGGATCGGGATAAAGAAAAGTTGGTGAACATCGGCAAAGCGTATTCCGGCCTGACCAACGTCGAGATCGCCGAAATGACTCAGTGGTTTCTGGAACACACGATTGAAGATCAAGGCTTTCGCCGCGTCGTCGAGCCGAAGATCGTGCTGGAAGTAGCGTTCAACAACATGATGCAGTCCGACCGCCACGAAAGCGGCTACGCGCTGCGCTTCCCCCGAATCCTGCGCCTGAGACCAGACAAGTCGGCGGAAGACGCGGATACGATGGACCGGGTCAGGGGTATTTATTCAAAACAGGCGCTCTCACCAGCAGTTGAAGATTGAAGGCATGACAGTCATACGGTATCTTGAGATTCAAAATGCCTCGCGACAGAACAAGCAGGGCAACGACCCTTCGTCGAGTATTTGGATCGGCAGTTTCCCCGGAGAAGATCACGCAAGAGGCGCACGAGGGCAATCCTAAGCATCTCCATCGACTGGCGCGGCTGCGCTCCGGCGACTTGGCGGAGGTGAGTGACCTGTGGGAATACATGCAAGACTTGCTGTACACGGACATCCAGGCACCCCTGCTCGTCTACGTGCTTCCGTTTTGTTTGGAAGCATGGCGCGAGAACCTTCGTGGCACTCGCAGCGAATACGGCGGTTTCGTCGAGTACTTTTATCCTGTCCTGGCGAACCGGCAGGTCTTCGACCGGCATCTGACGTCGGCTCAGACCGCGGCAGTGTCGACATTTATGCGAGAGTCGATTCTCGATGAACTGGACGATCAACGAGGGCTCACTTACTCAGGAAGTGGCTCGCGGCCCTACCGATGGATCCGCGCGCTTACAACGCACGGTGTTTTACTCCCCGACCTCGACGCTCTCTGGACCGCGTGGTGGTCGGTTGCAACCAGAGGCCGGGCGATTGCGGTAGCACAGTATGTTTCCTGCCTTATGTATCAGCAGGCGGAGAATCCCATATTTGCTCCCTGGACCCCCGACCGGGGCGGCGGGCCGCCCTGTCGATGGGAATTCGGTGGGCACCTGTACGAGCACCGTTGGCAGGACAACAACATTGGCTTCTTGAAGCAAACCCTGACTCCGCACGCAATCGGGGACGTACTCCGCCGAGCTGTGAACCACCTAGTCGATCAGCCTGATTATCGCGTGGCTGCAGAGATTCAGTCAGATCTACCTCTGTGCGCCGAGACGTTGGCCGCTCGAGGCGCCGAGCTTCCGATCGTGCTTGAAAGAGTACGGGAACCGGGACGCGCGCCCGAGTGGTGAAGCGAGTGCAGCCTCCTCCTGAGCCCCGCACTCAAAACTTTGGCGGCTTCAGGCGCTAATGGCTGTGGTGGTGGTGTTCCTCTTCGCTCTCCGCCACCGGAATCACGCATCCGTGCGCCACTTCGCATACCACGTGCTCGAACTGAATGGTCGTATGGTCGATGCGGAAGCTATGGTGCAGGCGGTCTTTCACATCGCGCAGGATGCGTTCGCTCGCCGAGGGAGGAATATCGGCAATCGCGATGTGGCAGGAAAGAGCGCGCGTTTCTGATCCAATACTCCAGCAATGCAGATCGTGCACGTCGTTGACGCCATCAATCGAACGAATGGCGATCTCGACCAGCTCGAGCTTCACGCCGCGCGGCGTGCCTTCCAGCAGAATGTTCAGCGTCTCGCGGACAATCCCATAGCCCGACCACAGAATCAGCGCTCCGATACCGAAGGACAACGCGGAATCAATCCAATAATTTCCCGTCGCAAGAATGGCCCAGCCGCCCACGATCACCGCGGCGGTCGACAGCGTATCGCCCACTTCGTGCAGCAGCGCGCTGCGAATGTTGACGTCGCCTCCGGAACCCCTGGACGAGCGGTATAACATGAACGCGATCACGCCGTTCATCACCACACCCGCGCCGGCAACCCACATCATCACCGCAGCCTGCACATGCTCCGGATGCTGCAATCGGCGGAAAGCCTCGTAGAAAATAAAAAACGAAACCGCAACCAGCGACGTGGCGTTCACTAAAGCAGCCAGCACTCCGGCACGATGGTAGCCGTAGGTTTTGGTGGGGCTGGCCGGGCGCGACTGCAAATAGACCGCGACCAGCGAAAGCAACAGCGCGAGAAAGTCGGAAAGATTGTGTCCCGCCTCAGATAGCAACGCCAGCGAGTGGGCGCGAATGCCCGCCACCACCAGCAGCCCAATATAGGCCAGCGTCACGGCCAGGGAAACCTTGAGCACCTTGGTGGTGCCGCTCCCGCCGTGAGAGTGAACGTGCATATCTCCAGTTTAAGTGTGCGGGAGGCGCGGTTCAAGGGGGCTCAGGAACGGAAGGAACGGGAGGAACGGAGCAGGTCAGGCTGCCGGCACTGCGCAGATTCCGCCTGGTTTCGCCCCTGGACGATGTGCCCTTGTCATTCCGTCCGCGTCTTTCAATCGGGCGCAGAGCCTGTCCTGAGGGAAACCGAAGGAAATCTCAGTCTCGACCGCTGCGGAGCGCCAGCCGATGCAGCCTACTGTGAGCGAAGTCGAAGGGCGTTCGTCCCACGTGAGCATCTCAGACTTTCACCGCTTGAGCAGGCCTTCAAAATAGCGGTTGTTGTAAAACGTGGTCGTCCTCTGCACGTACTCGAGAATCTTCAGCATCTTCTCGCGGCCTTCGCGGTTGGTTTCCTTGAACTGCACGGCCACCCCCACGCCGGGGTCGATTCGCGCCACCACTCCTTCGGCCGTCAGCGTGCCATCCTCCATCGAGAAGCTGAGCATCAGGTTGGTTCCCGGGGAAAGAATATTGCTGGTTTCCACAAAGCAGCCACCAATGCTGACGTCGGTGAGATTGGCGTACAAGGGAGTTCCCTGAATTTCGGACTTTAATTCGATCGTGACCCGGCACTTCAAACGTGGATGCAACCGGCGATCCTTGTAGGAAAGCTGCTTCTGTTTCTCCACGTACATGCGGCGGTCGGCTTGCGCGAGAAGTTTCTCGGCATCCTGCCCGTCGTCGGGATAAACGGCCTGTCCCAGGCTGACCGAAAGAATCTCCTCGCCACAAACATCGAAACCTGCCTGCTTGGCCAAAACCCGAAGTTGCTGGGCTTTCTTGGAAGCCGCTTCGGTAGGCAGGCCCGGAGCGATCACCACAAATTCGTCGCCTCCCATGCGCGCCACATAATCGTACTCGCGGCAACTTTCTTTCAACGCCTGGGCGAAGAGCCGCAGCACCCGATTCCCTTCCAGATGGCCGAAGCGGTCGTTGATCTGCTTGAACCCGTCCATATCGGAGACCATCACGGTCAACGAAGAGTTATCGCGCTTGCAGCGGGCCAGTTCCCTCTCCAGCTGCAGGAACAGCGACCGCGCGTTGGGTAAGCCCGTGAGGTAGTCGGTGGTCGCCGAATTTTCCGCCTGCTGATATTTAAGAGCGTTTTCGATCGACAGCGCCATCTTGCTGCTCACCGCCAGCAAGATGCGCAGGTTGTCGGAAGTGAAGGCGTCGCGCTCGGCGCGATAAAGCGCAAGCACCCCAATCACGCCCGATACGCCCTCCAGCGGAACCGCCAACGCCGAACGCAGCGTGCTGAACTTGCTCGGATCATTCAGATATCCGGGTTCGACCGAAGGATTCCCGTTCACGATCGGCTTCTTGTTCTGCGCCACCCATCCCGAGAGCCCTTGCCCCAGAGGAATGCGCAGCGAATTGAACAGGCGGTAGTTATCGCCGTTCACGTACTCGGGCACGAGTTCATTGTCGCGCTGCACATAAATCGCGATAGCGTCGTAAGGCACCATCGGCTTCAGCTTGACCGAAAACACTGAGAGCGTTTCGCCCAGAGAGAGCGACGCGCCCATATCCTGGCTCAACTCGAACAACGACTGAGCTTCCTGCCGTGCCGCCGCAATGGACGAAAGAAAGGTCGTCTCCTTTCCAACGTACTCCGGCGCGGTAGCATTCTCGAACCCGGCGGCGGGAGCTTCTCCGCGCTCGATTTTGATGGCCGTCGAGAGCGGCGCGTTCATGTCCTGCGCCGACTTGGCCACCGCCAGCCTTTCCAGATGCTGGTAGCGTTTCTGCAAAACCGCAACCACCTTTGGATCAAACGACTTGCCCGACTCCGCCGCCAGTTTCTGCATCACGTCATGCAGCGGCAGGGCACGGCGGTACTGGCGGTCGGACGCAAGTGCGTCGAGGTAGTCCACGGCAGAAAGAATTCGCGCTCCGATGGGTATCTCCGCGCCCTTCAATCCCATCGGGTAGCCGCTCCCGTCCCACTTCTCGTGGTGAGCTCGCACGATGGGCACCACCGGATATGGGAAGCGGACCCGTTCCAGAATCTCCGCGCCCACCAGGGTATGAATCTTCATCTTCTCGAATTCTTCCGGCGTGAGCCGTCCCGGCTTCGAGATAATGTGTTCCGGCACGGCCAGCTTGCCGATGTCATGCAGCAAAGACGCAGCGTGCAGCGCTTCCAGTTCCGACCCGGCCACTCCCATTTCCTTGGCCACTTCGATGGCGTAGACCCGCACCCGCTGCAGGTGCTCGTGCGTGGTCTGGTCCTTGGCTTCGATGGCCAGCGCCAGTGCCTCGATCGTCCGGAGATGAAGATTCGCGATCTCCTCGACGTGGACCTTTTCATCCTCAAGCTTCCCAAGGTAGAGACGGTACGACCGGTAGATCAAATAAACCACCGGAACCATCAACAGCGAACTCTCCCAGTTAAATATTTTGTCGAGCCATGCGATGGCACCCGCGATGCCGGCGCCCACGATGTAGTAAGGGAACGACCAGAAATAGCAGTCCACCAGCAGCTTCTTGAGCGGCCGCCTCTCCGTGATCGAAATCATGGTGGCGATCGAACCGGCATTGGCCACAAAGTAAACCGACGCCGCAACCCCGAGCAACAACGGCCGGTTGCCAATCAGCAGGTTGCTCCAGGGATGGTCATACACTACGTAGGTGAGCGCCGTCGAAATCGCCCCTGCGCATACGTTGAACGTCACCGCCAGAGCGTTAGGACGCTCAGGATAAAGGGTTTGCGCCAGGATGGAGACCGCACCCAGAATCAGCGTCTCCGAGAAACTCAGCTCCAGCACGCCCACCAGGATGAACAGGAAGTTCACCGATAGGGTGCCGGTGATGCCCGGCAAGGTCACTTTGAGGCGGGATGCGAGAATCGCGATCCCCAGGTAGCAGATGAACTCAGCGATGTTCTTGCTGCTCTGGTGGATAGCGCCGTAAAGCAGCGTTGCGGTGCCGCCCGCTACGATGAGTCCGATGAAGAGTTTGCCAAGCGCAGGCGTGCCTCGCCACGTTTGGACGCGACTCGGCATACCCTTAGCGCTATCAGTCACACTTGAAAGCACAGTTGTGTCCCCGGAGACTCCGGAATACTCAGTAATACCAGCTAACATATTTAGAAACAATGATTTGGCGAGTTTTGAAGAAACTTCAGTAACCCGAATCCGGTACCTTCGGGAGGCCAATCCAACCCCTCGGGAGAGGCGTCGGCTATCTCTTCCGGATTCAACGACCTAGCCTGCATTTCTCACACGCATAGTTTTTGGGACGAGTGTTATGGTCTGTGTGCGGTTCTTGGGGTATGCGGAAACCGCGCGGGCGATAAGCAGCCGAGAACGGAGTCTGGCGGTAGCGGAGAGTGGATTTTGGGCATCGCTCCGCCGAGCGAGAGGTTCAGCGAAGGTGGAAGTGCGGCGGTCGGAGCCGGTTGGGTGTTCAAGCGTGCAGGGCGTGGAAGGCTCGCGCATAGAGGTCTTTCCAGGGATAGGCCGAGCTCATTTCCAGGACGAAGCGGCGTATGCTGATGCGCACGATGGCGCCGATCTTGAAGAGCTTTAGGCGGATGGTATCGACTTGAGCCTGGGCCCATTCACTACCTTGGAGAGCCAGCCGGCGCAGGGCTTCGATCAGGGTATAGGCCAGCGCCGAGAAGTAGAGGCGCAACTGGTTGCCTTTCATTTCGTCGGTAGAGAGCCGATCGGCGAACAGACACATCTGCTCCTTGATGCGGTTTTCCATCTCTCCCCGGGCGCAGTAGAACTTCTCGTATAAGTCGTGCGCCGCCCATGGATCAGGCGGCAGCGAGGTCACGATGAAGCGTGGGTTCTCGCCCTTGTCCAAATACTCGGCTTTGGCGACGACGCGGCGGGAGCGCGACCAGCTCTTGCGTGTCTGATAGTCGAACTCGGTGAAGACGCGCGCCGCTTTGGCGGTCGATTGGTGCTGCAACTGTGCCTGGTGCATCTGCTGGCCGATGATTCGACGCAGCCTGGTGTTGCGTGCCAGGCCGAAGACGTAGTCGACGCGGTTCTGCTCACACCAGGCCATCAGTTCCTCGCGGCAGAAGCTGGAGTCGGCCCGGAGCACGATCTTCACCTCAGGCCAGTGCTGACGCAGGTGCTCGACGATGCGCGTCACTTCTGCCAGCGCACCGGCCGCCGCATCCTGGTTGGCCGGCCGCAGCCGCGCACACAGCAGTTGATCTCCACTGAAGATGTATAGCGGCAGATAGCAGTAGTGGTCGTAGTAGCCGTGGAAGAAACGCTCCGGCTGATGGCCATAAAGCGGGATGTCAGTCGCATCCAGATCGAGTACGACCTGGGTAGGCGCGGCCCCCTGCGACTCGATATAGAGATCCAGCAGCAGCCGGTCGATGGCTTCCGACGAGTAGCAGATCTTGTGATAGCGCGCGCTGCGGCCAACCAGTTCCAGACGGTTCAGCGTGCTTTTTCCCGCCAGCGGCTCCTCCAGTTCCTGCTGTCCGCTGAGAAGACCGAACAACGGATCCGAGCGCAACTGCTCGTGGTCGTTCACATCCTCATAGCCCAGCGCCAGTCCGTAGATGCGCTGCGCCAGCATCTCCGAGAGTGGGTGGGTGATCAGCCGCGGCGAACGACCATCGGCAAAACAGTCGCTCAGACGCCCCAACAAGTTGATCTTGCGATCGACTTGTCGCAACAGCAATGCTCCGCCGTCGCTCGACACTCGACCAGCGGTGAACCCGGCTTCCACACGGCGAGAAAAATGAGGTGCAAAGGAAAACGTTTCTTGGTTACACTCTGTCATTAGAAAGGCCGCTCCTTTTCAGCGCATTCACTAGGTCTAGACAACGTAGTTATGCCTGAAAACAGCGGCCTTCTGCTACTCTTTTCTGCCCGATGTCCCCGTTTTGCTTACACCCTGTGAGAAATGCGGGCTAGTGGAGGCCCGGACGCCCTCGTCCGGGGAGCAGTGCCACGTTAACTTCCCCTACAAACCATGGCGCTGCCTGGGGGACGGGGGCGTCCGCCCCTCCATGAGAACGAATGTGGGGTCTGGCCCGCAGGCGTACTTAGATCAAGCCCTTGCTTACTCTGCGAAGGAAATCTTCGGCATCGGTGCGGGCTTTTTCCATGAGCTTGGGTTTGTGGCCGAATTCCATCTCGATTTCCTGGAGCACAAGGTCGACCGCAACTTTCGGCTTGTAGCCGCGCTTTATCAGCACTTGAGCCCGGTCTGCAAAGGTGTTGTCGGTAGGCGGCTTTGCGTCTTTCTTGGCCACGGCAAAGCTGGGCTCGGCTTCGCACTTATGATCGCGAAACTTCGCGGCGGCCAGGCGGTCGTATGCGCCCATCGCCTCTTCGCCGCTGAGCAGCGTGGGGACGGGATATCTCCATCGGCAATTCGAGCAGGACCAGCCGTTCTCTTCGCCTT
>JGI12712J15308_10000299_pt1 | contig 14722 bp, 14 predicted proteins | sample JacPin_JW_Ref_O2_FD_15308 | JGI IMG/M metagenome (IMG submission 15308) | reverse complement strand
GCGCCGAAGAATCGCGAGACCGCCAAGTGGGATCCGGAATTCACCAAGCAGATCGCGAAAACCGTCGGACCGTTGATCAAGCAGTATCACCGTGCCGAGGTCCGCAACATCGACAACGTTCCGCGGTCGGGCGGAGCGCTGGTGGTGTCCAACCACTCCGGCGGGATGCTGACTCCCGACGTCTTCATCTTCTCGCCGGCCTTCTACAACGAGTTCGGCTACGACCGACCCGTCTACACGCTCGCCCATTACGGCATCTTCATGGGCCCGTTGGACGGAGTGCTGCGTCGCCTCGGCGTGATCGAGGCCAGTCGCGAGAATGCTTCGGCCGCACTGCATTCGGGTGCGGTGGTGCTGGTGTTTCCCGGCGGTGACTACGACTCCTACCGCCCCACGTTCAGCGAGAACACCATCGACTTCAACGGCCGCACCGGCTACGTCCGGACCGCCATCGAAGCCGGCGCGCCAATCGTGCCCACGGTCTCGATCGGCGGACAGGAAACCCAGCTGTTCTTGACCCGTGGCAATTGGCTGGCCCGCAAACTCGGCCTGACCAAGGCACGGATGGACATCTTGCCCGTGAGCTTCGGTTTTCCGTTCGGCTTGAGTGTGATCTTCCCGCCGAATGTTCCGCTGCCATCGAAGGTTGTCACCGAGGTCCTCGAACCGATCGACATCACCGCGAAATTCGGCAAGGACCCCGACATCGCCGAGGTGGACGAGCACGTCCGTTCGGTGATGCAGGCCGCGCTGGACCGGTTGGCCAAGCAGCGCCGGTTCCCTGTCCTGGGCTGATGTCCGGGTCCTGAGCTGCCGTCGGCGAATCTGCGATTTCGGCGAATACGCCATCTCGTTGGTGCTTGCATGAACAGGTCGGCACGGAGGTGGGCGTGAAAAGACTCAACGGCATGGACGCCATGCTGCTTTACAGCGAGACGCCCAACCTGCACACGCACACGCTGAAAGTGGCGATCATCGATCCTTCTGGCGGCGACGCAGACTTCAGCTTCGATGACTTCCGCCGCCACCTTCGCCGACGTCTGCATCTGTTGGAACCGTTACGCTACAAGCTCGTTGACATCCCCTGGCGGTTGCACCACCCGATGTGGCTGGAGAACTGCGATGTCGACTTGGATTACCATTTGCACCGGGTGCAGGTACCCGCACCCGGTGGGCGCCGCGAGCTCGACGCCGTCGTCGGCGAGGTGGCGTCCACGCCGCTGGACCGTAGCCGGCCACTGTGGGAGTTCCACGTCGCCGAGGGCCTGTCCGGCGGACGCTTCGCCCTGATCGGCAAGATCCACCACGCCTTGGCAGACGGCGTCGCCTCGGTCAATCTGCTGGCCCGCGCGATGGACCTCAAGGACGCGCCGACCGATGAACAGGACAACGACGAGGCCGGCGTCACACCGACCACCGCAAGTCTGCTGCGCGCCGCCGGTCGCGACCACATCCGCCAAATCGCCGAGCTTCCAGGGCTAGTCAGCGACGCCGCCAAGGGATTCAGCCGGGTGCGACGGCGCACCCGGGAACGCGGCGATCACCCGGACCTCGCGGACGCCTTCGACGCGCCACCGACCTTCCTCAACCACGTGGTGTCGCCGCGGCGCCGGTTCGCCACCACCGCGCTTCGGCTGGCCGACGTCAAAGCGACAGCGAAAGCCCTCGGCATCACGCTCAACGATCTGATTCTGGCGACGGCGGCCGGTGGGCTGCGGGACCTGTTGCTGCGCTATGACGGCGAGGCCGACCGTCCGATCATCGCCTCGGTACCGACCGCCACCGACAAGTCCGAGCGCGTGACCGGCAACGAGATCAGCGGTCTGTCGATTTCGCTGCCGGTGCACGTCGCCGACCCGGCCGAACGCGCGCAGCTGGTCGCGCTGGCGACCAAGATCGCCAAGGAGGATCACGAGATCCTCGGCCCCCGCCTGTACGGGCAGATAATGGGCTACCTACCGACGGCGATCGCCCCAGCGGCATTCCGGTGGCTGGGGCAGCGCGATGCGCCGAACAAGATGATGAACGTCGCGGTGTCCAGCGTGGTCGGGCCGCGGGAGCGTGGCCACTTCGGCGGCGCCCCGGTCAGCGAGATCTACTCGACGGGTGTGCTGTCACCGGGAGCTCCGGTCAACATCACGGTGTGGAGCTACGTCGACCAGCTCGGCATCGCGGTGCTCACCGACGACGAGACCTTCAATGACCCACATGAGGCAACCGATGCGCTGACTGCGGCGTTCAGCGAATTACGAAGCGCTGCAGGGCTTTCAGTCGGTAACAGCACGGTCGGCCTGATGGCCGAGCACGCGCTGCGCTAACCGCGGCTCAGGCGGCGAGGACGGCGTCCAGCGCCGAATAGAACAGGCCCAGCCCGTCGTCGGACGGCCCGGTCAACGCCTCGATCGCGTGCTCGGGGTGCGGCATCAGCCCNACCACGCGGCCGTTGGCCGAGCTGACTCCGGCGATGTCGCGCAGCGAGCCGTTGAGGTTGTCGTGGTAGCGAAACACCACACGGCCTTCGCNTTCCAACTCGTCGAGCACGTCGGCGGAGGCCACGTAACGGCCCTCGCCGGACTTCAACGGGATCAGCAAATCGGCGTCGGCTTCGAACCGGGACGTCCATGCCGTCGACGTCGAGGCCACCCTCAACCACACGTCGCGGCAGACGAAATGCAAACCCGCGTTGCGGGTGAGCGCGCCGGGCAGCAGTCCGGCCTCACAGAGCACCTGAAAACCGTTGCAGATTCCCAACACCGGCAACCCACGGTCCGCGGCGGTGACGACTTCTCCCATCACCGGGGCGAATTTCGCGATGGCACCGCAGCGCAGGTAGTCGCCGTAGGAGAACCCGCCGGGCACCACCACCGCGTCGACACCCTTGAGGTCGGCGTCGGCGTGCCACAGGCTGACCGCCTCGGCACCGACGGCACGCACTGCACGGGCAGCGTCCACGTCGTCGAGCGTTCCGGGAAAGGTGATGACGCCGATCCGCGTCGTCACTGCGGTTCTCGGCTTACGGTCCAGTCTTCGATCACGGTATTGGCCAGCAGCGACTCGGCGATCTCAGCCAGTGCCGAGTCGTCGACGCTGTCGTCCACTTCGAGCTCAAACCGCTTGCCCTGCCGCACATTTGAGATACCGGCATGTCCAAGCCGGCCCAGTGCGCCGACGATCGCCTGGCCCTGCGGGTCGAGAATCTCGCCCTTGGGCATTACGTGCACAACCACCCGGGCCACCCGCACTCCTCCTACTGTCTTGGCTGCTCGGCGCCAACTCTACCGGTCAGTACCCCGGCCGTCGTGCTAGCACGAGCCGAGATAGGCCGCGCACAGCGACGAGGCCATGGCGTCCAGCACTTGGGCGTCGGAGATGATCGGCCAGGGCAGCTGGACGGGGTCTGACGCCCACAGAGTCAGCTCGCTGATCGTGCTGTTTTCCGGGTGCGCGACCAGGTAGGTGTGCATGATCACCGGCCCGCTGACCACCGCGGACAGCCGGTTCGGCTCGTCGAGGGTCACCGACGGCGACTCTCCGGAGACACCCAGTTGGCAGCCGCGCAACGCCGCCGCGGCGATGCCGAACACCGATGTCGCACTTTGGCCGCCGCGTGCCGTGTCGCCCCGCCAGTGCACCACCTCGGCCCGCAGCTGCCACTGGCCGGGGGGTTTGTCCACTGCCACCCGGCTCGCGACCGCGGAGTTGCGGGTGTCCTGCGGGAAGGCCGGCGTCGCGCACACCTCCTCGAACCGGAACCGGGGCGTCGCGCCACCCGTCATCGCCACGGCCGCCTCGGCCGGCGACGGCCAATGGTAGGTGGCGTTCAGCGGTATCGCGGACGAGGAGATCCACGCCGTGTCGGGAATCTGGTCGCACACCGGCGGGCAGGTTTCCGGGTCCGCGCCGGCAAACCCGGACGACGACACGCACGCCACCAACAGACCGCTGGTGATCAGCGTCGCCGCCAGGACTAGGCGCATGCCGTGGACCCCATGAGCGCACAATCGTAGACATGCAACTCACGCATTTCGGCCATTCCTGCGTTCTCGCCGACTTCGGCCACACCACGGTGCTGTTCGACCCGGGAAATTTCTCACACGGCTTCGAGGGCATCACCGGCCTATCCGCGATCGTGATCACCCATCAGCACCCTGACCACGTGGATCAGGAGCGACTGCCCGCGCTGCTGGACGGCAATCCGGGTGCCGCCCTCTACGCCGACCCGCAGACCACCGAGCAGCTGAGCGTGCCGTGCCGCGCGGTGCACGTCGGCGACGAACTGTCGGTCGGTGAGCTGACCATCCGCGCGGTCGGCGGCCGGCATGCCGTCATCCACCCGGAAATCCCGGTGATAGATAACATCTCGTACCTCGTCGGCGATGGCGAGCACCCCGCACGCTTCATGCATCCCGGCGATGCGCTGTTCGTTCCGGACGAGCCGGTCGACGTCCTGGCCACGCCGGCTGCCGCACCCTGGATGAAGATCTCCGAGGCGGTGGATTACCTGCGGGCGGTGGCGCCGACCCACGCGGTGCCCATCCACCAGGGCGTCGTCGCCCCGGAGGCGCGCGGCATCTACTACGGGCGGCTCAGCGAGATGACCAGCACGGACTTCCGGGTGCTACCTGAAGAGAGCGCGGTTACCTTTTAGCCAGGGGTGTTAGCCGATGTCGCCGGCCGCACCGCGGCCCGCGGCCCGACCGGAGAAGATGCAGCCGCCCAAAAAGGTTCCCTCCAGCGCCCGGTACCCGTGCACACCGCCGCCACCGAATCCGGCGACCTCGCCGGCCGCGTACAGCCCGTCGAGCGGGGTTCCGTCTGCCTTGAGCACTCGTGAATCCAAATCGGTCTCCAACCCGCCCAACGTCTTTCGGGTCAAGATGTGCAGCTTGACCGCGATCAGCGGTCCGGCCTTCGGATCCATTAAGGCGTGCGGCGGGACGACTCGGCCCAGCCTGTCGCCCAGATACTCGCGGGCAGCGCGGATCGCGGTGATCTGGCCGTCCTTGGTGAACTTGTTCACCACCTCGCGGTCGCGGGCGGTGACCTCGTCGGCGACCGTCGCATAATCCAGTGCCGCCACATCGGGCAGAGCGTTCATCGCCGACACCAAGTCGCGCAATGAGTTTGCGGTGACGAAGTCGACTCCCTTGTCGACGAAGGCCTGCACCGGACCGGGGGCGCCGGACCCGGCCCGCGACGCAATCAGCTGGCGCACGCTGCGCCTGGTCAAGTCCGGGTTCTGTTCCTGACCGGACAAGCCGAATTCCTTACCGATGATCTTGGCGTTCAACACAAACCAGGTGTAGTCGTAGCCCGACTTCGCGATGTACTCCAGCGTTCCGAGGGTGTCGAAGCCCGGGTACAACGGCACCGGCAACCGCTTGCCGGTGGCGTCCAGCCACAGCGATGACGGACCGGGGATGATCCGGATGCCGTGCATCGGCCAGATCGGGTCGTAGTTGGTTATGCCCTCGGTGTAGTGCCACATCCGGTCCCGGTTGATCACCCTGGCACCGGTCTTCTCGGTAATCGCGATCATCCGGCCGTCGACATGCGCGGGGACGCCGGTGAGCATCCGTTCGGGGGCCCGGCCCATCCGGGTCGGCCAGTTCGCCCGCACCATATCGTGGTTGCCGCCGATACCACCGCTGGTCACAATCACCGCCTGAGCACGAAATTCAAACTCTCCGATCGCGTTTCGCGACGACTCGACGCCACGCGCTTCGGACGACGGCTCCAGCACAGTGCCCCGAACCCCGGTCACCGCCGCGCCGTCGACGATCAGCTCGTCAACCTGATGCCGGTGGGCGAACCGCACGTTCGGATGCTCGACCAGCCGGCGCGCGAAGATCTCGACGATCGCCGGCCCAGTTCCCCAGGTGATGTGAAAGCGCGGAACTGAGTTGCCGTGCCCCTGCGCGCCGTAGCCGCCGCGCTCGGCCCACCCGACCAGCGGGAAGATCTTCAATCCCCTGGCGCGCAGCCAGCTGCGTTTCTCGCCTGCCGCGAAATCGACGTAGGCGTACGCCCACTGCCGCGGCCAGTAATCCTCCTGCCGGTCGAACGCCGCGGTGCCGAGCCAATCTTGCAGCGCGAGTTCGTGACTGTCGTGCACACCCAGCCGACGTTGCTCCGGGCTGTCGACGAAGAACAAGCCGCCGAATGACCAGAATGCCTGCCCGCCGAGGTTGGCGCCGTTCTCCTGGTCCACGATCAGCACCCGTTTACCGCGATCCACCACCTCGCAGGCGGCCACCAGGCCGGCCAGGCCCGCCCCGACGATGATGACATCAGCTTGGGTATCGCTCATGGCGCTACACAGTAGCGACCAGAGGGGTCAGGCTGCGTCGAGAATGGCCTGATCGGCCCGCCACTGGTAGACGGTGGGATCGCACCCGTGCAGCAGCCCCAGATCCACCGAGTCCAGCATCGCCTGCAGCGGGCCGGGCTTGCGTAGGTGACTGGCCGCGACCGCGACCCGGACCACGCCATCGCGGCGTGCCACGCGCTCGGCCGACAGCACCAGCATCCGGCACCACCACGGCTCGGACAGGAATCCTTCGCCGATGCCCAGTACCCGTGCCCGCACCGTCGTTTGCCGAACCAGGTCGGTGATCTCATGCAGATCGGCGAGTAGACGGAATCCGTTGCGCGGCAATGCAGTAACTGTTCCCGGCGATGCGGTCCAACGCGGTGCCGCGAAGAGCCGGGTGCGCAGTCCGAGGTGTTCGAGCACTCGGTCTGCGGCCATCAGGCGCAAATTGGCCTCGTGCGCAGGCAGCGTGGCGAACTCACCGCGGCGCTTCTTGGTGGCCGCGTCGTCATATCCGTTCAGCAGGATCGCGTCGCCGGCTGCACGCCGGCCGCCCAGCCACTCGACGGTGGCCGGATCCTGATCGAGGCGGTAGCCGTTCTTCAACCGCGGGGCGACCAGTAACGACACCGGTACAGACCGGTTGTCCATCTTCTCGCAGAATTCGGCGACGTCGTCCAATGTGCGTTCGCAAATCCCGGAGACCGAGACGATCAGTTTCCCAGACACATCACAATTTTGACGATGTCAGATGTCCAGATGGTGACATACACGCGGACAGCAAGCGTCAGTTCGACGCGCCGAGCAGCTAATTCGGTAGCACAGCCTCGACCGCCGCGATCACCTCAGGCGCGTCAGGCACCGTTTGCGGACGGAATCGGTTGACTACCTCTCCGCCCGGTGCGACCAGGAATTTCTCGAAGTTCCACTGCACGTCGCCGGCTTGGCCGGCGGCGTCAGGCGTCTTGGTCAACTCGGCGTAAAGCGGGTGCCGGTCCGGCCCGTTGACCTCGGTTTTGGCCAAGAGCGGAAACGTCACACCATAAGTCGACGAACAAAAAGTCTGGATTTCTTCTGCGGTGCCCGGCTCTTGGCCCATGAATTGATTGCACGGAACTCCGAGAACGGTCAGGCCGCGCTCGCCGTAATCGCGCGCGAGCTGCTCCAGCGCGGCGTATTGCGGCGTCAGACCACATTTCGAGGCGACGTTGACCACCAGCACGGCGCGGTCGTTGAAGTCGGCCAGCGACATTGAACCGCCATCAAGGCCGGTCAAAGCGATCTCGGTCACAGTCATACCGGGAGGCTACCCCAGGACATATTATTTGATCAGCTAGCTACTTTCTCGTTAGTCTGGTCTGCATGGTTTCTCGCGCGGTACCGACGGCCAACGACGAACCCGCGGCCGACGATCTCGCCGAGTACCCGGATTCGCTGGATGCCGGCCTGCTGCGCATCGCCGGTGTCTGCATTCTCGCCTCGGTGATGGCGATTCTGGACGGCACGGTCGTCAGCGTCGCGCAGCGCACCTTCATCGCGGAGTTCGCGTCCACCCAGGCCGTCGTCGCGTGGACGATCACCGGCTACACGCTCGGGCAGGCCACCGTGATACCGCTAGCCGGCTGGGCATCAGACCGCTTCGGCACCAAGCGGCTGTTCATGGGTGCGGCCTTATGGTTCACCTTGGCATCGTTGCTGTGCTCGATGGCATCAAACATCACCCAGCTCATCGCATTTCGAGTCATCCAAGGCTTTGGCGGCGGGATGCTGGTGCCGCTGACCCTGATCATCTTGACGCGCGAGGCCGGCCCGAGACGCCTCGGCAGGTTGATGGCGGTACTCGGTATCCCGATGCTGCTTGCTCCGATGTGCGGGCCGGTCCTCGGTGGTTGGCTGATCAGCGCTTACGGCTGGCAATGGATCTTCCGGATCAACCTGCCGGTCGGCGTAATCCTGATAGTGCTCGCGGCATTGATCTTTCCGAGAGATCGTCCGCGCCCATCGGAGGCCTTCGACTTCGTCGGGATGCTCTTGCTGTCACCCGGGTTGGCAACACTGCTGTTCGGGATCTCCTCGGTACCGCGGCGTGACAGCTTCACCGACAATCATGTGTGGATACCGGGGCTCATCGGAATCGCTTTGATCACGGCGTTTGTCCTGCACGCGCTGCACCGCGCCGACCACCCGCTCATCGACTTGGCGCTGTTCAAGAATCGGGCGGTGACGCTGTCCAACTCCGCGATGTTCACGTTCTCCGTTGGGTTTTTCGGCGCCGTCCTGGTCATTCCCAGTTATCTCCAGCAGTTGCTGCATGAAACTCCGCTGCAGTCCGGCCTGCAGCTGATCCCGCAGGGGCTCGGCGCGATGCTGACCATGCCGCTGGCCGGCACCTTGATGGACAAACGCGGACCCCGCAATGTCCTGTTGGTAGGGATCACGGCGATCACCACCGGGTTGACCGTATTCGCCTATGGCGCCTCGCAACAGGCGGAGTATCTGCCGATCCTGATGGTGGGATTGGTCATCACCGGCATCGGCCTGGGCTGCACCCTGACACCGCTGTCCGGATCGGCGGTCCAGACGTTGGCTCCGCACGAGGTGGCGCGCGGGTCGACACTGCTCAGTGTCAATCAACACGTCGCCGTCGCGGTGGGCACCGCGTTGATGTCGGTGATCTTGACCAGCCAGTTCAATCGCAGCGAAACCATCGGCACCGCAGAGAAACTCGGGATCCTCCGAGGCAAATTCGGGAAGCATGGTCCACCGGTGTCATCGCACACCGAGGTCTCCGCTGATTTCACCATCCGGCTGATGCATGACCTCACCCACGCCTACACACTCGTCTTGGTGGTGTCGATTGTCGTTGTCGCGCTGACACTGCTGCCGGTGGCGTTTCTGCCCAACAAGCCACCGCCGCCTGGCCGACGCCAGACCACGGTGCCCGTCTAGAGCACTACTCCTCGAACAACATCATGGCGATCCGCTCGACGGTCGCCATCGGATCGCCGGCCTTCAGCTCAGGGTTCACCGCGTCATTCAGCCACAGCATCGAAAACCCGTGCACCAGTGACCAAGCCGCGAGTTGTGCGCCACGCGGATCCGCCTGGGCGTGCCGGTCCGGCAGTGACGCGACGCCGCGGGACAGCTCGTCGGCGGCAGCTGATTCGGCGGCCACCAACTCCGGGTTCGACGGGTCGAACAACGACTTGTCGAACATCACCCGGTAGTGGCCCGGATGCTCGATGGCGAACCGCACATACGCCAATGCGGCATCCAGGAAACGCGGGCGAGCCTCCGCGAGGGCGACAGCCAGCAGCCCGAAACCCTCGGCGGCCAGTGCGGTAAACAAACCACGGCGGTCGGTGAAGTGGTGTGCCGGCGCGGCGTGCGACACCCCCGCCTCGCGCGCCAGCTCGCGAAGCGACACCCCATCGGCGCCCCGCTGCGCCACCAGTCGCGCGGCCTCATTGAGGATCGCGGCCCGCAGATCGCCGTGATGGTAGGTCGGACGGCCCATAGCGGCAGCATAGCGCACTAACTTGACACTGACTAGTTCGCGGCCGTACGCTCGGTCGCGGAACTTGTCAGTGTCTAGATTGAGGATGACGAGATGGCTCCGTTGATTGTTTTGCTCACCGGAAGCATGGCCGCCCGGATCGTGGGCTGGCTGGGCATCGACTACGTCGACACCTGGGTCAAGGCGATCGCCGTCGGCCTCGCTGCGATGTTCGTGCTGACCGGCGTGGCGCACTTCTTCCCGCCACTGCGCGCCAGGCTGATCGCGATCGTGCCGCCGGGGCTGCAGGCGCCGGGATTACTGGTCAGCTTCACCGGGGTGCTGGAATTGCTCGGCGCGGTGGGCCTGTTGGTTCCGGCGACCCGGATCATGGCCGCCGTCTGCCTAGTGCTGTTGATGTTGGCGATGTTTCCGGCCAACATCTACGCGGCACGGATGCCCAACCCGCCCAAATCGATGACGACCCGGCTACCCCTGCGCACCGCTGAGGAGATCGTCTACCTGGCCGCTGCCGTAGTGGTCGCGGTCGGCGGCAGCTAGCAGCCAAGCGTATTGGTAGGCGGCCTCTTTCCAGCGCTCGTAGCGCCCGCTGATACCACCGTGGCCGGCGGTCATCTGAGTCTTCAACAGCACCGGATTGCGGTCGGTCTTGGTGTGACGTAGCGCAGCAACCCATTTCGCCGGCTCAACATAGTAAACCCGGGTGTCGTGCAGCGAGGTCATCGCGAGAATGGTCGGATAGTTCTGCGCCTCGACATTCTCATACGGTGAATACGATTTCATATAGTAGTAAACATCGCTGTCGCTCAACGGGTTTCCCCATTCGTCCCACTCGGTGACGGTCAGCGGCAATGACGGGTCCAGGATAGTGGTCAGCGGGTCGACAAACGGCACCTGCGCCAGAATTCCGGCAAAAAGATCGGGCGCCATGTTGGCCACCGCGCCCATGAGTAAGCCACCGGCGCTACCACCCAGCGCCACCAACTGCTGCGGGCGGGTCAGCCCGGTGTCCACCAGATGCTGCCCGACCGAAACGAAGTCGGTGAAGGTGTTCTTCTTCTCCAGCAGCTTGCCGTGCTCGTACCACAGCCGGCCCATCTCACCACCGCCGCGCACATGTGCGACGACGAACACCATGCCGCGATCCAGCAATGACAGCCGCGCGATGGAAAATCGCGGATCCTCGCAGATCTCGTAGGCGCCGTAGCCGTAAACCAAAGCCGGGGCCGGGAATTCGATACCGGCACGATAGACGATCGAAATCGGGACCTTGGTGCCGTCGGCCGCCTGCGCCCAATCGCGACGTTCGACGTAATCCTCGCGGCGGTAATCTCCCAGCACCGGTTGCTCGCGCAACAGCGTGCGCTCGCCGGTGACCAGGTCCAGGTCGTAGATGCGTACCGGGGTGACGAAAGACCCCGCGCCGACCCGCAGCTTGGGCGAGTCCCAATTCGGGTTCGCGCCCAGCCCGACCGACATCAGCTCGGAGTCGAAGGCGATCTCCTCGGCACGTCCGTAGTCGTCGTCTTCTATGGGCCACAACTGGATTCGCGGTAGCGCCTCGCCGCGGTAGCTGACCACCAAGTGTCCGGCGAACGCGTCGACACCGTCGAGCCGCACATCGTCGCGGTGATCGATCAGGGTGCGCTGCGCCGTGGGGTCCTCCACAGGCGCCTCCGCCAGCATGAAGTTCACCGCATTGTCGTTGTGCAGGATCAAGAATCGATCCTGTCCGCCGACGATCGCATGCTCCACCGAATACTCGATGCCGTCGCGGCGCGGCAACACGGTGACGAACTCTGCATCCGGATCAGCGGCGTCGGCGTAGCGGACCTCGGAGGTAATAGCCGATCCCGCTGCGATCAACACGTACGCGTCGCTCCGCGTTCGACCCACCGCGAGCCAATACTTCTCGTCGGCTTCGTGATACACCTTCTCGGCGGAAAGGCCGGACGCAAGGCGATGGCGCCACACCGTATCGGGACGCCATGCCGCGTCAAGGGTGATGTAGTAGACGGTTCGGCTGTCGGTGGCCCAGGTCGCCCCCGCACCGATGCCGACGATCTCGTCGGGGTACTGCTCCCCGGTGCGAAGATTCCTGAACCGCAACGTATAACGCTCGTCGCCGACTATGTCGACGGAGTAGGCCAGCACATTTCCGTCAGGGCTGACGCTGGCGGCGCCCAGCGAGAAGAAGTCATGCCCTTCAGCTTCGACGTTCTCGTCGAGCAGCACCTGCTCGCCGGGAATCTCGGTGTGCTCGTCGAAAACCGGTGGGTTCCAGTCGGTCGGATCGGCTATTGCGCAACGGCATTGGACACCGTACTGCTTGCCTTCGAAGCTGCGGGCGTAGTACCACCAGTCGCCGCGCCGGACCGGTACAGACAGGTCGGTTTCCTTGGTCCGCGCTTTGATCTCATCGAAGATGCGTTGCCGCAACGGCTCGAGCTGGGCGGTCATCTGGTCGGCGTAGTTGTTCTCGGCCTCCAGGTAGGCGACCACTTCGGGATTCGACTTGTCGCGCAGCCATTCGTACGGATCGTTGAACACGTCACCGTGGAACTCGCGCCGAGAGTCGACCCGTTTGGCGATCGGCGGTGTGGAGTCGGTCATACGCTCGGACCGATCCAGTCGTCGAAGCGCAATCCAGAAATCCGTTCGTAGGCCTCGATATAACGGGCCCTGGTGGCGTCGATGATGCTGTCCGGAAGCGGCGGTGGCGGCTTAGAACCTCCGCGATCCCAGCCCGACTCGGGACCGGTCAACCAGTTACGGACGAACTGCTTGTCGAAGCTGTTCTGCACCTCGCCGACGCGGTAATCGGCGGCAGGCCAGTAGCGCGACGAGTCGGGGGTGAAGACCTCGTCGGCCAGCACCAGGATGCCGTGGGCGTCGACGCCAAACTCGAATTTTGTGTCGGCGATGATGATTCCCTTTCGGAGCGCATGGTCGGCGGCCTGGACGTAGGTCTGCAAAGTACGGTCACGCAACTGGTTGGCGCGGACTCCACCGACCATCTCGATCACCTTGGCGAACGAAATATTCTCGTCGTGTTGTCCCAGTTCAGCTTTCGTCGCAGGGGTAAACAACGGCGACGCGAACCTGCTGGCCTCGACGAGACCCGGCGGCAAGGTGATGCCACAGACTTTGCCGGTCTCCTGGTAGTCCAGTAGCCCCGAGCCGGTCAAATATCCGCGGGCGACACACTCCACCGGTGCCATGTCGAGCTCATGCACCACCAGCGCCCGGCCCAGGACTTCGTCGGGGATACGCGGATCGTCCGGTGGTCCGGCCAGATGGTTGGGCGCCTCGACGAGATTGAAGAAGAACACACTCATCGCGGTCAAGATGCGTCCCTTGTCGGGGATCACACTGTCGAGTACATAGTCGAATGCCGAGATCCGGTCAGTCGCGACGAACAGCAGGTGACTGTCGTCGATGCGGTACAACTCGCGGACTTTGCCACTGGCCAGGTGTTGATAGTCGGACAGAGCGGGACGCATCGAGACAGCGTAGCCGGGCCACGATGCGGGCCCGAAGGGCCTGAGGAGAAGCCGGGTAATTTCCACCGAGCGGTCGGCGTAACGACGACCTACAGACCGACCCTGTGTTGGGATCGAGGTATGAAATCGCGGTTTGTCCCTTACGCCACCACCCCGGGCCGACTGCTGGCTCAGCTGTTCAGCGACATCGTCGTCGCCGTCTGGACGTTCCTCTGGGTGCTCGTGGGCCTGGCCGTCCACAGCGCGGTGTCGACGATCGCCGAGGTGGGTCGGCAGGTTCAGGGCGGCGCTGACGGTGTCGCCGACAGCCTCAAGTCCGCCGGTCAGAGCGCCGATCACATCCCGCTGGTCGGCGGCGCGGTCAGCGAACCGCTGAAGGCGGCCAGCAAGGCGGCCCTCGACATCGCCGGGGCCGGCCACAACCTGGACAGCACCGCCAGCTGGCTGGCCGTCGTACTGGCCCTGGCGGTTGCCGCCCCGCCGACTCTCGGCGTGGCCGTGCCGTGGCTGGCGTTACGCATACGGTTCCTCCGGCGCAAGTTGACCGTGAGCGCGCTGGCCGCCACCCCGGCCGGAGCACAGTTGCTGGCGTTGCGGGCGTTGGCCAACCGGCCGCTGCGCCGGCTCACCGCCGTCACCCCCGACCCCGTCGGGGCATGGCGCGCCGCGGACCCCCGTGCTATCCATGGCCTTGCCGCCCTCGAATTGCGTTCGGCGGGAATAGCGGTGAGGCCGCGTTAGACCAATTCCACGACGAGATGCCGGATGCCGGTGTGCCGGTTGCTACGTGTCCATTCGACATCACGTACGACCTGCACGGTTCCGAACCGCGACAGCAGCTCTTCGAACAGCACCCGCAGCTCTAGCCGGGCCAGGTTGGCGCCCAGGCAGTAATGCACACCCTGGCCGAAACCAAGGTGCGGGTTGGGCTTTCGCGCGATATCGAACTCGTCGGCGTTGTCGAAGACGCTTGCATCGCGGTTGGCCGAGCCTTCCCAGATCTGCACCTTCTGCCCCACCCCAATCGGCGCGCCGCCGACCGTGACATCACGGGTGGCCGTGCGCCGCTTGGACGGCGACGGCGACGTCCACCGAACCATCTCCTCGACCGCGGTCGGCAGCGTGTCCAAATCCTCACGCAGCGCGCGTAATTGCTCGGGATGGTTGGCCAGCGCCAGCATCCCGCCGGCGACCGCGTTGCGAGTCGTCTCCGCGCCGGCACTGAACAGCAGGCTGAAGAACAAATACAGCTCGAGGTCGGACATCGCCGGGGCATCGTCGGCAAGGGCCGCGCTGGCGACCACCGACAACATGTCGTCGGTCGGCTGGGCACGCTTCGACGCGATCAACTCCAGGCCGTAGGTGTACATCCGCGAGCCGGCCTCTTCG
>JGI12712J15308_10000294_pt1 | contig 14922 bp, 14 predicted proteins | sample JacPin_JW_Ref_O2_FD_15308 | JGI IMG/M metagenome (IMG submission 15308) | reverse complement strand
CCTCCCCCACCGCCGGCTCCGGAGGCCGCCCCCGCGCCGGATGCCGCCCCGGCCGGTGCCCCGGAGAACGAAGCGCCTGCGCCACCAGCAGCCGCCTAGGCGTATTCAGGCCAAGAAGCGCGCGCGATAGCGGGCGAACCGGTCGGGCAGGTCGCGCTCGTCGAGTCCGAACATATCGGCCGACGTCGCGATGCTGCCCAACCGTCCACGCTGGTGGTGTTCCAGATAGTCGGCGATCGCGACGCGGGCCGGCCCAGTGAGCGATTCACCCGCGAGGTCGTAGATTCGTTCGGCGATCCCGAGTTCGCCGGACATGAACTCGTCGAACCGCACGTCGATCGACCGGGTCGGCGGGATGACGTCCCGGTCGCGCACGAGCGCGTCGAGCATGTGTTGCAGGCGCTCTGCCCACGATGCGGCTATCTCGTGCACCGGCACCGGCGAACGATGCATCCGGGCGGTATAGGTGATCATCGCCAGCATCGACAGCACCACCGGCACCGGGTCGCGATGGGTGCACACCACAACCACGCCGGGGAAAACGGCATCCAGCACCGGCAGCTGCTCAAGGTGCTGCGGCGACTTCAGCAGCCACCGACGGCCGCCTCGAAGGAACAGCAGGGCCTTCAACTGCAGGCGCAGGTGCTCGTAGGACGAGGTCTGGTCGTGGGCCAAGTAGTAGTCGCGCCAGCGCGGCACGTGGCCCAGCGTCTCGAAGAGCATCGTGGAGAAGTCGTTGGCCAGCAGCTGGATCTCTTCATGGACATGATCGGTGGTCATCTCGTGCATGAGCGGAAAGTGCGGCATCGCGGCGTTCATGAACTCGACAGCGGCATCCATTCGTGCCCTGCGCGGATCAGGCTCGGCCCCCAGCTCGGCGGGCAGCGGAAAAGGCTCGACGCTCTCCCAGTACGGGATCGTGCGGAACGTCGGGCCCGCCGCCAGCAGGTTGTGCAAATGGGTGGTGCCGGTACGCGGCAGTCCCGCGATGACGACCGGCGGTACTAACTCGATATCGCGAATTTCGGGATGCCGCGCGAGTAGATCGTTGAGCAGCAGCCGATTCTTCAGCGACTGCAGCACCTGAGCGTGGAAATTGACGATCCCAGGCCCGTGCAGGCCGTCGATCTCGCGCAGCGCAGCCAGGTAGACCTCTAGACGCTCCCGATAGTCATCGGGACCGAAGTCGGCCAGCCCGGTCTCGGCCGTGGCTTTGGCGTGGAGGACGTCGGCGTCCAGCGGGCAGTCCGCGGCCATCGTCGCCATCAACTCACGGATCTGGTCCATCTGGGGGCTGAAACGCGGCTCGGCCAGGTCATCGAGGTGCACAGGTGCGGGAGCGGCATCGGTCACGGCGACTTATGTTACTCTGAGTTCCGTAATGACGACAGAGCTTGGCCGCCCCCGCGACAAACGCATCGATAGCGCGGTCATGCGCTCGACTGTCGAACTGCTCGCCGAGACCGGCTACGCCGACCTGTCGGTCGATGCGATCGCACGACGGGCCGGCACCAGCAAACCGGCGATCTACCGGCGCTGGCCGAGCAAGGCGCACCTCGTTCACGAGGCGGTCTTCCCGATCAGCGACACCACCGCCCTCCCGGACACCGGATCGTTGGCCGGGGATGTGCGTGAGATGGTCAGCCGCACGGCGGCCGTTCTGACCACCCCGGCTGCGCGGGCCGCGCTGCCTGGCCTGGTGGGCGAGATGGCCGCCGACCTGACGCTGCACTCGGCTCTGCTCGAGCGCTTCGGCGACATCCTTTCTCGCGGTCTGACCGACCGCCTGGCAGACGCTGTCGAACGTGGTGAGTTACGGCCCGACGTCACCGCTGCCGAGATGGTCGAGGTGGTAGCCGGCACCACCTTCCTGGCCCTGCTCACCCGTGGGGATGCTCTTGACGATTCCTGGATCGACCGCACAGCCGCACTGATAACGAGAGGAATCAGCGCATGACCAGCAGCGAGCACGAGTCCACTGCCGCATGGCGTGAGCTACTGGATACCTTGAGCGGGCTGGATCGCTCATTCCTGGACGGTGAGCGCGCCGTGACCGATGACCGGCAGATCGCCGACGGCTACCGGATGCTCGCTACCACCCTGGGCGTGGCATTCGACACCTATTTGTTCGGTGAGCCGAGTCGGCCGATGTTCGTGGCAGTCAACACCCCCTTCCGACGCGACCGGCGATGGGGAGGCGACAACACCGATGCCTACTACTACATCTGTCCGGTCGATCCCGGGCGCCGTTATCGAATCAGCGGCAACCGCGGCGACAGCGTGTACTTCTCGCTGACGGCTTACAACGAACCATCGCCGGGGGCCTGGTCGGACCGCATCGTGGCGATCGTGCGCGATGACGACCTCGACATCGACGCCGCGGGCAACTTCGCATTCGAGCTCGGCCCGACACCCGACGCGGCTGTGCTGATGACTCGCGACTACCAGGCCGATCCCGCGACCGGGCGCGCGGTCGACTGGCATATCGAGGCAGTCGATGAGCCCGAGCCCATTCGGCACGGGGACGCCGAGACGGCGGCAAAGCTTCGGGCAAGTGCGGCCTGGATGCGCACGATGTTCGCAATCGTGCCGCTGGCCGTGGGTGCGCGAGTTGACGATTCGCACGGGCTCGGCCACGAGACCGCCCATGCAGCAAACCAATTCGCCGAACCCTACCAAGTGCAGGATGCCAATTTCGGGTGGTCAGCCCGCGACGCCTGCTATTCGTATGGCAGTTTCGTTCTCGGAGAGGATGAGGCGCTTGTCATCACTCACCGGCCGCCGCAATGCCGATTCTGGAATCTGGTGGTGTGGAACCAGTTCATGGCCACCCACGGCGTCAGCGACGCGCGTTGCTCGATCAATGGCCACAGTGCTGTGCTCAATGCTGATGGCACTGTGACGGTCGTCATATCCCGAGGCGTGACGGGACATCCGAATTCCCTGACCACCCTTGACTATCCCCGCGGAAACCTCGCCTTCCGGTGGTTCCTCGCTGATGAGGTTCCGGTTCGGCCGGAAGCGCGACTGGTCAACCTGGCTGACGCGCCGACCAGCGTCGACGTGTCGCGCTGACGCAGCGTTGGCGGAGGTATGCGGCTGTGACTTATCGTTCAGGTGATGCCCAGAAAATTCTTAGTTTGGACAAGCATTCGTGTGGGAATCTTGTCCCCCATGAAGGTCCGTCGTCTCCCCTCCCTGATCGGTGCCGCGGTAATCACAACCTGGGGCCTCAGTGCTTCGGTCTTGCCTTCCGCAGCTATCCCCTCGGCGTCCGCCCAGCCGTGTCCCGATACCGAGGTGGTCTTCGCCCGCGGTACGGGTGAGGATCCGGGCCTCGGCCCCACCGGCCAAGCCTTCGTCGACGCACTTCGCGGGCGCCTGGGCGGCAAGTCGATGGACGTCTACCCGGTCAACTACCCGGCCAGCGATCAATGGTCGACTGGACTCGACGGCATCCGGGATGCCGGGTCGCACGTCATTAACGAGGTCGGCGCCTGCCCGAATACCAAGATCGTGCTCGGCGGTTACTCGCAGGGCGCGGCGGTCGCGGGCTTCGTCACGTCACCCGCCGTCCCCGACTCGGTGCCGCAAGACGTCGACCCGGCGACGATCCCCAAACCGTTGGACCCGGCGGTGGCCAACCACGTCGCTGCGGTCGTGCTCTTCGGCACGCCAAATGTGCGCGCGATGAACTTTCTCGGCCAGCCCAAGCTGGTGATCGGGCCGCTCTACCAGTCGAAGACCATCCAGGTGTGCGCCGTCGAGGATCCGGTCTGCTCGGACGGGGTGAACTTCGCCGCACACAACACCTACGCCGACGACGGAAGCGTGATCTCCCAGGGTGTGGATTTCGCGGCAAGCCGACTGCAAGGATCGGGCGTTCAACCCACGGCACCGCAGCACGGCTTCGGCAACTGAGCTAGCCAACGATACCGACCGTCAACTCGAGTCTTTCGAGTCGGCGCACCAACAGGCTCGGCAGCCAACGCCCTACGTCGGCGACTTCGATCGCCGCGGTGCGGTCAAGCAGCCGGCGCAACACGACGGTCGCCTCCAGGCGAGCGAGCGCGGCGCCGACGCAAAAGTGCGCTCCTCTCCCGAAGGTTATGTGTCCTTTGCCGCCGGCACGGTCGAGCCGGAATTCGTCGGGTGCGTGGAAGTGAGCGGGATCCCGGTTGGCCGCACCCCACAACAGCAGCAGACGCGATCCTGCGCGCAGCTCCGTGCCGCAGAGGGTGGTATCGACAGCGACGTGCCGGTAATGGCCACGAAACGGCGGCTCATAACGCAGCGTCTCGTCGATGAAAGCTCCCAGCAATTCCGGGTTTTCACGGACCTGCTGCTGAATGTCGGGCCGTATGGCCAATATCCACGCTGCGCTGCCAAGCAATGAGGCGGTGGACTCGCCACCGGCGGCGAACAGGGTGATCATCATTGATAAGGCAGCGACGTCGTCCAATTCGCCTGCGGCACATGCGGCGGCGAGGTCGCCGAGCAAGTTGTCCTGCGGATTGGCGGCAGCCCGCGCGAAATGGTTGGTGATGTAGCCGGCGAGCTCCATCACGGACGCGGCCGCGGCGGCGAGCTGGTCGGCCGAGACCAGGCCCTCGAGCAGCTGGGTGCCCGCGTATCCCCACTCGATAAGTTTGTCGACGTCCGTTTCGGGCACACCGATGAGCCGGGCAACCACCATCATTGGCAGCCGGTTGGCCACGGCACCCATCCACTCGATGCGCCCGTCGCGCAGGCTATCGGTCCACAGTCGCTCGGCAGTCTCGGAGACGAATCCCTCAAGGGCGCCGATCTTTTTGGCTGCTAGGTGAGGAAGCAGCGGCTTGCGATGCGCNGCGTGGGCCGGGTCGTCGGCGGTGGCAAGTGCATGGGATGGATCGCCAAACGGAGCCATGGTGAACGCTGTGATCGTGCCGTCGGGCTGGTACACCATGGTTGCGGTCAGGTTCGACGAGAACTCGTCGACGCGGGCGACGGCTTCGACGACCGCGTCCCAACTGGACACTGCGTAGAACTGCGAATCACCGATCTGGCCGACCGCTCCAGCGGCGCGCAACTGGTCATACAACGGGTAGGGATCCTGCAGCGAATCAGCGTCGAACAGCTCGATCGGATCGCAAACCGTCATTTGTCCAGGTTGAGCGGGCAACTGCGGCATCGTCAACGGTGCCGGTCGAAGTCGAAAACCGAGCGTGTACAGGCATGGCCGGGGTTCGTCTCACACAGCCGCCGGGCCTGCGCCTACACTGAGAATAATTTCCATTCCCGTCTCAAATTAGAGAATCGATGCCTCGATATTCTCTGGCGTCAGGAGGCCCAGACGATGCCCCGTGACGACTGGGTGGTGGGCGGCGACCGCCGCAAGGCCGCGGCCGAGCGCATTTACGATGTGGCCACCGACCTCATCACCCGAGAGGGGCCGGAGGCCTTCGACATCGAGACACTGGCGGCGCGTGTGCACTGTTCTCGGGCCACCATCTATCGATACGCCGGCGGCAAGGCCGAAATTCGCGACGCGGTGGTAGCCCGCTCGGCGGCCCGCATCGTCGAAACCGTCCGTCAGACCGTCGCGAATCTGCGCGGGCCGGAGCGGGTCGTCACCGCGATCACGGTCGCGCTCAAATTGATCCGGGCCGATCCATCAGGCCAACTCATGTTCAACTCGATCCGGGTCAACGACGTTATCTGGCTCACCGGGTCGCCGCTGCTGGCCGGCTTCGCCACCGAGCTCACTGGGCTGACCGACCAAGACCCGCAGGCCGCGCAATGGGTGGTCCGTGTGGTGATGTCACTGCTGTATTGGCCCATCGGGGATACCGCCACGGAGCGCGAGATCGTGCAACGATTCGTCGCGCCGGCATTCGCTGTGGACTAGCGTCGAGGGCGGCTTGTCGCTCGCATCCACTGACGGAGGACATCTATGGCGATCCGGGTCGCCCACGTCGGCACTGGAAACGTCGGTCGGCTGGCGTTGATTCAACTCGTGACCAGTCCACAGTTCGAACTGACCGGGGTGTGCGTCTCGACACCGGAGAAAGTGGGCAGGGACGCCGGCGAACTCGCCGGTCTGGACGTGTCTACCGGCATCACGGCGGTCAATGATCTCGATGCGCTGCTCGCGACCCGACCGGAATGCGTCGTGTACTGCGCAATGGGAGATACCCGGTTGCCGGAAGCGATGGCGGATGTCATGCGCATTCTCGCCGCCGGTATCAACGTCGTCGGGTCATCACCCGGGCTGCTGCAGTACCCGTGGGGAGTGATGCCGGATAAGTACATCGCTCGCGTGGAAGATGCTGCTCAGCAAGGCAATTCGAGTCTTTTCATCAGCGGTGTCGACCCCGGATTCGCCAACGACCTGGTCCCGTTCGCCCTCGCGAGCACATGCCAGCGGATCGAGCAGGTGCGTTGCATGGAGATCCACGATTACGCCAGCTACGACGGCGCGGAGGTCATGCACTACATGGGATTCGCGCAGCCTCTGGACGAGATTCCGATGCTGCTGCAGCCGGGTGTGCTCAGCATCGCCTGGGGTACGGCGATTAGACAGCTGGCGGCCGGGCTGGGTATCGAGGTCGACGAGATCACTGAGTCCTACCAACGCGAGCCGGCGCCGGAGGATTTCGACATCGCGGTGGGCCACGTCGCCAAGGGCACGCTGGCCGCGCTGCAGTTCGAGATTCGCGGCATGGTCAAGGGGCATCCGGCGATCGTCATCGAGCACATCACCCGGCTGCGGCCCGATTTACGACCCGACTGGCAGCAACCCGCTTCGGGCGGCGGTTCGTATCGCGTCGAGATCGTCGGCGAGCCGTCATACGCGGTCGACATCGTTCCGAGCAGCCGCTACGGCGACCACAACCAGGCGGCGATTGCGGGTGCGGCCGGCCGGATCGTCAACGCCATTCCAGCCGTGCTTGCCGCGCCGCCCGGAATCCGGACCACGATGGATCTGCCATTTATCACGGGGAGCGGGCTGTACGCGCGCGAAGGCGTCGTCGCGGTCTAGCTGAAAGTTACTGTTAGGCAGGATCGTTCGGAACACCCGGAGACTTGCCGGGCCGGACCGTTCCAAACTGAAGCGGGCTACTGGCGCTTCTTAAACCAACTGACTGACGGCGGACCACCTCACCGTGGGATACCGTTGCCGTTACCTAGAGTAAGGAGCACGGCGCAATGAGGATCCCCCAGACGGTGATGACCACGGCAGCCGTCGTGACGACGCTGGTGGGGATGTCGGTCACCGGCTGCAGCAGCCACCCGAAGTCGTCGACGCCGACCTCGGGTTCTGGCGCACCTACCCACGCTCCGATCGTCGACTACACCCAGCTGCTGATCAAGGCGAGTGACATCAATGCACCCGAGGCGTTTACTGCCGGCCCGGCGACCAAAGATCCAAATGGCCAAAAAGGTGCATTGATCACATTCACTGACCAAGACCACAGCCACACGATCATCGACACCATTCAGATCCTGCCGGACGCCGAGGCGACCGCCACTGCGCTGGATTCGGCGAAGGCGCTGCATCGCGAAACTCTCCGCACCAAGGCATTGAACGCCGAAGTCGGAGTTGGCGGCGTGACGATTTCGGGATTGCCGCAGGACCACTCCAAGGGAGTGACGGTGTTGCTGTTCACCGAGGGCAACGCAATGGTCACCCTGGAGTTCGAGGGNCCGTCCTTTGCACTGGCACCGCCGGAATTCGTCACCGAGGTCGGCCAGAAGCAAGATGACGCGGTCAAAAAAGGCTTAGGTGGCTGAAAATCAACGGGTTTCGCGAGCGCCAGCCAGCAGTGCCCGGGCGTTCTTGACGCACGGCAGCAACCGGTCGTAAGCGCTGGCGCCGGCCTCGGCCCGAGAACGCATCGGTACCTCCAAGCCGACGACGCGATCATCCGGCAAGGCCGCGAGCATGTCGGCCAGCGGCAACTCCCCTTCACCGGGCGTCATCCGTTCGTACATGGCTTCCTCGGCGTAAATCTTCATCCTGGGCTGCAGCGTGGTATCGCTCAGCTGGATGTAACCGATGTGCTGAGCGGGCACCGACCGAAGATCGTCGGCAGTAGCGCCGAAGCGTGCCACGTGCATCGTGTCGATGAGCAGACTGATCTCGTTTCTGTCGACGTACTCCACGGCGGCCAGGGCCGACGGTAGGTCTGCGATGCTAAGGCCGACAACGGGTTCGACGCATGTCGCGATGCCCCGTTCAGCAGCCAGTGCGGTCAGCGCGGCCAATTCGTCGAAGGTGCGCGCTCGATCCGGTTCCAAGCTGACGGTGTTGATCCGTGGGATCCGCAGCTCGGCCATGATGTCGAGATCATCGGCGTAGGAGCGAACGTTGAGGCCCGGTGCAATGAGCAGGCCCTCCCCCAGAGAGATTGACACGTCGTGGTCTTCCATCGCCGCGAGCAAGTCCTGACGGAGTCGAGGATCGTCGCGCAGCGAATACGGTTGGTAGCCCAGAGCTTTCAGGGGCGCAAAACCGACCATTCCGGTTGTGATGTAACGGCAACCGAGATCGCCGACGAGCTGGACGAATTCGACTGGGGGCATGCCAAAGACGCTGAGCATCTCGATGCCGAGGCGGTCCATGCCGGCGCGCCCGCTCAGCCGCCCACCATGGCGAGGCCGCCATCGACCGGGATGAGCTGCCCGGTGATGAATCCGGCCCCTTCGCTGGCGAGGAACACCAACACCGGGCCTAAGTCGCTGGTGGGATCGCCGAGCTTGCCGCCCAACGGAATGGACAACTTCATCTGCTGGTCGATGAATGCGCCGGCGTCCGGGCCCAGGAAGTTCCGCAGCCGGTCCGCGCCTGGTGTTTGAACTGCGGGCGCCAGCGCGTTGACGGTGACCCGGTCTGCGCCCCACGCTTTAGCCGCCGAGCGGGTCCAGGCTTGAACAGCGCCCTTGGTGGCGGCATACACCGCTGAGATGGGACTACCCATCACCGCCTCAGCAGACCCGAAATTGATAATATGGCCGCCGTTTTCGCGCATTACCGCGTGCGCGGCCTGATTAGTCAGAATGGTTGCTTTGACGTTGGTTGCCAGCAAAAAGTCGATCTCATCGCTGGTGATGCTGCCGGGCACTCCCGGTTGCCACAGGCCGGCGGCGTTGACGAGCACATCCACGCCGCCGAGTTCCCGTACGGCGCTACCGAACGCGGCATCGACCGAGTTGGCATCTCGCACATCGCACTGCACCCACGTCACCGCCGGTGCGTCCTCGGCCGGGGCAGTGTTGTGATACGTCGCGGCCACCCGCGCTCCCGCGGTGTGCAGAACGCGCACCGCGGCGGCGCCGATTCCGGTGGCACCGCCGGTAACCAGAATGCGGCGTCCAGCCAGTGATGGTTGCGGTACCGTCATGGCCGCGGAGTCTATCGGTCTGCAGACAACGAAGTCAGGTAACCGACCATGTATTCGATGCGTTTTGACATGCGCGCCCCTGACTTTGGCGCGTCACCGGTCGAGCTGTACGAGGCCGCTGTCGATATGTGCGAGTGGGCGGAAACGCGGGGCTGCCTGGCGGCGGTCATCTGCGAGCATCACAGTTCGCCCGACGGTTATCTGCCTACGCCGTTGCTTCTCGGGAGCGCGGTCGCGGCGCGCACGAAGCAGTTGATGATGACGCTCATCGTCATTTTGCCATTCTACGACCCGGTTCGGCTTGCCGAAGAGATCGCCGTGCTTGACCTGATCAGCAAGGGACGCGCGGGCTACGTCTTCGGACTTGGTTATCGGCCCGAGGAATACCAGCATTTCGGGCTCGACCGGAAGATTCGCGGGCGAATCGCCGACCAGAAGCTTGGTCTGCTTCGCCGTCTGCTGGCCGGCGAGGTGGTGGAGCAGGACGGCCGGCGAATCACGTTGGCGCCCCTGCCGTTCTCTCCGCAAGGACCGCTAATGATGTGGGGCGGAGGCAGTTTAGCGGCCGCCCGACGGGCTGGTCGCTACGGGCTGGGCTATCTTGCGCAGGGCGACGCGCCTGGTTCGCGGCAGGCCTACGAAGAGGCTTGTCGTGCGCACGGTCATGAGCCGGGCATGACCCTGCTGCCCAATCGCGACACACCCAGCGTGTGTTTCGTTGCGCCGGACGTCGACGTAGCCTGGCAAGAACTCGGCGAGCACCTGCTGCACGACGCGCGCATGTATGCCGAGTGGAACCCCGACGACCAAACAACTGCCGGTATCGCCGATGTCAGCGATGTCGAGGAACTACGGGCAACGTCGCGCACGCACCGCATCTTCACCGCCGACGAGGCCGTCACGTATGTTCGCGGCGGCGGCATGCTCACGCTGGCACCGTTGTGCGGTGGCATCCCACCCGACATTGCCTGGAAGTACCTACGTTACGTCGACGAAGCGGTGATGCCCGCGCTGCGGGTGTGACACTCCTGGCCGACGACCCCACAATCCGTAANTAAGCGCTCAAGAGGCGCCGATCAATAAGGCGAAGAGCGCAATCCCCCACTGCACCATCCACCATCGACTGGCCACCTCAGAACGACTCTGGATCCCACTGAACTTCGACTGGCACCGGATGTTGGTACAGGCGCGAGGCGTTCTCCCAGGTGAACTTGCGAATCAGCTCTGGTGACAGGTCGCCGATTTGTTCGTGCACCGTCTCCTGGGTGTGGGGCCAGGTCGAATCACAGTGCGGGTAATCGGCTTCCAGCATGATGTTGTCGGTACCAATGCGGTCGTGCTGGACGAAAGAAGACTTATCTTCCACTGCGCAGAACCAGAAGTTGCGGGTGAATACCTCCGCCGGAGTCAGGCTCTCTCCCAACGCCGCCCAGGTGCCATACATCGCGTGGTAGCTCAGCATGTGGTCGAGGCGATCCAATAATCCTGCCACCCAACCGATTCCGCCCTCAGATAGACAGATCTTGAGATCGGGGAATCTGCTTGGTAATCCGGAGTACAGCCAGTCGACCGCCGCCGAGATGGCGTAGGCGAAGAACAGCACGCCCTGCACATCCGGTGGTGCATCGTCAGTGGTCGAGGGCGACGAACCCGACGATCCGATGTGCAGGTTCACCACCGTGCCGGTTTCGGCGCACGCGGCCATCATCGGATCCCAATGACCGGTGTGGATGCTTGGCAACCCCAGCATCGACGGGTTCTCGCTGAAGGTGACGGCGTGGAAGCCACGCGCGGCGTTTTCACGGATCATCTCCGCGCCGTGTTCAGGGTCCAGCAGCCAGGGCAGCTGGCACGGAATGATCCGACCGGGGTGCGAGCCGGCCCACACGTCGTGGTGCCAGTCGTTCCACGCACGCACCGAGGCCAACGCGAGGTCGCGATCGTTGGTCACCTGCTGCAGCCGCTGGCCCGCGAAACCCGGCAGGAACGAGGGAAAGTTCAGCGAGGCGTAGATCCCGTTCAGGTCCATATCCCTGACACGCTCGTCGATATCCCATGCACCCCTGCGCATCTCATCGAAACGGACCGGCTCGAAGCCGTACTCCGACACCGGCCGGCCGACGACGGCGTTGAAACCGACATTCGGCAGTACCTGGTCGTCATAGACCCATGTCTGGCCACCGTCGGCAGTGTCAACCACTTTTGGAGCGCGATCAGCGAACCGTTGCGGCAGACGGCCGGTGAACGTGTCCGGGGGCTCGACGATGTGATCGTCCACAGAGATCAGCGTGTAGCGGCGCGGCGCCCGTGGCGGATCAGGGAGAAATGTGACCGACCGGTCGTCGCCGGTCTTGGCGGTGGTGAAGCTCAGGTTGGCGGCGAGCTCATCGATCGATTTCATCGCAATTCACTCAGTTCAGAACGGTGGGATCGGCTTTGATCGTCAGTCGGGCGGCCCCCGCCCAGTACACGTCGGCGGCTCGTTCGATCAGCGATCTCTGCATGCCCGCCATGTCCGGCCAGGTCATCTGCACGGGCTCCTTGCCGGTGAGCATCACGTCGTAGGCCAGCCTGCAGACTCGCTCGATCGACGCGGCGCGGTAGACGGCCTCAGCCAGGTTGCGGCCGGTAGCGATGACGCCGTGATTGGCCAGAATCGTCAGGTTCGCCCCGCCGATGCGGGCCGCGAGATCGGCTGCACGCGTGGCGCTGTCGATCTCACCGTCGTATGAATCGACCAGGCACAGGTCGTCGAGGAACAGCGAGCCGGTTTGATGCACCAGCTCTGGCAATCTGCCCAGCGCCGCGAGCACACACACGTAGTAGGGGTGATTGTGAATGACCACCCGCGCATCTTCACGGACGCGGTGCAGTTCGGTATGAATATGGATCGCGGGAGTGACATCCCAGCGGCCGCGGATCACGCGCGCATCGGCATCGACCACGCAGATATCCGAAGCGGTCAATTCCTGCCACCACAGCCCCCACGGGTTGACGAACATGTCGGTCTGTCCGTCGGGTTGCCAGGTGATGTGTCCGGCTAGATTCTCGGCGAACCCGATACCGGCAAGATGACGGAAGGCCACCGCAAGCGCCTGCTCGTCCGAAAGCTCGACTCCGATCGGCGGAACCACCGACGGCGCCCACACCTCCAGGCCTCCTCGCCGCGCGTTAGGTGTGGTCATGGCTTGCCTCCGTCCTGGCTTTGATATCCTCGCGCAGCGCGCTTTTGGCGATCTTGCCGCCCGACGATCGCGGTAGCTCCTCGACCACGATGAGTCGCTCGGGAAGCAGCTCCTTGGAAACACCGGCCGCCAAGAGATACTCGGCGAGGTCGGACAGGTCGATCGTCTGCGAGCCGACGAGTTCGGCATACAGGCAGACCTTTTCACCGAACATCGGATCGGGCATCGCGACCGCCGCCGCGACCGCGACTGCTGGGTGCGTGGTGGCGGCGTCTTCGACGGCGGATGCGCTGATGTTCTTTCCGCCGCGCAGGATGAAATCCGACGTCCGGCCGGTGACGCTCAGGTAGCCGTCCGCGTCGATTTCGCAGATGTCGCCCATGCGCATCCAGCCATCACGGGTGAACAGCTGGTCGTGATCGGTGCCCCCGAGATACCCGAGGCTGGTTGCGGGACCGCGACACGCGGGCTGACCCTTGCCGGTCTCGGTGACGTCCTGGTCGACGTCGAAAAGGCGGACCGACATCTCGGGAACGATCCGCCCACCCGTGCGTAATCGGCGCTCCTGCGAGTCGTTCACCGTCGTGGCGCTGAGCAGGCCGGTCTCATTCGACCCATAGAACTGCAGAATCATTGCTCCGGTGAGCTTTTCGAATTCCGCCGCCGGCCGGTAGGGCAACGATTCCCCGCCGGTGAACACGACGCGCAGCGAACTTAGGTCGTTGTCACGCGAAGCGCGGTCGGCCATCAGCATCGTCAGTTGCGTACTTACGCAACACAACACAGTGACCCGGTGTTCGTCGATCGCCTCGCACGTTGCTCTGGCAGTGAAGCGGTCCAAAATCACCGCGGTGGCGCCCAGGTAGATCGGGCTGGTGTGGCTGGTCCAGATTCCGAACCCGAAAGGCATCGGGATGACCGGCAGGAAAACATCGTCAGGCGTCAGCTGCCCGTTGGCGACGGCCTTCTGATGAAAGTAATGCCAACGATTCTGGGTGTGCACCACGCACTTAGGCAGCCCGGTGGTCCCGGACGTCGAGTTGATCAGGAACACGTCGTCGGCGCCGAGGGCGTCCCCGACCGGCACTGCCGAGGGCTCTATATCGATGCTCAAGCGCGGACCGTGCCCGCCGGCCCTCAGCACCAGGACCGGCACCGAGAACTCGCTCATCGCCGTGGTGGCCTGGCTCGCGAGTCCGCTGCGCTGGCCGTCGCTAATCAGCAGCGTTGGCCGCGCGTTGCGCAGTATCGCGGCGACCTCGCGGGTGCCGGCGCGCGCGCCGATGCCGACAACGACGGCGCCGCAACGTTCCACGGCGACGAACAGCAGGTGGATAGCCGCGGAGTCGCCGTGCCACACCGCGACTCGATCACCTCGGGCAATGCCGATACCGGCTAACTGCTCAGCGAGAGCAGTTGCCGCAGCATCGAATTCGCGCCAGGTGAACGACTGGCCGGGGTGATCGATATAGGCGAAGCGGTCCGGGCGTTGCTCGGCGTTGCGGGCTACCGCGTCGGACAACGTCACGTCCGACCACCAGCCGGCGGCGCGATACCGGGCCGACTCCTCGTCAGTGAATGCCGGCGAGCCCACAGTATCCAGGCCGCCGGTGCTCATCATCTGATGATATGGCGCGGGGTCCCGCCTGCCAGCAGCATTTCGTCGACGACTCTCACCCAGGCCGCAGCGATAGAGGTGCGGCGCCACGTCCGGTATTGACCGACTCGTCAGGCTATCCTGACAGCTATGACCCTTTCAGACGCTTGGGACCAGGCCCGGCAAGCGTGGCGGCGGCTGGCGGCCAGCAGCGAATGGGCTAGTGAAGATGACGATGGGCTGGCGGCGTTATCCGATATTGGCGTAGTGCGCCGGATGCTGGATCAAGCGGAGTTGGCGGCCGTTCGGACCGCCCGGCGGCACGGCAAGTCGTGGGCTGAGATCGCCACGCACTTAGGCGTAACACGGCAATCGGCCTGGGAACGCTGGCGTGATCTCGACGACTCTCCCCCCGGCGAACCGCAGCTCAGCCCGGAATCGACGATGCTCGACGACGCGGCCGACCACCTGCTGGAGATGGGCACGCGCGAGCGCCGACGCGCATCGAAAGTGCTGGTGCCCAACGTCGTCGGGCTTGACTGGATAAAAGCCCGTGAGGTGCTTGCCGGCAGCGAACTGGTGGCGATCAACGCCCAACCAGACGGACCGACCGACCCGGGAAGCCGCGGCTGGGTCATCACCGACCAAAGCCCCGAGTCCGGCTCGCGCGTACCTGCCGGATCGGTAGTCCGACTATGGCTTCGAGGGCGGGGCGACGGCGACGCGGGGGGCCGCGAACCGCGGCGTCCGCGAC
>JGI12712J15308_10000291_pt1 | contig 14989 bp, 13 predicted proteins | sample JacPin_JW_Ref_O2_FD_15308 | JGI IMG/M metagenome (IMG submission 15308) | reverse complement strand
TGGGCCAGCCGCAGACCCTCGCGGGTATTGGTGTAATAAGGGCCGACCTTGACGCGGGCAAGCTGCGAGAGTGGAACTTCTTCGGCGGAGTCGTGGAAAAGCACGAGCGAGAGTGAGTCACCGGGATACTGCGTGCGGATCAGATGCGACAGCGCCATCGCAACTTTTTTCGCGGGCGTGAAGCGGTCTTCGCCGTAGAGGATCATCGAGTGTGAGCAATCGAGCATGAGCACCGTGGCGCAGGATGATTGGTATTCGCACTGGTGCACCTGCAGATCGGAGTATTCGATGTTGAGCGGCAGCTTCAGGCCTTCGCGCTGGANGGGCGCTGGAGAGCGTAGCCGTAATGTCGAGGTTGAGTGTGTCGCCGAACTCGTAGGTCTTGGCCGATCCACTGGTTTCAATCCCGGTGGCGAGGTCTCGCGTGTCGTGGCGTCCGAANCTCGACTTGCCGAGCGAGCCGAGCAGGTTGCGAAGAGATTTGAAGCCGAGGAAGTCGAGACTCTTGTCAGTGATTTCGAATTTCGCCTGCTGCGCGTTTTCGCCGATCTGTCCACCGGCGCCGGACTGGCGTGCGGGATCCGGTGGTTCGTCAATCGAAATGTAGTCTTCCTGCTGCATGCGCTCGATCAGCTTTTCGATGAGCCCGTCGAGCTGGCCGTCCATCGCCATCTGCTGCAGGCGTTCCTTCATCTCTTCGTCAAATTGATCGCCCTCCATCAGCGCCTGTTCGAGGGCGCGGCGAAGTTCGTCGAGCGTATGTTCGCCCTCCGGCATTTCGTACCACATGTCGCTCTGGAAACCGCTCTGCAGCAAGTAGTCGGAGAGCGCCCCGAGCAGGTCCTCCATGCTCATCTCGCTGGCGGGGTCGGGCACGTATTTGCTGTAGCGAATCTTTTTCATGCTCGTAGAGGCGTAGCTTGCTTTGTCTTCCTTGCCACTGCCGAGACGTTGCACGCAACGTCTCTACGCGATGTGCTTAGCGGAAGCCCCAAGCCCGAAGCCTAATTAAACTGCCTTCTCTGCCGGAACGGACGCTCGTCCGGCTCAAACGATTTCTCGCGCGCGGGTTCGGGTTTCTTCTCTCCGGCTTTGAATACGCGTTCTTCGCTGCGACCGATGCGCTTGTGCGCGTACAGACCCTCGAGGACGAATTCCGCGGCAGAGACTTGTTGTTCCGGGCTATCTTTCTGCGACACGCCCAGTGGGCCAAGTTTGTCCACCAGGCCTTGAATCCCCTTCAGGTTCTCTAGCGCCTCAATCGCTGCGATCGAGTCCGACAACTGAATCTCCCCGCCCAGGTCGAACCACTGAACGATCTGCTGCACGTTGGCGCCAGTGAAATATTCGTCGTAAGTTTTCGCGATCGCCGCGCGAATTAGTTCGCGGCCCACGTAGTCAGCGCCTTTCATCTCACCTTCGTATTCGAGTTCGAGCTTGCCGGTGATCGCGGGCAGCGCGGCATAGACGTCGCTGATGCGGGGCACGACCAAGTTCTCGTCATTGCGGATGGCTCGGCGCTCCGCATTCGAAATCACGTTTTCCATCGCACTGATCGGTAGGCGCTGGCTCACGCCCGAGCGCTTGTCGATCTTTTTATCCTCTCGCGCGGCGAAGGCGATGCGTTCGATCACTTCCTGCACATATTTCGGCAGATGCAACCGTTGTTCCTGGCCTTGCAAGGGGCGGCGCGTCCAGGCTTCCTGCTCAGTGATGGCGATGCCTTCCTCCACCGTCGCGGGATAGTGCGTGCGAATCTCGGAGCCGATACGGTCTTTGAGTGGAGTAATAATTTTTCCGCGGGCGGTGTAGTCCTCAGGATTCGCGCTGAACACCAGCGCCACGTCGAGCGGCAGGCGGATAGGATAGCCTTTAATCTGCACATCGCCTTCCTGCATGATGTTGAACAGGCCCACCTGAATTTTTCCGGCAAGGTCCGGAAGTTCGTTGATGGCGAAGATGCCGCGATTGGCACGAGGCAGCAACCCATAGTGAACGGTGAGCTCGCTACCGAGTGCGTGTCCTCCGCGAGCCGCCTTGATGGGGTCGATATCGCCGATCAAATCAGCAATAGTCACGTCAGGTGTGGCAAGTTTCTCCACATAGCGATCGTCTGGAGAAAGGTAGGCGATCGGAGTGCTGTCGCCCAAGCGATCGACTTCATCGCGGCAACGGCGGCAGATCGGCGCGTAGGGATTGTCGTGAATTTCGCAACCCGCAAGATATGGCATATGCGGATCAAGCAGCGTCGTCAAGGCGCGCAGGATGCGGCTTTTGGCCTGACCGCGCAGCCCGAGCAAAATAAAATTGTGGCGCGAAAGAATGGCGTTGATGATCTGCGGCACGACCGTGTCATCGTAGCCCACGATACCGGAAAAAACGGGGGCGTCGCCGTTCTCGCGCAGACGCACCGACAGGTTCTCGCGCAGTTCGTCCTTGACGCGCCGCACCCGTAATCGTTCTTCGGAAAATGGACTGTGGCGCAGTTCGCCGAGCGTGCGCGGAAGACTCATGAGAAGAACCCCCGAGGGAAAAACTTCTTTCGATTATACGCGCGTGACTGGAGCTTCAGCGGACGTGCCCGTTGCCGCCGGCCTTCTCGCGGGCATGCGACGCGCGATTCAATGCCGGAACCAGGGTTTCGAGATACTCGGCAAGCATTGACACGCGCTCGCTCTCGGAGTTCTGCATCAACAGTTTTTGTTTGAAGTCAAGATCGAGCGGCAGAGAACCGGCGAGATGAAAAGAAAGCAAGGCCATGTCTGCGCCGGAAAGATCCTGCACAGCTCCGGCCAGTTTCAGAATCTGGGAATGGAGACGTACCGCCCGGTCCGTCTTTTCTTGTGAGGGGACGCTGGGCTCGTCGTCCAGCATCACGACTTCAGCGCGCAGGAACGAGCGCTCCTGGTTGAGGTGCAGAACATCGAATCGTTTACGGCCTTCGCTGGCGATGTCGAGCTGCCCATCGGGATATTGTTTGGTGACGGCGACGATCTCCGCCGTGCACCCGATCTCTGCGATGCCCTGTTCCGCCGCCAGCACCACGCCGAAAGGCGCGTTGCGGTCAAGGCACTCTGCGATCATCTCTTTGTAGCGCGGCTCGAAGATGTGCAGCGGCAGACGCGTGCCTGGGAACAATACGACTTCGAGCGGGAATAAAGGAAGAAGGGAACTCACACATTCTCCGACTCGGAGCGCACATCGAGCAGGTTCTGCGATTGTACCCCAGGCGTTGCGCATCGTCTTGACTTCGCCGCGCGAGGAGACTAGAACGCGGGCATGGACCTTACGGGGAAAATAGTCGTGGTGACGGGAGCTTCCATGGGAATCGGGGAGGCGATCGCAAAAAGTTTTGCCGATTGTGGCGCCAGCGTCGTCCTGTTGTCTCGCGACGTGGCCAGGGTTGAGGCAGCGCGCGGGCGGGTTGGTCACCCGGAACGGACAGTGGGGATATCTTGCGATGTGCGCCATCGGGAAGAGATCGATCGTGTGATCGCTTTAACCGTGCATCATTTTGAGCGCATCGATGTGTGGGTGAACAACGCCGGGCACGGGCTGATGGATACGGTCGCCGAAATGGCAATGTCGTCTTGCCACGACATGTTCGAAACCAATTTTTTCGGAGCGGTGTCGGCCATGCAGGCCGTGATTCCCGTCATGCGGCAGCAGGGCGGCGGGACAATCATTAATATTTCCAGCGTGGCAGGACATATTCCGCTGCCGTTTCATGCAGCCTACAGCGCCACCAAGTTCGCGCTCAACGCCATCGGCAAGGCGGCCGGGGTGGAACTGAAGAATGACGGAATTCATGTGCTCACCGTGTGCCCCGGCTACGTGCGAACTGATTTCGGCCGCAACGCAACCCGCGGAAAGGACCCCAAGACCGTGCGGCCTGGGTCGGTGCGTGGCATCACCGCGGATCGCGTTGCACGAGCCACTCTACAAGGTTATTTGAAAGGGAAGCGGGAAGTAATCGTTCCGTGGAGCATGCATCTTCCGGTGAAAGTTTTCCAGTTGTTTCCGGGCTTGGTGACATGGACCATGGGACGGATGGCTGATCGGGCGAAATGACTTCGCGAGTGGGTCAGCTTGCCCCGAGATCCGCCAACATTGCTTCCATTTCCGACTGCGCGTGTAAGTTGCCGGTGCGGCGCGCGGCAGAGATGCCATCTTGCAGCATCTTCTTCGCGTCGGGAGCTCTATCGGCACGGGTCAAGGTCTGAGCGGCCATGAAGTAGCCGGCAGTGTAATCGGGATTTTTCTCCAGCAGAATCGAGAACTCCGCCAGCGCACGGTCGAAGTCCCCTTGCTTCGAGTATTCCATGGCGAGGCCGTAGCGTGCGAAGGCGTCTTTGGGATTCTCGGTGAGGATCTCGTTGAGAGCGGCGATGCGGTCCATAGAAAGTCGATAGTTGCTGGCGGCTAGTGGCCAGTTTCTAATAGTCGAGGTTACTACAAAATTCTGTATCGCGCCCGGCGAGCCGTCCATAGAAGTCACGGTTCGCATCGAAAACGGATTGGCCAGAAACCAATCCGCGAGAAACGATTAGCGGGGAAGTGGCGGGCTCACCAAGTGACTGGTTACAATGTCCAGTCTCTACGATCAATCATGAGCGATTCGTCACCATCCGCTCCATGTGAAAGGACTTCATGAGTAACCATGCTCCGTCTCCCCGCCCCGTGCGCGATTCGCAATCGGAGATGACTGAGATTGTTCTGCCCAACGACGCCAACCCCCTGGACGCGCTGCTGGGCGGCCGGCTCATGCATTGGATCGATATGGCCGGCGCGATGGCCGCTCATCGCCATTCCCGCAATTACGTGGTCACGGCTGCGATCGATCACATGGATTTCCTCGTACCTGTGCGGGTCGGTGACCTGGTGGTTTTGCGTTCGTCGGTAAACCGCGTGTTCAACACTTCGATGGAGGTCGGAGTAAAGGTTTTTGTGGAGAACTACATCTCCGATACCGCGCAACATGTGAGCTCGGCTTACCTGACCTTTGTGGCGATCGATGACGCTGGTCACCACTTGCGAGTAGCGCCGGTGATCCCAGAGACTCAGGAGCAGCAGCGCCGCTATGACGACGCTGGCCGCCGCCGCGACATCCGTCAGGCCGAACTGCATCGGCGTCGCAAGGCGGCGCGATAGATTCGCCGGCCGGAATTCGCCCGGCGGAGGTCCGCCAAACCCCTGGCGATGTTTCTTAGGGCAAACTGGCGTGAATGCCGAGATTCTCGGCGACCTGGCGGAGTCGGTTATCTCTTGTCCACAAAAGCGTCGGCGAATCGCCGAGCACGCTTCACGATGAAAGCACGATTGACTCGGTGGCTCCGCGTTTTGCTCTGCTTGACGATCACCCCAGGGTGATCGCCAGATCGTGGAGAGCTATTGTCGGGCGCAGCAAGGCTAGCTCTGCCTTCACGCCTGTATAATCAACCATTGGGGCTCCGCCTCGTCCTGCAATTCCTATTCTGGAGTGTGATTCTTTGAACGCACATATGCCGCATCAGCCGGGACAAGGCCCAGCGCCGCAGGGGCCGCAGCCGCTGCCGGGGGTCGACGCCATCATCGCTGTCGGTTCCGGCAAAGGCGGAGTCGGCAAGACNACGCTGNCGGTTAACCTTGCCGTGGCGCTGGCCAAGTTGGGCCACAAAGTCGGATTGCTCGATGCCGATGTTTACGGCCCCAACGTTCCGCTGATGCTCGGGGTCAACGCGCAGCCGCGCATGGTCGGCGAGAACCGCATTGAGCCACTGGAAGCATTCGGGGTGAAGGTGATTTCGGTAGGCTTCCTCAATCCCGGCGACAAGCCAATTATCTGGCGCGGCCCCATGCTGCATCAAATTATTCGTCAGTTCCTGGGTTTGGTGGAATGGGGACAGCTCGACTATCTGGTTGTCGACCTGCCGCCTGGAACCGGCGATATCGCATTATCGCTGGTACAGACTGTGCCCCTGACCGGCGCGATCGTGGTTTCGACCCCTTCCGACGTTTCCTTGCAGGACGCGCGCAAAGCCATCGAAATGTTCCGCCAGATGAAGGTGGACGTGGTGGGCGTGGTTGAGAACATGAGCTTTTTCGTGTGCCCGCACTGCCACACCGAAGTGGACATATTCTCTCGCGGCGGCGCCGAGAAAATGGCGGCGCAATTTTCTGCGCCGTTTCTGGGCAGCATCGAACTCGATCCCGAAGTGCGCAAATCCGGAGACGGTGGCAAGCCCGTAGTGCTGGAAGGCGAAAATTCGCCCCACGCCAAGTCGATGTACGCCTTCGCGCGCAAAGTCCTTGGGCGAGTGGAGGAAATCAAAGCCAATGCTCCAGCCAGCGTGATTCAGATCCAGTAGAGACGTTGCTTGCAACCTCTCTCTCAGCACAATTCTGGAATGCTGTCGGGAGAGACCTAGCAAGCTACGTCTCTACGATTCGGCGTGGAATCTGTCCAGCTTCCAAATCGTCTGCGGCTCATGCTCCCGAAGAATCAACTCCGCCATCATCTCCCCAACCGCCGGCCCATGCTTGAACCCATGCCCCGACCCGCCGCCTATCAGCCATACGTTTTCCATGCGCGGATGCCGGTCGACGATGAAGTGTTCGTCGGGTGTTTGCTCATACTGGCAGACCCGCGTCTCGATCAGCGGCATGTCTTTCATCGCAGGGAAGCGGAAGGCCAGATGTTCGCGCACACGGCGCAGCGTATCCAGATTTACCACGCGTTCTCCCGACGTTGGATCGAAGGCCGGTCCGCGCGTGTCGTCCGCCACTTTGAACCCGCGGCGATCGCTTCCCGGGATGCCATAGAAAAAATGCTCGCGGTGATCGCCCCAGACCGGCAGATGCGTATCATTGAAACGCGGATCGCCCGCCGGCGTCCCGAAGAAAAAAATATCCTGCTTGGTGGCCCGCACAAGATCCCCGATCGTCTCGGGAAACAATTTCCCCAGCCACGGTCCGCAGGCAAATACATAGCAATCGGCCTTGAGCCGGGAGCCGTCGGAAAGAGTCAAACCGCCGGGCAGAGCATGCTCGAGACCGTCCCCCATCACCGCCACCTGCCGATACTTCCCGCCCGCTGCAACGAACCCCTCGACCACCGCCAGGCAGCTGGAGCGAGCATCAAGATATCCGCATTCCGGCTCGTAGATGCCCCAGTCGACGCCCTCGAAAAAAACCTGCGGCCAGCGTTTCTTCAATTCCCCTGCCGAGAGTTCCTGAAACTTGATTCCTGCCCGCCGCAGCGGCTTCCTCGAGCCGCGCTCGAACGCATCGTCACCGTTCGATGCCATCCACAGGACGCCGGCAAGGTGCAGGAATCGGCGTTTCCAGCGGCGTTCGTGCTTGGCCCACAGCTTGAGCGCGCGGGCCGCCAATTCCGTATAAGGCTGATCCGGCCCATACGCCCCGCGGATGATCCGCGTTTCCCCGCCCGACGAAGCCCGCGAATTCCCCGGCCCCCAGGCGTCGAGCAGAGTCACGCGCGCACCGCGCTCCACAAGATGCAGCGCCGTCCACCCTCCGAACGCCCCGGCGCCGATCACGGCAATGTGAGGCTTGAATTTCATTGGTTTCTCTCGTGTTTCGTGGTGCCTTCACTGGTTAACTTCAGGCGTTACCCGGCCAAGTTGCCCGCTTGACAGCCCTTCGCGGCGTTCCTAGAATCCAAGCAGGCCGCAGTTTTGCGTCCGCAAGCTAAGTTTCTGCATCTAAAATACTTAGCTAAGCCAGATGTGTAGAATAAGCAGTCTTTGGGTCGATCAGCGCAACTTCGGTCGAGTCCATTTAGCTGACCAGTATTTCACATGCCTTCTGACCCAAATATCGGTAACCGCGAACGCGAGATTCTGACCGCCCTCGTCGAGACTTTTATCACAACTGGTGAGCCGGTCGGGTCGCGCACGCTGGCGCGCTCCAATCGCGAGGGACTCAGCGCGGCCAGCATTCGCAACGTGATGGCTGACCTCTCTGAGGCCGGATTCCTCGAGCAGCCGCATACCTCCTCGGGGCGCGTTCCCACTACAGAAGCATATCGCTATTACGTTGAACAGATTACAGGCACGGCGAGTCTGGCGCCGCAGGAAGAAAGCATGATTTCCGACTCGCTGGCCGGCATCACCGACGTGCAGGAATTCATGGAGCGCACGTCGCACGTGCTGTCACTGATCTCGCGCAACGTCGGGGTCGCCGTGGCTACGAGCGGTCCCAGGAATGCTCTGGAGCACGTATATTTCTCGCGCCTGAGCGATCAGAAAGTGCTGGCAGTGCTGGTAACGCGTTCCGGCCTGGTCCGCGACCGGGTGTTGCGGCTCGACTTGCAGCAGGACGATCTGGACCTGGCCGCGCGCTACATCAACGAGAATTTTCGGGGCTGGACCATGGAGGCGATGCGCTCGGAACTGTCCCGGCGTATCGATCAGGAGCGGAGCGAATACGACCGCCTGATGCACTCGATCGAACAACTCTATAAGCAAGGCGCTCTCGCGGCTGAGCACGGGACCCAGGTTGTCTTCGTGGAAGGTGCGGCGAATCTTGTAACCGGAGATCAAGACCGGGAACGTCTGCAGGAGATGTTGAAAACGCTCGAAGAAAAAGAGAAAGTCGCGCAACTCCTCGGCGCCTATCTCGACGTAAAGCAGGAAGCCGTGCGGGTCGTGATCGGTCTCGATCAAACGCTTCCCTCGATGCAGAATTTCGTGCTGATTGGCGCTCCGGCACGCGCCGGAAACGACATGATGGGGTCACTGGCCGTGATCGGGCCCACGCGCATGGACTATCAACACACCATGACCGCGGTTTCCTACATCGCGCGGCTGTTCGACAAGATCTTGAATGAATCAGAATGACCGATAGAAAGTAATCCGTAAATTGGAGAATCGATAAGTGGTGAAAGTAAATAGAGAATCAGAAACGGAAGCCGCAGCGCTGGATCTGGAGCACGAACTTCCCGCTGGCGAGGGCGATGATCGCCCAGCCACGATCGACAAGGACAATCCGCCTGCTGTTGCGGAGAATCTCGGAACCGAGCTGCAGAGAGTGAAGGCCGAGCGTGATTTGCTGCTCGACCGCCTGGCGCGGGCGCAGGCTGAATTTGAGAATGCGCGGCGTCGCGCCAGCAAGGAGCAGCAGGAATTTCGCGACTACGCCGCCGTGGACGTAATCAAATCGCTGCTGCCGATCATCGATAGCTTTGAACGCGCTTTGCGTGCGAAGTCCGATGCCGCGGAGTTCCGCGGCGGCATCGAACTGATCTACAAGCAACTGCAGGATGCGCTGGCCAAGCTAGGAGTGCGACCGGTTCCGGCTGTGGGTGAGCCTTTCGATCCGCACTACCACGAGGCGATTGAGATGGTGGAAACCGCTGACGTCGCCGATCACGAAGTGCTTGAGGAATTGCAGCGCGGCTACAAATTCAAAGACCGCTTGTTGCGGCCAGCCATGGTAAAAGTGGCAAACAATCCTGGGACGTAGATTCAACCCAGACTGTCAGCCCCTGAGGTTTTTTCTTCCCTCCGGGACATTCATAGGATTGGTTTTCTCAGGGAAAGGCCTATTCTGACCACGAACGCAAAACGCGATTACTACGAATTGCTGGGCGTTGCGCGCACTTGCACCGAACAGGAACTCAAGAGTGCGTACCGCAAACTGGCGTTGCAATTCCATCCTGACCGCAATCCCAACAATCCCGACGCCGAGGAAAAATTCAAGGAAGTGAGCGAAGCCTACGCGATTCTCGCCGACTCGGAAAAGCGCGCCGTATACGACCGCTACGGGCACTCGGGACTGGGTGGCGCGGGGCAGGGCGGCGGCTTTGACCCCTCGGGTTTCCAGGATATCAGCGAAATCTTCGGCGAGTTCTTCGGTTTCGGCGATGCCTTTGGCGGCGGAAGCGGACGGCGCCGCAGCCGGGTGCAGCGCGGAGCCGATCTGCGCGAAGACTTGTCTCTGGAATTTGAGGAGGCATTCTTTGGCACCGAAACCAAGGTTAACGTGCGCCGCCACGAGGCCTGCGAAGAATGTCGCGGCTCCGGCGCTGCGCCCGGTAAAGCTGCCAGCACTTGCAAGGCGTGCGCCGGGCGGGGACAGGTGCGCTATCAGCAAGGCTTCTTCAGCATCGCGCGCACCTGCCCAACTTGCCAGGGAACGGGTAGCGTGATCGCAGATCCTTGCGCCAAGTGCAAAGGCGAGGGACGCGTGTTGCGGCAGCGGACCGTCGATGCGAAAGTCCCCGCGGGAGTGGAAGACGGCACGCGCATTCGTTTTTCTGGAGGCGGAGAGGTTGGCCAGTTCGGCGGTCCGGCCGGCGATCTCTACGTTGTGCTGCACGTCAAGGAACATCCATTTTTCGAACGCGAGGACAACGACCTGCACTGCGTGGTCCCGCTGTCCGTGACACAGGCCGCGATGGGCGCGGAGATTCGCGTGCCTACGATGGAAGGCGAACACGTTCTCAAAATCCCTGACGGCACCCAGCCCGGCAGTACCTTCCGCATCAAAAACAAGGGCGTGCCGGTGCTGAATGGACACGGCCGCGGCGATTTGTATGTCCAGGTCCGCGTACTGATTCCCGCCAAGCTGAGCAAGCGCCAGCGCGAGCTGTTGCAGGAATTGGAGACCACCGCAAAGATCGATAACCAGCCCCTGCTGCGCTCCCTGCTGGGCAAGATGAAAGACATTCTCGGTGGCTGAACCGACGTGGAGGGCCCTCCTGGGACCTCGCCTTCTGGCCCCGCCCGTGAGGCTCCAGCCGGCGTCTCCAAACGTGTCAAACCTAATCATCCTGAGCCCGAGTATTCACTGAGAACTGAGAATGGAAGCAAGAGCCCTAAAATGACCCACCGCCGCTGGATCGCCGACCAGGTAACAGGCAACCGCGCGGTGCTCACCGGCGAGCACGCCGATCACCTGGTCCGAGTGCTACGCGCCAGCGTGGGCCAGGAGTTCGACGTCGCGGCCAACGGCGTTGTCCGCTTCGCACGCATCGTTTCGGTCGAAGATTCGCGGGTCGAGTTCGAACTTGGCGACGAACTTCCTTTCTCGCCTGCTCCCAAACTTACTTTGCTTCTCGCCGTTTTCAAGTTCGACCGGATGGAGTGGGCGATCGAAAAGTGCACCGAGCTGGGCGTTGCCAGAATCGTCCCTGTCATTGCTCAGCGTACGGACGTGCATTTGGCTTCCGCAGCGGCGAAGCGGTCCGAGCGTTGGCGTCGCATCGCGTTGCAAGCAGCCGAACAATCGCGCCGTCCGACTCCTCCGGAGATTGCCGCTCCGATAAAATTGTCCGATGCCGTGAGTTTGCCCGGCAGTTTACGGATCGTGCTGTCAGAGTGGGAACGGGAACTACACCTGCGCGATGCACTCGAATCCCAGCGAACGGGCTCAGCTGACGAGACGATTTTCGCAGTTGGCCCCGAAGGCGGATGGACCGCCGACGAACTGCAGCAGTTCCGGCAAGCCGGATGGATCTGGGCCTCGCTCGGCAACACGATTCTGCGGGCCGAAACAGCCGTCATCGCCGCGACCGCAATCATAATTTCAGCGCTGCATCAGGCACTTCCCGGTGGCGTGAAAATGCAGCCAGGAAAATAACCCCAAACTGGACGAGCAAGACAAAACCGAGAACTGAGAACCCAGAACTGAAAACTCGCTGCAGTGATATCCTGACCCCGCAATGCCCGCCACTAAGTCTCACTCCCGTTCCGCATCTTTCGTTCCTGATGATCGTCAGCGCGAGGCCATCGAGCACATCCACGGGCCGGTGCTGGTGGTGGCCGGTGCGGGCACGGGCAAGACTTCCGTCCTGGTGCAGCGCATCGCGCACCTGGTCGAGGCCGGACATGCCCGTCCCGAGCAGATCCTCGCCCTCACTTACACCAGGAATTCGGCAAACGAAATGCGCCAGAGGGTGTGCACCCTGATCGGCGAGGGAGTTCGTGCCGCCACGTTTCATGATTGTTGTCTCGATCTACTGAAACGAGCTGGCCAGGATTTTAGCGTTCTCGATGACGTTGACCTGTGGATCTATCTGCGCCGTCGCATCCGCGAGCTTCATCTGCAACATTTTGTTCGTGCCGCCAATGTCAGCCAGTTTCTCAGCGATCTGCTCGGTTTTCTCAGCCGCTGCCACGACGAGCTGGTCACTCCTGAAAAATATTCGCAGTATGTAACCGGGCTGGAGCGCGGCGAGTTGCCCATCCCTCGGGTCGCCAAGTCGAAAAACCAGTTGGACGATTCCGAGGTGCTTGGCCGATGCCGCGAAATCGCCCGCGTGTTTGAAACGGTGGAACGCTGGCTGAAAGAAGATGGCCTGGGAACGTTCAGCCACATGATCACGCGCGCCCACGCCTTGTTGCAAACCGACACCAGCCTGCTCGCCGCGGAACGCGCAAAGGCCCGTTTCATTCTGGTCGACGAATTCCAGGATGCGAACTTCGCCCAGGTAAAAATTCTCGCCGCGCTTTCCGGCACGGAGGCAAACCTGTTCGCCGTCGGCGATCCCGATCAAGCCATCTACCGTTTTCGCGGCGCGTCCAGCGCGGCCTTTGAACTGTTTCATCGTCATTTCCCGGCTGCCCAGCGGGTTGTCCTGCAGAAAAATCGGCGGTCCACCGCCCCCATCCTTCGCTGCGCCTTTGCGTTGATCGACAAGAATCCGCCGGTCTTCGCTAAACCAAGTCTCGCCAAACAAAGTCATGCCACGCCTGCCTACCGCCGCGAGCCTTTGCAGTCCGCGCGCGAAGAGGAAGCCGCGCAGCAGGAGAAAACTCTGTTGAGCCCTCCAGTTGCGGCTGTTTCCTTTGCTGTCAAGGAAGCCGAGGGTCCCGACGTGGCCAGCGTGATCGCCGAGGTACAAAGGAAATTGCGCTGCAAGTGGAAAGACTTCGCTGTTCTGTACCGTTCCCACGCCCATCGTGACGACGTAATTCGCGAACTCGCCGAGGCGGAGATTCCGTTCGCCATCGAAAATCTCGATGTCTCCGACGCGCCCGAGGTGCGCGATCTCTTCGCCTGCCTGCGTGCGGTATCGTCCGTCGGAGACGACATCAGTCTGTTTCGCGCCGCGGCGTTGCCTCAGTTCAACGTTGATCCGGTTCAGCTCCGGGCGGCGATGCGATCTCTGGCGCGGGATGGGAGAGACGTGAAAAGTGCGCAGGAGAGTGGACAAGAGAGAGAGCAGGAACGCGATCGCCGTCCCACTTCTCTGGCCGCCGTGCTGGATCGCGTCCCGGGCGGTTCCGCCGTGCTCGAAGTGATTCGTGCGGCGCGCGACGAGATCAAGCGCGGCGCGCCGAACGGTGCCGAAGAGAAGTCCGGCGAAACCAACGGTCGCGATGCCTTGGCCATCATCGCCGGGAGATTCCAGTTCGATAGCAGTTCACCGATCGTTCAGGCGGTGTTCGACTTCGTCGCCGCCTGGCAGGCGAAGCCGATCCATCAGCCTGCTGACCTGAATCATCTGATTGAGTACCTGGCATACTTTCGCGAGGCCGGAGGCGTAATCCCGCTGCCCACGGACGATTCGGCGGACGCCGTCCGCCTGATGACGGTGCATCTCGCCAAGGGTCTGGAGTTCCCGCACGTGTTCATCCTGCGCGCGAATTCAGGTTCGTTCCCGGCTTCATATCGCGAGAGCTTGGTGGAATTTCCCAACCAACTGCGCGACCCCGATTCCGTCGCCGAGGGTGACGACCGCACGCTCTACGGCCAGGAAGAGCGCCGGCTCTTCTACGTGGCCATGACTCGCGCCCGCGATTCGCTCCACATCTATGCGAAGCAGGGCATTGGCAAGGACAAAACTCCTGCGGGATACGTGCGAGAACTTCTGCAAGAACCCGGCCTGCATCGTTGGCTTGTTTCGCGGCCGGCTCGCCCGTCACAGGCCACCATCGAAATTTTTGCGGCTGCCTCGCCCGCACGTCCCGCACCCTCGCGCACCACGGAGTGGTTGGATCTTCCGTCTACTCCCGGCCTGCATGCGCGGCTCAGCGCGTCCGCCGTTGACACCTATGAGCGTTGCCCGCTGCAGTTCAAACTGGAGCGCGATTGGCGAATGCCCCGCGACATACCCGCCGCCATGCAATACGGCGCGGCCATGCACCGCGTCCTGCGCACGTATTACGACTCGGTGCGGGCGGGACGTCCCAAGAGTGAGGACGAACTCCTCGAGCTACTTCGCGAAGACCTCTCCAGCGCCGGAATCCAGGATCGCTACCAGCACGAGTTGTATGAGAAACAAGGTGTGGAACAGCTGCGGGATTTTCTCGAAGCTTCTCGCTCCACCTCTCCAGTTGAGGTTCTTCACACCGAAGAATCATTCGAGACTCGGTTCGGAGAAACAGCCGTGGTTGGGCGCATCGACCGCATTGACCGAGCTCTCGACGGCAGCGTCGTGATCCTCGACTACAAAACCGGAAAAGCGCGCACTCAGGAAGATGCCGACGAGAGCCTACAGCTGTCCATTTACGCGCTCGCTGCTCAGGAGAAATGGGGATATCGAGTTGGGTCGCTCGCCTTTCAGAACCTGGACGGAAACGTAACCGTCGCCACGCGGCGCAGCCTCGTCCAACTCGAAGACGCAAAAGAACGAGTGCAATCCGCGGCTGAAGGCATTGCAGCCGGCGACTTCGGCCCTAAACCCGATTTCCACTGCGCGTTCTGTCCTTATCGCAGTGTCTGCCCCGCCAAAGAAAAACAGATGCCAAGGTTCGCCGCGGACAAACCTGCGCGTCGATCAATCTAACGCGTCGATCGATCTAGCCCTTCATGCTGAACCTGTCATCCCAAGGCAACAGTTCTTCATCACCGAAAGACAGTCCCCCAAAATAGGAAGCTCCCGCACAACGTCCTCCGCCCAAAAACTTAGGGGACGCATTACGCGTCCCCTGGGTTACTTCGTACTGAACTTTCTTAGTGCTTTTTTTTCTTCTTAGCCTTTTTCTTCGTTGCCATTGGTTCTATTCTCCCTTCCATTCTTCATGGAAAATTTGCAACGGTG
>JGI12712J15308_10000289_pt1 | contig 15036 bp, 14 predicted proteins | sample JacPin_JW_Ref_O2_FD_15308 | JGI IMG/M metagenome (IMG submission 15308) | reverse complement strand
GGCGCCTGCCGCGTCCCTGCCGATGGGCCGGAGCCGATCGCTTACGCGCGCCCGGGCCACCCGACAGCATCGCGCGCACCGGCGCGAACGTGTCGCCGGTGACCCATCCGGCCCAAATCAATTCCCACAGAGCCGCTTTGAGCTCGGCGTCGCCGACTCCGTCATGGCCGAGCTGTCGAAAGAAGAACGCGCCGCCACCGGCCAGCATGTCCAAGATCGCGCGATGAGTCGCGGTGAACTCGATCTCCGATCCGGCAGCCAGGGTCAGCGGCGCGGAATCTGCGGTGTGGAAGGCCACCCAGCCGTCGCTGCCGGAGATCGAGCCCGACCCAGACCACATCACCTCGCCGGAGGCCAGTAGTTCGTCGAGCATCGCGGGGGAGTAGTCGCGCACCCGCGGCGCCAGCACCAGCGATTCGACCGCCGATGCCGGTAGTGGGACGCCGGCGAGCTGATCGATGACGGCCGCCAGACCGTCCACGCCGGAGTTGGCGGCCGACCCGTGGCCGGCGCCCACGCCATGCCAGGCAGGCAGGAAGCGCGCGTAGGCGCTGGTGCTGACCGGCTCGACTTGGGCGCGCAGCGCCGCCAGCGATCTGCGCCGCAGGATCCGCAGCACGTCGGCGTCACACCACTGGTCACCGGTCGCCTCGGTGGAGAACTCGCCGCGGACCAGTCGCCCGTCGGCGGCCAACCGGCCCAGCACGTCGGCGGCGACGCGCAGCCCGAGCCCGAACCGGGCGGCGACGTCGGCCGTGGTGAACGGCGCGTGGGTACGGGCAAATCGGCCCAGCAGTTCGCCGAGCGGATCGGCGACTGTCTCGGTGAAGCTGGCCGGAACGCCGACCGGCACGGCAACCCCGACGCCGTCGCGCAGCCGGCCGATGTCCTCGATCGCCACCCACCAGCTGCGGCCGGCGAACGAAACCGGAAGGGCACGCTTGGCGGCGAACAGCGCTTCCAGCCAACCACCGACGTCAGCGCCGCCGGCGCGTTCGGCGACCTCTTCCGCGGTCAGCGGGCCGAGTAGCCGCAGCAGATCGGCGACCGCTTCGGCATCGCGGGCGGCCCGGTCTGCCGAGAGGTGCTGCAACTGCCGGCCGGTGCCCGCGATAACGTCGGGATCCAGCAGTTCGCGCAGCTCGACTCGGCCGAGCAACTCGGCCAGCAGCGTGGGGTCCAATGACAGCGCGGCGGCGCGGCGTTCGGCCAGCGGGCTGTCGCCCTCGTACATGAATGCCCCGACGTAGCCGAACAACAGCGAGGCCGCGAACGGCGATGGTGTCGCGGTTTCGGTTTCCAGCACGCGAATTCTGCGCGCGGCGATGTCGGTCATCAGCCCGGCCAGCGTCGGCACGTCGTAGACGTCCTGCAGGCACTCACGCACCGCCTCCAACACGATCGGGAAGTCCGGGTATTTGCGGGCCACGTCGAGCAGCTGGGCGGCGCGCTGACGCTGGTGCCACAGCGGCGACCGGCGGCCTGGGTGTCGTCGCGGCAGCAGCAACGCCCGCGCGGCGCATTCCCGGAAGCGCGAGGCGAACAGTGCCGAACCGCCCACCTCCGCGGTGACGATCGGGTCGATCTCATCGGCATCGAAGACGAACAGCTCAGCACCCGGCGGCGCGTCGCCGGAGTCGGTTCCGGACTCCGAAATGGTGTCGGGAAGCCGCACCACGATGCCGTCGTCCGACGCGGTCGGCTTCTCGTCGATGCCGTAACGGTCACGCAGCCGCCGGCTCACCGCCAGCGCCAGCGGACCGTGCACCCGCAGGCCGTAAGGAGAGTGCAGGATCACCCGCCAGTCGCCCAGCTCGTCCCGAAACCGCTCGACCAGCAACGTGGTGTCGGAGGGCACGACGTTGGTGGCGGTGCGCTGGTCGTCCAGCAGCCGCCACAGGTTATCGGTGGCGTACTCGTTGAATCCCAATTCAGCGCAACGGCTTTCGAACGCATTGCGGTCCAGCCCGGCCAGCTCGCCGGTGAACTGGCCGACCGCACGGCCGAGTTCGGCGGGGCGGCCCGAACCGTCGCCGCGCCAGAACGGAAGCCGGGCCGGCTGGCCCGGGGCCGGTATGACCAGCACACGGTCATGGGTGATCTCGGTGATTCGCCAACTGGTGGCACCCAGCGCGATGACATCACCGGGCCGTGATTCGTAGACCATTTCCTCGTCGAGTTCGCCTACCCGGGAGGGGGTTTCGGAGTCGGTGGCCAGGTAGACAGTGAACAGGCCGCGGTCCGGGATGGCGCCACCGGAGGTCACCGCGAGGCGCTGCGCGCCGGGTCGCGCCGTCACCGTGCCGTTGTCGCGGTCGTACACCAGCCGTGGCCGCAGTTCGGCGAATTCAGTTGACGGGTACTTGCCGGAGAGCAGATCCAGGGTGGCCTCGAATGCGCTGCGCGGCAGCGTCGCAAACGGTGCACTGCGCCGTACGGTGTCGAACCAGCGGTCGACGTCCAGTGGCTCCAACGCGGCCGCGGCCACGGTGTGCTGGGCCAGGATGTCGAGCGGGTTCGTCGGCACCCGCATCGTCTCGATCTGGCCGGTGAGCATGCGCTGTACCGTCACCGCGCATCCGATCAAGTCGGTCCGGTGCTTGGGAAACAGCACCCCCTGGGAGATCTCACCGACTTGGTGTCCGGCGCGCCCGATGCGTTGCAGTCCGCTGGCCACCGACGGTGGTGCTTCCACCTGAATAACCAGGTCCACCGCGCCCATGTCGATGCCCAGTTCCAGGCTCGAGGTCGCAACGACCGCCTTCAGCCGGCCGGATTTCAGGTCCTCCTCGACGATGGCGCGCTGTTCCTTGCTGACCGAGCCGTGATGTGCACGGGCCAGTACCGTTGGGGCGCCGTAGGTTTGGCCGCTGCCCAGCAAGTGTGCGGGGGCGCCGCCGGCAACCTTCGGGTTGGCGTCGGACGGCAAATCGGTGCCCGTGCGTTCGGCGTGAATCTCGTTGAGCCGGGCGGTCAGTCGCTCAGCCAGCCGCCGCGAGTTGGCGAACACGATCGTCGAGTTGTGCGATTCGACCAGGTCGACCAGTCGCGCCTCGACATCGGGCCAGATGCTGCTGTTGGCCAGGTTGGCCATATCGGGGACCGGAACCTGCACGGTCAATTCAAAAGTCTTGGCCGCCGGCGGGGAGACGATGGTCGTCGGCGATGCCCCGGACAGGAACCGGGCCACTTCTTCGGGTGGACGCACGGTCGCCGACAACCCGATTCGCTGGGCCGGCGCCTGCAACATGTCGTCGAGCCGCTCCAGCGAAAGGGCAAGGTGCGCACCCCGTTTCGTACCGGCGATGGCATGCACCTCGTCAACGATCACGGTCTGCACGCCGGCCAAAGTTTGTCGCGCCGCCGACGTCAACATCAGAAACAGCGACTCCGGCGTGGTGATCAGCACGTCGGGCGGATTGCTGATCAGCTGTCGACGGCGGGCCGGTGAGGTGTCGCCGGACCGCAGCCCGACAGTGATCTCCGGCGCGGTCAGCCCCCGTTGCGCGGCGACCCGGGCCATCCCGGCCAGCGGTGTNCGCAGGTTGCGCTCGACGTCGACGGCCAGCGCCTTCAGCGGCGACACGTAGAGCACCCGGGTACCGGCAGACCGCTCACTGCGCGGTGCACCCGCCAGGGCGTCGATGGCCCACAGAAACGCGGCCAACGTCTTGCCGGAACCGGTCGGAGCGATCACCAGCGTGTTCTGACCGTCGGCGATCGCCGACCAGGCCTCGGCCTGCGCGGGGGTGGGCGCCGCGAACGTACCGGCGAACCAGTCGCGAGTGACGACGCTGAACCGCGCGAGTGCGTCGTCAGGCATAGGGGTCACCCAGCCATCATGACAACGGGGTACGACAAAAGCGTGTTAGCGCTGGTCGGCTGCCATCGGCTTGGCCAGTCGATCGGGGATGTTGTCCACCCGGATGATCGCGTCGAGCAGCGCATGAGCGCAGGTATCGCTGAGGTGGCCCGCGTCGGTGTCCGGGTGAATGATGCGTTGCCTGCACACTTCGAAGGTCAGCGCCAGCCAACCGTGGATGACGATCCGCAGGTCGCGTTCGACAATGGGATCGAGCGGATTGCCCGATCCGTCGACCTCCATGACGCGGCTCATGATGTGTTCCATCTGGCGGTCCTTGGCTTCGTCGTCGATGCCGAGTAAGACCGGATCGGAGCGGCCGAGTCCGACATAGGCCGCCCACGCGGCGTGCGGGTGCTCCTGGTGGTACTGCATGTAGGCAAGCACACCGCCGCGCACCTCTTCGAAGAGGTTCTGACCGGGCGTCGCGGGGGTGTTGGTGGTCTCGAACAGCTGATCGGCTTGCCCCTTGACGACGGCCGCGAAGAACGCCCGCTTGTCGGGGAAGTAGTGGTACATCAGCGCCCGGGATACACCGGCCCGCTCGGCGATTTCGTCGATGCGGACCTCGTCGTAGGGCCGTTGCCCGAAGACCTCCGCACCTAATGCCAGCAATTCGGCGCGCCGATCATCCGGGGATAGCCGGCGCCGGGGCGTACGCATAGAGCAGATGGTACTTGCCGATCCTTTGCGCAGGTCGTCAACGCCCGGGAAGCCACTGCAAACTTCATATTGCCCAGGTACTCGCCAATTCCCGACCATCATCGCGTGTTCGTCGCGAAGCCTGCGGGGCCGGTCTACCAGCATGTTCGTGACCTCAGCGAAGTAGGCGGCGGTTCGCGGTATTGCTCCGGGCCAGTCCCCGGGCAACACGCGCTGTCTGGAATCTCACGCCCGCGCAGGCCGCATGCGCCATAGAATCGCTGCGCCATGGATGCCAGAAGCGAGCCCACCCGCCGCGGACTGAGTCAGCGCATCGGTGTGCTGGTCGACGGTTTCGAGACTGTGATTTACGCCATCGCCTTCGTGCTCTTGGTCGCGGCCGCCGTGCTGGTGGTGATCGGCGGCGCAGAGGCCGTCGTGCAGGCCGCGACTCATAAGGTCAACACGCTGCAGGGTGGCGTCCTGGTCCTCGACCGAGTCTTGATGGTGCTGATCATCGCCGAGATCGCAGCGACGTTGCGCGCGGTGCTGCTGTATCACGAAATCGCCGCAGAGCCTTTCCTTTTCATCGGGCTGATTGCCTGCGTGCGACGGATCCTGATCGTGACCGCGGCATCTGAGCAGGTGCATTCCGACAAGGAACTCGACCGCCTCCTGTTCGAACTGGGCGCGCTGGGGCTGTTGGTCATCGGCATCGCCGCGGCGATCTTCATGATCCGGTACAGCTCTCGACGCGCAGCGCCGACGCATGTCGAGGACGGCTGAGCTCACCTCGGACGCTGGTTTACCGGCCTCGGGTCAACGGGTATACGCATGTGGCGCGTGTGTCCGCGCGTGGTAGCGATTAGAGGATCCCGGATGCAAACACAACATCACCCGTCAACCGGCGACCGTCTTGGGCGCGAAGACAACGAAGTGCACGCCGCTGTCAGGTTCGGTGTGCTGGCCGCTGTCGCGGGGCTGGCATTTTTGATCGTTGCTGCGTTGTGGGACAGCACCTGTAAGGGCGCGATGTCCGTCGACACGGTGGCATGTGGGGCCCCGCAGCTGACCATGCTGGCGCTCGGCGCCCCTGTGATCCTGCTGGCCGCGGGAATCTGGGCCTTTCTGCGTACTTACCGTGTCTGGCGTGACCACGGAGTGTGGTGGGCATGGCAGGGCGCCGGATGGTTTTTGATGATCCTGATGTTCGTCACGCTCACCATGGGCGCCCCGATTGCCGGGCCCGTTCTGGCGCGTTGATCGCGAAGTGAATAACCGGACCTCCCAAGCTCTTTGGCGCGTTTCTTGAGTTGCGGAACGGTTCAGTCGTCGTAGCAGCCCGAGTGGCCGCCGGACTTGCCGACGCTGGATCGGCCACGCGCCGCTGCAGCGTTGGAAATGCCCGCGGCCTGCTCTTTGGAGTTGCCTTGCTCGCGCAGCTCCTGGTAGAGCTTTCATCCTTGGTCGACGGGTCTCCTTCGCGGTTACATCGGGTTTTAGTTGTCGCCGCGAATGGGTATCTGCTTGTGACCATGATGAGCTTGTCGGCGGACGGACCGCCAGTCACCCGATCATGGGGGACGAAATCACGAATGCGATGAGATAGATGCCCACTGCGATCAGTACGAGGATCACCAACGTGATGACGGAGATCACCGCGATGCGCCGAATGCGGCGCGTGCGCTCGATTTCCGTCGTCTCGCTCGCATCCATGGCGCGTGGAATCCCCGGCGGCGATCATGACTAACCAGCTGGAGCGCGAGGGTAATGTCGGTCAAACAATGCTGGGAGGCCCGATGACCGTTGCTGCGAAGCCCGTCAAGAACCAGCAACGCGGCGAACGCGCGATTGAATTGCGCGTTGCGGCGAAGCTGGAGAACCTCGCGGTTTTGCGGACGTTGGTGGGGGCAGTCGGCACCTTCGAGGACCTGGATTTCGATGCGGTGGCCGATCTGCGGCTCGCGGTCGATGAGGTGTGTACCCGGTTGATTCGCTCCGCTACTCCGGACGCCACGCTGGCGATCGTGGTCGATCCGCACGCCGACGAACTGAAGGTCGAGGCGTCGACGACATGTGACAGCGACGACGTCGTGACACCGGGCAGCTTCAGTTGGCATGTGCTGACGTCGCTGACCGATGACGTTCAGACTTTTCAGGACGGTAGCGGCCCTGACGGCCATCGCGTCTTCGGTGTCACGCTGACTACCCGACGGGCGGGCTCTGCCAGGTGACAGCGCGAGCTGGCGGTGGTTCGTCATCTCGTCCGAACGAATACGCCGACGTGCCCGACATGTTTCGGGAGCTGGCCGGTCTTGATGCCGAATCGTCGGACTTCCAGCGTCATCGGGACAAGATCGTCGAACGGTGTCTGCCGCTGGCCGACCACATCGCCCGCCGGTTCGAGGGCCGTGGTGAACCCCGCGACGACCTGGTTCAGGTGGCTCGCGTCGGACTCGTCAACGCCGTCACGCGGTTCGACTTTGAGGCCGGTTCCGACTTCGTCTCTTTTGCGGTGCCCACGATCATGGGAGAGGTCCGCCGGCATTTCCGCGACAACAGCTGGTCGGTCAAGGTCCCACGGCGGTTGAAGGAACTGCACCTACGGCTTGGCGCCGCGACCGCCGATCTTTCCCAGCGGCTTGGCCGCGCACCCACCGCGACCGAACTGGCGCACGAGCTCGAGATGGACCGCGCCGAAGTCATCGAGGGCCTGGTCGCGGGAAGCTCGTACAACACGCTGTCCATCGACAGCGGCGGCAACAGCAGCGGGGATGAGGAAGCCCGTGCCATCGCCGACACCCTCGGCGATGTCGACACCGGGCTGGAGCGGATCGAGAACCGCGAGGCGCTGCGACCGCTTCTGGAAGGTTTGCCGGAGCGCGAGCGAACGGTGTTGGTGCTCAGGTTCTTTGACTCGATGACGCAGACGCAGATCGCCGAGCGGGTCGGCATCTCGCAAATGCATGTCTCGCGACTGCTGGCTAAATCGCTGGCGCGATTACGGGATGAGCTGGAATAACCGGTTCGGATCCTGGCCTTCGTCGTCCGCGTCCGGCACGTCGTCTATCGACGCGACCAGGGGCAGCGTGCTGTCGGGGTCGCAGATCCGAAGCAGTCGGGACACCGCCTTGTTCGGCACCACGGCCCAGCGCAGATTGGCGCCCGCGCACTTGACGTTGATTAAGTGCAGCGCCGAAAAGCCGGCCGTGCCAAAGAATTCCAGCCGGCTCAAGTCCAGCATCAGCGGCGTGGAGTGACCCATGCACAGGTCGAAGTAATCGGCGAGCTGACTGGCATTGGATGCGTCGAGCTCACCGTGGACGGTGACCACCACGCGAGACGGATCCCACTCCGCGGTGAACCGTGCGGAATGGTTCTCCCACGCGGGCGGTGGGAGGGCCACGTCGGTTCCATGAACCGGCGAAGCAAAGTTCGGGTGCAGAGCAGACATCACAGTGACTCCATCAGTCGACAAGCAATCTGTGGATCACGTCAAGCGGTTTGGCTTCCGCGCGCGAGGAGAAGCTGGGGAATCCAGCCTTCCCCTCACGTCAATTAACGCTTCGAAGGGCGGCTGCGAACTCAACCTGTTTAAGACACTACCCCGACTACTGTGTGCCCACAACGTATGTGGATGTTTCTCAGAAATCCTGCTCAGCAGCATGCGATCGGTGGCTTCAGCTCGAATCATGTTTGGGCGCAACGATTGCGGCGGCAAATCGCCGAACGGACTCGGCTGCTGCGTCGGCCGCGTCGTCGTGGCCGGCGCGCCCTCGGGCGGCGATCGCTCCGGTCGCCGGATTCAGCGTCACCTCGGCCAGCAGCTCACCGGTCGTGGGCTCACACACCGCCCACGAGTAGCGCGAGTCCGCGGCCCACTGGGCGTCACTGCGTGCGACGTACTCCTGGTCGGTTACGCCGAGATCGGCCAGCGCGGGACGGTCGTCGATGCGGCCGTCGGCCCGCAGGCCGCGCAGATACCACCGCCCGGCGTTGATCTCGACTGGGTCCAAGTCCGGCTTCCCCTCGGGCCGCTTCGGGCCCCGCGCTACTTGATCTCGGCGAGCACCGTGCCCTGGGTGATAGCAGCTCCGGTTTCGACGGCTAATCCGGTGATCACGCCGTCCTTGTGCGCGGTGACCGGGTTCTCCATCTTCATCGCCTCCAGGACCACGACCAGGTCGCCGGTCGAGACCTCTTGTCCCTCTTCGACGGCAACCTTGACCACGGTGCCCTGCATCGGGGCGGTCACCGCGTCACCCGACGCCGCAGCGCCGCCGTGGGCGCCACGCTTACGCGGCTTGGGCTTCTTGCGGATGACGCCGGCCGCGTCGCCACCGCCGCCGTTGGACAGCGCCAGGTCACCCGGCAGCGAGACCTCGAGCCGACGGCCACCGACCTCGACGACCACCTTCTGCCGCGGCAGGACTTCGTCCTCGTCGATGGGCTCGCCGCCGGTGAACGGTTCGACGGTGTTGTTCCACTCGGTCTCGATCCAGCGGGTGTGCACCGTGAAGCCGTTGCCGTCGCCGATGAACGCCGGGTCGGACACCACGGCGCGGTGGAACGGAATGACGGTGGCGAGTCCCTCGACGTGGAACTCGTCGAGCGCGCGGCGTGACCGCGCCAAGGCCTCCTCGCGGGTGGCGCCATACACGATGAGCTTGGCCAGCATCGAGTCGAACTGCCCGCCGATCACCGAACCGGCCTCGACCCCGGAGTCCAGCCGGACTCCGGGTCCGCTGGGCGTCTCGTACTTGGTGACCGGGCCGGGTGCCGGCAAGAAGCCGCGTCCGGCGTCCTCGCCGTTGATCCGGAACTCGATGGCGTGTCCGCGCGGGGTGGGGTCCTCGGTGATGTCGAGCGTCTCGCCGTTGGCGATCTTGAACTGCTGCAGCACCAGGTCGATGCCCGCGGTCTCCTCGGTGACCGGGTGCTCGACCTGAAGACGGGTGTTGACCTCCAGGAAGGAGATCAATCCGTCCTGCCCCACCAGGTATTCGACGGTGCCGGCCCCGTAGTAGTGCGCTTCCTTGCAGATCCGCTTGGCGGATTCGTGGATTTCCTTGCGCTGCGCGTCGGTCAGGAACGGCGCGGGCGCCTCTTCGACCAGCTTCTGGAAGCGGCGCTGCAGCGAGCAGTCACGGGTGCCGGCCACCACGACGTTGCCGTGCTGGTCGGCGATCACCTGCGCCTCGACGTGGCGTGGCTTGTCCAGGTAGCGCTCGACGAAGCACTCGCCGCGGCCGAATGCCGCGACCGCCTCGCGGGTCGCCGACTCGAACAGCTCGGGGATCTCCTCGATGCTGCGGGCCACCTTCATGCCGCGCCCGCCGCCGCCGAAGGCCGCCTTGATCGCGATCGGCACGCCGTACTCCTTGGCGAAGGCCACCACCTCGTCGGCATCCTTCACCGGCTCGGGGGTACCCGGCACCAGCGGAGCCTGGGCGCGGGCCGCGATGTGGCGCGCGGTGACCTTGTCGCCGAGGTCGCGGATCGACTGCGGGCTGGGCCCGATCCAGATCAGGCCGGCGTCGATCACCGCCTGGGCGAAGTCGGCGTTCTCCGACAGGAAGCCGTAGCCGGGGTGAATGGCGTTGGCGCCGGACTTCTCGGCGGCCTCCAACAGCTTGCCGAAGTCGAGGTAGGACTCCGCCGAGGTCTGACCGCCCAGCGCGAAGGCCTCGTCGGCCAGCTTCACGTGCGGAGCGTCGGCATCCGGCTCGGCGTAGACCGCCACACTGGGCAGGCCGGCGTCCTTGGCCGCGCGGATCACCCGCACCGCGATCTCACCGCGATTGGCGACGAGAACCTTGGCGATCGTCGAGCTGGCGTGACTAGGCACTGCGCCTCCTGTGTGGCTGAACACTTCTCACATGTCTAAGAGAAATTCTTACAAGTCGTGTCGGGGGAAGTTTAAGCGGCGCGCCGTGGGCGACAAGACCCGGTGTCTACTTCAGCCGGAATCGCGCAGTCGGCGCTTGATTCGGGCCAGCAGAGCCGACATTCCACGCAGCCGCAGCGGGCTGATCAAGGCCGCCAGACCCAGGTCGGTGTAGAAGTCCTCCGGGACCGCCAGGATGTCGGCGGCGGACTGTTCGTCGAGACCGGCAGCAAGGATCGACGCGAAGCCGCGGGTGGTGGGCGCCTCGGGGGGCGCGCTGAAATACAGCCGCACCCGATCCGGGTCATGGGCGTCGACGTGCAAAAACAGCGGCGATTGGCACTCGGGTACTTCCTCCATCGCCGACTCTTCGAGGTCGGCGGGCAACGCTGGAAGGTCGTCGGCGAACTCCAGCAGCAGCTTCAGCTTGTCCTGGCCTTCGACTTCGGCGAAGTCGGAGACAACCTCGGCCAGCGGCGCGGGCATGCTCATCAGGCGGGGACGGTCCCGGGGCTTTCACCGGCGACGATCGGCGCTCGCACGGCGTTACCCCATTCGGTCCACGAGCCGTCGTAGTTGCGCACGCCGGGGACGCCGAGCAGATGTGTCAGCACGAACCAGGTGTGGCTGGACCGCTCGCCGATGCGGCAGTAGACGATGGTTTTGTCGTCCGGCTCGATGAACCCGTAGAGCTCCTCCAGCTCGTCTCGACTGCGGAACCGCCCGCTGTCGTCGGCGGCTTTCCCCCAGGGGATCGAGCGCGCCGATGGGATGTGGCCGGCGCGCAACGCGCCTTCCTCGGGATAGTCCGGCATGTGGGTGCGCTTGCCGGTGTACTCCTCGGGCGAGCGCACGTCGATCAGCGGTTCGGAACCCAGGACGGCCAGCACGTCGTCTTTGAACGCGCGGATCGGCGCGTCGTTGCGCTGCACGACGGGATAGCCCGAGGAGGCCCGGCTCGGAACATCCAGCGTGGTGTCACGCCCGTCGTGCATCCACAGGTTGCGTCCGCCGTTGAGCAGCCGCACATCCGGGTGGCCGAAGAGCGTGAAGACCCACAGCGCGTACGCCGCCCACCAGTTGCTCTTGTCGCCGTAGATGACCACGGTGTCGTCGCGTGAAATCCCTTTGCGGTCCATCAGTTCCGCGAACTGCTTACCGTCGATGTAGTCGCGCACCCGTGGGTCGTTGAGGTCGGTGTGCCAATCGACTTTGACCGCCCCGGGGATGTGGCCGACGTCGTAGAGCAGCACGTCTTCATCGGATTCGACGATCGCAAGTCCGGGCCGACCCAGGTTGCCGGCCAACCAGTCGGAGGTGACCAGCCGTTCCGGGTGGGCGTAGGCGCTCAGCGTCGGACTGGGATCTGCTGGTAAAGGCACACCGCGAGCCTACCTGCCGGTTAGCGTCGGCTGCCGCGGCGTTGACGCGAGCGACAGTTACCCTTCAGGCCGGGTTGGCCAGCCACAGTTCGGCGACCGACACACCGACACGTTCCAGCAGCGCTCTGGTCTGCGGCAGGCTCAGGCCGATGACGTTGGACGGGTCGCCTTCGATGCGGTCGACGAACCAGCCGCCCAGCCCGTCCAGCGTGAATGCTCCGGCGACCGCCAACGGCTCGCCGCTGTCGAGATAGGCATCCAGATCCGTAGCCGTCGGTGTACCGAAATGCACTGTGGTGACAAATGATTCGGCTGCCCGTTGGCTGACGTTGCCGTCGCGTAGCCGTACCACGCAGTGTCCGGTGTGCAGCTGACCGGAACCGCCGGCCATCGCTTGCCACTCGCGTCGCGCCGCATCGGTCGATGTGGGCTTGCCGGCCAGTCGGCCGTCGATGTGGAGCATCGAATCACAGCCAATGACAACACAATCCGCGGCAACCGCGGCGTCCACGATTGTCGCGACGTGATCGGCTTTGGCCTCAGCGAGGCTGCGAACCACGTCACCCGGAGTGGCGTCGGATCCCAGGCCGGCGATGATCGCGTCCTCGTCCACCCCCGACACAACGACCAACGGCTCGACACCGGCCTGGCGCAGCACCCGCAGCCGGCCCGCCGAAGCAGAGCCGAGCACGAACCGGGTCAATTGCGCCGGTCTCGCCGCAGATGGGTCCGTTGCACCAGCGTGAGTTTCTGCCAGCTGAAGACCGAGTAACGCAGTCTGTCGACGGGCAATCCCCATCGGGTGACCTCCGGCTGACCCACGTCACCGCTAGCGCCACCCGCGCTGCCCAGCACCGCGATCAGCGCGGCCACCTCTTGGTCGGTCGGGTTGCCCTTGAGCACCCGGATGTGCGGCTCGTGGGGCTGTACGGCGTCCGGCGTTTCGATGTCGTCGGGCACATGGGGCTGACCGTTCGTCACAGTGGAATGTTCCCGTGCTTCTTCGGCGGCACCTGGGAGATCTTGCGCTCCAGCAGTCGTAGCGCCGTCGCGATGTAGCCGCGGGTGTGCGACGGCGGGATCACCGCGTCGACGTAGCCGCGCTCGGCGGCGAGGTACGGGTTGACCAGAGTGTCCTCGTACTCCTGCTGCAAATGCAGCCGCAGCGCGTCGACATCCTCACCGTTCTTGGCCGCCTCGCCGAGCTGTTGACGGTAGACGAAGCCGACCGCGCCGGAGGCACCCATCACGGCGATCTGTGCGGTCGGCCAGGCGACGTTGACGTCGCAGCCCATGTCCTTGGAGCCCATGACGCAGTAGGCGCCGCCGTAAGCCTTGCGGGTGATGACGGTGATCTTGGGAACGGTGGCCTCGCCGTAGGCGTACAGCAGCTTGGCGCCACGGCGGATGATGCCGTTGAATTCCTGGCCGGTGCCCGGCAGGAAGCCCGGTACGTCCACCAGCATGACGATCGGGATGTTGAAGCAGTCGCAGGTCCGCACGAAGCGCGCCGCCTTCTCCGAGGCGTTGATGTCGAGGCAGCCGGCGAAGTGGGTGGGCTGGTTGGCCACAATTCCCACCGGCCGGCCCTCGATGCGGCCGAACCCGATCACGATGTTCTGCGCGTAACCGGCTTGCACCTCGAGGAACTCATCGTCGTCGAGGATGCGGGTGATCACCTCGTGCATGTCGTAGGGCTGGTTGGCCGAGTCGGGGATCAGCGTGTCCAGCTCGAGGTCTTCATCGGTGAGGTTGTCCTCGATGGCGCCCTCGGGAACCGGCACCGCATAACGCGGCGGATCGGTGAAGTTGTTGGGCGGCAGGTAGCTCAGCAGATCGCGGACGTAGTCCAAGGCGTCCTGCTCGCCGGAGGCGACATAGTGTGCGGTGCCCGACTTGGCCATGTGCGTGTGCGCGCCACCGAGTTCCTCCATCGTCACGTCTTCACCGGTGACGGTCTTGATGACGTCGGGACCGGTAATGAACATCTGGCTGGTCTGGTCGACCATCACCACGAAGTCGGTCAGCGCGGGGGAGTAGACGTGGCCACCGGCGGCGGCGCCCATGATCAGCGAGATCTGCGGGACGACGCCGGAGGCCAGGATGTTGTTGCGGAAGATCGCGCTGTACAGGCCGAGCGAGACCACACCCTCCTGGATGCGCGCGCCCGCGCCGTCATTGATCCCGATCAGCGGCCGGCCGGTCTTGATCGCCAACTCCTGCACCTTGACGATCTTTTCGCCGTAGACCTCGCCGAGGCTGCCGCCGAACACCGTGACGTCCTGGCTGAAGATGCAGACATCACGGCCGTCGATGGTGCCGTAACCGGTGACGACGCCGTCACCGAGCGGGCGCTTCTCGGCCAGCCCGAAGTTGGTGCTGCGGTGCCGGGCCAGGGCGTCGAGTTCGACGAACGATCCCTCGTCCAGCAGGGCGTAGATGCGCTCGCGCGCGGTCAGCTTGCCCTTCTCGTGCACCTTGTCGACGGCGGCCTCACCCACCGGGTGCAGGGTCTCCTCGCTCCGCTTGCGCAGTTCGGCGAGCTTGCCCGCGGTGGTGTGAATGTCGATGTCGTGCTCAGCTTGCGCCTCGACCGAGGTCTCGGAAGTCATGGCTGTCAATCTTAGCGGTCCCTTAAGTTTGCGCCCGCATCAGCCCGTCGACGCTCTGCGTGTCCCACCGATGGGACTTTTGTTCCGCTCGGCCGCCCCGAAGGTAATCTTCGTACGCAGCGAAACGCAGCGGCGGCAATCGGATTGCCCTGGGCGGTGTGGTCAACGCCGCGAACGCCAGTGGGGAGAAAGATGAAATTCACTTCAGGCCAATGCCATTGGATACACGCCGGCCACGGACCCGCTGTTGAGTGCCGATGGACCTTGACGCACTGAGATCGCCCCTGGACGTGGCGGCCCTGCGCGACGGGCTGGTCGGGCCCGGCATGCCGTGGCGTCAACTCGATGTCGTCGCCGAAACCGGTTCTACCAACGCCGATCTGCTCGCGCGGGCCGAGGCCGGTGCCGACATCGACGGGTCGGTATTGCTTGCCGAATATCAGAGTGCCGGCCGCGGCCGCCACGGCCGGCACTGGTTGGCGCCGCCGCGGACACAGGTTGCCTTGTCGGTCGGGGTGGCCGGCGGCTCGGTACCCCGGACGGGTTGGGGATGGTTACCGCTGGCCACCGGGGTCGCGGTGGCCGACGCGCTGGCCGCGCTGGGTGTCGAGGCGGGCCTGAAGTGGCCGAACGATGTGCTGGCGGGCGGCG
>JGI12712J15308_10000284_pt1 | contig 15164 bp, 13 predicted proteins | sample JacPin_JW_Ref_O2_FD_15308 | JGI IMG/M metagenome (IMG submission 15308) | reverse complement strand
CGAAGTCCTGCTGGATCGCGGGGCCCGTGAGGTCGTCGCCGTCGACGTCGGCTACGGCCAGCTGGCCTGGTCGCTTCGATCAGACCCACGAGTGGTGGTCGTCGAGCGGACCAATGCGCGAGAGCTCACGCCGGACGTCACCGGCGGCCCGGTCGAGGCGATCGTCGCTGACCTATCGTTCATCTCGCTGACCACAGTGTTGCCCGCGCTGACTGGATGCGCCTCGCCTGACGCGGATATCGTTCCCATGGTGAAGCCGCAGTTCGAGGTGGGTAAGGGTCAGGTGGGAGCCGGCGGGGTGGTGCACAGTCCGGAGCTACGCGCGGGTGCCGTGCTCACCGTCGCGCGTCGCGCCGGCGAGCTCGGTTGGCACACCGTCGGGGTCACGCCGAGCCCGCTGCCGGGCCCATCGGGCAACGTTGAATATTTCCTGTGGTTGCGCGCCGAAACCGATCGGGGTCTGTCTGCTGATGAGCTGGAATGTGTGGTCCGCGACGCAATTGAGGCCGGTCCGAAATGACGCGTGAACGTACTGTGCTGCTGGTGGTGCACACCGGACGCGCGGAAGCGACCGAGACTGCCCGTCGGGTAGAGAAAGTGTTGAACGACAACAACATTGGCCTTCGCGTGTTGTCCGCTGAAGCGGTCGATCACGGCCCGTCACAGCTGGCTCCGGACGATATGCGCGCGCTGGGCGTCGACATCGAGGTCGTCGACGCCGACCCTGACGCCGCCGAGGGATGCGAACTGGTCGTGGGCCTCGGCGGCGACGGAACCTTTCTTCGGGCCGCCGAGCTCGCGCGGAACGCCAACGTTCCGGTGCTGGGCATCAACCTGGGCCGCATCGGGTTCCTGGCCGAAGCCGAGACCGAGGCAATCGACAGGGTGCTCGAGCATGTGGTGGCGCGTAGTTATCGCATCGAAGAACGGTTGACGCTCGACATCGCGGTGCGGGTCAGGGGCGAGGTCGTCTCGCGTGGATGGGCGCTCAACGAGGCGAGCCTGGAAAAGGGGCCGCGGCTGGGGGTGCTCGGCGTGGTACTCGAAGTCGACGGGCGGCCGGTGTCGACCTTCGGCTGCGACGGGGTCTTGGTGTCAACGCCCACCGGATCAACGGCCTACGCGTTCTCCGCGGGCGGACCGATCTTGTGGCCGGATGTGGAAGCGTTGCTGGTGGTACCCAACAACGCGCACGCCTTGTTCGCCCGGCCGATGGTCACCAGCCCCGAGGCCCGCATCGCCATTGAGATCGAGGGCGACGGTCACGACGCACTGGTGTTCTGCGACGGCCGCCGCGAGATGCTGATTCCGGCCGGTGCACGACTGGAAGTGCGGCGCTGCGATGTGTCGGTGAAATGGGCCCGACTGGACAGCGCGCCGTTCACCGACCGTCTGGTGCGCAAATTCCGTCTGCCGGTCACCGGCTGGCGCGGACGGTAACAGTGCTTTCGGAAATTCGGATCGAGTCGTTGGGCGCCATCAGCGCCGCGACAGCCGAATTCGACCGCGGCCTAACGGTTTTGACCGGGGAAACCGGTACCGGTAAGACCATGGTCGTCACCAGCTTGCACCTGCTCGGCGGGGCCCGCGCCGACGCCAACCGGGTGCGCTCGGGAGCCGAGCGGGCCGTTGTCGAAGGGCGGTTCACCACTGCTGATCTCGACGAGAAGGCGGCGGCGCAGCTCGACGAGATGCTGGACGCCTCCGGGGCCGAACGCGACGAGGACGGCAGCATCATCGCCTTGCGCTCGGTCAGCCGCGACGGGCCGTCGCGGGCGTACCTCGGCGGCCGCAGCGTGCCTGCCAAATCGCTGAGCGGATTCACCACCGAGTTGTTGACGCTGCACGGGCAAAACGACCAGTTGCGGCTGATGCGACCCGATGAGCAACGCGGGGCGCTGGACCGGTTCGCAGACGTCGACACCCGACTGGAGCGCTATCGCAAACTGCGGGACGCATGGCAGTCGGCGCGTCGCGACTTCGTCGACCGCAGCAACCGCGCCCGCGAATTGGCGCAGGAGGCCGATCGGCTCAAGTTCGCGCTGCACGAGATCGACACCATCGACCCCGCACCCGGCGAGGACGATGCGCTGATCGCCGACATCCGTCGGCTCTCGGAGCTGGACGCGCTGCGCGAGGCCGCATCCGGGGCCCGCGTCGCCCTGTCCGGGCTGGGCGACGACGCCTCCGCCGACCCGACCGAACAGCCCGCGTCGGCGGCGGACAGTCTGGCGCGGGCCAAGACGGCCTTGGAGTCGACGGAAGACTCGACGCTGCGTGCGTTAGCCACTCAGCTCGAGGAAGCGCTGACGGTCGTCGGCGACGTCGCGCGTGAGCTCGGTGGCTACCTGGGGGAACTACCCGCGGACGCCAGCACCTTGGACACCAAGCTCGCGCGGCAGGCCGAGCTGCGCACGCTGACCCGCAAATACGCCGCCGACATCGACGGTGTGCTGCAGTGGGCGGGCGAGGCGCGAGATCGGCTGGCGCACTTGGATGTTTCCGAAGAGGCACTGGCCGGTCTGCACCGTCGCGTCGACGAATTGGCGCTCCAATTGGCCGATGCGGCAAGCGAACTCAGCAAGGTGCGCAGCCAGGCCGCCAAGCGGCTGGCCAAACAAGTCACCGGTGAGCTGTCCGGGCTGGCGATGGCCGATGCCGAATTCACCATCGAGGTGTCGACCATGCCGGCCGCCGCCGACGATCCCGCCGCGCTGACGCTAGCCTCCGGCACCCAGGCCCACGCCGGTGGCGACGGTGTCGACCAGGTCGAGTTCGGGTTCGCCGCACATCGCGGCATGACGGTGCTACCGCTGGCCAAGAGCGCGTCGGGCGGCGAGCTGTCGCGCGTGATGCTCGCCCTCGAGGTGGTACTGGCGGCGTCGATGACCGGCACCACGATGGTGTTCGACGAGGTCGACGCCGGCGTCGGAGGCCGGGCGGCGGTGCAGATCGGTCGGCGACTGGCCCGGTTGGCCCGCAACCGGCAAGTCATCGTGGTGACGCATCTGCCGCAGGTCGCGGCCTACGCCGACATACACCTCATGGTCGATAGCACTGGGAAGAACGGCGCCAGCGGGGTGCGGCGCCTGGACGGGGACGACCGGGTCGCCGAACTCGCGAGAATGCTGGCCGGGCTGGGTGATTCGGATTCAGCGCGTGCCCACGCCCGCGAACTGTTGGAGGCCGCGGACTGTGACCGGATTGCGACCTAAAAACTGCATCTGACCATGTGACAGATGTGACAAGATATAACTTCTGAGGCCCTTGTTACGGCGCGCCTCCCCGTTCGCAGTCGGGTTCACCGACAGAATCGCCTCCATGAGCGTGACCACCACCTTGTCCTCATTGTTGTCCCGCAATACCTCGCGGCCGGGCGTCGTCGGCACCGCCCGGGTCGACCGTGACATCGACCGGTTGCTGCGGCGGGTGTGCCCCGGAGATATCGCCGTCCTCGATGTCTTGGACATAGACCGGATCACGGCCGATGCGCTCGTCGACGCCGAGATCGCCGCCGTCATCAACGCATCCCCGTCGGTGTCGGGCCGCTACCCGAACCTGGGACCCGAAGTGCTGCTGGCCAACGGCGTCACCCTGATCGACGAGACTGGCACCGACGTTTTCAAGAAGATCAAAGACGGGTCCAAGGTGCGCCTGTACAACGGCGGCGTGTACGCCGGGGACCGCCGACTGATCCGCGGCACCGAGCGCACCGACGAAGAGATCGCCGAGCTGATGCAGGAAGCCAAGAGTGGGCTGGTCGCCCACCTGGAAGCGTTCGCCGGCAACACGATTGAGTTCATCCGAAGCGAGAGCCCGCTGTTGATCGACGGGATCGGCATTCCCGACGTCGACATCGAACTGCGCCGCCGTCACGTCGTCGTGGTCGCCGAGGAGGACGACGCCGCTGACGACCTTAAGCGCCTCAAGCCCTTCATCAAGGAATACCAGCCCGTCCTGATCGGCGTCGGCTCCGGCGCAGATGTGTTGCGCCAAGCCGGATACCGCCCACAACTCATCGTCGGCGACCCGAGCAACTTGAGCACCGAAGTCCTCAAGAGCGGTGCGCAGGTCGTGCTGCCCGCCGACGCCGACGGCCACGCGCCAGGTCTGGAACGCATCCAGGACCTCGGTGTCGGGGCGATGACGTTCCCCGCCGCGGGTTCTCCGGCCGACCTGGCGCTGCTGTTGGCTGATCATCACGGTGCCGCGCTGCTGGTGACCGCCGGCCACCGGGCCAACATCGAGACCTTCTTCGACCGGACGCGTCAGGACAGCAACCCCTCGACCTTCCTCACCAGGTTGCGGGTGGGGGAGAAAGTCGTGGACGCCAAAGCCGTTGCCACGCTCTACCACAACCGGATTTCCGGTGGCGCGATCGCGTTGCTGATCTTGACGATGCTGATCTCGGTGATCGCCGCGCTGTGGGTGTCACGCACCGACACCGTGGTATTGCACTGGATCGCCCAGTACTGGAATCACTTCTTGATCTGGATCCAGCGCTTCATCCATTAGGACGGTGGCGACGTGATATCTCTACGTCAGCACGCGATTTCGCTGGCCGCAGTGTTCTTGGCGCTGGCGGTCGGCGTAATGCTCGGCTCAGGGCTTCTTTCCAACACCATCACGTCCGGATTGCGCAACGAAACCCGGACTCTGCACAACCAGGTCAACTCGCTCAACGGCGAGAAGAACGTTCTGAACGGAAAGCTCGGTTCTGCCAACGCTTTCGACGCCCAGATGGCGGGCCGGATGGTGCATGACGCGCTGAACGGCAAGTCGATAGTGATCTTCCGCGCACCCGACGCGAACGACGAAGACGTCGACGCGGTATCGAAGATCATCGGACAGGCCGGGGGAGCCGTCACCGGCACGGTGTCGTTGACGCAGGAGTTCGTCGACGCCAACTCCGCGGAGAAGCTGCGCTCGGTGGTCAATGCGTCGGTTCTCCCCGCAGGCGCCCAGTTGAGCACCAAATTGGTCGACCAAGGCTCCCAAGCCGGTGACCTGCTGGGCATCGCGCTGCTGATCAACCGGGATCCGGCGATCCCGCCGGTGGACGACGTGCAGCGCGACACCGTGCTGGCGGCGCTACGCGACACCGGTTTCATCGGATACGGGAACCAACACGTCGGCGCCGCGAACGCCGCCGCAGTCATCACCGGCGGCTCGCTGAGCAACGACGCCGGTAACCAGGGCGTCAGCGTGGCCCGGTTCTCCGCAGCACTCGCGCCGCACGGGTCGGGTGTGGTGCTGGCCGGCCGCGACGGCTCCTCGGACGGTCCTGCCGCGGTCGGAGTGGCCCGCGCCGACGCCACCGTGACCCCGGTGATCAGCACTGTCGACGATCTCGACGCCGAATCCGGTCGAATCACCGCAGTGCTAGGCGCCGCCGACCTCATCAACGGTGGTCGGACCGGCCAGTACGGCACCGGACACCGCAATACCGGGCTCACCGTCGCTCCGTAGCCGCGCCGACGGGCGTGTTAGCGACGCCGTGGCTGAGTGTTTGTTAGGGTGGGTTTCCGTGGGTCGGCAGGCCCAAGCTGGAAAACAGCCCTCACCAGAGGTCTAGCCCTGCGCCGTCTTCACGGAGGTCGCCACATTGCGTAAGCATCCGCAGACCGCCACCAAGCATCTCTTCGTCAGCGGCGGGGTCGTCTCGTCGCTCGGTAAGGGACTCACCGCGAGCAGCCTCGGACAGTTGCTGACCGCTCGCGGGCTGCAGGTGACGATGCAGAAGCTCGATCCCTACCTCAACGTCGACCCGGGCACCATGAACCCGTTCCAGCACGGCGAGGTGTTCGTCACCGAGGACGGGGCCGAGACCGACCTCGACGTCGGTCACTACGAGCGCTTCCTCGACCGCGATCTGTCCGGTTCGGCGAATGTCACGACCGGACAGGTCTATTCGACGGTCATCGCCAAGGAGCGCCGCGGCGAATACCTCGGTGACACCGTCCAGGTCATCCCGCACATCACCGACGAGATCAAGCGCCGCATCCTGGCGATGGCCGAGCCGGACGCCGACGGTAGGCGACCCGATGTCGTGATCACCGAGATCGGCGGCACCGTCGGCGATATCGAGTCGCAGCCCTTCCTCGAGGCGGCGCGGCAGGTTCGTCACGACATCGGCCGGGAGAACGTCTTCTTCCTGCACGTGTCGTTGATCCCGTACCTGGCGCCGTCGGGAGAACTGAAGACCAAGCCCACCCAGCACTCTGTNGCCGCGCTGCGCAGCATCGGTATCACCCCGGACGCGTTGATCCTGCGCTGCGACCGTGACGTGCCTGAGCCGCTGAAGAACAAGATCGCGCTGATGTGTGACGTCGACATCGACGGCATCATCTCCACGCCTGACGCGCCCTCGATCTACGACATCCCGAAGGTGTTGCACCGCGAAGAGCTTGACGCATACGTCGTCCGCCGGCTCCACCTCCCGTTCCGTGACGTCGACTGGACCGAGTGGGACGACCTGCTGCGCCGAGTACACGACCCGCAGGAGACCGTACGAATTGCCTTGGTGGGCAAGTACGTCGACCTCTCGGACGCCTATCTCTCGGTGAGCGAGGCGTTACGGGCGGCCGGCTTCAAGCACCGAGCCAAGGTGGAGATTCGCTGGGTGGGCTCCGACGACTGCGAGACGCCGGGCGGAGCCGCGTCGGTGCTCGAGGACGTCCACGGTGTGTTGATCCCCGGTGGCTTCGGCATCCGGGGAATCGAGGGCAAGATCGGCGCTATCTCGCATGCACGAGCCCGCGGGCTGCCCGTATTAGGGCTGTGCCTCGGCATGCAGTGCATCGTGATCGAGGCCGCGCGGTCTGTCGGTCTCACCCAGGCCAACTCGGCCGAATTCGATCCGGACACCCCCGATCCGGTGATCTCCACGATGGCCGATCAAGAAGAGATCGTCGCCGGCGGAGCCGACCTCGGCGGCACCATGCGGCTGGGAGCGTATCCGGCCGTGCTGGAGCCGGATTCCATTGTCGCCCAGGCATATCAGTCGACCGAGGTTTCCGAGCGGCATCGGCATCGCTACGAGGTCAACAACTCGTACCGGGACCGCATCGCCGAGAGCGGCCTGAAATTCTCCGGGACCTCTCCCGACGGGCACCTGGTCGAGTTCGTCGAGTATCCGCCGGAGATGCACTCATTCGTCGTCGGCACCCAAGCCCACCCCGAACTCAAGAGCCGGCCGACCCGGCCGCATCCGCTGTTCACCGGCTTCATCGGCGCGGCGATCGAGTACAAGGCGGGCGAGCGGCTGTCCCTGGAGATGCCCGAGCGGCGAGCCAACGGCAGCGAGCAACACGACGCCGCAGAGCCGTCGCTGTCTGAGCCCGAACCTGTTACCCGTGGGTGAGCACGTCTTTGAGACGACCTCGTCCCAAAGCCTGCATGTGGGAAAGATTTTCGCGTTGCGCGCCGACCAGGTCCGGATGCCTGGCGGCAAGGTCGTGACCCGAGAGGTCATCGAGAACTTTGGCGCGGTCGCGATCGTCGCCATGGACGACGACGGCCGAATCCCGATGGTCTACCAGTATCGCCACCCCTTCGGTCGACGGCTGTGGGAGTTGCCCGCCGGACTACTCGACGTCGACGGGGAGGCCCCGCATCTGAGCGCCGCCCGGGAGCTTCGCGAGGAGGTCGGCCTTCAGGCGGAGACCTGGCAGCTGTTGGTCGATCTGGATTCCGCGCCCGGCTTCAGCGACGAGTCGGTGCGGATCTATCTGGCCACCGGCTTAACCGAGGTGGACCGGCCCGAGTCGCACGACGAAGAGGCCGACATGACCGTGGAGTGGTATTCCCTCGCCGAAGCGGTGCAGCGGATTTTCAGCGGTGAGATCGTCAATTCCCTTGCAGTTGCCGGTGTTTTAGCCGCGTACGCAGTCAGCGAGGGCATCGCCGAGCCGCGGCCGGTGGATGCGCCGTGGACCGACCGGTCGACGGCGTTCCGCGCGCGAAAGGCAGCCCGATGACCACACTGGCGCCGCCGCTGGAGGGCCAGCTGCAGGGATACCTTGATCATCTGACGATCGAGCGGGGAGTCGCCGCCAATACGTTGAGCTCCTATCGCCGCGACCTGCGCCGCTACTTCGAGCATCTCACCGTGCGCGGTGTCGACGACCTGGCCAAGGTCAGCGAGGACGACGTCAGCGAATTCCTGATGGCCTTGCGCCGCGGCGATCCCGACGCCGGCGTCTCACCCTTGTCGGCGGTCTCAGCGGCCCGGACCCTGATCGCCGTGCGCGGGCTGCACCGGTTCGCCGCAGCCGAAGGCTTAGCCCAATTCGACGTCGCGCAGGCCGTCAAGCCACCGACACCGGGTCGACGGCTGCCCAAGAGCCTCACCCTCGATCAGGTCCTCGCCCTGCTGGCCGGCGCGGGCGGCGACAGCCCGTCCGATGGCCCGTTGACACTGCGTAACCGCGCACTGCTCGAGCTGCTCTACTCGACCGGCGCGCGCATCTCAGAAGCGGTCGGACTCGACGTCGACGACATCGATACNCACGCTCGGTCGGTGCTGCTGCGNGGCAAAGGCGGCAAGCAGCGGCTGGTTCCGATCGGACGACCCGCTGTGCAGGCACTGGAGGCCTACACGGTCCGCGGGCGATCCGAATTGGCCCGTCGCGGGCGCGGTACGCCGGCTATTTTCCTCAATGCCCGCGGTGGCCGGCTGTCGCGTCAGAGCGCGTGGCAAGTCCTGCAGGATGCAGCGGAGCGCGCCGGCATCACCGCAGGCGTCTCGCCGCACACGCTGCGGCACTCGTTTGCGACCCACCTGTTGGAGGGTGGGGCCGACGTCCGCGTGGTGCAGGAATTGCTGGGCCACGCATCGGTGACCACGACGCAGATCTACACCATGGTCACCGTGCACGCGCTGCGCGAAGTCTGGGCCGAGGCCCACCCGCGGGCGCGTTAGCCGCCCTGGTACTCCGACTCGAGCATCAGATCCGAGACCAAGGTCTGGTACTCCGCGTGCGCCTTGTGCTCAATCGTTTTCCATGCCGTGCCCTCATGCGGTGCATTCGCGGTACTTCGGGGCGCCGGGCAACTTGATGTTGTCGGCCATCGCGATCGAGCCGGGATGCAGCCAGCCCCGGTCGAGGATGGCTGTCCCCAAATTCGCTGGTTACGTTGTTGCGGGTCTCACAGCGCGAGCGCGTATACCCGTTAGACTCTCCTGCGATGTCCGCCATTTCCCGACCGCCCCGCAAGCCGAGGCGATCCATGCTGCCGAGTCGCAGCCGGGCATGACTGACGACGCCGACAGCGGCTCCGAAGTCGGCCTGACCGGGCGCCCATCGCGGGCGATCCCCGAACCCAAGCCGCGCACCTCGCACGGACCGGCCAAGGTCGTGGCGATGTGCAACCAGAAAGGCGGCGTGGGAAAGACCACGTCAACGATCAATCTCGGCGCCGCCCTCGCCGAATACGGCCGCCGAGTGTTGCTGGTGGACCTCGATCCGCAGGGAGCACTGTCGGCCGGTCTCGGTGTGCCGCACTACGAGCTGGAACACACCATCCACAATCTGCTGGTTGAGCCGCGGGTGTCGCTCGACAACGTGCTGATGCACACGCGCATCAAAAACTTGGACCTGGTGCCGAGCAATATCGATCTATCGGCGGCGGAGATCCAGTTGGTCAACGAGGTGGGCCGCGAACAGACACTGTCCCGCGCGCTGCACCCGGTCCTCGATCGTTACGACTACGTCCTGATCGATTGCCAGCCGTCGCTGGGCTTGCTGACCGTCAACGGACTGGCGTGCTCGGACGGCGTCATCATCCCGACCGAGTGCGAGTTCTTCTCGCTGCGCGGTCTGGCCTTGCTGACCGACACCGTCGAGAAGGTGCGCGATCGGCTCAACCCGAAGCTGGACATCAGCGGCATCCTGATCACTCGCTATGACCCGCGAACCGTGAACTCCCGTGAGGTGATGGCTCGGGTGGTGGAGCGGTTCGGCGATCTCGTGTTCGACACCGTCATCTCCCGTACCGTCCGCTTCCCGGAGACCACCGTCGCCGGCGAACCGATCACATCGTGGGCGCCGAAATCGGGCGGTGCGGCCGCATACCGGTCGTTGGCCCGCGAGGTGATCAACCGGTTCGGCGCGTGAACGGCGGGACGACCTGCGAGGCATCACCCCACACCGGCTTCCAGGTCAAGCTGACCAATTTCGAGGGGCCGTTCGACCTTCTGCTGCAGCTGATTTTCGCCCATCGGCTCGATGTAACCGAAGTGGCGCTGCACCAAGTCACCGATGACTTCATCGCGTACACCCGCGCGATCGGCTCAGAGCTGGGACTTGACGAGACCACCACATTCCTCGTCGTGGCAGCGACGCTGCTCGACCTCAAGGCTGCGCGGCTGCTGCCGTCCGGTCAGGTCGACGACGCCGAGGATCTGGCGCTGCTGGAAGTCCGCGACCTGCTGTTCGCCCGGTTGCTGCAGTACCGGGCGTTCAAGCACGTCGCGCAGATGTTCGCCGAGCTGGAGGCCGCCGCGCTGCGCAGCTATCCGCGGGCGGTGTCGCTGGAGGACCGGTACGAAGACCTGATGCCCGAGGTGATGTTGGGCGTCGACGCCGAGCGGTTCGCAGAGATCGCGGCGACCGCGTTCACACCACGGCCAGTACCGACGGTGGCCACCGAACACCTGCACGAGCTGATGGTCTCGGTGCCCGAGCAGGCCAAACAGCTGATGTCGCTGCTGGAAAAGCGAGGGATCGGCCAGTGGGCATCGTTCGCCGACCTGGTCACCGACTGCAAGGCGTCGATCGAGATCGTCGGGCGCTTCCTGGCTCTGCTCGATCTGTATCGGTCACGGGCGGTAGCATTCGACCAGTCAGAACCGCTTGGTGTGCTCCAGGTTTCGTGGACCGGAGAACAGCCGGCCAGCGACGAATTGCGGGACCAATACTTATGATCGATCCATTGTCCGGCGCGGACTTGGACATCGACGCAGCCAGCTCGGACCCAGGCGTCGGCGTGCCCGATTTGGATGCGGGATTCGATGTGTCCGATGAGAACCTCGGCATCGAGGTCGCGACGGCACCGGAGCTCGAGGACACCGAGCTGGGTGCGGTGCTCGAGGCGCTGCTGCTGGTGGTCGACACCCCGGTGACCGTCGATTCGCTGGCCGCGGCCACCGAGCAGCCGGCCTATCGGGTGGCGGCCAGGCTGCGGCTGATGGCCGATGAGCTCACCGAACGAGACAGCGGCATCGACTTGCGCGAGGCCGGCGGGGGATGGCGGATGTACACCCGGGCCCGCTTCGCGCCCTACGTTGAGCGCTTGCTGCTGGACGGATCTCGCTCGAAGCTCACCCGGGCGGCGCTGGAGACGCTGGCGGTGGTGGCCTATCGGCAACCCGTGACGCGTGCACGGGTGAGCGCGGTTCGCGGGGTCAACGTCGACGCGGTGATGCGCACGCTGCTGGCACGCGGGTTGATCACCGAAGCGGGCACCGACGCGGACACCGGGGCGGTGACCTTCGCGACCACCGAGCTGTTCTTGGAACGCCTCGGGCTGTCGTCGCTGACCGATCTGCCCGATATCGCACCACTGCTTCCCGATGTCGACATGATCGATGACCTGAGCGAATCCCTGGACGCTGAACCACGTTTCGTCAAGCTCGGCGGCGGTCCGGTGTCCGACGATCCACCGCTGTCATTCGACGTGGATCACGAGTGATGGTCACAGACAGCGAACCCAACGGGGTTCGCCTGCAGAAAGTGCTGTCGCAGGCCGGAATTGCGTCGCGGCGGGTTGCCGAGAGAATGATCATCGACGGCCGTGTCGAGGTCGACGGACAGTTGGTGACCGAGCTGGGCACCAGGGTCGACCCGGATGCCTCGGTGATCCGCGTNGACGGGGCNCGGGTGGTTCTGGATGACTCGCTGGTGTATCTGGCGCTGAACAAGCCGCGGGGCATGCATTCGACGATGTCTGACGATCGTGGCCGGCCCTGCATCGGTGATCTGGTCGAACACCGAGTTCGGGGCAACAAGAAACTTTTTCACGTGGGTCGGCTCGACGCCGACACCGAGGGTCTCATCTTGCTGACCAACGACGGCGAGCTCGCTCATCGACTCATGCATCCCTCGTTTGAAGTACCTAAGACGTACCTGGCGACGGTGAACGGGGCGGTGCCGCGAGGGCTCGGCAAGAAATTGCGGGCCGGAATCGAGTTGGACGACGGACCGGTTGCGGTCGATGATTTCGCGGTGGTGGACGCCATTCCCGGTAAGACGCTGCTTCGGGTCACGCTGCACGAGGGACGCAAACGCATTGTGCGACGGATGCTGGCCGAGGTGGGATTTCCAGTGCAAACACTGGTCCGCACCGATCTCGGCGCGGTGTCACTGGGCGAGCAGCGGCCGGGCAGCATTCGGGCGCTGCGTCGCAACGAGATCGGGGAGCTCTACAAAGCGGTAGGGCTGTGAACGCAGTCGTTGTCGCCGTCGACGGTCCGGCGGGCACCGGAAAGTCATCGGTATCAAGGGGATTGGCGCATGCATTGCAGGCGCACTACCTGGACACCGGTGCGATGTACCGCATCGTCACGCTGGCCGTACTGCGCGCCGGAATCGATCTCACCGACCAGGACGGCGTGGCAGCAGTCGCGTCCAACACCAAGCTGTCGGTGGGCTTCGACCCCGATGAGGATCGCAGTTACCTTGAGGATGAGGATGTTTCGTCGGAAATCCGTGGCGACCAGGTTACCCAGGCGGTGTCAGCGGTGTCGTCCGTTCCCGCCGTCCGTACCCGGCTTGTCGATTTGCAGCGCACTTTAGCCGCGGGACCCGGCAGCGTCGTGGTTGAAGGACGCGACATTGGGACCGTGGTGTTGCCCGACGCCGACGTCAAGATCTTCTTGACCGCGTCGGCCGAGACGCGGGCACGGCGTCGCAACGATCAAAATGTCGCCGGCGGCTTTATCGACGACTACGACTCCGTGCTCGCCGATGTACGTCGCCGCGATCACCTGGACTCAACGCGTGCGGTGTCGCCATTGCGGGCCGCGTCGGATGCTGTGGTCGTCGATACCAGCGAGATGACCGAATCCGAAGTGATCGCTCACCTCCTGCAGTTGATCAAGCAGCGAAGCGAGGCAGTTCGGTGAGTGAAGACGGCACCTGGGTCGACGAAAGCGACTGGGAATCACCTGAATTCGTCGATTCCATCGATGATGTGTCCAGTGGTCCGCCACCGGTGGTGGCGGTCGTGGGCCGGCCGAACGTCGGCAAGTCGTCGCTGGTCAACCGAATCTTGGGTCGGCGCGAAGCTGTCGTTCAGGATGTACCCGGGGTGACCCGTGACCGGGTGTCCTACGACGCGCTGTGGACCGGGCACCGGTTCGTCGTCCAGGACACCGGGGGATGGGAGCCCGACGCCGAGGGCCTGCAGCTGCTGGTGGCCGAGCAGGCATCGGTGGCCATGCGTACCGCCGACGCGGTGATCCTGGTGGTGGACGCGGTTGTCGGCGCGACGGCCGGCGACGAAGCTGCGGCTCGTATCCTGCGCCGCTCTGGCAAGCCGGTGTTCCTGGCCGCCAACAAAGTTGACAGCGAGAAAGGCGAAGCCGATGCCGCCGCGTTGTGGTCGTTGGGTGTCGGTGAGCCACACGCGATCAGCGCGATACACGGCCGCGGCGTGGCCGATCTGCTCGACGCGGTCGTCGGCGCGCTACCGGCGGTCGCGGAGTCAACCTCAGCCCACGGCGGCCCACGGCGGGTGGCGCTGGTCGGCAAGCCCAACGTCGGGAAGAGCTCGCTGCTCAACCGGTTGGCGGGCGATCAGCGCTCGGTGGTTCACGACGTCGCCGGCACCACCGTCGATCCGGTGGACTCGCTGATCGAGATGGACGGCAAGGTCTGGCGTTTCGTCGACACGGCCGGACTACGCCGCAAGGTCGGCCAGGCCAGCGGGCAGGAGTTCTATGCCTCGGTACGCACGCACGGCGCCATCGATGCCGCCGAGGTGGTGATCGTGTTGATCGACGGATCGGTGCCGCTGACCGAGCAGGACCTTCGAGTGCTGTCGATGGTCATCGAGGCCGGGCGTGCGCTGGTGCTGGCGTTCAACAAGTGGGACCTCGTCGACGACGAGCGGCGTTACCAGCTGGACAACGAGATCGACCGCCAACTGGCGCAGGTGCAGTGGGCGCAACGGGTCAACATCTCCGCGAAGACCGGACGCGCGGTGCAGAAGTTGGTGCCGGCGTTGGAAAGTGCGCTGGCNTCGTGGGATGCCCGGATCGGTACCGGCCGGTTGAACACCTGGATCAAGGAAATCGTGGCGGCGACACCACCGCCGGTGCGCGGCGGTAAACAGCCGCGGATTCTGTTCGCCACCCAGGCCGCNNCTCGCCCGCCGACGTTCGTGCTGTTCACCTCCGGCTTTTTGGAAGCGGGTTACCGCCGATTTTTGGAGCGACGACTGCGCGAGACATTCGGCTTTGAAGGTAGCCCGATTCGCATCAACGTCCGGGTACGCGAGAAGCGCAAGCCCACGTCGCGCTAATGCCGACGCGAGCAGTGCTGTAACTCATATTTACCCATGAGTTGCGCCAGATAAAGTCTTGCCAGTGCCGTTGTCGCAAGGGATCTTGATCGTCCTCGCCGCCGTGGGGGCAGGCGCGATCAATGCCGTTGTCGGTTCGGGCACGTTGATCACTTTTCCGACACTGGTCGCGATGGGCTATCCGCCGGTGACGTCGACGATGTCCAACGCGGTGGGCCTGGTTGCGGGTAATGCCTCAAGCACCTGGGGCTACCGGCGTGAACTGCGCGGTCAGGGCGGCCGGCTGGTATGGCAAATTCCTGCTTCGGTTGTCGGCGCGATACTGGGTGCTTGGCTGCTCTTGCATCTTCCGGAGAAACTGTTCACCGCCGTGGTGCCGGTGCTGCTGATCATCGCGCTGATCCTGGTCGTCATCGGTCCGCGAATCCAAGCCTGGGCGCAGNAACGGGCNGCGAAGGCNGGNCANTCNGCCGAANACNTTTCGCGTGGCCGGATGGNCGCGGTGGTGTCGAGCACTTTCGCGGTCGCCGTTTANGGCGGCTATTTCACTGCCGCNCAGGGGATTCTGCTGGTTGGCGCGATGGGTGCGCTGCTGCCGGAATCGATGCAGCGGATGAACGCCGCGAAGAACCTGCTGA
>JGI12712J15308_10000283_pt1 | contig 15171 bp, 19 predicted proteins | sample JacPin_JW_Ref_O2_FD_15308 | JGI IMG/M metagenome (IMG submission 15308) | reverse complement strand
GCTAGAGTTGGCTTGTCGGGGAAATAACGATACAGTCCGCCGATCGAGGAGCCAGCCCGCTCTGCAATAGCTGTCATCGTTGTCGCCTCGTATCCTATCTCAGCAAACAGGCCAGCGGCGGTATCCAGATACTCCGCGACTCGACGCGAAGACCGCTCCTGTTGTGGGACCGGGCGTTCGATAGGCAAGGAAGGCGAGGGCATTCTCGTATATTACTGCATCCAGTGCGTAATCGGCCAATGAGTTGCAAGTGAGTTTCTAATTGCTGAAAACGCATCTCTCCCTCGCGCAGGGCCTTGGTCCCTGCACGAGATGCTTGAGCAAGTATTTGTAAGGCAAAGCAAGCAGGGCTTGAAGCATACGGCTTCATCAGTCTTAATCTCCGCGGTAAACGGCTGGGGGGTTGCGGCCTTGAGGGATCGGTCCGACGTGCCGCCGTCCTGAGTGCTCAGCGGACTGGAGGTGATACCAATCGCGCCGATGATTACCCCAATGCTAAAGCTGCTGCGGGTAAGAGAGCGTAGCGGTTTCTTGGAGCCTTACAGCTTGCGGGTGAAGTACAGTGCGACGGTCACGAAAACCTCTTTCTCTTGGAGATTCGGATCGTTCCGAAAGGTACAGTCGAGGCAGCAGACGCGGACTTGGGCAGCACATCTACGTGAGTGCCACAAAAACCTTCGACTCGCGAAGAAATGAAAAGCCTATAATTTTCTCCCTTGCTCGGTGAGAGATCTTGATTCCAGCCGCACTTGTGCCCAAGGGATGGGGAGATCGACGACCGTCCCGCTTTGCTTAATCGTCTGAACAGCTTCGAAGGCGGCGAGAATCACCTGTCGCTGGACACGGGTACAGAAAGGCGCACCAAAGTGATGGCCCATTGGCCAGGGAACGAAAACCGCCCGCGGAGCTTTGATGGCGCGGGTCACGTCTTTGGCCACCGTGATCGAGACAGTCGGAATTCCGCGTTCTTCGATCTTTCTCTGAATCAGTCCGACCGACTGATGACAAATTGGTCAGGCCGGAGCGAGCAGGGCAACGTCCGCCCGCTCTTCTTCATCGACTGCGCAGGCAATGTCCTCGGCTACCGTAGCCTCGAACCGCTCCGGATCCATGTTGTAGCCGATAAAGCTGAAGAAATTTCTTGTGAGCCCGCCAATGACTCCTTCAGCCGCTAAATCCTGTAATCGTTCGATAGGGAAGATGACATTAATGTCCAGGTCAGCATCGTCATGCGGATATTTGAGTTGATGAATGATTAGATCAGGTTGCCAGGCGTCGGAGGGCACGCGACGGAAGCTGAAGTCGCCCAAAGGATGCGCGACCTCCATCGGACGGTCCCGCTTGAGGTGCACACCGCAAGAACTGATGAGGCAGACTGTGCTGTCCTTCAGCGCCTTTGCGAGTCGCGCCAGAGGTATAAACTCGCTCTTGGTGATCATCGAGCCGGGGTAACGCTCGTTGATGGTCTGCCACAGGCCGGGGCGGAGTTGAGTTCCGCTCTCCCGGGGGTCGACCAGCGACTCCGTTGTCTTCGAGGAGTGCAAATTAGCGGCTGCCATCGTGAATCCATTCCCCTGAATTGCGAATGAAATAAAAGTGCAGACGAAAGTAAAGCAACGCCAGTGTGGATGAATCCTTCTGCATGGTTTGCTCAATGAAGTCGCAATCTGGCTCCTGATCATGCAGAAGAATCTTCAGGGCTTCGGTCCAGGACTTGTCGATCTCTTTCCGGCCAACATTTTCGTTGCCATCGCCAAGGTGCAGGCGTACGAAGCGAATGAGCTTCTCTGAATCGCCGTCCTTTACAGCTCCGCGCAAATAAGGCACTGACATCTTCTATTCCCTTCTTTCCTCGGCAACGCTGAAGCGAAAAAGGTCGGGTCGCGAGTAGTGTCCAAAGACGTCGAGCGTCATAGACTCACGCTCTGTCTCGGTGAGATCAAGACATGCACGCAAGATAGTCTCCTGATCGAAGACTGGTATCATTTCGAGATTTCGGAGCGCCCGTAGGTACTGGAAGGGAGTTGGAGCGTTCCCTCAAGAACTGCTGCCAGGGCCTCGCTGCCGACGGCGCTCGAAATTCACAGACTCCTCCCCTTGGACCATGGTCCTTCGTTCTCTTCCTTGATGCCGCCTCTGAGGAAAAGTTACAGGCTGGGAGTCTTCGTCCAATAATTTCCTAGTGAGAAGGCAGGAACCATAGAGATCGGACGACAACAAATTCGCACTGTCTTTGTTTCATTTCAGTTCCAAGAATCCACAACCATCATTAACGATCTCTCGAGAAGTTGTAACTTCCGTCATTCTCAATACTCTCAGGAAAGGCGCGGCCCGTTATCCAGGGACTGCTATACCCGAAGTGTGGTTCCAAGATCCCAGGCCCGCATAATCTGTCAAACTCCAAGGAGTATTCCATGTTGAAGATGTCTAATGTCCTGTTGACCACAGTTTTGGCAATGAGCGCAGTGTTGCCAGCCCGCAGTAAAGCTCAAACAAGCAGCGCCGCCGGCGGAGCAGTATTCGTCATGACCAATGCAGCCAACAACAATCAGATCGTCGCCTACAAGCGCAATTCGGATGGTTCGCTAGAGGAAGGACAAACATTTCCAACCGGAGGCCGGGGCAGCGGTGGCGTTACCGACCCGTTGGGATCGCAAGGTGCTTTAACGCTGAACGAAAAGCACACACTACTATTCGCAGTAAATGCGGGTAGCGGGAATATTTCCGTATTTCATATCAGGGGTGCGAGCCTGAGTCTGCGGGAGACTGTTCCCTGCGGCGGCAGCGAACCAGTGGCGGTTGCCGAGCACGGAGGTTTGGTCTACGTGGTAAATGCCGGTGGCGCGAGCGACCTGGTGGGCTTCCGTCTCACCCCGGATGGGCACCTGAAGCAAATCGCGGGATCAACCACTTATCTGAGCACAGGGACTTCCGAACCCGGGTCGTTATCCTTTAGTCCCGACGGCCAGTTCTTATTGGTCACTGAAAAGCTAACCAACAACGTCGACGTCTTCCACATTCAGAGTGATGGCAAGCTGGGCCCAATCGTGGTAAATCCGAGTGCCGGTCCAGGCGCGTTCGCGGTTTCGTTCGCACCCAACGGAACTGCTCTGGTGGTCGAGACCGGACCAACCGGCGGAACGAATGCATCCGCGATCTCCTCCTACGCGGTTGTCACCAACGGAACAATCACTCCCGTCATCACCAGCGTTCCAACTCAGGGCGCGGCGACCTGCTGGCTGGCGGTTAACCCCAACGGTCAGTTCGTGTATACCTCGAATTCCGCGTCTTCCACCATCTCTGGTTTCGTTCTCAGCGCAGCCGGTTCGTTGACACCTGTCTCCGGAACCGTGGTGGGAACGAATCCGAGCGGAAGCATCAACCTGGAGATCGTCATTAGTTCAGACGGCAAATATCTTTACACGCTCGATTCAGGTACCGGCACCGTCAGCATTTTTGCTATCAATCAGGACGGAACCCTTACCAGCCTGGGCGATGCAGGCGGGCTCTCCGAAGATGCTGGCCTGGAAGGAATGGCAGCCTTCTAACAGTGCAGGGTGACACTCCGGCTGCGTCGGTTTTCGGTCCACTTGATCTGAGCCCCATTTCTCGCTTCCTTAGCGAGGAGTGGGGTTTTTTCGTTGCGTTGCTCTTCAGAATTCGGAGACCTCGGTCCAGAGAGCGTATCGAGCGCGTGCAACTGAGCCCGCTTCTCTAGTTCGTTCCACTCATGGTGAAGGCGCTGCCGTACATTTTCAGCCAGGGCTCATTGCCTTCAATCCCAGATCCCGTAACAGGTCCGCATCCTCATCTGCTCCAGGATTGGGAGTCGTGAGCAGTCGGTCGCCGGTGAAAATTGAGTTGGCGCCCGCGAGGAAACACAGTGTTACCGCCTCGCGGGACATGTGCTTACGTCCGGCAGCGATCCGGACCATGGAAACGGGCATCAGGATGCGCGCGGTAGCGATAGTCCGCACCATGATAAGAGGATCGAGATCCGCCGCGTTTGCGAGGGGCGTGCCTTCGGCGCGCATCAACATGTTGATGGGAACACTTTCGGGGTGGGGATCGAGACTCGAGAGCTGTTCGAGCAGTCCGATGCGATCCTCTTCAGACTCGCCCATGCCCAAGATACCGCCGCAGCAGACCGTGATGCCTGCGTGGCGCACGTTAGCGATGGTCCGTAAACGATCCTCGTAAACACGGGTCGTAATAATGCTTCCGTACAGCTCCGGCGAGGTATCCAGGTTGTGGTTATAGGCGGTGAGCCCCGCTTGCTTGAGCTGGAGGGCCTGCTTGCTGGTCAGCATGCCGAGCATACAGCAGACTTCCAACCCTAGACCATCGACCATACGAACCATGTCGAGCACCGTCTCGAACTCTTCTCCTTCCGGAACTTGCCGCCAAGCTGCTCCCATGCAGAAGCGTGTGGCGCCTTCCCGTTTCGCTTGCTGCGCCGCCCGAAGGACATCCTCACTCCGCATTAACTCCTGGCGGCTAACTCCGGCCTGATAGTGTGCGCTCTGGGGACAGTAGGCACAGTCTTCCGGACATCCGCCGGTCTTAATGGAGAGGAGTTTGCAGAGCTGTACCTCACCGGGCCGGTGGTGCTCGCGATGGACCTGCTGCGCTTCAAGGATCAGTTCAAGGAAAGGCTGCTGATAGATTTTACGGATCTCTTCCCTGGTCCTGTGGCGATGGATTTCTAAGATTGCGGCTTCCGGTTCATAGTGCATATATTTCCAAAATGACACAACGTCGCTAAGAACAGCTAGCGCCTTCACTCCACGCTCCGGTGCAACGTGATCCTAAGACCGAGAACTGAGCTAAGCTTCCCCGACCTCGCACAACCAACTCGATTTTGAGCTTCCTGACGATCTCGGCAAAGTCCGCGGACTCCACAGCCTGAGTAAGTACTTCGTTTGTGGGATGCTCGAATGGTTAGGACTCGGTTGGTGAGGACTCGGTTTCGACCCTCGGGTACATCACCGTTGCTTTACGACTTGAAGACATGTTGCCAAGCTCCTGCGACAGTGACTCTATGGCCTTCCCAACACCAGGCGCAACCACCGCCAAAGCCGCTGTTGCGCTTGGTGTAGCTGGAGCGACCTGGTTGCGTACCGAGGTACCTACTGGCTGCCATCCGGCGATGCTGAGGTAGTCGTCGCCGACTCACCGCCAAATGCCAGCGCATACTTCTTGCCGGCAAAGTCGATCTGGGTCAGAGACTGGCTGCCATCATCGTTGGTGCGCGTCACGGTTGCGTTGTCACGTTCGGCTTGACTCAGGTCGAGCAACTGAGCCGGCGCGGTCGCCATCAGCTTCCCGTTCGACAGGATCATTAGCTCAACGTTAGAACCCGTTCCGTCCCAGTGAAGCTTGTACTGCCCCGGCGGCAGCTGATGTCCACTGACGGTCAGGGGTTCCAACACTTCGATGGAACCCTTGTTGACATTGCTTGCTGCGAATGCGCTGGTAGCCAGAAGCAGAGCCAGCCCAGGCAGCAGATTCTTGCACATGGTTGATAGCTTCATATCTTTAATTGCCTTTTCTTTCAAAAAACGTCGGGAATCGTCAATACACCGTGCTGAAAAGGCAAATACCTAAGGTCTGCGTCTGCCATTCAGATGAGGTGCGGCGAGAAAAGTTACGTAATGGTTTCGCTCAAGCGATTAACAACTCCCCAACGCTGTGCTCAAACGCAACCTTGAAGCACACCTGAAGAACTTGAGAAGAGATCACATCACGCCGCGTGCCTGTAACTTTCCTTCTGAAGACGTCATCAAGAGGCCGTGGGACAGAAATACCAGCTAAGCGGATCACGAAGGGCGGAGATGGAGCGTTTCAGAGACACAGTGGAACACGCGGCTGCTTCAGAAGCTGTCCCGGTCCCAAGTGGTATCGGGTCTTTGGCTCGTAATTTGCAGGTTGCCGCTTGAATAGCCACCAGACACTGTCGTCGTCGACTACGATGGACGGGCAGCCGCTCACAGAAGCGGAGATGATCTCTCGCATTGTCGCAGGTGAACGGGAACTGTTCCATGCATTGATAAAACCTTGCGAGCGGGCAGTCTTCTTGACCGCGTACTCGGTTCTGAAGAGCGAGGCGGATGCTGAAGAGGTTGTGCAAGAAGCGGTCCTTAAGGCGTACAAGGCTCTGGGCAGCTTCCGTGGAGAATCGAAGTTCAGTACTTGGCTGGTTAAAATCACGTTGAACGAAGCGCGAATGAGACTCCGCCGCTCACGTTCGGAGTCCGAGGTTTCGCTTCAAGAGTTGATGGATGATGGTGACGGTGACTACACGCCGGCGGTGCTGACTGACTGGCGTGAGATTCCTTCAGAAGCTCTTGACCGGAAGGAACTGCGAGAAATTCTGCAACAAGCGCTGGACGAGCTGCCGGAAAAGTATCGGGAGGTATTGATTTCCCGTGACGTCCGTGGGATGAATATTCAGGAGACCGCCCACTTGCTTGGCATCAGCGAGGGGATGGTGAAGACCAGGCTATTCCGGGCGCGACTGTTGGTGCAGAAAATGCTGGCGCCTGATTTTCTAACGCGAGGCTGGAAGGGCACGAAAGGCTGATTATGATTCTAAATTGCAAACATGTGTGGCGCGAAATCTCCAATTACATCGACGGAGATCTCGATCCCTCCGTGCGTGCCAGCATGGAAAAGCATTTGGCCCACTGTCGTCATTGCGCGGCTATTCTCGATTCCACTCGCAATATCGTCTACCTGATCGCAGATGAGCGCACCTTTGCGCTGCCGAGCGGTTTCAGCGAGCGGTTGCATGCCAGGCTTGAAAGCGAACTTGAGAAGTCGGAGCCGGCTGGCAGATAACGGCGTCTACAGCTCGTGGTGAAACATTGGATGCGCGAGAAGTTCGCCGGCGATCAGGAGGAGGGTAAGGATGGATGCGGCGAACTGAATCCGTTTCTCCCAGCGTTCTTTTCGAGTAAGGGGACGCATTCGCCAACGGGCAGCCGGGTTCCTGCGCATGCGTTCCGTATTCCATAAAAGCACAAGATTGACTACCGCCCCGAGCCCGGCAAGAGCCAGCATCGGAATTCGGAACCTGTTGGCGTGGAGGCCGGTCGCTGGTCCTGCAGCGGTGGCGGCAACGAGGGTGGAGAGCCCGAGAACAGTGCTTACCCCGCTGACGAATACTGCCGTGGCACAGACGCCTTGGATTATCGCCAGACCCAGCGACCCCACCGTAATAAATCGCTGCGTCTTCCAGAAGCGAAAAGATGGTTTGTTGCTGATAGGACGCTGTTCAAGCCCTTGAGTCTCGGTCCCTTCCACAGTTTGGCCCTCCAGGAAGAAAAAGAAAAACGTCGTCCGTCAGATGCGCGGTCTCGACACGAAGTTACATGAAGGCCAGATGGGGACTTTGTCAGCTTGAGCCGTGCTGCGTTGGCACAACGACGGACCGGACTTCCAACTCGTTGTTGACCTTCGCAACGGCATCCTCCGGCGATGAGTCATAGTCAACCGCAGGCGACAACTCAGTCCCACTGCAATTCGCCCGCCCTCTGCTGGGCGAACGGATCCTGATATGTCAGCTCCAGCCCCAGGCCACAGACCCAAACCGAACGAAGTATGGGGGTTTCCATTATGCTTGCGCATCGCCTTTGTTCGTATTCGCGAGCTAAACTCAATCACCTCACTGCGTCGCGCAGGAGATAGCTGCTCCACGTTCCTCCGGAAGCCGTTCGCTATGTAGAACTCGATTATCTCTGCCACAATGTCAGCTCCAGCCTCAGCCCGACCGATCACAACCGAGAGAAGTATGAGGCTCTTTCTGTGCCCCTCACCTTTGTCCGCTCTGCAGCTTAGGCCCGACTCAATCTCTCTCCAGCATTCGTGCAGGATCGCCCTCTGAGCGAGCGTGGGAATGCTTCTTTGTGTTCTTGAACTGTAACTTTGCGTCGTGGGACGCATCGTACGTACGAATACCAGCTTCCGACCGTAAAGAGACAGGCTTCTTCAAAGAAAACATCTCAACGAGGAGAATCGCTGTGAAATTCAGTAAAGTATGACCCGAGACCGCTGACTACGAATTACAGATGTTCTCTCGCAACCATCGCTGAATTGAAACAGTTTTGGAGGCCTAGGCCTGCGACAGGGTAAAATGTTATTTACCTCAGAAATCCGATGTTTCCTGGGACGTGCGAGTCATACCGCTAGATAGGGAGAGAGCGCCGGAAGCAATTCAGCACAAGTAAATCCAGGGCGTTAGAAACCGTTTGTGCCCCAAGAAGGCGAGCATGGGCCTATGCCAGGTGTCCTGCCTCTAGCCAAAGCACAAACAGGAGAATCCATGCAAAGTGTATTGCCGGTAGCGCGCGAAGTGTTTACGGGTAATCGCCAGCCAAAGGTGTGGCCAACTCATGCGCCAATGGACCGCCGAATACGCACGGTGATCGAATGCTTGCACGCTAACTTGTGCGCTCGTACATCGATTGCCGAATTAGCGCGCTCCGTGAATATGTCTCGTTGGCAGTTCTGCCGCGTTTTCAAGACTGAAGTGTCCCAGTCGCCATCGCACTATATCAGTACATTGAGAATGCGCGAGGCACAGAGGATGCTCTCGGAAACCTTCTTAACCGTTAAAGAGATTAGAGCGACGCTAGGCGACATCGACCGCAGTCACTTCAGTCGCGAATTCAAAGACTTCTGCGGTCTCACGCCGTCTGAATTCAGAAAACAGGCACAACACCCGACACACTACGCATCCAAATAGCAAATTCCGCCACCCCTTATCCTGTAGCTTTCTTACTTCCTTCGAATCGCATGTACAGCGTGCTGGCCGTAACTCAGCACGACTCATGACACATGGAGATAGGAAATGCAAAGAGTAGTTCACACGCTGTTTCGAACGCTTGGAAGTAAAGGCCGCCAACCTGTTTTGCCGTCCCTCCCCTCAAGCAGGCTATTCGTCGCCCTTCTCGCAACTCTTTCTGTCGGCGGTTTGCTCTCTCACTCTGCCGCCGCACAAGAATCGGCTCAATCCCCAACAACGGCAACTCTCGTCAGACAACCACTCTCGCCAGAAGTACTGGCTCTGCACCTTCGAGCCAAGCGCGCGGTTCCAGCGCTACCAACAGCGATCGACACTGCTGATGCAACGGCAGAATCCATCAATTTCAATTCGGCTCAGGGCCCTGGCCCTGGACCGCTTGGGCCGGGACCGGGGTGTAACTTGTTCCCTGCAATCGCGAGCGTAGGTGCAAACGTCCCGATCACTTATTTTGGGCCGCCACCTTCGTCGGTGAATAACAGTCTTGTCGGGCCAGTGCAGTTGCTGAACTCCGGTGTGGTTGACTCCAAAAAAGGAACCATCACAATACCCTTGTACCAGGGAACTTTGGCTGGCTCCAACCAGACGGTGTGGTATATCCTGACAGACGTTTCGGATCCCTCGGTGGGTAATGAGTTAGGTCTGAACTTCTCCACCAAGCTTCAATTTGCCGCGAATGCCGCCCGGACGGGAAACCTTGATGAGAACGGCAACATCGTTTTCAACGCGGGTACGGTTGACTTTTTACCTAAACGGAATGTTGTCCCGGGGCCGGCGGGCGCTGAATTTCCTCCTACATCCTTTACGCCGGGGGCGATTGGGGATGCCAACTATAGCCCGTATGTTCAACTGCTCAACGCCGGCAATGTGATCTACAACGCACCCATGATTGCGTTCAACGTCGACGCCAAACAAATCAACTTTCCCAATGGCCACGTTGATTATTCCAAAGTTCACGACGAAGTCGTCGCCATCGATCCGTATGCGATGACGGTTACCATCAACCTGATCAATGGCTTTAGTTTTGGCCGCCAAGTTTGGTATATGTCCATGGACGCGAGCATCCCTCTGGCGGCATCCATCGAACACAATACCTACGCTCCACTAATGGACAAGCTCAAATTGGGTAGCGACGACAGCTTCGGAAGTCCCATCGAGCGGATCTTTATTGCTACCAATGGACCCGAATCCGGCGGATGCAGCAACCCTTTAAGACAGGGACTATCGGCGGATCTGGCCGATGGACACCGGCCAAACAACATTCTCGGCGGAATCCCGACACTCGCGCTCGATTACAGCCCAGCCTGGGACGCTCAGTTGTACACTTGGACGGATGATGCCATCAGCCAGGACTTTCGTGGGCAGCTTGAAGGAGAATTTACAGTACTCACGTTCGTCCTCGACGACTTGCTCACTGGCTTTCCAGCGGGGGCTGCGTTCGGAAGTTCCGGATTCTCCATCAATTGCCCGATCGTTCAACGTCTTGAGTAAGCAGTTCCAGCTCAATGCGCGATAGGTCGCAACTCAGCACGGCGCCTGCAGATTTCAGAGTTGAGAATCTGCAGGCCGTCCGTGGTTCCAGCTCGAAAGCAGACTCTTTCCATGTCACAGTGGCGATGGTTGAAGAAAGATCAGTAAGGGATGGAGGATCCGGTGGCGCTGAGGACAATTGTTGATCAAGAGCGAAGCGGGACGAATTGGAGGAATGCAAGCGCCTGTCGGCCCTCCCGTCCGCCGGCCAAGAACGAGGATTTCCGTGCCACACTTTCCCGAGGTTGATGGCGATTTGTCTCCGTGCGATCGCCGGTTGACGGTGTGGAAGCGCCGTCTTGCGCCAACAGACCGCCGGATACGAGCAGCGGTCAACAATGCCCACTCTAATCTTCGGACATATACATCGGTTTCCGATTTGGCGCGCTCTGTGAATATGTCTCGTTGGCGCTTCAGTCATCTCTTCAGGGCTCAGATGTCCCAATCACCGTCCCAGTATATGAAGACACTAAGAATGCAAGAGGCACGGAGGATATTGTCGGAAACATTCTTGAGCGCGAAGGAGATCAGCACGATGCTGGGCAATATCGACCGCAGCCACTTCAGTCTTGAATTTAAAGTGTTTTTCGGCCTGCCGCCCATCGAATTCAGAAGGCGTTCAAATCCGTCACAACCACAGGATCCGACACGTACGCATCCAAATAGCAGATTCCGCCACCTTATCCTGTAGCTTTCTTGTTTCCTTCGAATCCTATGGACAGCGTGCTGACCGTAACTCAGCACGACTCATGAAACGTGGAGATAGGAAATGCAAAAAGTAGTTCACGCATCGCTCCGAGCGTTCGTTCATCTAAATGTCTAAGTCTCGTCGAGGCGGCACGCCCCCATTTACACCCCATTGATACTCCGGGGACGTCTGGGCGAGAAACTTTTGCTAAAGACTGGGAGATTGACATGGCAAAACTCGAAGGAAAAGCTGCGGCAGTGACTGGGGGAAACTGGGGCATCGGTCTAGCCACGGCGAAGCGCCTGCAGGAAGAGGGCGCGAGTCGCAATTGCGGGTCGAAGCCAGAAAACCCTGGATGAAGCGGTGAAAGCGATCGGCAACTGCGTGCTGGCGGTACAGGCAGAAGTGGCGAACCTCGCAAACATAGACAAGATCTGTGCCGAAGCGAGGCAAAATTGATGTGTTATTTGTGAACGCAGGAGTCGCGAAGTTTGCGCCCCTAGCCGAGTGGCAAGCACCGTAACGTTTCTAGCCTCCCAATATGCGTCGTACATTACGTGCCTTGAAATCAACGTAGACGGGGGCTGGGACAAATCTGAACAGCCTAGTAAAGTTGTAGGCCGCCTAAGGTCCGCTGTTCGTCGTTTGGAGTCAGGGCCGGGGTGGAAGTTGTCAGTACGCTGACGTGGCACAGACGAGCAGCGCAGCGGACGATGACAAGAGCGATACCTTATGATGAACTCCATTTTCTGCTTCCGCATGGCTCACTGTTGCTGAAGCCACGTTGCCAGACGGTTTTTCTACCGAATTGCTAATCAGCGTTTGACCGGTTCCGGTCGGAGTTCACGCCTTGTCATGCAATTCCATTCGCGTGAACTCCTGGCCAGAAATTCAGTGGTGATTTGGCTGGTTTAGTTGCTTCCAGTGGAAGACCCGCCCCGCTGTTCCATCCGCGCAACTTCGATAGCCGACTGCGGGACGGTTATGGAATATGTCCCGATCGGTGTCTCGATTGCGCTGAGAAAATACTTATCCCCGGCATGTTCGAAGCTAAATTGCGCATGCCCGGTTTGAGTGCCATCGAAAAACGTCGGGACAAAGAGCACGGTTGCGCCTGTTTCGTAGCTGGTGATCTCCAGCGTTCGCGACGCTCCAGCTGTGCGTATACGGCTAATCCGATACGTTCCCGCAGGAAGTACCTGGCCTCTGACCACAAAGTCGTACGGCACTTTTCCAAGGGCAGTGTCTTGTTCCTGAGCCCGAGCACCCAACCCCAACCCAAGAACGCTAATGAATGTGAATAGAACGGTCAAATACTGTTTCTTCATGATTTCTCCTTAGTTAGAGTCTCCATGACTCGTGCCAGTGAGATGCTTCCGCTGCGATGGAAGTTACGGGGTGAGGACACTCCCAAGCGCTAACCGACTTTCGCTTTGCAGGAAAGCAAAGGAGCAGCGATGATGGTTGGTCGAGTAAGTTATGACAGCTGCGCGGAGGATGGGGATGTTGAACTACAGCGAGCCCCGCTCTTAAGGCTTTACATAGATGGCGAGCACGCAGGCATTTGGAAATCGCGATAGCTCCTGCTCGCGGGATCGCAGCCATTTTTGAGCAGCACTTCGATCTCTCCAGGGCATCTGGTCAAGCCGGGCTGTCAGAGAAATAGACGTTACTTCGCCGAGACCCAGAGATCAAGAGTATGGCCACTCCTTCAACCGGATCAAACGCTCATTGGGTCTTGCGTTATGAAGAAACGATCAGCTGCGGGGTTGCCATTTGCCTCACAAACTATTCCGTGAATGCCGCGCAGGCCGATAACTCGTCAGCGTGAAGATCTGTATATTTCGTCATGCCGACCATGGTAAAAACCTTCCTGAAATGATCGGATAGGCCGAAAGTGTGGACCGACTGCCCGGTGTTGCGTGCCTGCATCAGCACCTGAATGATCAGCGCGATCCCACTCGAATTCATGTACTCCACCTTCGAGAGATCCAACAGGATACGCTTCACCTCGGGCGGTAGACCCTGATAGGTGCCAAGCACCGTCTCTTTCGACGTGCTGGTAATATCTCCTGAAAAGCGCAAAACCGTTATCGGTTTTCCGGAAGGTCCTGCTGCCTCGCTCACTCTGACGCTGGTTGTCCTGTTCTGCATTTACTCCCCCTCCGGCTTCTCCAAATGGATCAGCAAGCGCGCGCAACTGCCAGTCGGCAGAGAGTTGATCCACTCCACTTCATCCATCAACGCCTGGATCAGAAACTTTCCCATGCCGCGAGGGTTCTCCTCACCACCCATCTTTGAATCAATATCCGGGGTGGGAGTCTTCGCACCCAGGCCGCTCCCCTGATCGCAGACCCTGATTTCAAGCGTCGTCGCAGTCATCGAAAGGATTATTCCCACTTTCAGAGACTCATCCATCCGGTTGCCGTGCTCGATCGAGTTAATGCAGGCCTCCGCGACCGCGGTCTTCAAATCCTCAATGCGGTCTTCAGAGAATCCCATTAGCTTGGCTACGCTCGCTGCCGTGCTCATAGCCACCTTTTCGTGACCGAGCTTCGACGGCAGGCTCAACACGAATACCTCGAGCGCGTCTTTATCCATATGGTCGTCTCATCCATTCCGCAAAAGCACCAGCGCAGTCATATCGTCTCTCTGCTCGGGCTCTGTCGTGAATGCTTCAAGTGTAGTCCAGATGTGGTCGAGTGCGGCTTCCGCGTCCAACGGACCCGCACGAAATGTATCGATCAAGCGGTCTAAGCCAAACTCCTCGTCACCCCGGAACACTTCTGTCAGCCCGTCTGTGTAGGCAAGCAGCCGGGCTCCTTCCTCTAGTTCATATTTTTCGCTCGCGTACTGAGCCGAAGGCTGCACACCGATTGGAGTCTCGCTGGCTCCTAGCAATAGCGGACCGCGCGCCGGTGTCGTCCATAGCAAGGCTGGATTGTGACCAGCATTCACAACTTCTAGCGAGTTGGCTTCTGGGTCCAGACGAAAAAGTACCGCGGTCACATACCGGCTCGGTGCTTCCGGTCCTTCCGCATAAGACAACGCGTTCAGTTGCTGGGCGACTTCGACAAGCGGTAGACCTGCCATAATCATCGCTCGAAAGGCCGCCCGGAATGAACTCGCAATCATCGCGGACGTCAGCCCTTTGCCAGCCACATCGGCCACAATCATAATCTGCTCACCTGACGGGGCCCGCAACGAATCAAGGTAATCTCCACCGACCTCGTAGGATGAAATCGAACGGATCGCAGTCTCATAGCCGGCTACCGCATGCACCGACGACGGCAGCAGACTACGTTGAATGGCTCTTGCACTGGCCAAGTCCTGCTCAACCCGCTGCAAATGTATGATCCTCTCGTGATTTCGAGCATTCTCAATGGCAATTGCGATTTGCAGAGTGAGCTGCACGAGGAAATCTGACTCTTCAAGCGTCAGAGGCATACCTTCGCGCGGGATTACGACCAGCTCCGTCAACAGCTCGCCGGCTTTGTCCCGAAGTGCAAAACGAAAACTTCTGCCGCCCAGTTCGGACCCGTTCGGATTCAGGAGACTATGCGGCGGAATACGGCCTTCAGAAAACGGAAAGGAGCTGAAATATGCGCCCTCCATCTCCAGTTCAAGCACTACGATCTCCAGAGCAACACGCAACACTTCGTCGAGTTGTATGGTTGCGTGGATGCGCCGGCTCACTTCGAGAAGTGCCTGCAGGCGTGCGACTTTCTGTTGAAGATCAAGCGTCTCGTTAACATCCATGACTTTCACCGCAACAATCGATAGAGGAAATCCGTGCTGTTGCATGGTGGCGGACAATCCAGTGAGACTGCACAATGCCTACTTTCTAAATCAAAGCTGGCAGCGGTTGTAATTCCACACTCAGCACGGTAATGTCGTCTTCCTGCCCGAAGCGTTGCGCCGCCATAGCAATCAGGTCGGCAGGTTCGATGCTGATCGCGCCAAGGCGCTTGAAACCATAGAGTTCGCCGGACTTGCTTCGCGCTTCGACGACACCGTCGGAGAGGAATACCACCCGATCACCGGGCCCGAGAGTAAAGTCAACGTGGTCGTAGGTGGTGTCGGGGGCTATACCCAGGGGTAATCCACCCGGGGTCTCCAGCTCGCGTCCATGGCAGTACGGAGAAAGATG
>JGI12712J15308_10000282_pt1 | contig 15196 bp, 14 predicted proteins | sample JacPin_JW_Ref_O2_FD_15308 | JGI IMG/M metagenome (IMG submission 15308) | reverse complement strand
GATGGAGCTATGGAACTCGACTATGGCAGCCGAGTATTCACGGCGCGTCTTTCAGAAGAAATGACCATTGCGTTGGCGAATCAGAGTGGGAAGACGATCTCGTCCTTGCCTGACGGGAACCAATCCGACGACCAGGAGAAAGTTAAGCAGGCCAAGTCGGCGCTGTCTGCAGCGCGCAAGGAACTGAAGTTCGTCCTCACAATGCAGAAGGACAGATTGTACGAAGCTCTCTGCACGCAAAGGACCTGGCGTTTCGAGGAATGGGATACCTATCTCCGCAAACACCCAATCGTAGGACGCTATTGCCAACGGCTAGTTTGGGCGGTCTGCGAAGGAGAAACCGTTAACGGTACTTTCAGGCCTTTGCCCGATGGCAGTCTCACTGATCACCAGGACGACGAGGTCAGTCTGGAGGCGGGAGCGACGATCCGCCTCGGACACGAGGAGACGCTTCTTCCCCAAGACCGAGCTGCTTGGGTGCGACACTTCTCCGACTACAAGGTAGAACCCCTCTTCCCGCAGTTTGGAAAACAGACTTTCAGTCTGCCCCAACACATGAAGGAGGCGGGTGCGATCACCGAGTTCATCGGACACATTTTGAAGGCATTTTCCCTGCGAAACCGGTTGACACGATTAGGGTACACTCGTGGCGCGGCACAAGACGGTGGCTGGTTTTTTGATTATCACAAGACCTTTCCGCGCCTGGGAATCGAGGCCATCATTGAATTTACAGGAAATGGGTTGCCGGAACAGAATCGCACGGTAGCGTTACAACGTCTCTACTTTGCACGCAAGAAGATGGACGGCGGGTCATCGATTCCGGAGGAAGTGACTCTCGGTGAATTGCCGCGAGTCTTACTATCCGAGTGTTGGAATGATATCCGCATGGCCGCCGCCGAAGGATCTGGATTTGCCCAGGATTGGGAGAAGCAAACGGAGATCTGAAGGATGACGACTGACAAAACCGGCGCAAAAGCCGAAGCGCACACCCTACGACCGCCGTGCGAGATTCTGTTCGCCGATGAGCTGGCGGCTCTCAAAGCGACCGACAGCGGCAAGAAACCGGAAGGGTGGAGTCTTTCGCCGAAATCGGTGAGGACGTTCATTGTTGGCTCCAATGAGAAAGCCCTGACATACGAATTGGACGGAGCTAAATGCTCCACAGTCGTCCGCAGGAAATTCTATGGCGACGATGCCTTGATCGATCGGTGTGTCGTGACACTGTTGGGCAACCGCGGTTTGCTTTTGGTAGGCGAACCAGGGACAGCGAAGTCCATGCTTTCCGAACTTCTGGCGGCAGCGATTTCTGGAGTCTCGACGAACACGATTCAAGGGACAGCGGGCACGACCGAGGACCAGATTAAGTATTCGTGGAACTACGCTATGCTTCTCGCCGAGGGACCAAAGCCAGCCGCTCTGGTTCCGTCTCCCATGTACACCGCGATGAGGCATGGTTTGATTGTACGTTTCGAGGAAGTCACACGGTGCCAGCCCGAGATTCAGGACTGCCTGATTAGCATCATGTCCGATAAGGTTCTCCACGTTCCCGAGCTTTCGGGTTCGCATGCTGCTCTCTTCGCGGAAAAAGGATTCAATGTTCTCGCCACCGCGAATGTTCGAGATCGCGGCGTCCACGAGATGTCGAGCGCCCTCAAACGGCGGTTTAACTTCGAGACTGTGAATCCCATTGGAGACCGGAAGCTGGAGATCAAACTCGTCACCGAGCAGACAGAAACCTTACTCCGCGAAGCCCAGGTCCCGGTTGCTTGTCCTTCCGACGTTATGGAAGTCCTTGTCTCTACATTTCAGGACCTCCGTTGTGGTGTTGCCGCAGACGGAACGGTGGTTGAGCGCCCATCCACAGTGATGTCCACAGCCGAAGCTGTTGCGGTGGGATTTTCAGCAGGGCTCGAAGCACACTATTTCGGAGACGGCGAGATGGATGGATCTCACATTGCCCGTCAACTGCTCGGCACCGTGCTCAAAGACAACCCGGAAGACGCCAAGAAACTCCGCCAGTATTTTGATGTTGTGGTAAAGGCGAGGGCCAAGAAGAGCCGCGCGTGGCAATCGTACTGGGATGCGAGAAAGACTCTAGATCGCTGAGCGCTCACGAAGATGGCGACGGTTCCGACCTCGGATGTAACGCCCTTTGATGTTGCTGTGCTGGATCGCGCCCTTGGCGCGCTGCGAGCCCCAGAGTGCGTATATTTTCCCATTCGCCATCACAGTCCCGCATGTGCCTGGCATCTCGCAAGTCTGATCCGAACGCTGAAGCCGTCGACGATCTTGGTAGAAGGCCCCGCCAGCTTTACCCCTCTCATTCCCACCATACTTGATCCGGGAACCAAGCCTCCGATCGCAATCTACACGCACTTCATTGACGTTCAACGAAGACTCCCTAAGCCGGCCGAAAACGAGCTTGATTTAGGGCCTGCACGGTTTGCTGCGTATTATCCCTTCTGTGAATACTCACCAGAACTCATCGCACTTCGAGTCGGTAACGAAACCAGAGCGAAGATGCGGTTTATCGATCTCGATTACGCCGATCAGATTCTCGCTGAGCACGCTGCAGGCCGGCGAATGTCTAAGCCCCGCATCGAGACCTTGATGCAAGAAAGATATTTGCAGCGAAGCGCGTATCTGAATGCGCTTGCCCAACGGAGCGGGTGTCGTGACTTCAATGAGATGTGGGACCACCTCTTCGAGGCTGACTTCCAATCACGCTCGACAGAATCCTTCGTGCGTGAGGTCGCGACCTATTGCTTCTTTGCCCGTCACGATGCCAGTGAAGAATCGCTGGAAGCAGACGGCACGGCCGCGCGCGAGCGTGCCATGGCCGCGGCTATCCAGGAAGAACATGCGGCACGACCGAGGGGCGGACCGCCGATCTTGGTGGTTACCGGCGGATTTCACACCATCGCGCTGCCGCACTTGGTGGGCAAGACGCACAAATCGGCTGCCGCAGAAGCACGATCGTCCGAAGAAGTCCAACAGGCACTCATCCGTTACAGCTTTGAACAGTTGGACGCGCTCAGCGGATACTCGGCAGGAATGCCGGCTCCCAGCTACTACAACCGTCTGTGGGCAGAGTTCATCAGCGGAAATTCGAATTCACACGCGACTGTGGCTACCGACATTCTGGTCGAGATCGGCGCGATGACCCGGAAAAAGGACATGCAGATTGCGTTGTCAACCGCGGACGAAATCTCCGCGCTGCAGCAAGCCCGGCTCCTCGCTTCCTTGCGTGGTCATCCCGGCCCAACGCGCGAAGACCTTCTCGACGGAGTCCGGAGTTGCTTCGTAAAAGGCGCAATGGACGCCGAAGGCACGGTCCTCATGGGGATCGTTGCACATGTGCTGACAGGGAAGGATATCGGAGACGTCCCCGCGAATGTAGGAGTTCCGCCCATCGTTGCCAGTTTTCGTATGGAAGCCGAGCGAGCGCGACTGGATATTCAAGACTCACTCAAGAAACGAGTTTCACTGGAGATCTATCGCAAAGTGAACCACAGGCGGACCAGTCGACTTCTACACTCCCTTAATTTTCTTGGAGTGCCGTTCGCAGCTCTCGTGGCCGGTCCCGATTTTGTGCGTGGTACCGGGCTAGAACGAATTCATGAGCACTGGCAATACGCCTGGAGCCCCATGACCGAAGGCGCACTTGTCGAGGCGGCTGTGTATGGCGCTACGATTGAGGAAGCCACGACCAACCGCTTGCGCGAAGCGATTGGGCGCCTGGAAGAGGAAGGTAACGGTCGCAGCGCAAGAGCGGCCGTATCCATGCTGATTCGAGCGTGCAGGATGGGGTTACATCGACACACCTCGCAACTGCTGAGCTTGATTGCAGCGACCGTCAGCGAGGAACCATCTTTTGTCGAGGCTATTGGTGCTGCCAACCAGCTTCTTTTGCTCTGGCAGTCACGGGAACCACTCGAAGCGCACTCTCTTACCGAAGTTCCGGAGCTTTTGAAAGCTGCCTACCAGCGGGCCTGTTACCTAGTGCCCACGTTGGGACAGTGTCCAGAAAATGAGCTCGCCTCTGCCTTGGACAGTCTTTCGTCTATTCGCGAGTTACTTGCTGCGGGATCGCCTGATCTGCTCGATGAGGAACTGTTCTGGGAGGCAGCCGCTCGCGTCCCCAAAACCATCAATCAATCTCATGCTCCCTACAGCACTATTTGCGGCGCCATCGCCGGGCTCTTGTACAGTGCTGGGCGCATGGATCAGGCACAACTTGACGAACTTGTCGTAGGGTATTTGATAGGCGCCTCGGATTCTCAAAAGCGCGTGGGCTTTTTGCGTGGGCTTTTGAAGACCTGCAGGGAGACGGCTTGGCAGAACCTGCACTTGATGCACTCGCTGGACGAGATCATCGGGGCTTGGGATGAGGAGGAGTTCATTTCGGCTTTGCCCAGCCTTCGCTTGGCGCTCGCCGATCTGACGCCCCGCGAGACAGACAAGGTTGCGGCACTGATTGCCAGTTTGCACGGCCGCAAAGATCTCGGTGAACTCGTTCAGAGCCGCCTGACGGAGGGCCAACTTGAAGCAAATCGCCGCATCACTGCTCTCGTGCTGCAGACGCTAGCCAACGACGGCCTGGGACATTGGCCCGGAGGACAGCNGGATGAGTAACCTCCAAGAGCCTACTCTCGCTCGCTGGCGATTGGTGCTCGGTCAATATGCCAAGGACCAGATCAACGTGGGCATGAGCGTCGAACAGCAGCGGATTGAGAACGCCTTGGACTTCCTCTACTCACGTGAGTATCGGGGTCGTGGCGTTCGTGACGACCAGGATCGCCTTGGCGGCCGTGAGGGTACTCTCGACCCTAGTCAGCTCACCGTTCCCCGTTGGCTCAGCGAAATTCGCGAACTTTTCCCCAAGCAGACCGTGGCGGTGATCGAGAAACATGCCCTTGATCGCTACGGCCTGACGGAGCTGGTCACTGATCCGGAGATTCTCCGTCGTCTTGAGCCCAACTTCGATCTTCTCAAGATGCTGCTGACCTTTCGCGGACACCTGAAAGGGGAGGTCCTGAACGAAGCGCGACGCATCATCCGCAACGTTGTTGACGAGATCAAACAGCGGCTGGTGGCAGAGGTGCGACGAGCTTTTTCAGGCCGGAGAAACCGTTTTCGACACGGCAACGTGAAGATTGCGCAGAATCTGGATTGGCGAGGAACCATCCGAAAGAACCTCAAGAATTTCGATACGCGTCGAAAGCAGATGGCGGTTGACCGGGTGCTTTTTTTCTCCCGAATTCAACGTCGCCTGCCTTGGCGCATCATTCTGTGCATAGATCAAAGCGGAAGCATGGCTGGTTCCGTCATCTACAGTGCGGTGATGGCCGGAATTCTCAGCGGGCTCCCCTTAATCGATGTGAAAGTTGTGGTCTTTGATACTTCAGTTGTGGATCTCAGCGACCGAGTGGATGATCCAGTTGAGATCCTCATGAGTGTTCAACTTGGCGGCGGCACAAATATCGGCCAAGCCATGCGCTATTGCGAGCAGCTTATGGAAGATCCTCACCGAACCATCATGGTCTTGGTGAGTGATTTTTGTGAGGGGGCAGCGCCTAACCAGATGCTCGCATCTTGCCATCGTTTTCGCGAAGCTGGCGCAAAACTGCTAGGGCTGGCAGCGCTCGACGAAAATGCCAACCCCAGCTACGACGTTCGTATGGCGGAGATGCTGGCGTCTGTTGGCATGGACATCGCCGCTCTTACACCCAAACATTTTGCAGAATGGCTAGCCAAGACAATCTCGTAAGCAAACTCGCTGCCCTGGTCGCCAGTTTCGACGATGCGGCTTGGGAAGCGTTGGCCAGTAAGGGCCTGCTTCGACGCGCGCGGAAAGATATGGAGAAAGGCGTTGCCGTTGAAGTTTTGCAGGAGACTGCGGCAGGACTGGAGATCAAGGTACCTCCTTTTCACGTCTCTATCCCTCCAAGTGGCCCGGCCAAAGCTACGTGTAATTGCCCGGCGCCTGGAATTTGCCAACACATTCTGACTGCCGGGCTGTACTTGCAAACGCAATCCCTTGCTCCGGTCGAAAAACAATCTGGGGCAACTGTGGATTCGATTCGTGAAGAAATTAGCTTCATCACACCCGACCGAGTGAAGACGTGGGCTGGGGCCGCGGACTATAAAGCCGGGGCATCCTTGCTGGAAAGGAACAGCCTTCCCCCTGTGATCGAATACGGTGAAACAGTGCTCATTCGATTGATGCCCAGTAGCGTGGAGGCGCGTTTCGTGCCCGGCGGCGGTGTGGACGGAATGATTCTCTCCAGGGCAAACGGAAGGCGGGTTGCCGTGGCGGTCCTACTGGCCCTCAGAAAATCTCTGGGCCTGGAGATTCCCATCCCAAGAGTGCAGCAATCCCTCATTGATTTGTCTGGTACCCCACGAACCCAGAACGAGATTCTGGGATCCGCGTGCTCGCTTCTGGAGGATGCAATCATGGTGGGGCTAAGCCACGTCTCGCCGGCCGTCTCCGATCGACTCTTGACGCTGTCGGTATCAGCTCAAGGGGCAAACCTGCCCAGAGTATCGCTCGCGCTCAGGACCGTTTCGGATGAAGTGAGATCTATTTTGCAAAGAGAGGCGCGGGCCGACGAGTCTCGTCTTTTCACTTTGGCCGCCCGCGTCTATGCCTTGATGGAAGCGATTGTGCATGGAGGGGAAACTCCGCAACCGGAATTTGTCGGAAGAAGTCGAGCACAGTACGTTGATGTGCCCGAAATCGAATTGAGCGGAGTAGGGGCCTACACATGGAAGACCGGGTCGGGCTATAGCGGGCTCACGGTATTGTTCTGGTCGAATCAGACTCACGAGTTCCTTTCCTGGTCGGAAGCTCGACCGGGCAACCAACAGTTCGATCCACGACAGCGCTTTTATGGCGAAGGTCCGTGGGATGGTACCCAGAGTCCTCGTCAGGTGGCTTGCGCCAATTTCAAGCTACGCAATGCATGCCGCACTGTTGGCGGCCGGATTTCGGGTTCGACGAAGACGAGCGCTCTCGTGCTCTCGGCGACCGCGCCGAAAGAGCTTGCATTCGACGGCAGACTTTTTGGCTCATGGGAGGTCGTGCAACAGTATGCGCATCAGAGACAGCCGCTCGGGCTTCGAGACCCAAATCCGCTCGATATGTTTGTTGTGTTGGAGCCGAACGCTTTCGGCTCGCGGTTTTTTGATTCCATCACACAGACATTCATTTGGGATGTTCATGATGACCGAGACAGAGTGTTGACCCTCTCACTACCCTTCCGAGAATGGAGTAAACACGCGATCAAGGTCCTGGAGGGGTTGAAGCCACCTGAGGAAATGCGGTGGCGGGTTCTAGTGCGCCTTGCACTCCGGGATGGCCTGGTGACCGCCGAGCCAATCTCATTGCTGCGGCCGGAGGATCAACAGACCCCAATTTTCCACCTGTCTTTCGATGCTCTCCCTCAGCAATTTGGATCGCGGGGCTCGTCCAGTTCCCGGGTGTCCGATGAGGACGATGAGCCGCCCGAAGAGGGAACCTCTGAACTCGACGAGTCGTTCGTCAGAGGCAAGAGTTATCTGTACGGGATGATTACCGAATTGAATCGCCGACTGGAGGCTATTGCTGAGACAGGTTGCCAGAGTGGACTACAGGCACATTCCAAGTGGTTTGCAAATTCGCGAGGTGAGCTGCATGCTTCAGGACTGACATGCTTGTCATCAGCTGTCGATCTGCTTGGAACACAATCGCCAGCCTCACCTGCCGCTGTGCTGCGAGCGCGCTATCTCACATATCTCCACACTCAGGCCATGGTACAGGCCAACTCAAGTTGAATCTGCGGTTCTCGCCGAGTGAGCGTGCATCGGGTGCGCATGTGCAGACGGAATGCAATTGAACCTTCTGATTGGAGACTCGCCAAGTGTTTGTGGCTTCACCCGCTTCGGGCGAAACGAGGCCAACAGCGCGTGGAGCGCGATCTTGCCCCTGCGTAGCCGCTTTCCCGAACTCGACGCGGAATCTCTAGCGACGCCAGATCCGTTTTACCGAGCGCAACGATACGCCGCTCAAGCGCGCTACCTCGATCTTGGCGTGACCCGCCGCGAGACGCCGACACTGCCCCCGCAAAGCCGGGCGCAAATGGTTCAGACTTATTTCAGATTCCTGTCCTTCGCTCCGCGGACATCGTTTGCCTCGTGCTGCCGGAGATTCTGGCCGAGAAAATACGCGTCTCTTACCAGCGAAACAAGGCGCGCGACATCTACGATCTCGGCATGTTCGCCACCCGACCCCTCGACCGTGCCCTCATCCGTAGGCTTGTCGCACGGAAGCTATGGCAGGCCGGCGACACTTTCGATCCCGAACGCCTGATACGGAAGTTTGAGGACGGCACGACTTCGATTGGGACGATCTGCGTCAGCTCATCACTCGGGCGATTGCTATCGACCACGAAAGAATTACCGCCGACTGCGTTCGGGGCTTTAGCTTTCTTGCGGACCTGACCGAGGATGAGCGCACGCTTTCTCGCGACCAGTACCAGCGGGAACAGGAAGCGGCAAATCGTTTGCGGGCAATCCCGGCGTCGTTTCTTCGTGCAGAATTCGCTTATCTACGGAAGGTCGTCAGCAGATGTAATGACACGTTGGTTAGAACGCTGCCCCGTCACCGACCTGCAGTACGGAATCGATGAGGCAGTGGACGTTTCCTCGATTAGCATGCTTTAGCACGATAATTCTCCCTTACACTCGCACGATCTCCTTCACACAAATTGGAACGCCTGCCTGTCACGCAGGAGGCCGTGGACGCGCCTTTTGCACCATCTCGACCAAGACCTTACGAGTCTCTACCGAAGTCCTCACCTCCCGTAGAAATGCGATTCGGGCGCCACGCATACCTGCGGGAGTCTTCAAGCGCACATGAAAACCGAGGCGATCGACGGCGGTCATCGTCGCCTCCTCGGAGTCGATGCGCCCAAATTCCCGAGCAAGCAGGACGAGCGCAGCCTTGTGATCGGCGTTCATGTGCTGGATGATTTCCGTCATTGAGTCAGCCAATGGATCGGGTTGGCAGCCCATATATTCAGCGGCAGATACCCAACCCATTACTCCGAAGCCTCCAACGAAATAAATGTCTACGACGTCCATGCGGTAAAAAGAAAAATCCTCAAAATCCACCCAATAGCGGCTATTGGCATGGCGTCCCAGGTAGAGGCTGCGAGCGGCAGCCACCTCCGACTCCGGTACGGGCACTACATTTCCTAGCAAGGTGGCTCTCGATGCTCCGAGCGGATCGGCGCCGGCGTCATCGGGGGTCACGAGTAAGCTGGCGCGGGCGTCCGCTTTCAAGTTCTGCGTATGCATGGCCATCGTGCTTATAAGAAAAATTGGACGGCCCTGTTCGTCCAAGCCGTAGGGCATGACTGATCCGAACGGGAATCCTGGCTGTTTCCGCGAGAGTGTCGAGAGGCTCCCTACGCGACCCAAGTGCATCAAGGTACGCGCACGCTCAGCGTACGAAGGCTCCGGAATAGCGGGCTGGTCGCTCGGCGGCGCGGGCCCTGCATGTTTTCTGACGGATGAGGCTGTCATTCGCGGCCTTCTCTTCTAGGTTCCTTCGTCGGGCGGACCCGCGGCCCGGGCGAAGTCCTGAGGCTTGAATTTCTCGACGTTGAACTCCGTGACGCGCTCGCGCATGGTCTTCAGAATATCTTCTCACGAGCATGGAACAAAATCAGGAAGCCAACCGCAGCCGGCGAAATCACCGAATTACTGAAAGGTGACCTGGACCAAGGGGGACCGCCTTTCCAAGGAAAAGACGCCGCAGACTGGTTGCAAAATGCCAATAACAGAGAAGCCGGTGAAACCGGAAAATTAGCCTCTTGGCCGTGAAAATGGCAGTCATCATTATTAGGCCGGACAGGGTTGCTAGTGGACTCTGGCTTGGCTGGGGCCACACTAGTCTCGGAGATTCTGAGGACGTTCTATTTGCCTTCCACTTTACCGGCTCTCACATCAGCGCCGCATAGAGGGAAAGCGTGTATTCCGGCATGCCGATCACTCTTCCGGTCAAGCGCGATCATTGATCGGCTTGGCACCGGAACGGCGATCGCTTTCACCCCGGAATCCAGATCGGCTTCAGCCCGGAATCGTGATCGACATCATGCCGGAACGCTGATCGGCTTGGTCCGGAATACGCACCGAATTACGCCACATTCGTGTCTTCCCCGAGCGCAGAATGTCTCACTGCGAGACTGCTCATTACCTTCGTCATGTCCTTCCGAGCATTCAAGTAGATTTCACAGCGACTTACGCTTCACAGTTGTCTCACCGAAAAGTCTCACGGGCAAAGGTCGTCTCAATTTGATCCGAAAGAAGAATCTGTGAAGAACCTGCTCAGCAAACTCATGGGTTGGCTTCGGAGAAAACGGAGCGGCCTAGGATCGCCGGAATTGCTTGGCTCCCATTTAGACCCTCAAGCTTGCCGTACCGATACGATTCCACCACCAATAATGGTGGAAGGTGAACGTACATTCATCTGGACACCTGAGGAGGCGGAGGCTGCGTGGAGGGCTGGCCGCACAAAATACAATCTTGGGGAAACATTCCGTAGATTTGCGATGTCACTCCCCTGGATGGCTGGTGGAGTCCTCATTGACAATGACGCCGCAAGAATTGTGGTCTGTGCTGACCATGAGGTTCAGAAGCGGCTTCTTTCCGATCCAATATCCACAACAACACCGGCGACGCCGTTTCGGGCAAAGGACGAAGATAAGGTTAAACGGCACCAAGCTGCAATAGAAGAAGAGTGGATAAGGAACGGGTGTTATAAGGACAGCTCCGGGAACTGGGTAGTTCCTGAGGAGTTGATATGGCGATCGATGCCAGGGGGGGAGGATAGGTGACCTGTGATGTTTCAGGCGAATGCCCGCGGGAGCGCTTGAGTTGGCTACACACGGTTCTCTCGAAGTGAAGTCACCGCCATTTCCACAACTGTTTCCAAACCTGAACAAGCGTCTGCATCTGGCGCGGGCTCGGAATGCGACTGTAAATGAGTCGGCAGTCCCTGTAGCTCTGCTCGTAGAAGTCTCGCAGGGCGGGCAAGCTAAGATGCGCGAGAGTTTGGCGGAGTTCCCTGAGGTTCTCCTTGCTGAGCATCTCCGCTTCTCGGCTGTCGGGGCGTCGGGCCATACGGGACGGATTTTACAGTGTTCGCCTTTTATTCGCCAGTGCTCAATTCCTGCGGCGCGGCTAGGAGGGAACTGAGTCCCGCTCCCGGGAGCTACCAGATGGTTCCAAATTTGGTTCCATCCGTGCCTATTCCCGACGTCGAGTTGCGGGCTAATTTCGCTCGCTGGCTTACGAGTGGTCGCGCCGCATGGAATTGCCCGCGCAATGGCATAGAATCATTCGAATAAGCGGGGACGAAGCATTGCTTATTACCAAGCCGGATTTCGATGTCGCGATTATTGGCGGAGGGCCGGCCGGAGCCTCGATGGGCGCTTACCTGGCCAAGGCTGGCGTAAGTTGCGTCGTGTTTGAGCGCGAGCTGTTTCCGCGGCCGCATGTCGGCGAGTCTCTGGTCCCGGCTTCGACGCGCGTGTTCAAAGACCTCGATTTTCTTCCTCAGATGGAAGAAGCAAAGTTTCCCCACAAGTTTGGCGCAGTCTGGACCGCGGACGACAAGCAAAAGGTTCCCTACCAACTGGGATGGGAGGGTCTGGCTCCGGATTGCCATGCTCACATACGCTTTGACGAGCGCGAACAAGCGGGCGTCGACCGGAATTACACCTACCACGTGGACCGCGGCAAGTTCGACCTGATGCTGTTGCAGCATGCCAACAAATTAGGCGCTGCGGTTTATGAGGGCGTTAAGGTAAACGCGGTCGATTTCGGTTCCAGGGAGCCGGTGGTGCGATTCACCATGGGTCGGAGCGGGAATGAGATGGGCGTCAGCGCGAAGATGGTCGTCGACGCCAGCGGCCGCAACACTTTCCTCGGAAACCAACTCAAACTCAAGGTGCAGGATTCCGTGTTCGACCAGTACGCCATCCACAGCTGGTTCGATCACTACGATCGCAGAGTGTTCTCCCGGAAAGACGACCACCGCGACTATATCTTCATCCATTTCCTGCCTATTTCGAATACCTGGATCTGGCAGATTCCGATTACGGATTCCGTCACCAGCCTGGGCGTGGTCACGCAGAAAAAAAACTTTGCGAAATCGAAAAGCGATCGGGAGAAGTTCTTCTGGGAATCCGTTGCCTCGCGGCCCATGCTCGAAGAAACTCTGCGCAAAGCAGACCGCATCCGTCCCTTCAAAGACGAGGGCGACTACAGCTATGCCATGAAGCAGCTCTGTGGTGACCGGTTCGTGCTGGTCGGCGATGCCGGGCGCTTCGTCGACCCCATCTTTTCCACGGGCGTGAGCATTGCGCTCAACAGCTCACGCTTCGCACACAAAGATATCCTGGCCGCCCTCGAGAAGAACGACTTCTCGCGGCAGAGTTTCTCTACTTTCGAGAGCACGCTGCGCGTGGGAACGAAGAACTGGTACGACTTCATCACCGTGTATTACCGTCTGAACGTGCTGTTCACCTACTTCATCAACGATCCCACGTACCGTCTGGACGTGCTGAAGTTGTTGCAGGGGGACGTTTACGACGATGCCTCGCCGCCCGTGCTGCAGAAGATGCGCACCATGGTCGCCGAGGTGGAACAGAACGAAAGCCATCCCTGGCACAAGCTGCTGGGCGATTTGACGTCGAACGCATTCCGTCCGGAGTTTTAACCCCGCGGCCCGAGTATGTGATCAGTAAAAGCGCAACCAGTGCGCTTTTATCGAAACGCTGAGCTTTGCTAAAGTGATACCGTTCGGCGCACGTGACACAAATTCCGAGATGTGGCGCCGAAATCAGGGGTGAAGATGAAAAAGTATCTTTCTCTGTTTTTGCCTGTCGCCGTGGTTCTTATTCTTAGCGTTGGCCTGAGCGCGAAGGATCTCGAAACCAGGGGCAAAGCCTGGCTCGATGCCCACAACGAACCGGCCGCAGTCAACGTGAACGGCAGTTGGCACGAAAAGGATTGGGGCACGGTGGTCCTGCTACAGGCTGAGGGCAGCAGAGACGTCACTGGAGATGGCGATGGCTGGGCTGTGACGGGCGTCGTCAGCGGCAAACAGGTCTTCCTGCTCTTCTCCGATAAAGGCACCGTTGCGTATACCGCCCAGTTGACGTGGGAAAGCGAAAAGAGCCTCAACGGGTCTTACTCGAAGGGCTTTATGGGCGAGAAGACGAAGACCAGGCCCATGCACCTGATTAAGCCGTAGGCCGACCGTACACCTTCCGACCCGGGCGCGAAGTAGAAAGGGAAAAATCTCAGATGAAACGGCTGGCGATCACGATGACATTGCTGTTGCTCTGCATTTCTTTCCCGATTTCTCTCGAGGCGAGCCATAAGGTGCCGCGCTACCTGAACAAGGAGTCGAGCATCGACATGAGTCACATGAACCGCGTCTTTCTTGGTTGGGTCGATCTGGAACCGGACGCGTGGGCGCTCTACGGCTATTCCTCCAGGGCCAACTGGAGTGACACAATTGCTGCGCTGAACGCCGGTTTTGCGCGGAGTGTGCAAGCGACCTACTTGCCTGGCCGCACCATTACCGCAGCCAAGGACAGCGAGAACGAGATCGCGGCGGCCAGCGACCTTTACATTAAGTTTTCGGATGTTCATGTCGACTATGAAAACGATCACCTGGTTCTTTCCATACATTTCATCGACCTGAAGACCAACTCCGAAATTGCATCGATTCCGGTGAGGCCCTACTATGGGAACGCTTCAGGTATCAAGAATTACCTGAAAGCGGCGCTGGACGAAGTAGCCAAAAAGCTGCAAGCGGAAGTTACGGGCGAGACCCAGGGGAAGAAGTAACGGGGAGCGCTTCGCGCCGGATAAGAGGGCGATGGACTCTTGATCTGCAGGACATGCTTTCGAGGACTGCCACGAACCCAGAAAAAGTCGCGAAGGAGAATTCAAATGAAACGACTGGTGTTGATTGTGGGACTTCTCGTTGGCTTAGCCTCCCCTTTGCTCTTGGTGGCCCGGCCTCACAAATATTCGAAAGAAACGCCGGTAGATATGTCGGGTACGAAGACCATCTTTCTCGGATGGGTGGACCTGTCTCCGGAAACCTGGCGCCTCTGGGGTTACGGGAGTAAGGAAGAATGGACGGATATAATCCGGGATTTGAACGTCGATTTCCAGAGTAGTTGTCAGGGCCAATACCTTGCGGGCCGGACGGTCAGCTTCGCGAAGGACAGCAATGACGAAAACGCGGCGGGCAATGACCTCTACATTAAATTCTCGGATGTCAATATTGATCACGACTACTATGGCATTCGCTTGTCGATTCACTTTATCGACCCGAAAACAAACACTGAAATTGGGACGATACCGTCTCATCTCTATTACGAGAAACGGTGGTTCAAATTCCAGTTATATATGCGGGCGGCCTTAGACGAAGTGAGCGCGAAGCTACAAGCGGAAGTTACGGGCAAGTCGCCGGAGAAGAAGAAGTAGGCGAAGCAATCATGTAGCACCCTCGGTTTTTTCCGCGCGTTGCGCCAATGTTAAAATGACTCTCCGATTCCCGTAGCCTCTTCCGACACTGGGGCAATACGATATGGCGAGGTCCGCGATTTTTTTCGCGCTGTTTCTTGCGACTCACGCCTCCCTGGCCCTTCTGTATCCTTTCACCCTCTCCCGGTTCCTGCTCACGGCTTCGATGTACACGGTCGGTACGCTGATCATGCTCTACCTGTTGTTTCATCCGCGCAACCAGTGGCTGGTCGACAACCGATCGCGGGTGGAGGGCGAGCGCTGCGTGGCCCTCACTTTCGACGACGGCCCTGACCCCGTGGATACTCCCAAGTTACTCGACTTACTTCGTGAGAAAAATGTGAAGGCCACGTTCTTCGTGATAGGGAAGCGTGCCGACCAGTATCCGGAAATCGTGCGCCGCGCCTGGGCCGAAGGCCACCTGATCGCCAACCATACCTGGTCGCATCGTCCTCTGTTTTGTTTTCTCACGCCCGCGCGCCTGCGGACAGAGATCGTGCGCGGCACGGAAAGTGTGCGCCGCATTTGTGGTTTCCCTCCGCGCTTGTTTCGCTCGCCGGTCGGTCTGCGTCACGCGCTTCTGCGGCCCTATCTCAGGGAC